>Ga0137403_10002580_pt1 | contig 22118 bp, 18 predicted proteins | sample CZOMad2_1_16fung_FD_122057 | JGI IMG/M metagenome (GOLD analysis project Ga0137403, IMG submission 122057) | Vadose zone soil fungal communities from Angelo Coast Range Reserve, California, USA - CZOMad2_1_16fungal (Hybrid Assembly) | ecosystem: Environmental > Terrestrial > Soil > Vadose zone...
CAGATGGTCGGCGTGGTGCTGCGCGAGGCGCGGCTGCCCATGCTGGCCGCCGTGATGGCGGGCTTCGGCGGCATCATCTCGGAGATCGGCGCCTCGATGATGGTGGGCGGCAACATCAAGGGACAGACGCGCACGCTCACGACGGCGATGGTGCTCGAGACGGGCAAGGGCAACTTCGAGGTCGCCATCGCGCTGTCGCTGCTGCTGCTCGCGCTCGTGTTCGGCGTCAACTGGACCCTGACCGCGGTCCAGCAGCGCCGCGTGTGGTGAGCGAGGCGGTGAGACAATGAGCGCGTCGATGGGCTTGATGCGCGCGCTCGTGCTGGTCCTGGCGCTGGGCTTCGCGGCGCCGGCGGCCGCGGAGGAGCTGATCCTCTCCGTGGCCATCAGCATGAAGGAGGCGGTCGAGGGTCTGGGCCGCCGGTTCACGGAGACGCGACGCGGCGTCACGCTGCGGTACAACTTCGGCTCGTCCGGCGAGCTGGCGAGGCAGATCGAAGCCGGTGCGCCCGTCGACCTCTTCGTCTCGGCGGCGGCGCGCCAGATGGACGAGCTGGAGGCGCAGGGCCTGATCGATCCCGCAACGCGCCGGGTGTTCGCGCGCAACGTCCTCGTGGTCGTCAAGCCCGCGGATTCCACGCTTGATCTCGTCCGGGCCGCCGATCTGCTGGACGCGCGCGTGAAGAAGATCGTCGTCGGCAATCCCAGGACGGTGCCCGTCGGCCAGTACGCCGAGGAGAGCCTCCGGGCGCAGGCACTCTGGGACCGGCTGCAGCCGAAGCTGGTCTTCGCCGAGAACGTGCGCCAGGCGCTCGACTACGTCGCGCGCGGTGAGGTCGACGCGGGCTTCGTCTACGCGACGGATGCCGCGATCCGTCCGGGTCGCGTGCGGGAGGCGTTTCGTCCGGCGGAGGACACCTACCGTCCCGTGACCTACCCGGCAGCCGTCGTCCGCGACAGCAAGCATCGCGCGCTCGCGGGGGCCTTCGTCGAGCAGCTCGTCGGCGCCGATGGCCAGGCCCTCCTCCGGCGCCTCGGCTTTCAGCCGCCGGCGCCGGGCGCCCGGTGAGGATTCGCGTAAAATCGGCGCGTGAGCGCTGAAACCGTCAGTGCGCTGGCGCTGTCTCTCCGCGTGGCGGTGCTCGCCACCGTCGTCAACGCGCTCGTCGGCGTGCCGCTCGCGTATCTCCTCGCGCGGCGGCGCTTCGCGGGCAGGGCCCTGCTGGATCTGCTGGTCACCCTGCCGCTCGTGCTGCCGCCGACGGTCACCGGCTACTACCTGATCGTGCTCCTGGGCCGGCGCGGCTGGCTCGGCGCGCCGCTCTACGCGGCCACCGGCTGGACCATCGCGTTCACCTGGTACGCCGCCGTCGTCGCGGCCACGGTGATGGCGTTGCCGCTGCTCGTGCGCACCGCGCGCGCGGCCATCGAGTCGGTGGACCGCGACCTCGAGAAGGCGGCCTACACGCTCGGCCGCTCGGAGTGGCGCACGGCGCTGGAGGTCACGCTGCCGCTGGCGCGAAACGGCATCCTGGCCGGCCTCGTGCTGGCGTTCGCGCGCGCGCTGGGCGAGTTCGGCGCCACCCTGATGCTGGCCGGCAACATCCCGGGGCGCACCGCGACCGTGCCGCTCTCCATCTACACCGCGGTGCAGACCGGCGAGAGCGGCGAGGCCCTGGCCCTGGTGGTGGTGCTCACCGCGCTCTCCTGCGTCGTGCTGATCGCGGCCAATCGGCTGGGAGCGCGGACCGCGTGACGAGCCGGCTCGAGGTCGCGATCCGCAAGTCGCTGCCGGACTTCACGCTCGACGTCGAGTGGAGCGCGGGCGACGGCGTCGCCGCGCTCTTTGGGCCCTCCGGAGCGGGCAAGACCCTCACGCTGCAGTGCCTGGCCGGGCTCGTGCGCCCCGACGCCGGGCGCATCGTGGTGGACGGCCACGTGCTCTTCGACGCCGCGGCCGGCATCGACGTGCCGCCCCAGCGCCGGCGCGTCGGCTACGTGTTCCAGGGCTACGCGCTGTTCCCGCACCTCACCGTGCGCGGCAACGTTGGATTCGGCCTGGGCCAGCGCGCTCGGATTTTCCCAGATCGGCGTCGCCGATGTGGATCTGTCGTCTGCGGAAGAGGGCCTGATGGCGTGGCTGCGCAACGGCTTTCATGGCGACATGCACTACATGGCGCGCCACGGCCTCAAGCGCGCGCGTCCGGCCGAGTTGGTGCCCGGCACGCTGCGCGTGATCACCGCGCGCCTGGATTACCTGCCGCGCCACACCGCCGAAGGCTGGCAAGCCGTCGAATGGGATCGGTTGAATGACGCCGCGCACGCCACCGTGTCGGTCTATGCACGCGGCCGCGATTACCACAAGGTGCTGCGCTCACGTTTGCAACAGCTGGCCGATCGGCTGGCCGACGCCGTCGGTCCCTTGGGCCACCGCGTGTTCACCGATTCGGCGCCCGTGCTGGAGGTGGAATTGGCATCGCGCAGCGGCATCGGCTGGCGCGGCAAACACACGCTGGCCTTGCACCGCGAGGCGGGTTCGATGTTCTTCCTGGGCGAGATTTTCGTCGACCTGGCGCTGCCGTTGTCGGCGCCCGTCACGCCGCATTGCGGCAGCTGCAGCGCCTGCATCGACGTCTGCCCGACGCAAGCCATCGTCGCGCCCTACACCGTCGACGCGCGGCGCTGCATCTCCTACCTGACCATCGAGCACGAGGGCGCCATCCCCGAGCCGCTGCGTGCGCTGATGGGCAACCGCATCTATGGCTGCGACGACTGCCAGCTGGCCTGCCCGTGGAACAAGTATGCGCAGCGCAGCACCCTGCCCGACTTCGACGCGCGCGAAGCGCTGACGGATTCGAGCTTGCTGGCGCTGTGGGCCTGGACCGAATCCGACTTTCTGCGCTTCACCGAAGGCAGCCCGATTCGTCGCATCGGTTATGCGCGTTGGCGCCGCAACCTCGCCATCGGCCTGGGCAATGCACGCCGCTCGCAACCCCAGAGCGAGCTCGGTGTGGCGCTGGCCCACGCGCTGCTCGCGGCCCGCGCTGCCGCGAGCCCCCTGGTTCAAGACCACATCGACTGGGCACTCGCCGACGCCGTGTCGCCCAGCGCGTGAACCGGGCCGCTGCCAAGCGTGATGCCGAGTCCTCGGCGTCCGTTCGGCAGCGAAAGCAGCGGCGGTGCGATCATTCCGGTCATGACCGTCGCGGACACCAGCCAAGCCTCCATCGACCGCTTCATCGACGCGCTGTGGATCGAAGATGGCTTGTCGGCCCATACGCTGGCCGCGTACCGGCGTGACCTCACGCTGTATACGCATTGGCTGCTGCAGTCCGCCGGCAAAGCGCTCGACGACAGCAGCGAAAGCGACCTGCGCGCGCATGCCATCGCCCACCACGCCGGCACCAAGGCGACCAGCGCCAACCGGCGCCTGACTGTTTTCAAGCGCTACTTTCGATGGGCGCTGCGCGAGCAGCTGATCAAGGTCGACCCGACGCTCAAACTGCTGAGCGCCAAGCAGCCGCTGCGCGTGCCGCAGGTGCTCAGCGAAGCGCAGGTCGAGGCCTTGCTGGGCGCCCCCGACACCGACACGCCACGCGGCCTGCGCGACCGCACGATGCTGGAGCTGATGTACGCCAGCGGCCTGCGCGTGAGCGAGTTGGTCGGGTTGCGGACCGTGCAGCTCGGTCTGGACGACGGCGCGCTGCGTGTCACCGGCAAAGGCGCCAAGGAGCGGCTGGTGCCGTTCGGCGAAGAGGCCCACAGCTGGTTGCGAAAATACCTGGCAGGCCCGCGTGCCGAGATCTTGAACGGGCAGGCCAGCGAGGCGCTGTTCATCACCGCGCACGGCGGGCCGATGACGCGCCAGATGTTCTGGCAACTGGTCAAGAAATACGCACTCGTGGCCGATGTCACCGTGCCGCTGTCGCCGCACACCCTGAGGCACGCCTTCGCAACGCACCTGCTGAACCACGGCGCCGATTTGCGGGCGGTGCAACTGCTGCTGGGCCATGCCGACATTTCGACGACGACGATCTACACCCATGTGGCGCGCGAGCGCCTGAAGGCACTGCACGCGACCCACCATCCGAGGGGGTAGCGGCGCCACCGGAGGTCGAGCGTCATGGCGGGCGGTGCGCGCGACGCGCGGACTGCGTGCCCGATGGCAGCGGGGCGTGTTCCAATTCGGCACACACCGCATCGAAGCCATGGCCACGCTCAAACTCAAGAAACCGGCGCTCAAGACCGCCGCGGCCAAACTCGACCGGCCGCCGTTGCGCGGCGGCGCGCAAAAGCGCCCGACCCTTGCCGAAGCGCAGGCCTTGCGCGCCGAGCGCGAAGCGCGCTACCAGGAACAGCTGCAGCAGCGCTACGGCGACAAGCGGCCGGCATCCGGCGCACCGAAGCCAGCCGGCTCGCAACGGCCGCGCCGTGACGAACGCCAGGCCACGCCCGATGCCCGGCGCCGCGCGCCGGACGCGCCGCAAGCCGATCCGCGTGGCCAGGCACCGTCCGGCCGCAACACCGCTTTCGGCGCGCGGCCACCGCGCCCCTCGCCCGCCGAACCTGGCCGTGATGCGCGTCAGCGGCCTGTTGAAAATACCCAGCGCACGCCGCCCGGCCCCGCGCCGCGGCGCGACGACAGGCGCCGCAGCGCCGCAGCGCCCGACCCGTGCAGCCGCGCACCCGCGCAGCGTCGCGAGCGTGATGACGTCGACGATTTCCACGCCACCCAGCAACCCGGCAGCATGCGCCTGTCCAAGCGCATGAGCGAACTCGGCATCGCCTCGCGCCGCGAAGCCGACGAATGGATTCCCAAGGGCTGGGTGCGTGTCGACGGCCGCGTGGTCAAGGAACTCGGCTCGCGCGTGCTGCCCGGCCAGCACATCAGCATCGAGGCCAAGGCGCGCAACGCACAGGCCATGAAGGTCAGCGTGCTGATCAACAAGCCCGTCGGTTTCGTCAGCGGTCAGGCCGAAGACGGCTACGAGCCGGCGGTGGTGCTGATGACCCCGGAAAACCAGTGGCGCGAAGACCGCTCGGGCATCCGCTTTCTGCGCGAACACCTGCGTGGCCTGGCGCCGGCCGGCCGGCTCGACATCGACTCGGTCGGGCTGCTGGTGTTGACGCAGGACGGGCGCATTGCCAAGCAGCTGATCGGCGAAGACAGCGAGATCGAAAAAGAGTACCTCGTGCGCGTGCACACCCTCAACAACGAGGCCTTGCCCGACGACGACCTGGCGCTGCTGAACCACGGCCTGGAACTCGACGGCCAAGCACTGCGCCCGGCGCTGGTGGAATGGGTCAACGACGATCAGTTGCGCTTCGTGCTGCGTGAAGGCAAGAAGCGCCAGATCCGCCGCATGTGCGAAGCGGTGGGACTTGAGGTGCTCGGCCTGAAGCGCGTGCGCATCGGCCAGGTGATGCTGGGCGACCTGCCCGCCGGGCAGTGGCGTTACCTGCGCGGCGACGAAAAATTTGGCCTCGGCGCCGGCGCGGACGACCTCGCCGCACGCTGAGAGCCTGAGCGCTGTTGCATACGCGCGTCATTCGACGCAGTCGACACCAACATCCGGAAACAACAAGGGCGATCTGCGTCGGATTCCGCGTCGCCATGACGGCGCCTGCCTGTCAGTTACGTTTCTTCGGGTAACGCGGCTCCAGACCGGCGCCTGGCGTGACGAAGAACGCTGACGCATCCCGCTGATTCGGCGGGCAACCGGCGTCGGGGACAACACACAGGAGCGTCGACATGAACCGCAGAAAACTTCTCAAGGCCAGCACCGCCTGGTGGGCTGGAAGCGGCGTGCTGGGTTTTCCCGCGCTGTCCATGGCCCAACCCAGCGTCATCAAGTTCGGCCAGTCGGCCGCCATGACCGGCCCGGCCGCCATCGAAGGCAAGCAGATCCGCGAAGGCATCGTCGCCGCGTTCGAGAGCGCGTCCAAGGCCGAGGGCGGCAAAGGCCCGCGCTTCGAGCTGGTGACGCTGGACGACGCCAATGTGCCCGAGCGCTGCAGCGAAAACGTCAAGACGCTGCTGGCATCCGACGTGTCGGCACTGATCGGCCTGACCAGCGGCGAAGGCGCGGAAGCATCGATGCACCTCATCGAGCAAAGCCAGATCGCCTTGCTGGGCACCGCCAGCGGCAGCATGGGCCTGCGCAGCGACGGCACACCGGCGTATCACGTGCGTGCCGGTTATGACGTCGAGTTCAAGCGCATGGTCAGTTATGTCAAGGAACTCGGCCTGCAGCGCGTCGGTATCGTTCACCTCGAAGGCACGAGCTCGCCCAACCTCGCCGCCATGACCATGGCCCTCGGCAGCGTGGGCCTGGTGGCCGTCGAAACGGTGGCCATCCATCCGCGCGCCGCGTCGTTCAACGGCGTGGCCGACAAGCTGCTCGCCGCGCGGCTGGACTGCGTGCTCTTCATGGCCAACGCCGAGCCGATCGTGTCCATCCTGAACCAGATGCGCCGCAACGATTTCCGCGGACCGGTGTTCGCCTCGTCGATGGCCGGCCAGACCCTGATGGACACGCTGGTGGCACAGCACCAGAGCGCGATCCTGAGCATGGTGGTGCCGCGCCCGACAGCCCTGGGCCTGGGCGTGGTCACCCGCTGCCAGCAAGACCTGGCCTGGCTGGGCACCGGTGCCAAGGTGAGCATGGCCACGCTGGAGGGCTACATCAGCGGGCGCATCGCCGTGGAAGCCGCGCGCAACACGCTGCAAGGCGGCGCGATGAGCAAGGCGCGGCTGAAAGATTCGCTGTCGCGTCTGCGCGCCGATCTGGGCGGCTACAAGGTGCAGTTCGCGCCGGGCAGCCACCAGGGTTCGAAGTACGTGGAACTGGTCAGCATCGACCGCTTCGGCCGCATCATCGGCTGACGGACCCGCGTCACGGAAGCTGCGCGCGCTGCGCGGCCTCCAGCGCCTGCGCCGCCCGCGCGCGCCAGGGCTCATCGTCCAGGCCCACGGCCTGGCGCGCCGCGTCGAGTGCGGCCTGGGGCGCACCCAGTTCAAGCAAGGTGCCGGACAGGTTGATCCAGGCCGCCGCACTGCGATGCCTTCGGGCCGTCGCCTCGAACAACTCGGCAGCCCGCGCCTTGTTGCCGGCCGCATACAGGGCATTGGCCTGCCCCATCGCCAAGGTCAGGCTGTCGGGCCAACGCTGCAACGCGCTGTCGTAGACACGCAGCGCTTGCGCCGGCGAAGCGCTGCGCTCGAAACCGACGGCGGCCTCGGCCGCTGCATCCAACTCTGCCGTGACGGGCCAGTCGCCCGGCCGCGAGGCAACGAAGGCCCAGAAGCCGGAGCGCGCCCAGGTGTACTCGAAGGTGCGCATGGCGATCACCTCGCGCTGCGTGCCACCCGAGCGCAGCAGCACATCGCCGGCGACGACGTCGTAGCCCACGACCACGGCGTAATGCCATCGCGGGGCAAAGCTCAGCCCCAGGTTTTGCAACACGACGACCACGTGCCCGGCCGCCACCTCGCGCAACAGCGCGTCCAGCGTGCCAAGAAGGCGTGTGGCGACGGCACCGTGACGCCGCGCACCGGCCAGCATCTCGGTTTGCAGGGTGCCGGTGCGCGCCGGCAAGAAGATCTGTTCGGCCAGCCAGGCCGGCGCAGCGTCGATGCCGATCGCAGCGAGTGCCGTGGCCAGCGCCGCCGGCCCGCATTGGTAGGCCGTCTGCGCAAAGAACGGCGTGGCGGAAAGCTCAGCTGCGCCTGGCAGATCGGAGGGCGGCCGGCTGCGCAATGCCGTGGTCTGCACCGCGCAGCCGCTGAGCCACGCGAAGGCCAGCCCGCACAAGGTCCGCCTGCTTGCTTGCCAAGCGTGCGTCAACGAACCGGCCGCACGAACGGAAAGATGTGGGTGTAGCCGAGAACGTCGGTGATCAACAGCAGCACAAAAACAAACACCACGGTGCCCAGCAAGCCATCGGCACCGGCCGGAGCCGTGTCGATCTGCGCCGCCATCTGCGCGGCCTCGGCATCGCTGAGCGCCGCCACGCGGGCCCGCGCCTGGTCCAGGTTCACGCCGCGCTCAGCCAGGGCCTGGGCCACATCGGCGCGTTGCAGCGTTTCGAGCACATGGCTGCGCTGCTGCTCTGCAGTGCGCAGCCCTTCGCTGGCAGCCACTTGTTCGGTGCTGATCAGACCCGCATTCGCAGCCGGCATGAACCCGGTGCAGCTGATGCAGGTGGCGACGACCAGGGCCAGAAGACGCCGGAATTTCGACATATCGTGTTCCTGAAAATGGGGTGCGCGCATGGTAGCAATTCCTCTTCGCGAATTTCAGCAGCGGCGCCCTGCTACCCTTTCGTCATGACCCATTTTTTGGCCACAGCCATGAACCCGGCTGCGTTGCCGGCTTCACAAGACACCACGCTTGCCTGCCTGTGCCTAGCCGGCCCCACCGCGTCGGGCAAGAGCGCCGCGGCATTGGCGATTGCGCGGCAGCAGCAGCCCCTGAAGCCGGTCGAGATCATCAGCGTCGACTCGGCGCTCGTGTACCGCGGCATGGACATCGGCACGGCCAAGCCCACGCCGGCCGAGCGCGCCCAGGCAGCGCACCACCTGATCGACATCCTCGACCCGTCCGAGGCGTACTCGGCCGCCCGCTTCGTCGGCGACGCGCAGCGGCTGATCGCCGAGATCCGCGCGCGCGGCCACACGCCGCTGCTGGTGGGCGGCACCATGCTTTACTTCAAAGCCCTGTTCGAAGGGCTGGACGCCATGCCGGCGGCCGACCGCGCGGTGCGTGCCGCGCTCGATGCGCAATGCGAACGCGAAGGGCTGCATGCGCTGTACCGCGAGCTCAAGCGCGTCGACCCCGTCACGGCAGCACGCCTGAAGCCGGGCGACCAGCAGCGCATTCAGCGTGCGCTCGAGGTGTATCGCGTCAGCGGCCAGCCGCTGTCGTCGTTCCACACCGACAAGCCGCCGCGCGTGCTGCCGCCGCTGATCTCGCTGGAGCCCACCGACCGAGCCTGGCTGCACCAGCGCATCGAAACACGTTTCATGCAGATGCTGGACCAGGGATTGGTAGACGAGGTGCGCGCGCTGGGCGAACGCGCCGACCTGCATGCGGACCTGCCTTCGATGCGCTGCGTCGGTTACCGCCAGACCTGGGAAGCACTGGTCGAAGACGATGTGTCCGACCTGCCCGAACGCGGCATCGCTGCGACGCGCCAGCTCGCCAAGCGCCAGTTGACGTGGCTGCGCGGCATGCCGCAGCGCCTCGTCGTCGCCTGCGATGCGCCCGATGCGCTGGACCGCGTCAGCGCGCTGGCCGCGGTTCAACTGGCCGCTCTGGCGAGCCGATGAGCGCCCTGCTCGACGTGCGAGCCTTGAGCAAGCGCTACGGCGATGCCACGGTGTTCGCCGATGTCGACCTGCAGGTCGCACGCGGCGAATTCGTCGCCATCCTCGGCGAATCGGGTGTCGGCAAATCGACGCTGCTGAACTGCATTGCCGGCCTGGACAGCGTGCAAAGCGGCACCGCGCACCTGGCCGGCACCGAGATCACGCAGCTGCCCGAGGCGCAGCAAGCGGCATTTCGGCGCACGCACCTGGGTTTCGTGTTCCAGGCGTTTCATGTGCTGCCGCATCTCAGCGTGGCCCACAACGTCGGGCTGCCCCTGCTGTTGCAGCACCAGCCCGACGCCGCGCGCGTCGCAGCCGTGCTCACCGCGGTCGGCCTGCCGGGGTTTGGCGCACGCATGCCGCACACCCTGTCCGGCGGCCAGTTGCAGCGTGTGGCGATTGCGCGTGCGCTGGTGCATGCGCCGCCGTTGATCCTGGCCGACGAGCCCACCGGCAACCTCGATCCGGCGACGGCCGAGCGCGTGATGGACCTGCTGTCGGCGCAGGTGCGCGAGCAAGCGGCTGCGTGCGTACTGGTCACGCATTCGCGCGCCGCCGCCGCGCGAGCCGACAGGGTGTTGACCCTGACCGCCACCGGCATGCGGTGCTGAACCCTGGGGATTCGCCCAGGTGTCGGTGGTCTTCAGTTGGCTAGAATCGTTTGCACATGCACGGTCGTCCGACGGTGCATCAGAATGATTTTGCAAAAAGGGAGGATCCATGCTTCACCGCTATATCGCCGCGCTTGCGGCCGTTTGTTTCCTGGGTTTGTCGGGCTGCGCCACCGAGAGTTCGCGCTCTGTTCAAGTAGAGAAAGTGGCGGCCGCTGCGGCTCCCTACTCCGGGCCCCGCGTGCCGGTGTCGATCGGCAAGTTCGACAACCGTTCCAACTTCATGCGCGGCGTCTTTTCCGACGGCGTCGACCGCCTCGGGAGCCAGGCCAAGACCACGCTGATCTCCCATCTGCAGCAGTCCCAGCGGTTCGCCGTGCTCGACCGCGACAACCTGTCTGAAACCAGCCAGGAGGCCAAGTTGCAGGGCACCGCCCAGACCCTGCGCGGCGCGTCCTTTGTGGTGACAGGCGACATCTCGGAGTTCGGCCGCAAAGAGGTCGGCGACCATCAGCTGTTCGGCATCCTGGGCCGTGGCAAGTCGCAGATTGCGTACGCCAAGATCACGCTCAACATCGTCAACAGCCTGACCTCCGAGGTCGTGTTCTCGGCCCGCGGCGCCGGCGAGTACGAGCTTTCAAATCGCGAGGTGGTCGGCTTCGGCGGCACCGCCAGCTACGACTCCACGCTCAACGGCAAGGTCCTCGACCTGGCCATGCGCGAAGCGGTCAACGTCCTGGTCGCCGGCAAGGACGCTGGCCAATGGGGCCAGGGAGTCCGCTGATGAAATCAGTGTCCTGGAAACACCTGCTGGTGCCGGCAGGCTGCCTCGCATTACTCGCGGGGTGCGCACAGCCCGGTCCGGCGCCGCTCTACCTGTGGGACAAGTTCCCACGCCAGCAGTACGACACCTTGCTGCGCGCCGGGATGATGCCGGCAGACCAGATTGCCGACATGGAGGCACATGCCGAAAAAGCACGTGCAGCCGGGGCGGCGCTGCCGCCAGGGTTCCGCGCGCACCTGGGCATGCTCAAGCTGTCCACGGGTGATGCAGAACACGCGCGCGAGCTCTGGCAAGCCGAGAAACTGGCCTTTCCAGAATCGTCCCCCTACATGAACCAGCTGCTCAAGCGGCTTGACACACCCACAAAGAAAGACAAGCCGGCATGAAGCTGACGCGAACATTTCTCGGCGCCGCCGTGGCCGGCCTGGCGCTGATCGGCGGTTGCGCGACCAAAGCGCCCCCGTACGACTACTCGGCCTTCAACCGGGCCAAGCCTGTCACGCTGCTGCTGTTGCCCCCGGTGAACGAGTCGCCCGAAGTCAGCGCCACGCCTGGGGTCTGGGCCCAAGCCACCCGGCCGTTGGCCGAGGCTGGCTACTACGTGCTGCCGATCACCTTGGTCGACGAGACCTTTCGGCAAAACGGTGTGAATTCGCCCAACGAGGCCCAAGAGATTCCGCTGCAAAAGCTGCGTGACTTCTTCGGCGCCGATGCAGCGGTCTATCTCAGGGTCAAGCGATACGGCACGAGCTACATCGTGGTGTCCAGCGAAACCCGGGTCGAGGTTGAAGCGCACATCGTCGATCTGCGCAGCGGTGAAACCCTCTGGCGAGGCTCGGCCTCGGCGTCGTCGGCCGAGCAGCAACAGCAAAGCCAGGGCGGCCTGATCGGACTGCTCGTCACGGCAGTCGTCAAGCAAATCATCGGCACGGCCACCGATGCGTCGTACAACTACGCCGGTGTGGCGGATCAGCGCTTGCTGAACGCCCGGCGCTACAACGGCGTGCCGCCGGGACCGCGCTCGCCGCTCTACGGGCAAACACCCGCGGCCCCGTGAACCGATAGGAGCCTGTCAGGGGCCGGGGCACCAGGGCCGGGGCCTCGACCCAAGAAGTGCCACGCAGCAAGCTGGGCAGCCTGCCCGACCGGCGCGCGTCCCTGCTACCCTTTGACGTGACCGCCGTTCGCACCCCCTCTCTCACCCGCCGCGTCGGCTGGGCAGGCTGATGCGCATGCTGTCCTTGCTGCGTCACGTGTCCTGGCCGGAACTGCGGTACCACCCGTGGCGCCATCTGGCGGCGTTGCTGGCGGTGACGCTGGGCATCGCGCTGGCCTTTTCGGTGCAGTTGATCAATCAGTCGGCGTTGAGCGAATTCAGTTCGGCCACGCGTTCGGTCAACGGCGAGCCCGATTTCGAGATCCGCGGCCAGCGCGGCGGGTTCGACGAGGCACTGTATGAGCGCGTCGCGCGCCAGCCGCAGATCCGCATGGCCAGCCCGGTGGTCGAGATCGATACCGAAGCGCTCGACGCGCAGGGCCGACGCGTGGCCTTGCGCGTGCTCGGCATCGATGCGTTCTCGGCGGCACCGATATCGCCGGCCTTGCTGCCGCACCCCGAGCCCGGCAACGACCGGCTCAGCGTGTTGAACCCCGACGCGCTGTTTCTCAACGCTGCGGCACGCCAGCGCCTGCCCGACCACGGCAGCCTGCGCGTGCAAACGCGCACCGGCAGCGTCGAGCTGCAAGTGTTCGGCAGCGTTTCGGCGCCCGGCTCGGCGCTGGCCGTGATGGACGTGGCCGGCGCGCAGCAACATTTCGGCTGGCTCGGCAGGCTCAGCCGCATCGACGTGCAGCTCGTCGCCGGCGCCGACCGCAACGCCGTCTGGCGCGACCTCGCGTTGCCGCCAGGCTTGCGTGCGGTGTCACCTGCCGATGCGGCTCAGCGCATCTCCAATGTGTCGCGTGCCTACCGTGTCAACCTGACCGTGCTGGCCCTGGTCGCCTTGTTCACCGGCGCCTTCCTGGTGTTCTCCATCTTGTCGCTGTCGGTCGCGCAACGCCAAGCGCAGTTCGCGCTGCTCGGCGTGCTGGGGCTGAGTGCGCGCCAGCGCATGAACCTGGTGTGGGCCGAATCGGCCTTGATCGGCATCGCGGGCAGCGCGCTGGGTCTGCTGCTCGGCAGCCTGCTGGCCGCGCTGGCGTTGCGCTGGCTGGCAGGCGATCTGGGCGGCGGCTACTTTCCCGGCGTGGCGCCCGCGCTGCAGTTCAGTCCCGTCGCGGCGCTGGTCTATGGACTGCTGGGCTTGGCCGCGGCCGTGCTCGGCGGCTGGTTGCCGGCACGCAGTGCGCAGCGGCTGGCGCCTGCGCAGGCGCTGAAGGGATTGGGCGATGGCGCTGCGAGCGCCCCGGCCGCGTGGCTCGGGCCCGCGCTGCTCGCGGCCGGCGGCCTGTTGGCATTGATGCCGCCCGTGGCTGAAATTCCCTTGCCCGCCTACCTGTCGGTGGCCTGCCTGCTGCTGGGCGGCATCGTCTGCGTGCCGGCCAGCGTGGCCTGGTTGCTCAAATGGGTGCCGCCGCCGCGCCATGCGCTGGCACTGCTGGCTGTGGAACGCGCGCGCCACCAGCGCCACACCGCCACCATCGCAGTCGCTGGCGTGGTGGCCAGCCTGAGCCTGGCGGTGGCACTGACGGTGATGGTGGCGAGCTTTCGCGCATCGGTGACGCGATGGCTCGACAGCGTGCTGCCCGCCGACCTGTATGTGCGCGCTGCCGGCAGCAGCGGTGGCGGCGATGTCGTCACCTTGCCGCCGCAGCTGCTGCGCCGTGCGGCCTCGGTGCCCGGCGTGCTGCGGCTCGAGTCGCAGCGCGTTTCGCAGGTACAGCTAGCTGCCACACGCCCTGCTGTCGTGTTGATCGCACGCGCGCTGTCGCAGCCCGACAAGCAATTGCCGCTGGTGGGCGAACTGCAGCCGCTGCCCGAGGGCGAGACGCCGGTCTACGTGAGCGAAGCCATGGTCAGCCTGTATGGCGCGACACCCGGCACACGCATGACGCTGCCCTTGCCGGATGGCCAGCAAGCCAGAGTGTTCGTGCGCGGCGTGTGGCGCGACTACGCACGCCAGCACGGCAGCGTGATGCTGCCTGCCGCCGACTACCGGCGCCTCACCGGCGACGACCGCGTGAACGACATGGCGCTGTGGCTGCAAGCCGGCGCCGACCCCTTGCCCATCCAACAAGCCTTGCGCGAGGCCGCGAGCCAGTCGGGCATGGACGCAGCGCTGCTCGAATTCGCCTCGGTCGGCGAGATCCGTGCGACCTCGCTGCGCATCTTCGACCGCAGTTTTGCCGTCACCTACTGGCTGCAGGCCGTGGCCATCGCGATCGGCCTGTTCGGCATCGGCGCCAGTTTCTCGGCCCAGGTGCTGGCGCGGCGCAAGGAATTCGGCCTGCTCGCGCACCTCGGGCTGACACGCCAGCAGGTGCTCGGCGTGGTGGCGGTCGAAGCAGCGGTGTGGACCAGCGCCGGCGCCTTGCTCGGCCTGTTGCTGGGCCTCGCGGTCAGCGTGGTGCTGGTCAAGGTCGTGAACCCGCAGAGCTTTCACTGGACCATGGACATGCTGCTTCCGTGGCGCCGGCTCGGGCTGCTGTGCGCGGCGGTGATGGTGGCGGGCAGCGCGACGGCATGGCTGGCCGCACGCAACGCCGCGGGCCGCCATCCGGCGCAGGCGGTGCGAGAAGACTGGTAGCCCGATACTTGCGTACCTCCGCAGCCCTCGCCCCATGAAAATTCCATCCCGACTCCAACCCCTGATCGAAGACGGACTGATCGACAGCGTGGTGCGCCAGCTGATGAGCGGCAAGGAAGCGATGGTCTTCGTCGTGCGCTGTGGCAACGAGGTGCGCTGCGCCAAGGTCTACAAAGAGGCCAACAAACGCAGCTTCCGCCAGGCGGTCGACTACACCGAAAACCGCAAGACCAAGAACAGCCGCCAGGCCCGGGCCATGGCCAAGGGCACGCGTTTCGGCCGCGAGAAGCAGGAAGAAGCGTGGCAGAACGCCGAGGTCGACGCGCTGTACCGGCTGGCCGCCGCCGGCGTGCGCGTGCCCAAGCCGTTCAACTTTCACGAAGGCGTGTTGTTGATGGAGCTCGTCACCGGTGACGACGGCGACGCCGCACCGCGTTTGAACGACATGCAATTCACGCCCGAGCTGGCGCGCAAGCACCACCAGCAGCTGATCAGGGAAGTGGTGCGCATGCTGTGCGCGGGCGTCGTGCACGGCGACTTGTCCGAGTTCAACATCCTGATCGACAGCGACGGCCCCGTCATCATCGACCTGCCGCAGGCCGTGGACGCCGCCGGCAACAACCACGCCGCCGCGATGCTCGAACGCGACGTCGCCAACGTCACCGCCTACTTCGGCCGCTTTGCACCCGAGCTGCTGCCGACGCAATACGGCAAGGAGATCTGGGCGCTGTACGAACGCGGCGCCTTGAACCCCGACGTGCAGCTCAGCGGCCGCTTCGAGCGCAGCCGGAAGAGCGTCGACCTGGGCGGCGTGATGCGCGAGATCGACGACGCCCGCGCCGAAGAAGCCGCTCGCCGGCTGCGCATGCAAGAACCGAAATGAAAGCGCCCTCAGACCACCGCGTCATCGCCGAAACCCAGGCCTGGGTGAGTCGCGCGGTGGTCGGGCTCAACCTGTGCCCGTTCGCGCGCGCGGTGCAGGTCAAGAACCAGATCCGCTACGTCGTGTGCCACGCCACCGATGCCGACGAATTGCTGTCGCTGCTGGGCGATGAACTGCAGCGCCTGGCCGAGGCCGACCCGGCCGAGATCGAGACGACGCTGCTGATCCACCCCCAGGTGCTGACCGACTTCGCCGACTTCAACGACTTTCTGGAGGCGGCAGACGCTGCCGTCGAACAGCGCGGCTGCGAAGGCGTGCTGCAGGTGGCGAGCTTTCACCCGCACTACCAGTTTGCGGGCACCGCAGCAGACGACGTGACCAACGCCACCAACCGTTCGCCCTATCCCACGCTGCACCTGTTGCGCGAAGAGAGCGTGGAGCGTGCGGTGCAGGCCTTTCCCGAGGCCGAGGCCATCTACGACCAGAACATCCGCACGATGGAAAAGCTGGGCCCGCAGGCTTGGGCGGAGCTGCAGGCGCAGTGCCGACGTGATGCGGACACGGCGTCCTAGCGACGGCTTTTTTCTGTGTCTTTCTGTGTCCGGCGTGCGCTGTCAGCGCGGGCCATTCGGCTGTCGATTACCCCCGAGGCCCGTGGCGTGAAGCTTGCATCGCACTCCAGGTCGGCTGTACAACCTCGTCTTTCGACCCAGGCCTTGCACAGCACGCCTGCTTGGCAGGCCACAGATCTGTCTGGTGGCGCGGGTCTCTGGTTCTCGTTTTTTTGCTGGAGTTGTCATGCCAATCAAGCTGCGTCATCTGCCGGGTTCTGTCGCTTCCCTGTGTCTTGCAACGTGCCTGACAGCCCCCGCCGCGGCCACGCCCGGACAAGCCCTCGAGTCCGCCGCGAGTTCGGCATCGCACGCGGTCGGCAGGGCCCAGACCGCCACCGTGAATGCCGTCAAGCGGGCGGCATCGGCCGCGGAATACGGCGCCCAGCGCGCCGGCCAGGCCGTCACGGCGGCCGCGAGCAAGGTCGGCCTGCCCACCGAGCCGGCCTCATCGACCAAAACCGAGAAGTCCGACCACTGAGTCGCGCGGGTCGTTGCCAGGAAATCCGGCGCGAGCAGCCGGCCAAATGGCCATTCAAAGGGAAGCACTTGAAACACCTCGCCAGCGCTGCCGCAGCCGCCTTGTGCTCGCTCTGGCGGCCAGGCGCCTGTCGGGCTTTGGGTCGAGCCTGGGTGCGCATCGGCTAAGCTAGCCCGAACGCCTTGCCTCGCGGCAAAGCACCCTTGCCCACTGCCATGCAACCCCGCCGACGGGGCCCCGCGGAGACCCTCGATGACACGCGTTTTCAATTTCAGCGCCGGGCCGGCCGCGCTGCCCGAAGCCGTTTTGCACCAGGCCGCCAACGAGATGCTGGACTGGCAGGGGTCGGGCATGTCGGTCATGGAGATGAGCCACCGCGGCAAGGACTACCTGTCCATCCACGCCCAGGCCCAGGCCGACCTGCGCGAGCTGCTGAACATTCCGTCGCGCTACAAGCTGTTGTTCATGCAGGGTGGCGCCGTCGGCCAGAATGCCATTGTTCCGATGAACCTGCTGCGCGGCCGCAGCGCTGCCGACTACGTGAACACCGGAGAGTGGTCCAAGCGCTCCATCGCAGAAGCAAGAAAGTACGGCACGGTCAACGTGGCAGCGTCGGGCGAAGCCCTCAAGTTCGCCGGCATTCCCAAACAGGCCGCGTGGCAACTCGACCCGAACGCCGCCTACGTGCACATCTGCGCCAACGAGACCCTGGGCGGTGTCGAATACCACTGGACACCGGTCACGGGCGACGTGCCGCTGGTGGCCGACATGTCGTCCAACATCCTGTCGCAACCGGTGGATGTGAGCCGCTACGGCCTCATCTATGCCGGCGCACAGAAAAACATCGGGCCGGCCGGCCTCACCATCGTGATCGTGCGCGAAGACCTGATCGGCCATGCGCTGCCGGTCACGCCGAGCGCGTTCGACTACAAAGAACTGGCCGACAACGACTCGATGCTCAACACGCCGCCCACTTATGCGATCTACATCGCGGGGCTGGTGTTCCAGTGGCTCAAGGCACTGGGCGGTTTGCCGGCCATCGAGGCGCGCAACCGCGCCAAGGCCGCGCTGCTGTACGACTACCTCGACCAAACCGCGTTCTATGCCAATCCGGTGGACCGCGCAGACCGGTCATTGATGAACGTGCCGTTTCGCCTGCAGTCCGAGGCCTTGAACGAGTTGTTCCTGCAGGGCGCGCAAGAGCGCCACATGCTGCAACTCAAGGGCCATCGCTCGGTGGGCGGCATGCGCGCCTCGATCTACAACGCCATGCCGCTGGAAGGCGTGCAGGCGCTGGTGGCCTACATGAAAGAGTTCGAAGCCCGGCACGGCTGAAACCCAGCCCTTCGATCGGCCGAACTGGCATCGGCCCTGCCGCTTGAGGCGCTCGCGTCGAAGTGTGGACAAATGCCAGCTTCATTCCACGAAGTGACGCCCGCGCCTCCCTGCATCGGTTGAGGCGGCTCCAAAAGCCCGCGCACCGCGCAACACCTGCTCTCTATAGAAGCCGTCAAAGCGCCGGCTCAAGCATGTCCGATCGGTGCACGCATTGACCCAGGTCAAGCGCACACGGCCGCCGCGCCAACCGGGTTGAGACCTTTTTCACGGCCTGGAAAGCGACTGCCCGACAAGCAAGCCCCAGCAATTCACGAACAGCAGGGGCTAACTGCCTCAAATCCACCTTAAGTCGGGTGGGGGCTTCACCGATATTCCGATGGAATGGGAAAAGAGGAACTTCCTGGGGATCGCCGTCGCGGTCGCCATTCGTTTCGAAACCCCCACCCCAAGTACGTGAGCCCAAACGTCCATCAGCAGATTGTCGCAATGCCCAGCTCCACGGCATGCGCGGTCGTTGTTGACCGAAATCGCTGATTCAAAGAGCACAAGGAACTTCCATGGCCTCCATCATTTCCATTCTGAGCACGAGCCAGATCGCTGGTCTGTCCACCAAATCCATTGCGGGACTGACCACAGAGGACTGGGCCGCGTTCAGCACGGCGCAAATCATGGCGCTCACCACCACGCAGATGGGGGTGATCTCGACGCTGGGAATTTCCACGCTCAACTCGGCGCAGATCGGCGTCATTGAAACAGCCGACCTTCGCGCGCTGACCAGCACGTCGCTGCGCACGATGTCGACCGCCCAGATTGGCGCTCTGACATCCGACCAGATGTATGCGCTGTCCAGCGCGCAGGCCGCAGCGCTGACGACGCAGCAGGTGCAGAGCCTGAGCACCGACAACCTGAACGCCTTGGGCACGACCCAGTTCTCGGCACTGACCACGGCACAAGTCGTGGCGCTGACGAGCGCACAACTCGTGAACATGGAAACCGCCGACCTGCGTTCCTTGACGACGGGCGGCATCCGCGCCCTGAGCACGGCTCAGTTCGACGCGCTGTCCTCTGGTCAACTGGGCGCACTGTCCACGGCGCAGGTGTCTGCACTGACGACCGACCAGGTCGCCAACCTGACGACCACCGACTTGAACGCACTGGAAACCAACCAGTTCGTTGCGCTGACCTCGGCCCAGATCCGCGCGCTGACCACCGCGCACATCGCCAGCCTGAACACCACCGACCTGAACGCGCTGACCTCGGCGCAGTTCGGTTACCTGACGACCGACCAGGCGTTTGCACTGACGACCTCGCAGTTGTCGACCCTGGAAACGATCGACGTGCGCGCGCTGACCACCGCGGCCGTGCGTGCGCTGTCGACGGCGCAACTCTCTGCACTGAATTCCGATCAGATGGGCGCCTTCACCAGTGGCCAAGTGGCCGCGCTGGGCACCGATCAGATTTCCACCATGGCCAGCGACAACCTGAACGCGTTCGGCACGTCTCAGTTTGCGGTGTTGAACACAGCCCAGGCTGCGGCGCTGAACAGCGTGCAGATCGCCAACCTGGAAACCTCTGACCTGCGCGCATTGAGCTCGGCGGCCATCCGCGCCTGGACCACTGCCCAGTTCGACAAGCTGACCTCCGACCAGATGGCGGCATTGACGACGGGCCAGATCTCGGCCTTGACGACCGACCAGATCGCCAACATCACGACCACCGACCTGAATGCCATGGGCACCAGCCAGCTCGTCTCGTTGACGACAGCAGAAGTCCGTGCGCTGACCACGGCCCAGTTGGCCAAGCTGGGAACCACCAGCCTGGATGCGTTGACCACCGGCCAGTTCGCTGCTTTGACAAGCGACCAGACAGCCGCGTTGACCACCACGCAAATGGCCAACCTGGAGACCTCGGACGTTCGCGCCCTGACCTCCGGCTCGGTCCAGGCACTGAGCACGGCCCAACTGGCCGCGTTGACTTCCGATCAGATGGGTGTGTTCACCAGCGGCCAAGTGGCTGCGCTGACCACGGCCCAGATTGCGACCATGAGCAGCGACAACCTGAACGCCTTCGGCACCGCCCAGTTCGCGGTGTTGACGACGGCCCAGGCTGCAGCGCTGAACAGCGTGCAGATCCCGAACCTGGAAACGTCCGATCTGCGTGCCCTGAGCTCCGCCGCGATCCGCGCGCTGACCACCGCGCAGTTCGATACGCTGACCTCCGACCAGATGGCCGCGCTGACCACCGGCCAGATCGCTGCGCTGACGACCGACCAGGTCGCCAACCTGACGACCACCGACCTGAATGCACTCGGCACCAGCCAATTGGTTGCACTGACGACAGCAGAAGTCCGCGCGCTGACGACCGCTCAGTTGGCCAAGCTGGGGACCACCAGCCTGGATGCGCTGACGACCGGCCAGTTCGCGGCTCTGACGAGCGACCAGGCAGCCGGGTTGACCACCACGCAGATGGCCAACCTGGAGACCTCCGACCTGCGCGCCCTGACCTCCGGTTCGATCCAGGCTTTGTCGACCGCCCAGCTGGCCGCACTCAGCTCTGACCAGATGAGCGTGTTCACCAGCGGCCAAGTGGCGGCACTGACCACGGCCCAGATCTCGACCATGAGCACCGACAACCTGAACGCCTTCGGCACCGCGCAGTTCGCGGCGCTGACGACGGCCCAGCTGCCATCGCTCACGACCTTGCAGATGGGCAACCTGGAAACCAGCGACCTGCGTGCCCTGAGCACGGCCGCGCTGCGGGCCTTGTCGACGGATCAGATCGACGCGCTGACCACCGACCAGCTGAGCTTGCTCACGACGCAGCAGGTGGCCGGCTTGTCGACGCTGCAGATCTCCAGCCTGTCGACAGACGACCTGAATTCCTTCGACAGCTCGCAGTTCGCTGCGATGACGACGGCCCAGGTGGTGGCCATGACCACGACCCAGATCTCGCACCTGACGACGACCGACTTGAACGCGCTGAGCACGGCCCACTTCGCCGCGCTCACCACGGCCGACGCCCAGGCACTGACCACCCTGCAATTGGCCAGCCTGGAATCGAGCGACCTGCGCGCCTTGTCGACCAACGACCTGAGGGCGCTGTCCACGGCCCAACTGGCCTCGCTGACGACGGACGAAATGGGTTACCTGAGCACCGCGCAAGTGGCGGCCCTGACCACCGACCAGTTGGTCAGCCTGACGACCATGGACCTGAACGCGCTCGACACGGCTCAGTTCGGGGCGATCAGCTTCTCGCAGTCGCCGTCTCTGACGACGCTGCAGATCGCCAACCTGGAAACCTCGGATCTGCAGGCCATGCGTGCAGCCAGCTTCCATGCGCTGACGACCGCCCAGGTGATGGCGTTGACGACGACGGAAATCCAGGCGCTGACCACGGCCCAGATTGCCGCCTTCACGACCGACCACATGCACATCTTGTCGACCGACCAGATCGTCGCGTTCACCACCGGCCAGATCATGGGCCTGGAGACGCAGGACATTGCGGCCTTGTCGATGACGCAGGTGACGGCCTTCGAGAACGTCGACATCCAACAGATGTCGAACTCGCAGCTCGACGCCTTCTTCCTCGCCTCGCCGATCGTGCTGGACCTGGACGGCAACGGTGTTCACACCAGCTCCGCGTCGCAAGGCGTCACGTTTGACCTGAACGCCACCGGCAACGCGCACAAGGTGGGCTGGGTTTCGGCAACAGACGGTCTGCTGGTGCGTGACATCAACCACGACGGCAAGATCAACGACGGCTCCGAGCTGTTCGGTGTCGGCACCAAGCTCGCCGATGGCACCCGCGCCGGCAATGGCTTCGCCGCCATGGCCGCGATGGACACCAACCACGACGGCAAGCTGAGCATCGCCGACAAGGACTTCAAGGAACTTCAGGTCTGGGTGGACGCCAACCACGACGGCAAAACCGATGCCGGCGAGCTGCACAAGCTCTCGGAGTTCGGCATCGTGTCGCTGGACCTGCATGGCCTGGTGGGCAAGGAAGTCGACCAGGGCAACTTGCTGGGCCTGACTTCGAGCTACACCACGGCCGACGGTGCGCAGCACGCCATGGCCGACGTGTGGTTCGCCAAGGACGTGGCACCCGCCACCTCGGCGCATGAGCCGCCGCCGGTGCAGTTGCATGAGTTGCTGGCGCCGCCCGCCACCGAGGTGCTGCCGCCCGCGGCCAGCACCCCAGCCAGCACCCCGGCCGCGCCGACCGTCACCCACGGCAGCGTCTCTCACGACAGCGCCTCGCTGGTCTCGATCGACAAGTCCCTCTTGCCCATCGA
>Ga0137403_10002582_pt1 | contig 22112 bp, 17 predicted proteins | sample CZOMad2_1_16fung_FD_122057 | JGI IMG/M metagenome (GOLD analysis project Ga0137403, IMG submission 122057) | Vadose zone soil fungal communities from Angelo Coast Range Reserve, California, USA - CZOMad2_1_16fungal (Hybrid Assembly) | ecosystem: Environmental > Terrestrial > Soil > Vadose zone...
GGTCCGCGCGCTTTATCCAAAAACAAAATGGCTCGACCCCGCAAAAGTTCTCGCCACACCGGATGAGAAACTTCGCGGCGCTGGTCTTTCACGCTCGAAGACTGCGGCAATAAAAGATCTCGCGGCGAAGACGATCGACGGCACCGTGCCATCCGGACGCGCGCTTCTTCGAATGAGCGATGACGAGATCATCGCGCGTCTTACGCAAGTGCGCGGTATCGGTCGCTGGACTGTCGAAATGCTTCTGCTGTTTGACCTCGGCCGGCCGGATGTCTGGCCAGTCGCCGATTACGGGGTGCAGAAAGGCTTCGCCAAAACTTTTCGCAAACGCAAACTTCCTACGCCCAAACAACTGATGAGGCATGGCGAGAAATGGCGGCCGTATCGCTCCGTTGCGGCCTGGTATTTCTGGCGAGCGCTGGATCAACCAGAGAAGTTACAAAGTTAAAACAGTTACAAGAGTTACAATTGGGGTAGGTAGCTCCTTTGTAACTTTTGTAACTCTTGTAACCGTTTAACCTTGCGCTCTACTTCGAGCCTTAATAAAACGAGGAATTATGGCGATGATCCATGTTAATCGGGGCGCAACAAGTTTGGGCGTATTCTCCGAAGAAGAAATTCGCGAAGGCCTGCGCAGTGGCCGCTTCACTTCGAGCGACATTGGGTGGCGCGAAGGAATGGCGACTTGGCAGCCGCTCTCGCAATTTCCTGAGTTAGCAGAGACCGCTGCACCCGGTGTTCCGCCTGTGCAGCCCGACGCAGGTCCGGCGTTAACATCTGTGGCAATGCGCGCTGGCCTGCCGTGGGAGCACCGCCAAGAGCGCGGATTTGTTAGCGCATTCATCGAGACGCTGTCCATCGTCCTTACCAAACCGGCTGAAGCGTTTGCGATTATGAAGCGCGAAGGTGGCCTGGGCGAACCGCTCATTTATGCGCTCATCGGCGGATGCGTAGGAGGATTCGTCTCGTTTTTGTTTTCGCTGGGTTTCCAATCGGTCGGCCTGTTCAAAGATCAGCAGAACGGCCTTGCCGCAATGGCTGGGATGGGAATTGGCTCCGTGGCAATCGTCATTTTGCTGCCTCTGTTTATCGTAATCGGTTTGTTCATCGGCAGTGCAATCGTGCATCTTTGTTTGATGATTGTTGGCGGCGCGAACCAACCATTTGAAACTACCTTCCGTGTCCTCGCTTTTTCTCAGGGTTCGACTGGTCCTTTGCAGATGGTGCCCGTTTGTGGTGGATTGATTTCCGGCGTCTGGGCGCTGGTTTGCACGTGCATCGGATTGGCGCGCGCCCACGAGACCGACACCGGTCGCGCCGTCGTGGCAGTATTTCTGCCGCTAGTTGTTTGCTGCGGAGGACTCTTGGCTCTGTTCATGTTCGGTATGTTCGGCGCATGGACCGCAGCGCATCATTGATATCCGACGAAATGCGGCTTCGCGTTCAGCACCTTGTCCCGGGTGAAATTGATCACGAGCTGATCTGGTTAAGCGTTTCGATTTCGTCTCTCCTGTTGGCAGCCGCCTGGCTGGTGTTAGGCTTGCCATGGCCGATCTGCATGTTTCACCAGCTCACCGGGCTGCCATGTTTCACGTGTGGAATGACGCGATGCGCGATTCAATTCTTTCACGGCCACTTTCTGGCTGCACTGAAATGGAACCCGCTTGTCTTTGGTTTGCTGTGCGGCGTGGCAGCGTATGATATTTACGCTTTCGCATTACTCGCAACGCGCGCCCCACGTTTACGGATTGGGTTTGGCGAAATGCAGAAGAAGTACCTGCGAATAATTGCTGTCAGCGCGCTCGCGCTAAACTGGTCTTATCTGCTACTGCACTGGCGCGATTTTTAGAAATCAAGGAATGACGGCTTCGCAGGCGTCAATTCTGAAATCGCCGGCTGCCCAAGCCGTCTCTCCTTGAAGCGTAGCCGCGAAATCTGTGTCCATCTGTGGTCATCTGTGGCTAATTTGGCCACATGCGAGTTCTGGTGACAGGTGGCGCGGGTTTCATTGGATCGCATCTCGTCGAGAAGCTGTTGGCGTGCGGACACCAAGTCGTCATCCTCGATGACTTCAACGATTTTTATGATCCGCAAATCAAATATGCAAACATTGCCGGTTTCGCAACGGACGTAGCCGTTCACCATGTGGACCTTCGCGACAGCGAATCAGTGCGAAATCTGTTTCATCGCGAGAAAATTGACGTGATTGCACATCTCGCTGCTCGCGCAGGCGTGCGGCCCTCAATTCAACAGCCGCGACTCTATTACGATACAAATGTCACTGGGACGTTACACCTGTTAGAGGCAGCGCGGGTAACTGGTGTTGAGCGATTTGTCTTTGCATCGAGCTCATCGGTGTACGGAGCTTCGAAGACGATCCCATTTTCTGAGGATGAACATCTCACCCAGACACTTAGTCCGTATGCCGCCACGAAAGTCGCTGGCGAATTTCTTTGCTCGACCTACTCGCATCTCTACAACCTGCGTGTCGTGGCGCTTCGTTACTTCACCGTGTACGGTCCGCGCCAACGGCCCGATCTGGCCATTCATCAATTCACGCGGCGCATTTACGCCGGGCAACCTATCGATCAATTCGGAGACGGCACCACGCGCCGTGATTACACTTACGTTGATGACGTGATTCACGGAACCATGGCTGCGTTCCAGTACGAGGGCCCGCTCTTCGATATCTTCAATCTTGGTGAGAGCGACACGATTCAGCTCAAAGACTTGATCGTGGCGATTGAAAATGTGCTTGGGAAAAAGGCAAAAATTAACCGGCTGCCGGAGCAACCCGGCGATATGCCGCTGACCTGTGCAGACATTTCCAAAGCAAGAAAATTACTCGGCTACAAGCCAACCACGCGATTGAGCGAAGGGCTGCCGCGTTTTATCGGTTGGTTTCTACACAGCGCCAAATGAAGACTTCGATCCCGCAGCTGCCATTCGAGCAACGCGCCTGTTTCATCGCCGGTCAGGCGAAATCTGGCACCACGCTTTTGGTGGCGTTGCTCGATAACCATCCTGAGCTGCTGGTGTTGCCGGAAGAAACCGCTTATTTTCCTACCGTCCTGACCAAATATGCGCCGCGCGGCCGCCGCGCGCAGTTTGATTACCTGACCACGCAATCGCTTGCCAACGTGTTGTTCGGTGGCCCATGCAAGTGGGGCAAGCGGAATTACTCTGCGTTTCCGCGGGAGGAATTTCTGAAGTTGTTCGAGCATGCGGCATTTGATCCCGCAAATGCGCAGGAGGAATTGCTTGTGCTGATGGTGAAAGCGTACGCGGCCACGATGGAACGGCCATTGGACACGATAGCGCGCTGGGTGGAGAAAACTCCGGCCAACCGGAATCACATCCCGGAGATCCTCAGACGCTTTCCTCATGCAAAAATTCTGGTCACGGTACGCGATCCGCGTGCCATTCTCGCGGCGCAGATCGCGCTGGAGAAGACAAGACAGACAGGAAGGTTTTCGACTTACTACGTGATCGCGCATTGGCGGGTAGCTGCCCGGTTGGCGAGACGCGTGCGGGACGGGGAGGTTCCTGGCCTCGTGGTGCCTTATGAAAAATTAGTCTGCGAGCCAGCGAGCATGATGGAAGAGGTTTGCGCGTACCTGGAGATTGACTTCGATCCAGAGATCGTTTTGACGCCAACGAAAGTGGGCCAGTTCTGGAAGGGTAATTCGGCCGCGCGGATTAACTTTTCGCAAATCAGCTCGGAACCGGCGACTCGGTGGCAGGGTGAACTTTCGGAGGACGAAATCGGGTGGGTAGAATGGCATTGCCGCGATCTAATGCCCGAATTCGGCTACGAGCCGAGACTGACCGGGCGCGAATTACGCTATTTCATGCAGCCGATTCGGGGTGAGCGTCCGCGCGAATACATCAAATCACGTGCGTATTCAATACGGGATGAGATAGCAGCAATGACGAAATCGGAATGACGAAGCCCAAAGCAAGCAGGGCGACCGACTGACAAAGGCGTCGGCGTCTTTTCATGTTCATTCGACTTCGTCGCCTCCTATCCTTCCACTTGCAATCGCGCTGGAAACAGACCATAATCTCCGCCAGATGTCGGGAATCTTCTTCGATCTTCCGAGCGTCCGGTTTCTACGACGATTCAGATTTCTTGAACCGATGCTGCAAACGTTTGCGGTATCACTGTTTCGTTGCCTGAGTGTGCCGGCTCGCGCTTTGAGACAAGTCTGTTCCCGGCACGACGAGGCGGAGTTTCCATTGGCGTCGCAGAGTGTTTCTAAAAAGTTTGACTGGACTATTGATAATTCGCGCGCCGCGGACGGTGTCCCGAACCTTTTCGGGGCGCTCCGCCCTTTTAACAATTGGATAAAGACTAAGGACCAACATGAACTCTTATTCATCCGGAAGACGCTCACGCCGCCCGCGCGGTGGGGGCCGACGCAGAGGAAATCACGAACGATTTCGAGACCGGCAGGAAGCAGCGAAGACGCAGAAAAAGACATTCTGGCAACGGGTTGCCGAATTCTTCGGAAACGGCGGGGAGAAAAGGAAAACCGCACCGCAGCCGCGCAATGGCGCGCAGCCATCGCGACCTGCGCGTAAACCTGAGCGGATTGAAGTCACTTCGCCCCGTCTTTACGTTGGCAACTTGTCGTTCGACGCCACCGAGAGCGATCTATTTGAGTTGTTCAACGGAGTGGGGCACGTGCAAAATGCCGAAGTCGTAAGCTACCGGCACAACCAGCGCTCGAAAGGTTTTGCCTTTGTGCAAATGCAAACCATCGAGGAAGCGAAACGCGCCGTGGAGGAATTGCACGACAAGGAATTTCTCGGTCGCAGGCTGGTGGTGAGCGGAGCAAAATCCGACCAGCACGAAGTTCACTAACGCCTTCCGAGCTCAAGATTTGACGCGGACGCCGCAGCACGCGGCGTCCGCTACTTTTTAATCTCCAGATAAGTCCGTGTCTGCACGTGACTGGTGCCTGGCTGGAGTTCTTCGATGCGCATTTGTTTCAGGAACCAGCGCTTTTCAATCTTCTGCGCGGAGACGACTTCGAAGCGCTTCGCCAGTTGTAGGTTCGAATCATAGCCTTCCATTCGCATTAGCGCGCCGCTCGCCTTATCGATCCACAGCAATACATTTGAATACTGCGACTCGTCCGACGGCGCGCGCAGTTGCAGTTTCCAGCACTTGCGAGTGCGAACAGTTTCCTCGCCCAAAACGCGCGCCGTCGGCCAGTAGAGAAATTTGAACGCCAGGTCTTCATACGTCACGCTGGTGCCGCGAATTCTTTCATTCAGCTTTGAGCCGGCGAATTTTTCAGTGCCGGCGTCGCTCACAACGTCAAGACGCGAACTATTTTCACCGAGGCGCAACTGCAAAACCTCATCTGGATTGGTGAACGAATAACGAATCACCGGTCCGTTTTGTACAAGCTGAAATGGAATTACGATGTCATTCTGTCGAAGCTGTCCCTTCAGATCGAGTTGCTGTTTTGACTCTATCATCCGCACCGAGGCGAGAATGTCTTTGGCCGACGGCGGCGGCTCGCCATGCAACGACAGGACGAGGGAAAAAGAAATGGCTACGGCGGAATGACGAAGCACCAATGACGAATGACGAATGAAGCTCGAATGCCTGAGTAATGAACGTGAGGCGCGGTCGTTTCTTTTCGCCGCCAGGGTCGCGAGTTTCGTCATTCCTTCCACATTCGACATTCGTGCTTCGTCATTGTACCGGATTGTTTTCTTACGAGGTAGTCATTAAAGCTTAAGCGCCGCTTTGTTCCATCGCATGGACCAGTCTCTCTTTCACTTCATCAATCAACAATGGACAAGTCGGTTTCTGGACTTGTTCATGGCTGCAGTGAGCGATAGCGAGATTTGGAGACCGTTATTCGTCGCAGTGGGCATCAGTGCACTCTTGTTTGGCGGATTCAAAGCACGCGCGTTCGTGATCTGCCTGGCCTTTTCGCTGTTAATCGGAAGCTTCGTAACGAGCACGCTAAAGTCGGCCGTCGATCGCCGTCGGCCCAAACAGGTGGAAAGCGTCCGAATGGTGCAATTGCAAAAGGCGCGTCCGAAATTTCTAACTCTTTCTCAGAAGCCGACCATTCGTTTTTCCGATTCCTCCGATCGCAGCCGGTCGGGCCCGTCGTTTCCTTCGGGACACGTGGCGACCAATACAATCATTGCCGTTTTTTGCACCATGTTTTACCGGCGGGGCTGGCTCTACTGGTTCGTCACCGCACTGGTCGGATATTCACGAATTTATCTCGGCGCGCATTGGCCCAGCGATGTGATCGCTACTGTTTTTCTCGGCGTTGGTGAGTCACTGTTTCTGCTCGCCGTGTTCGAATGGATCTGGAAGATCCTGGGGCGTAAGTGGACGCCGCAGCTCTTTGCGCGCCATCCAAGTTTGGTTGGTGATTCAAACGCTATCGCGACATGAGCGCCACGCGTGTGGTCTGGTGTTTTATCATCGCGCTGACGGCGATTCGATTGTCAATTCTGGCGACGACTGATCTGGAATTCGACGAGGCGCATTACTGGATGTGGTCGGAGCGCCTGGCGCCGGCGTATTTCAGCAAGGGGCCGGCGATTGCTTTTGTCATTCGCGCCAGCACTGCTGTTTTCGGCGCGAATGAGTTCGGTGTGCGCTTCTTCAGTCCGCTGCTCGCAGCAGGCACAAGCATGCTGTTGTTCTACTTCGCACGGCGCTTGTTCAACGCCACCGCCGGGTCGTGGGCAGTGATCGCGTTGAATGTCACTCCGATCTTCAATATCGGTGCGTTCCTAATGACAATCGATGCGTTGTCGATCTTTTTTTGGCTGGCGGCGATGTTCACATTTTGGCTGGCAGTGGAAAAGAGCCCGCAGTTCTCGTGGTATTGGCCGCTTACGGGGTTGCTGATCGGACTCGGTTTTCTTTCCAAATATACAAACGCATTCGAACTAGTGTCGATTGTGTTGGTGCTTGCCCTCGCTCCCCGGCTCAGACAGGAGTTTGCGCGCCCGGGTCTATACTCATTACTTGGTGTATTCGCGCTTTGCACGCTGCCGCCGATAATTTGGAACCAGCAACACGCCTGGATCACGCTTGGGCATTTGCGGTCGCGGGGAAGTCTCGAGCATGGCTTTGGTTTTCGTCCGACCGAGGTTCTTTCGTTTCTGGGCCAGCATTTTCTAGTGTACTCGCCATTTCTGTTTCTGGCGCTGGCTTGGGGTGTTATTGCAAGCTGGCGACGCGTCAATCAGCAATTCAAGGTGCTGTTCTTGATGTGGTTTGGATTACCAGTGTTTCTTTTTTACTTGCTTCTTTCGGTGAATAAGGCTGCCGCGCCGAATTGGGATGGACTCGCTTTTCTGAGCTTCGGTCTCCTGGCAATTCATTTCTGGTGGCGAAGACTTGAAGCTAGCGTGACGTTACGGCTAGGGGCGCTAGTCGCGATATTGGTTGGGCTAGCCATGAGTGCGATCGCGGTGGACACAGACTTGCTGCGGATGGCCGGCTTCCAGATGGAACGAAGTGATCCTAGCGACAGGATGCGCGGTTGGAAAAGCGCTACCAGCGCGCTGGAAAAAATCCGTAATGATCTGGAAACGAAATTGGGCGAGAAACTGTTTCTGATTGCTGACGCTCGCGATCGGGCATCAGAGATTTCCTTTTATCTGCGCGACAAACGAGTGGAAGGCCCGGGCCATCCGCCGGCTTATATCCCCGAATCGCAGGACATGGTAAACCAGTTCTCGTTTTGGCCGCGCTATGACGAATTCGTCGAATTAAAACCGGGCATGCCGCGCCCGGAGGGTGAAACTTACACCGAAGAAAACGGCATCAACCCGTTCGTCGGCCGCGATGCTCTCTTTATTCGGGCCGGCGAGAAGGAACACGTGCCGCATAACATCCAGGCTTCATTTCAATCAACAGAGCCGGTCGGGACAATTGAAGTCTCTCGCTACGGAAAAGTAATACGCACGTGGCAGGTATTTCTCTGCCGAAATTACCGCACGCTTCCGCTATGACGGAGGAACCAGGCTCTCCGGCGGTTTCCGTGGTGGCGCCTCTTTTCAACGAGGAGGAAAGCATCTCGATTCTGCAACAGGAATTGAGCGTCGCGTTAAAGGGCGTTGATTACGAAATCATTTTTGTCGATGATGGTTCCATTGATCGCACGGCCGAGCGAATCGAAGCGGCGCCGAATGTTCGAGTGATTCGTTTCGAGAAAAATAGCGGCCAAAGCGCCGCGATCTATGCTGGTCTTCACGCAGCGCGCGGAGCGATAGCGGTTCTTATCGACGGCGATTTGCAGAACGATCCTGCCGACATTCCAAGACTTCTTTCTGAAATTGCGCGTGGCGCCGATCTCGTTTGCGGCTATCGCGCGCAGCGCAGAGACACGCGCGTGAAGCGGTTGACCAGCCGGATCGCCAACGCCGTTCGCAGCCGTTTCACAAAAGACGGCGTGCGCGACACCGGTTGCACGCTCAAGGCGATGCGGCGCGAATGCCTGAGCGCGCTCGTTCCATTCAAGGGAATGCACCGTTTCATTCCCGCGCTAGTCAAAGGCGCAGGCTACCAGCTCGTAGAAATTCCGGTTAATCATCGGCCGCGCCGCTTCGGTCAGAGCAAATACGGATTGGGTAACCGCGCTGTGCGCGCGACAATGGATATGTTCGGCGTCCGCTGGCTGCTCTCCCGACGATTGAACTACAGGATTCGCAAGTCGTAAGCGCTACCGGTCTCAAAACACGCTTGTCAACCCAGGCGCTGCCGCTAAGCTTGCCATCCCGCACTGGGAAAACGCATGTCCTTGGCCAATTTACTTTCTGCCGAGCAAATCATCCCAGAGATGAAAGCAACGGAGCGCTGGGCGGTAATCGTCGAGCTGATCGATTTGCTGGTTAGTCTTGGCAAAATCAAAGCCGGAGATCGCGACCCGATTCTTAGCGCGCTTAGACAGCGCGAGGAGACCATGAGCACGGGAATCGGGTTCGGCATTGCCATTCCACATTGTTCTTCCGATCGACTCGACGAAGTGGTGGCTGCATTCGGAAGATCGACCACCGGCATTGAGTTTGATGCGCTCGATAATGCTCCAGTGAAATTTGTCGTCCTTTTCATTGTGCCGAAAAACCAATTTCAGACGCATCTGCGTACGTTAGCGTCGATTGCAAAGTTTCTGAACGACCGCTCTGTGCGCGAGAGCTTGGCCAGCGCGAAATCCGCCGAGGAAATTTTGTCGATCTTTCGCGATCGTTCCTAGCTGTACCGGCGGTCTGTGACCGCCGAGCGAATGTCGATGCGGCGCTCACAGAGCGCCGTTACAGTTCGCCAGTCTCACCAATGGAAACGTTCCAGTCACTGCTTGCAAAAAGGCTCTCGAATGCGTTGAAAGACGCCGGTTTGCCGGAGGCTCATGAACTAACACCGGCGACCGATCCGCGGTTTGGTGATTACCAGACCAACGCCGCTCTCGTACTCGGGAAGCAGCGCGGTGAAAATCCGCGAGTCGTCGCAGAGAAAATTGTCTCGCAGCTTGAGGTTGGTGATCTTTGCGAACCGCCGGTGGTTGCAGGCGCAGGCTTTATCAATTTCACACTTCGTCCCAGCGCAGTCGCTGCAAAAACAGTGGAAGTGCTGCGCGATGAACGGCTCGGTGTCGCTGAGGCAAAATCGCCACGACGCATCGTGATCGATTTTGGCTCACCCAATGTCGCCAAACCGATGCATGTCGGTCACATTCGCAGCACCGTGCTCGGCGACGCACTTGCACGCATCGCGCAGTTTCTCGGACACGAAGTGATCCGCGACAATCACATTGGCGACTGGGGCACCCAGTTCGGAATGGTGATTTATGGTTGGAAGAATCTGCTGGATCGGCAAGCTCTGCAGCGCGATCCGCTGGCGGAGATTGTGCGCCTTTACAAGGAGACAAACGAGCGAGCGACCGAGGATCCGCAAGTTCGCGAGGCCTGCCGCCAGGAGTTGATAAAGTTGCAGGCTGGCGACAGAGAAAATCTCGACATCTGGAACGAGTGCGTGGCCTTCTCAATGCAGGATTTCGAGCACGTTTATGAATTAATCGACATTCATTACGACATCCAATGCGGCGAGAGCTTTTACCATGATCGCCTGCCCGGCGTGGTCGAACGCCTGCTCAAAGCAGGCATTGCCGAGATTAGCGAGGGCGCGGTGGTCGTTTTCTTTCGCGATGTTCCCGAGCTGGCCGATAAACCTCTGATAATCCGAAAGCGGGATGGTGGCTTTAATTACGCCACCACTGATCTCGCCACAATCGATTATCGGATCAAGGAATTGAAAGCGGACGTGGTTTGGTACGTGGTAGGCGCGCCGCAGATTTTGCATTTCAAGCAAATTTTCAATATTGCGCGGCGCGAACGCTACACCGCTGATCTCCGCCACATTACATTTGGCAGCATTCTAGGCGAAGACCGGAAACTGATGAAGACGCGATCCGGCGAGAACGTGCCGTTGCGTGATCTTCTTGAGGAAGCCTGCAAACGGGCGCGCAAAATTATTGAGGAAAAAAATCCGGATCTGAGCAACGACGAAAAAACTGATATCGCCCGGAAAATCGGGATCGGCGCAGTGAAATATGCTGATCTCTCACAATACCGGATGACTGATTATGTTTTCTCATGGGACAAGATGCTCTCGTTGCAGGGAAACACCGCGCCGTACTTGCAGAACGCTTACGTCCGAATTCGTTCGATTTTTCGCAAGGGAGGCGAATCCGCGCCAGAGATGGATAAGCTCGTCCTGGCAGATTCCGCCGAAATTAATCTGGCCAAACGTCTCTGTCAGTTTGCTGAGACCGTTCCGCAAGTGCTGAACGATTTTCGACCTAATATTCTGGCAAATTATCTGTTCGAGCTGGCGAACAGCTTCCATGCCTTTTACGAAGCTTGCCCCGTGTTGAAATCAGAGGAACCGGCCCGCAGCTCGCGACTGGCGTTATGCGAATTGACCGGACGCGTACTGCAAAAAGGTCTCGAGTTGCTTGGCATCAAAGCGCCAGAGAAGATGTGACTTGGAACGAGACAGGATTAACAGGATTTGGTTTTATGATGCTGTCCGTCCTGTAAATCCTGTTTGGAACCCATCCAGATGTTCGAGACCGCCGTTGTCTCAATGCGAGTTGATCATGCGCTGAAATCGTGGGTCGGCGCGAAGCGAATCAAACATTGGATCGAGCCGGAGCAGCGCCGGCGTAATCGGTGGATTCGCGGCAAGCGGGCCAGCATAGGGTTTATCAAGGAGGGCCTGCAAAGAAGCGATCGCCCGATCGCCCTCTCCGGTCAGCGCTGCGACGCGGGCCAGGACCTCGATCATCATGGGACCAAACAGCGCGTTTTTTTCAACCGGAACGATACTCGTTCCCCGTTCAGCTAAATTGAATGCGGCGGTTTTATCGCTGAGCGCCGCGCTGAGCAAGGCAAGATCAGCGATTAGAAAATGGTATTCCGGCATTTCCTTCAGGTTGGGTTCCAGCTCGCCGCGTGCCTGGCGCCAGTTTTCGAGCGCAGCGGCATGATCGCCCTTGATTTCCTCCAGCCAACCTAACCAAAACCGCGCCTCGCCTCTGTCGCCCCGATCCATCGAGCTGTTCGTGGCAAGTATCTCTTGGATATGCGGAATGATGCGGGCAGGGCTCCGTTCGAGAAGCGATTGATAGCACCTCGCGTAAAGCACGTGCTTGTTGGCAAGAGGCAACGGGTCGAGCAGTGCTGCGGCTCGCTTCAAGTCGCCCTCGGCTTGAGAGATGGCCGCTTCTTGAACCAGCGCCATCGTGTCGTCAGGGATGATATTGAGGACCTGCTCCAATTCTCGCCGCGCCTCATCAAAACGGCGCTGAAACATGAGAGAACCCGCATAAGAGAAGAGCAGTTGAGGATTGCGTGGGTCGAGCCTCTTGGCTTCCCGAAAGTAACCTTCGCTCCGCTGCCAATCTCCCCGCTGCCGCGCGAGCGCAGCCAGCAACCGCGTAACCTGGGCATCGTTTGGGAGAAGCTGACGCGCTCGCTCGAGGTAATGTTCTGCGGCGTCAGAATCACTCAAACAGTAGTAATAATATTGACCCGTGGCCAGGAATGCTTCGCCAAGGTCCGGCTGGAGCGCAAGCGCCGTTTCCGCAGCTCCGCGCGCCTCTTCACGACTGGCTGCCGTCGGAGGCAGTGTCTCCCCATAGCCCACCGAATCTATTCGCGCCAGCCCCGCCCAAGCCAGGGCGAACTTTGGGTCCAGGCGCACCGCTTGCTTGAAATAGCTCCGTGCGCTCAAGACATTTTCCGAAGTGTAGCCGGTTCGCCCCGCGTACACGAGACCGCGCAGATAAGCTTCATAAGCTTCCGGATTGTCTGTCGATCTCGCCGCGATGACCTGCTTTTCGCGACTGGTGAGCTTCGCCTGTAACTCGTCTGCGATAGTTTTGGCTATTTCGCTTTCGACTGAAAGAATATCGGTAACCTTGCGATCAAAACTATCAGCCCATAGATGCGAGTCGTCGGCCACTTTAATCAATTCCGCGTTTATTCGCACAGCGTCTCCGTTTCTTTGCACGCTTCCTTCTACGACGTAGTCAACACCGAGTTGCTTTGCGATCTGGCGCAGATTTCCGTGCGGGCCCTTGTAATTCTCCGTCGAAGTGCGGGAAATGACCTTGAGATCGCCGATCTTGGAAAGCCGGGTGCGGATTTCCTGCTGTATTCCATCGGCGAAATATGCGTTCTCCGGGTCGGCACTGAGATTCTCAAACGGCAGCACGGCGAGGCCGTTTGACAGCCGGGGAATATGCTCGCGCCAGACGATTGCCGACATCGAAACAACAAGCGCGACCAAAGCCGCGGCCAGCCCCGCGATCGCTGGATTGCGTCCGATCCAGCGCCATGCCCGCATCGTTAGGCCGGCGGGCCGAGCTTGGATCGTGCGCCCGGCGCAGAAGCGTTCGAGATCTTCGGCCAGCGCAACAGCCGAGGAATAACGCGACGCCGGTTCTTTCTCGAGACACTTCAAACAGATCGTCTCCAGATCCCGAGGAACATGACGATTCGTCAGGCGCGGACGTCTTGGTGCTTGCTCGGCGGCGCGGCGCAGCACTTCCATCGGTGTCTCGCCTGAAACAGGCGGATGACCAGTCAGCATTTGGTATAAAATCGCGCCGAGACTGTACACATCGGCAGCGGAGCCAACGGTGCGCGAGTTCGCGGCCTGTTCTGGCGCCATGTAAAATGGCGTACCCAGAATCGCGAGTGTTTGCGTGAGATCGCATTCGCGTTGCACCCATTTCGCCAGTCCGAAATCGCTCACATACGGTTCGCCCGCACCGTCAAAGAGAATATTTGCCGGCTTTAAGTCGCGGTGCAGAATGCCGCGCTCGTGCGCATAGGCAATCGCGCGGGCGAGCTTCGCGATCAGCGCCGCAGTTTCATGTGGTTTGGTCCGGTAATTTTCGATCCTCACAGAGAGCGGGCCGCCTTCTGCAAACTTCATGCTGTAGAACGGCGTGCCATCCTGTTCGCCCACTGAGTAGATCGGCAGAATGCATTCGTGATCGAGACTTGCCGCCGCTTCCGCCTCCGTGCGAAAACGGTTCACCGCCCCGGAAGACCTCAGGTGGACCGGCAGGATCATCTTTAGCGCCACAATCCGCGACGGTGTTCCCTGTCGCGCCCGATAAACGATCCCCATCCCGCCGCGCGCGATCTCATTGAGCAATTCGTAATCCTCAATGCGACTGCCGGTTGACGGCACGTCTGGCGAATTGAGCGCGGTCGTTAGCAAACACGCCGGGCAGAAGCCGCTTGGCATATCCACCTCCAACGATGAACCGCAGATTTCGCAGAATGTTTTGCGCGCCAGCAGGTCCATCTAATTTACAATGCGTGCTGCTGGCCAAGCCGCACAAAAACGCCTCGCAACTGCCGGAGTTCGTCATCCACTTCGTGCGGGGCGCTCACCGTCTGCATCACTTCCTGTCGCACGGCGCTGGCGAATTGCCGGCGTAATCGATGAATATGTGTTTTGACCACGCTCATCGCCAATCCCATTCGCTGCGCAGCATCCTGATATGAAATGTCCGGCTTCTCCCCCGCGAGAAACGGCGACAGCGCGTCGAACGATTCCGCTTTTCCGTTAGCCGAAAATTCCGCGCGCACCTTGTTGAGTGCACGCTCCAGGAGCAGACCGGCCCAGCGCGCATCGAGCGAGTCGGCCGGAGTGAGATTCATCGTGACCCGCTGATGATGCATTTCTTCGGAGGCGACTTCGTCCATGGAAATGAATTGTGCGCCGCCGCCGCGTTTCACTGCGCGCAGGTACGCCTGTTCGTCAGCGAGACAGCGTGTGAGCGCGCCTAACAGGAAACTGCGGAACCGTCCACGCGCTGGCGAAGCACGGCGGAGCGTTTCATCCTGAACTGTGCGCTGGAAAAAAATTTGTGTCAGATCTTGTGCATCATGCCGACTAAATCCCCGCTGGCGCAAATAAGCGTAAATCGGCGGCCAATACATTTGGCAGAGCTCAGCCAGCGCCTCGCGCGCGTGCGATTCAGAAACGTTGCCGGCAGCGAGCACAACGCTCCATGCCGTCTCGCCAAAATGCGCGCCGCTGTTGCGCGAACCGGAGGGGGATAACATTCACGCATGGTACGAAATGAGCAGAATTCCGGCAAGCGCTCATCGGTTTCCACTTCTACGCGTTGTCCTTTCGGTTCAAGGGTTCGCGGTTAGTTGAGGCGCGGCGCGATTTAGGTCAATCTGTGCGCTCACTCTTTGGATTTTCCCATCCTGTTCTTTCATTCGCGCTGACAATTCCGCGATTGCAGATTGAAATTCGTTTTTCTGTTGCGCGATTGTCGATCTTAATTCCTCAACCTTTTTGTGCTCCTTTAAGAATTCATTGAGCAACATCGCATTGACCGCTTCGTAGCGGACGGTTTGTGGTTTTCCCTCCTCGTCGCGCGTGATTAGTTCCGGGCTGACTTCGGCTACGTCCTCGGCGATCAAACCAAAGGAGAGCGCCTGCGAAGGATCGGCATCTTTCTTGTAACGAAACGTGACCGGTTTGAGCGCGAAGAGAGTTTCGCTGCTGCGGTCCATCGGCTGGATATCTTGCTTGAACCGGCGCGAAGAGGAAAGTGTGCCAATCTTGTTGTCGGAATTGACGTAAACCGCCCGGCCATTGGCGACCGTGGTGTAAACATTCCGGATGCGCGTGGTGTTGCTTTCACCGGCGACGCCGGAAACGCCCGCGCCGATGCAGATATTGCCGCTGCCGGTGGTGAGAGCGAAGCCAGCAGTTGTGCCTAGGGCAATGTTGTTCGATCCGGTGGTGTTGGAGAAGAGGGCCCCTGGGCCAATGGCCGTGTTGAAGTTTCCAGTGGTATTGCTGTAAAGCACTAAAGCACCGTTGGCCGCGTTGAAGGCGCCGGTGGTGTTGCTCAGGAGCGCCTGGTAACCGCTGGCCGTATTGTAGCTGCCGGTCGTGTTGCTGAAGAGCGCCGCCGCGCCGCTGGCCGTATTCTGGCTGCCGGTCATATTGGCGTAGAGCGCGGCTGAACCGCTGGCCATATTGTTGCTCCCGGTGGTGTTGTAGTAGAGCGCCTCTTCACCGCTGGCAGTATTGTAGTTGCCGATCGTGTTGCCCCGCAGCCCGTAGTAACCACTTGCCATGTTGTGGTGGCCGGTAGTGTTGGAATAAAGCGCCTGGTAACCGCTGGCAGTGTTGGAGTTGGCGGTGGTGTTGTGGAAGAGCGCTTCAAGACCGGTGGCCGTGTTGTAGTTGCCGGTCGTGTTGCTGAAGAGCGCCTGATAACCGCTGGCGGTGTTGCTCTCGCCCGCTCTGTTGCCGTAGAGCGCATTCGTACCGCTGGCCGTGTTGAAGTTGCCGATGTCGTTGTTGTAGAGCGCATGAGCACCGCTGGCCGTGTTGCCGCTGCCGGTGGTGTTGTAGGTGAGCGCCTGCGAACCGATGGCGGTGTCGTAGCTGCCGTTCCCGATGCGCAAAAGCGCATTGTAGCCAAAACCTGAGTCCTCAAAGCCGGTGGTACTATTGTTGCCTGCTCCTTCACCGTAAAAGGTGTCGGTGAAACTCACGGCCTCTGTTTGCGCCAGGAGCGCCAGATTGCTGAGCACGAATGCGATGATGAGGAAGTTCTTGTTTATAAGCTGAATTGTTTTCATATGGAGTTGTGGTCTTTACTTGTTCTCTCCAGATCCGATCGGAAAAGTTTCAAGAATTTTTTCAGAAAATGAGGACGCGCGACTTTTTTGCAGGCGCCCACAGAAGAAGAGAAAACACCGAACCCGCATTCGCGAGGCTACGGTGCGGCGGATCCCCAAAGTCGAACACCGAATGTGGCCGTAGATTCTTTCATTGGGCGTTGGACGTTGGACGTTGAGCATTGGACGTTTGCTTCCTGCTGTGAAAAAGGAGCATCCGCGCATTCCTACCTGCACCTACCGATTGCAGTTCAATCGCTGGTTCACGTTTTCGCAGGCGCGCGATATCGCGCCGTATTTGCACGCACTGGGAGTTAGTGACGTTTATGCGTCGCCGTATTTTCAGGCGAGCGCACATAGTCTGCATGGCTACGACATCAGCGACCATAACAAGCTAAACGCGGCGATCGGCTCGCGCGCGGATTACGACGCGTGGATCGGGCAACTGCACGCTCACTCGATGGGACAGGTTCTGGATTTTGTCCCCAATCACGTCGGCATTGGCGACTCGCGGAACCAGTGGTGGATGGACGTGCTGGAAAACGGCCGCAGCTCCAGATATGCGCCGTATTTCGACATCGACTGGGAGCCCCGGAAATTTGATCTTCGGGACAAGGTCCTTCTCCCAATCCTGAGCGACCAATACGGCCGCGTTCTGGAACGCGGCGAACTGCAGGTGCACTTTGAAGGCGGAACCTTTTATCTGCTCTACGGCGAGCGCAAACTCCCGATAGCACCGGGAACGTATCGTTACATTCTGGAAATCACTTTACAAAATCTCGCCGACCACAAGGACGAAGATTATTACGCCCAATTACAAAGCATTCTCACTGCGCTCGAATACTTGCCGAAACGGACCGAAACCGATCCGAAAAAGATTACGGAGCGGATTCGCGAAAAAGAAATCATCAAACGACGCTTGCAGCGGCTTTGTGCCGAAGCGCCGCAAGTGCAACAGGCGATGGAAAAGGCGTTGGCGCAGATCAATGGAAAACCTGGCGACGCGCGCAGCTTCGACGTCCTGGATAAGTTGCTCAACGCGCAATCGTATCGCCTTGCGTTTTGGCGCGTCGCCGCCGAAGAAATCAATTACCGCCGTTTCTTCGACGTAAACGAGTTGGCGGCGATTCGGGTCGAATTGCCAAAGGTGTTCGACGCCGTTCACCGGCTTCTTTTGGATTTGGTGAGCACTGGCGCAGTGACAGGCCTCCGCATCGATCATCCGGATGGTCTTTACCTGCCCGACGAGTATTTCGACAAACTTCAGCAACGTTGCGCAAAAGCACTGGGGATCGCATTGCCTAAAGACGGTCGCGCGATTTACCTGGTCGCAGAAAAAATCCTGACCGGCCCGGAGACATTGCGCACGGGCTGGCGCGTGCACGGAACGACTGGTTATGATTTTGCGAATCAACTGACGCAGTTGCTCGTCGATTCCTCGGCGGAGGAGGCGATCACAAAGACGTTCCATCGGTTCATTGATCACTCGGTTCCTTTTAGCCATCTGTTGTATGCGAAAAAACTGCAGGTGATGAGACTCGCGCTGGCGAACGACGTCGACCTTCTCGGCAACATGCTCGATCGGATTTCCGAGCAAAACCGCTGGTATCGCGACTTCACGCTCGAAGCGCTTTCACGTGCGGTGCGCGAGACTATTGCCTGCTTTCCTGTTTACCGAACCTACCTCGCGCCGGGCCAGCCGGTGAGCGAAGAAGACCGTGAAATTGTCGAGCGCGCGATTGGCGGAGCCAAACGCCGTAACGCAGGGATGGACCAATCCATCTTCAATTATCTACGGGACGTGCTGCTCTTTCGGTTTCCACCAAATCTGGATGCAGTCGGGCGCGCGGCGCATACACATTTCGTTTTGAAATTTCAACAAACGACGGGTCCGGTCATGGCCAAGGGATTGGAGGACACCGTCTTTTATATTTACAATCGGCTGACAGGCCTGAACGAGGTAGGCGGCGAGCCGCAGCACTTTGGCCTCAGCGTCGAGTCGTTTCACCAGCGGAATGTGGATCGGCAACGCAATTGGCCCGCGACATTGCTGGCCACCTCAACACACGACACAAAACGCAGCGAAGACGTACGTGCGCGAATTGTGGCGATTTCGGAAATCCCCGACCTTTGGCGGCGTTCGCTGCAACGCTGGCAAGTGGCGAATCACCGTTGGAAACGAATGATCAATGACTTGGAGGCGCCGGACGCGAGCGAAGAATATTTATTGTATCAGACTCTGGTAGGCACCTGGCCCATGCAGCCAAATGGCGAACCCGAGGCTGTGGCAACGCCGGAGTACGTCGAGCGAATTCAAGCGTACATGGACAAGGCGCTCCACGAAGCGAAGATCAATACGAGCTGGATCCAATCGAACGAAGAATGGGATGCAGCAATGCGGGATTTTGTCGCCAAGATTTTGGATGCGTCGTCGCGAAACAAGTTTGTGCCGATTTTCCTTCCGGTTGCGCGGGAGATTGCGCGTCTCGGCGCCATCAATTCGCTCACGCAAACATTGCTTAAGCTGACCTCGCCCGGCGTTCCCGATATTTATCAGGGCAACGAGATCTGGGATTACAGCCTGGTCGATCCCGACAACCGGCGTCCGATCGATTACAATCTGCGTCGCCAAATGCTGGACGGGTTGACGAGCGCCACGCCTGACGAGCTGATGCGGGCGTGGCCCGATGGCCTGATCAAATTGTTTTTGACGCAACGCGTGCTGCGATTTCGTCGCGAGAACGCTGATCTTTTTCAACGTGGCGAATATCTGCCGCTTCGCGTGAGCGGAATCTTTGCGGAATGCTGTCTCAGTTTCGCGCGACGGCTGGCAGACAAATGGATTGTTGTGATGGCACCGCGACTTTCCGCGCGGATTGGTTTCCCCCCCGTAGGTAAATTGTGGAAAGACACGACGATCGAATTTCCCGAAAAACTTTCGCTTGCGCAGGCCCACGACTTGTTCACCTGTCGGCCAATTCCACTGCGTGATCGACAAGTGAAGCTAACCGATGCGCTGGCGACGTTGCCCTTCGCGGTGATCACGAATTTGTAGCCAGGCGTCTGACACAGATGCGCTGCAGCATTTGTTTTCGCGATCTTGTAGGGCATTTGTGTCAAACGCCGATGGTTAGGTTCGTAACTGCGCAAAAAGCTGCATTAACCATTGCGCAAAATTCCCGAGGTTCGTAACCAAGTCGCCGCCGAAACTGGCAAATGTAATTTGTGGCGACGCGACAATCAGCATCGTGCTAAGCAAAAAAAGGTTCATCAAATAGATCACCACGAGCGAAAAAAATGTGCCCTGATCGCTGAGATCGGTCTGATTTTTCGGGATCATCCAGCAAGTGAACGTGAAGTGAAACGCCCAGGTCGCGCCGATCACCGCATAAAGCAACCGGCCGTACGGCTGCATGTTCAGAAAAAGGCTAAGCAGGCCGTAAGTAATCAGCGCTAAAATGCTGTAGATGGGGAAAAAATAAGGCGCCAGCGCGATCCAAAAGTTGGCCTTGCTGGTGACCACATGTCCTCCGTCACGACTAACTCGAAACCGGCTGACGCGTCCGCCCATCAACCAAACCCAGAGCGCATGAGTGAACTCGTGTCCAAAGACGTAGATCAAGAGTGGGCGCGGCAGACCAAAAAAGGCGATTAGCCAAAGAGTTGCGCCCAATGAAAAAAACCAGAATTCTTCACCCGCCCACAGCCGTTGAGTGACTGTCGCGCGGGCGAAGGCAGTGAAAAATGTCTGAGTCAGGATCGCGCAGATCGGCAGCAGGAAAAACGCAAACACAAATTTCACCCAACGCGTCGGCACAGTAAGCGGCTGGGTTGCGGCGACGAAGTTTCTCGATCTAGCGCTTGCAACACTTCGGACGACTTTCCGGGCACGTCCGGACTTGCGCCCTCCGCGATTGTTTGTCGATCTTCGCTTCGTTGCAGCCAAGTTGCCGCAGATTACGCAGATTGCGATGAATTTGGAAAAGCGAAATTTAAAGTTTCCGGGGAGGACACGCCGCCAGCCTGTTCATCTCGGCAGCTTGCCGAGATGCTTCGCGCAAATCCGGAACAACTTTCGTGCGCATGTTTCCGGCATGCTGCCGGAAACTACAGGCTGGCAGCCTGTCTCCCCAGAAACTACCGCATTACGCACGCCCCATGTAGGCGCCTGTGCGTGTGTCGATCTTGATCGTTTCGCCTTCCTTAATGAAAAGTGGGACGTTGATTGTCTTTCCGGTCTCCAGCTTTGCAGGCTTGGTGACGTTGCTCGCGGTATCGCCCCGTAAGCCTTCCGGTGATTCGATAACTTTCAGACCGACCGAAGCAGGCAGTTCGACCTGCACCGGTTTCCCTTCTGCATAGAGAACCTGCACTGAAAGATTTTCCACAAGATAATCTTTCGCGTCAGCGATCAGGTTTTCCTGCAACGTGATGGTGTCGTACGTCCCGGGATCCATGAAATGATATCCATTGCGATCTTCATAACTGAACTCGAGCTGTTTTCGCTCGATCTCGACGAGCTCCACCTTGTCGGTCGAAGCAAAGCGGACATCAGCGCTTTTGCCGGTGTTGATGTATCGGATGATCGCCTGCACGAATGCGCGTAAATTTCCCGGGGTACGATGGTGCACTTCCAGAACAATGGCCGGATTGCCATTGTATTTTATGGCCATTCCTCGGCGAAGATCGTTGGCTGCAGGCATGGATTAAGGCGGGATTGGTTACAAAGTTACATCGTTACAGCGGAGAGAGCGCGGAGTTTACATGCGGGACTGGATTTTGCAATTGTAGGGAGGGCGGTTCGCCTTCCGGGCCCAGGCAACCGATGCGGTTGCCCTACAGTAATTTCAACCGGGTCAAATCCTGCGAATCGACAATGCCCACGGGCACGTTGTCGTCGTCGATGACGACGAGGTCGTCGATGCGATGGCGTTCCAGCAGATTCAAAACTTCGACCGCCAGTTTGTCTTTGTGCACGGTCACTGGATTCAACGTCATCAGGTCTGCCACCAGTCGTTCGCCGATCCTTGAATCCGATTGAAAATGCCGCACGAAATCGCCGTGAGTGAAGATGCCTAGCAATTGCTTCTCTTCATCAGTCACAACAGCAGCGCCGGCGCGCACACTCGTCATCGTCTTAAGCACGTCGCGGATGGAAGCATTGGTAGAAACAATTGCCATCGCTTCGCGCGGCCGCATGATTTGATGCACGCGAATCAACATGCTGCGGGCGATCATTCCGCCGGGGTGAAATTTGGCGAAATCTTCCTTCTTAAAGCCGCGTGCCTCGAGCAATACCATCGCCAGCGCATCGCCCAGCGCTAGCATCACGGTCGTGCTCGAAGTCGGTGCCAGGTTCAGCGGGCAAGCTTCCTGTTCGATATTTACGTCGAGACACAAATGCGCGTTTTGTGCCAGAACCGATTTCGAATCGCCGCACATGGCGATGATCTTAACGTGGAACCGCGCAATGGCGGGAAGGATTCGAACCATTTCTTCCGTCTCGCCGCTCGCGCTCAATGCGAGCACCACATCGCCATCCGCGATCACGCCAAGGTCGCCGTGCAACGCGTTTGAGGAATCGAGCACCACCGCAGGCGACCCGGTGCTGGTGAGAGTGGCGGCGATCTTTGCGCCGATGTGCCCGGATTTTCCGACGCCCACCACAACAACTTTGCCGCGCGCATCCACGGTTTCCTTGATCAGCTCAACCGCGCGGGCGAAATTTTCGTCCAGGCGCTCCCGGAGCCGCTTAAGCTCAAAAATTTCTATGTCCAGGACGCGTCCGGCCTTTTCAAGGTAGTCCATCGAGCTATATAATGTGAGTAAGGCGTAGTGTCGGGCAATAATTTGCACGCCTTGGAGAAAGGAAAAGACATGAAAACATT
>Ga0137403_10002583_pt1 | contig 22104 bp, 22 predicted proteins | sample CZOMad2_1_16fung_FD_122057 | JGI IMG/M metagenome (GOLD analysis project Ga0137403, IMG submission 122057) | Vadose zone soil fungal communities from Angelo Coast Range Reserve, California, USA - CZOMad2_1_16fungal (Hybrid Assembly) | ecosystem: Environmental > Terrestrial > Soil > Vadose zone...
GAGATAGAAGATTGGCCGAATAATAGGCTGCCGAGCGGGAATAGGAATTTACGGCTGCTAAACTTTTCTCAAGCTTCGTACAGACGACAGCTGTTCTGATAGCATCTCGACTTCCACGGCAGCCGTACCTTGTAATCAGAATAAACCGGACTGTGAACGAAATTCGGTAGTGGCTCAGTTTGGAGATTAAAGAAGCCCTCGCTCGTTGAGATATTCCGCGCCAACCGCGCGCAGATAAAAAGTTCGCTCATCGCCGGGGCGTTCGTCCTCAAACGGGTCTGCTGCGAAATCGCACTCTTTAAGAGCATTGAAAGCGTATCGTGTCGCTCCAAACGTCGTTCCAAGTCTTTCCGCAACGTAGCTTTCGGTTGCACCCGCGCCCTGTCTCGCGGCGATGAGCAACAACGTGTCGTGCTGAACCTTCGGAAGATCGGCGTATCTGTATATTTTCTCTTCTTCTTCGCCAGCCAAGCGGCGGGCTACGACATACCTGTTGCCAGCCATCGTTCGTTTCCATCCAGTCTCGTGAATGAACGGCCAAGTGGGTTCTTTTCGCGCGAGTTGAGGTTTCCTTTTACACAGAGCATCCAGGTGGATTTCGGCCTCATCCATCGGAATCCCTGCACCCCACGCTATCCGGTCGAGTCGGTGGCCGTGTTGATGCACAAGTGGAAGCTGCTTGAGAATCCGAAACTGAATCTCTGGCAAGTCAGCGTCTTGTTTTTCGCGCTCTTCTTGTTCTTCGGCAAACGCCTCCAGTTCGCTACTCGCCTTCTCCAGCGAGACATTCAGATTGCGAAGCTCATTATTCGTTTTTTCCAACGCGACTTCCAAGTCCGCTATTCGCGCATCCTTCTCAGCCAACGCTTGGCTGTTCTCCAGCGTCTCCGCATCAATCCCAATTGCAACAAGCGCACTTCGAATCTCCGGAAACGTTGGCTTCTTTCCCCCGCCAAGCGCGTCAACGAGGTCATCTATGCGTTTCTTCAGGCTCTTTTTGGCCATACGGATTGCTCTGTCGCCCCCGATCTTAGAGTAAAGCGATCACTTCTTCCAGACTCCAAACATGATCGCTAACTCCTGCTTCCATTGCTGGCGTGACGCGAAGCGTCTGATGTATCCGGCAGAAATTGTAATACATGTAGTGAAGCGCAACAGCGTGCTCCAGATTCTCCAGCTTTTTACTGAACACGTTGGTCAGTCTGGTGAATCGGCGCATCGACATTCGCATCGTCAAATTCTGCCGCTCAATGAAGCTGGTAGAAATGTGTGCATAATCGGGATTTCTTTTGATGATCGCTTTCTTTGCGCCCATGCACACGGCTGGGCTATAGCGCGTTTCGGGCGTGTCTTTCACTTTGCCATAAATCTTTTGAAGCATCGCGTAATCGACGGTTGCGCCGAATGCATCCTCAACCGCTACAAAGTAGGGTTTATAGCCGTCAGTGGTGAGTTGAACCCTGTTGGCGAGTCGCGCCCTCAAATCATGCATGAAGTGAAAGGCGCAACCGTCAGGATATGCAAGTCACTTGCGTCACCGATCCAGCTGCAGTTGTGAAGAAGCTGGCAGATTCTGAAAGGCGATTCGACCTGATCATCACCGACCTGCGAATGCCGATGTTCAGTGGGCGTGGCGTTCTGGCGCTTGCGGGCGCCCTGCCGAATTTGCCCGTTATTATCATCACAGCGTTTGGGGGAGCTGATGTCGAGGCTCAGGCGCTCCGCTGCGGCGCCTTCGCTTTTCTCGAGAAACCGGTTGCTGCTGCTGAATTGATTGAGGTGGTCCAGCGCGCGTTGGCGTCGCCAATCCGAAAAATATAACCGCGGTTGGCGTCAAATAGACCTAGATCGCGGCTTTACCCCCTTCCGGGGGCGTTCAAGGTGCTTGGTCGCCTCGCCAGATGGCCCAGCATGTCGCTGTCTAAGAGCAATCGCTCGCGTTTCACACGCAGGCCAAAAAACGGTGAGGGGTGCCGTGTTCGACTGCGATCATCTCGCCGTTCCGACCTACGTGGCTTCCACTTTGAGCACGCCGCTTTTGATGTGGAGGTCGCGTTGCGGATTTGGAATTTCAACACCGGCCGCAGTGAGGTGTTTGTATATCAGGTAATTCAGGTCGCTTCTGAATCGGCGCGGCTTGTAACTCATCTCCTGGGTCCACACGACCAGCTCGAAATCGATGGTACTATCGCCAAATTTCTCCAGAAACGCAGTCGGCTCCGGATCGTTCAACGTCGCTGAATGTTCGCGGGCTGCGGCGATAAGCGCTTCCTGCACTTTATTCACATCGCTGCCATAAGCCACGCCCACCGGAAGACGAAACCGCACGCGGGGATCGCCATAATGCCAGTTGGTCACAGGCGAATCGATGAATTTCGAGTTTGGCACGATCATGGCGATATTATCGCCCGTCAGGATGACTGTGCTGCGCGCGCGAATTTGCTGCACTCGGCCGACGATCCCCGCCACTTCCACGCGGTCCCCGATCGTGATCGGTCGCTCTGCCAGAATGACCAGGCCGCTGATGAAATTACTGGCGATATTTTGGAGACCGAATCCGATACCTACGCCAACTGCGCCCGCAAAAACCGTCAATGCAGCCAGATGAATACCCGTGTTCTCCAGGACAATAAAAATGCCCACCACGAGAACGATGTTGCTGAGAATCTGGGCGATGGCGTATTGGAGCGAACGATCAAGTCCGCTGTCAGCAAGAAGCCGATTAAAAAGAAAACGCTTCGTCCGGGATGAGATCCAAAACACCACGATCAGAAGCGCGACCAGCAGAAAAATCTGAAGCAGGCTCAGCTTGATCGCCGGAAGCGGCGCTTCCCAAGGCAACGGGATCCCGGCTGCGTTGATCGCGGTGACAGTAAAGACGACGATCGACGCCAGACTTAATATGGTCGTGACGATCGCAATGAAATTGATGTCGATCTTGAAACGGCTGAAAAAACGGCGGACGATTTGACTCTGTAAAAATCGCGCGATTAGGAGTCCGGCTGCGAAAAAGGCGGCGAAGGCAATCAGACCGAGAAAGGTGACGTAATGCTGGCCAATATAAAAGAGCGGCCGCTCCAGAAGCGTCATCTCCACGATATCTAGTGTGAATGCGTGGCGAGTCTTCGCAACCGTCGAGCAGAAAAACACCGATTCACAATCCGAGCGGAAGAAGAGGCAACCGGCTTGACATGACTTAGCGCGAATACGTAAAAAGGTGTTCCGGTGGCCAACCACAGCGGCAAAGCACAGCCAAAGTCAGGGTGAAAAGAATTAGAGCCAGTGTTACAGCTCAGCTTGCGTCCGCGGTCGTCGCCCTTCTTGTGAGCATGTACGCCATACCGCGCGCACCGGCGCAGCGAAATCCCAGAAACCAAGGCGCAGTCGGCGGCGCGATACAGCTTCCTGTCGCTTCTTTCGACATGAACGGTGACGCGGGAGCTCTACCCACCTTGTACTGTCAAGGAGGAGGCTTCTGGGATCAGTACAACAACCCGGCAACAGAACCGCCTCTCGGCATCGAGTCGCAGAAGTTCGAGTCGGCGATGTCCGCATTCGATAACCAGGCCGCGGACGACTTCGTTATTGGCGGCGGATGGGGGGCACCATACATCACCGGAGTACGCGTGATGGGTGAATACTCCGCTGGCGGCGGGCCGGCATCATCGTTCAACATTTATTTTTACCAGAATGGTGCAGGCAATCTCCCAGGCACACTCATCGGGGCGTTCATGAACCTGCCGTACGTCGAAACGGCGCCCGATTTCCTGATTTGTCTTCCGTATCCGTTCGCCGTCAGTCCTGGGACGTATTGGGTCTCAGTGCAGGCCCGGCAAGATTCCAATCCGAATGGCCAGTGGTTCTGGCATAATCGGACTGTTCAATCCAACGCAGGCGCTACCTGGCAGAACCCAGGTGACGGCTACGGGACCGGCTGCATCACTTGGAACCGGAAGAGCGCTTGCATGACGGATCAAGTTTGGCCCGATCAGGTCTTTCAGATTCTTGGATTCCGTGAGGGGCCGCTGCCAACGCCCAAGCCTTTACCAACGCCGCGGGCTCGTCCCACTCCGGCGCCTCGCCCGAGTCCGTGATTTCACCCGATTGGTGAGAATTCCTGAGTGACGAGCTCTAGCCGCGGCCCTGTGGGCCGTCTTCATTTGGATGGAAAGCAGCGCTGAAAAATTGACCGGCCACAGGCCGGTGGCTACAGGATTAAAAACGCCTGCGCTACGGCTGCTTTGACGCTTTGTCTTCGATGTATTTGATGACGTCCCCGACCGTCTGGAGTTTCTCCGCGTCTTCGTCCGGTACTTCGACTCCAAATTCCTCTTCAAAGGCCATTACCAGTTCAACGATATCCAGCGAGTCTGCGCCCAGATCTTCAATGAAAGACGCCTGCGGCGTGACCTGCTCCGGGTTCACGCCAAGTTGCTCGACGATAATGTCCTTGACCTTGTCTTCGATCGATTTTTCCGCCATAAAATTTGTTCGGTTTGTGTTAGTCGCGCGTGGAAAAGCTTACAGCAGTCCGGGCACAGCATGGCAAGTAAATGAATTAAAGAGGTTGTCAATCATTTTCAGGCTTATGCCAGGGCTATCCCGCTGTGATGTGCCGCGGCCACAGTAATAACCCACGCAGATTCTTGCCGTTTGCTTCCATTTGCCATTCGAGTAGATGAAACCGATGACATCTCCCACGGTCGAGACTGTCGATCTTCTTGATCTGAAGCTGTTACCTGCGTGGGTAAAAGAACCCGTCGAGGCGCGAAACTACCAGCACTACGAGGGGGAAGAGGCAACACCACAGTTACGCAGGCGACAGGATGGCAGGAACAAACGTTCCGAGCCTAAGTTTCAACGTTCAAGGCCCACAGGAAGAGAAGGGGATGGCCGCAAGTTCAAGAAGACAGAACGCGACCGCCGGGGTCGCCCACAGGACGACCGCAGAGAAAAGCAGCACCGTACAAATCGGCCTTCTGAGCCGATTACGCCGCCACTCACGATCCGTTTCCTGCCGTACTCGCCTGCAGTTGAAAACGTAGTCGCCCAGATCAAGGCTGGTTCCGCTGGGTATTCGCTATTTGCGCTGGCTCGATTGTTCTTGGAAAGACCGGTAGGCTACGAGGTTTGCGTCACGGCCATGCAGGGATCGCCGCTTTATCAGCTTGGCGACCACGGGGTGATGTCTGTGGACCGAGAATTCCTCGAACGAAACGCTTTCCGATGGGCTCAACACGATTTCTATCAGATCGACGTTGTGGAGACCGATGCAATCAAGGGAAATTTTTCTAATGTGGCGCGATGCCGGCTGAGCGGAACGCTCCTGGGCCCGACTAACCATCACAACTACCAACCGCAGCTGCGCAACCTTTACGAGCAACGTTTCAGCCGGCGAATGAGTTTTGGCGATTATCAGCGGCAAATCGAGATTGTAAACGATGCCGCGCTGATTGAGCGTTGGAAAGAGGAAGCTCGCAAAGTCACGACTTATACGACATCGCGCGAAGAGACTTCTCTCACATTTTCTACTGCGGCGGAAGCGGAACGGCATTTCCGGTCGAACTATTTGCCGGGACTAATTCGAAGTTCTGCGGAAGTGATCATCGGCGGGGCGTCCAGTCGAAATCTGGCGGATCACAAACTAAATCGGGCGATCGAGCAGGCCTGGGCGCAGGAGACCCGTTCGCCTTCGAACATGATGCAGGAGCTAGCCGGCCGGTTTCGACAAAACGGCTTGCATGTCTTCCGCCATCGCCGCGGCATGCTGTTTGTTTCGTCAATCCGAGTACGGCCCTTTGTTCATGAACAGGCGGGCGTGTCTCCGTCTGTGAATGCAATTCTTGAGGCGCTGAAGGCGGGAATCAATCGCAAACAGCTTTTTGAGACATTGATCGGCGATGGCTCGACGGAAGATGCAGAGCCGCGCAGACTGGCACTCGCGTCCGACCTGCGTTGGCTGATAAATGAGGGTTACGTCATCGAGTTCAACGATGGCTCGCTTGATCTGCCGCGAGTGAAAGCCAGAACGCACGAGCCTGTGACAGCGGTCGCCGCAGAAATTGCCAAGCCAGCTGAACTCGAATCGGTCGAAGCAGGAGAGGAGGCGCTCGCCACGACGAGTTCGGCCGCGCCTTACTCGGTCACAATCCTCAGCGACGGTCCCGAGTTACCCTCTTCGTAGCGGACGATCTTATTGCGCTGCGGACCGCCTAAACGGCACCAGCTTTTTTAAGCGCCTTGTAAGCGCCGTGTTTGTTAATCGTCTTGAGACCGCGAGCGGTGACGCGGACACGGACAAATTTCTTCAGCTCCGGCACCCAAATCCGCTGGCGACGCAAATTTGGTGCGAAAATGCGCGGCACCATTTTTGTCACGTGCCGACCTACTCCGCCTTTTTTCTTAGCCAGGCCGCGCCGGTGGATGACGCTGCCACGCATCGGCTTGGATCCTGTAATATCGCAAATTCTTGACATAAGCTGAGCCCAACGAAGACGCGTAAACTGCCGCGCGAAGGTCAGCGCGTCAAGTCGACCACAAAAGCGAAGGGGACATCAGCCATCGGCGATCTGTGATTGGTTGAACGCGCCATTGCTCTTCAGAGTCCAAGTAAGCTCGCACAAATAAGCGATTCGAGTTTGCGACATTGATATCGCACCAATGCACAAAAATAATCACAAATTGCGGATCGGCATTGTCGGAGCGGGCAACATTGTTCGGACTCGGCATTTGCCCGCTCTCAAGAAGCATCCGGAGGTCGAGATTGTTGCTGTTTCCAATTCGACATACGAAAGCTCCGATAAATTCTGCAGCGAAAATGTGCCACAAGCGACGCCGATAAGGAATTGGCCCGAGTTGGTGGCGCTACCAGACATCGACATTGTCTGGATCGGCACACCGCCTTACATGCATTCGGCGGTGACCATTTCCGCGCTTGAGGCCGGTAAACACGTTTTTTGCCAGGCGCGGATGTCGATGGATTTAGCCGAAGCAGAAGAAATGCTTGCGGCGTCAAAACGTTATCCCGAGCTGGTGACCATGCTTTGCCCGCCGCCATTCGGACTGAAGGCCGACTTGATGGTGAAAAAAATTCTGGCGGAAAATTACATTGGCCGACCGCATCACGTGCGGCTCCAAAGCTTCACCGCCAATTATTTGGATTCCAAAGCGCCGGCGCATTGGCGGCAAAAGATTGAGATCAGCGGGCTGAATACTCTCACTCTCGGAATTTACGTGGAGGTATTGCAACGCTGGCTTGGCGAGATCAATGGCCTCTTTGCCCGCGAAAAAATAGTTTACCCGGTTCGCGAAGGGTACGATGTGATCGTTCCTGATTTGCTCACCATTCTGTGCAGTTTCGAAAGCGGCGCGGAAGGGGTTCTCGAGTTTAGCGGTATTAATGCGTTGGCATTGGGGGATCGGCTGGAAATTTATGGCAACGCCGGCACGCTTACGTACGATTTTACCTCCGATGTCGTGCAAGCGGGGAAGCTCGGGGATCGGGCGCTGCACGTGGTCGACATTCCGCCCGAACTCCAAGATGAATGGCGCGTGGAAGAAGATTTTCTCGCCGCGGTGAAGTCAAAGGGCCGGGTACAGCCGCATCCGAATTTCGACGACGGCCTTGGATACATGCGCGTCGTGCAAGCGGTCGCAGATTCCCGCTCGCGGAATGAATGGGTAGCGATTAAGCGCTGAATACAACATAGCGATCCCCGGCGAACGAGACTCCCAGTCAAGCGGGCATCGCGTCTCCTACCAAATATCTTCTCACGACTAGTGCCCACACCAGAAGCGTGATCAGTTGGTACCACGCAAAGAAACGATCGTAGCCTCGTCGATGCGCAAAGAGACCGATGGCAGCCAGCACGGCGTAGTGACCGACAAAGGGAACGTACCAAATCGGTTGAAAAAGTTCGCCATGAATTGCCGTTTGCGCGATATCGAGAAAACACATCGCGATGAACGCTGAGTAGTAGCCCGCGCGGTTTCGTTCGAAGCGACCTTGGTGTTCTTCTGCCTCCGACAAGTCGGGCGGGTAAAGGAAAACCGTGAGCAAGTACAAGACGACCGTCCAGGCAATCAGCACCAGGAACTTGTCGAAAGTCCAGTTGACCTCGGTGTTCCACCTGAATGTGACCCACCACTGCAGAATCAGCAGCACCAAAGTCGCGATGGTGAGCACAAGATGGACTTCATCGAGCGGGTTTTCGTTGCGACGGTAAAACGCGCGGCCAGCCCCTGAAAGCAGATTGGTAACGCCCAGACCGATGATGATCGACATCAACGCCGCAATGAATTCGAAACTGCTCATCAAGTTTTGTGCGCTCTGCATCGCGGGGTTCAAGTTACTGCAGAGCGATTCCGGAAATCGAGTGGCAAATGGCAGCGTGCGAAGCGCTCTACCTAATTAACCCTTTGGCGCGTGCGACGAAGTAACCGTTGGCAACAACCAATCCAGCGCGTCATTCAAACTGGCCAACGCTGTGCCTTCGATCGGATCATTATGATAGGCGCCGGGCAATTCGATCACGCGTTTTTTCCCGGCATACGCCTGAACCACGAGCCGGTGAAAACGCGGTGCCACGATTTCGTCTCTTTCCGCCAGCAAAAAGATTGCTGGCGCGTGCAGCGCTTTTCCGTTTGCCATGCTGTCGAGGTCCCGTGGGATCTGCAACGCAACCGGACCTGCCAACAGCCACAGGTTCCACCAGCCAAATTGACGCAGGATCATTTCACGCAACGGCGGTGGATTATGCAAAATCACTCCGGCGACCGGACGATTTGCGGCGACGTGAAGCGCTGCGGTTGCACCGATGCTGGCCCCGAAAGGCACTATTGGTCGATTGTCTGCCTGACGTTTTAGTTCATCAAAGGCCGTCAGCGCGGCCGGTCCCATCCGCGATAGTCGCGCCGGTCCAGTGCTCCCGCCGAAGCCGGGGTAATTCATTCCCCAGATTTCAACCGCGCGGTCATTCCACATCTCAGCCTCTGCCGCTGCCCAACGCTCTGCGCGATCCGCGTTGCCGTAAAAGCGCAAAATGAAAATATCTGCGCGGCCCTGTTGTTGCGCCCGACGTGACTTTGCCGTCCACACTTCTAACTCGCCATTTTGAAACGGAATCATTTTTCGAACGGCGCCGCCGGCATTGATTGGCGCCTTCGTTGGGAACAAAATCAAATGGTCGGGCAGATGACCTAAAAACATCACGGCGAAATATATGACGCCAATAGCGATCAATCGCCACGGTCCCGGAACAATTCTTATCTTCACATTTTTCCGAGAAACGCTAGCACGCGCAATTCATACGCCTCTCGCGCTGCTCGATGAAGATCGACATGTCCGGCATCCGGCACGAACCAAACCTCTGGGGCAGATCGTGCGCGCTCAACGAGCATCCGAGTGTCAGATGGTCTGGTGTTTCTGTCTTTTTCGCCGCTCATGATGAGCATCGCACATTCGACGTCGGAAATGTGATCGACCGGCCGCAGCTGCGAAACTGAAACGCCAAGGCGCCACTGCAATTGGTTCAACAGGACCGGCGTCAGGAGTCGGCCGAACCCGCCGAGATAATTTTCCATGCGATTGCGAATAGCGATTTCGATCGTGGGATAGACTTCCTCCAGCACAAGCGCATCGACTTTCAGAGGCGGAGTGGCGAGCAATGCAGCTACGCCTCCCAGTGAACTGCCAATAATCGCCATGCGCGCCGTTGGATCGATTTGTCTGGCAAGATTTGTCGCGGCCAGTACATCGCGACTTTCTTTCCAGCCAAACGTGATGTGATCGCCTTTCGTTTCGCCGGTTGCCTCGAAATCAATGAGTAGGACCGAATAACCGCCGCGACGCAGAAATCGGGCGCGATCGAGCATGCTCAAACGATTCGCCCGAATACCTGGTAGAAGTAGGACAACGCCGCGACGATTCTGGAGTGGGCACCACCAACCGTGGACATTTGCGCCCGAATCGCTCGCAAATGTGACCACTTGAGCGTTTAGGTCCGCGGGAGGACTTCCAATTCGCGTCTGGACCGGATGCGCGAGCAACCATCCCATGGAAAGTGCACAGAGGACTGCGATGCCAATCAGACCCGCGCAGATCGCGACTAATCGTTTCATCAACCCTTCTTATTGCGCCATCTGTCGCGAAGCTGTACACGCCCATCTCTTGGAACAAACGATGCACGTAGGCAAGAAATGCAGAGGCGCGAGCTTTTCCACGCCGGGCGAGTGAACATCGCGAAAGGCCAGCATGTCCTCGAACCGATCTTCACGCCAGCGTTCGTAACCGCATTGTCCCTTGAACGTCTTCGGATTCTTGAAGGTGCCAAAGAGCATGTCCCATAGCGGAATGTCAGCGAAGTTGTTGGTGTGGTGCCGGAACTGATGATGGACGCGGTGCGATTCGGGCCGTTGGAAAATGAAACCAACCCACAACGGTGTTTTGATATTCCAATGGTAAAAGAACTCCCCCGCCGCAATAAGGATGGTGTAATAGCCGGCAGCGGAGACGCTGGCCCCAAACAACGGATACACAATCAGACTGCTCAAAATGGAGTTAATCAGAATCTCCACCGGATGTTTGTAAAAGCTTGTAAGGATTTCAAGGCGACGGGCCGAATGGTGGATCTGATGTAGCACGCGCCATAGAACGGGCGATTCATGCCGATACCGATGCCACCAATAATAAACAAACGTTGAGAAGAAATAGATGATCGCTGCTGAGGACCAGTCGCTGAAGTGTTCTTTCAGTTGAAAGATCGACGTGTGATCGAGCCAACGATTCCAGGTTTGGCCGGCGAGCACGGTGATACCCAGTTGAATCGAGTTGATCAGGATTATTCTTCCCCACCACGCATTAACGCGAGGCAATTCCATCGCCGGCCACAGTCGCTCGGCGAGAATACAACCAGCGGCGATTCCAAAAATGATAAGCATGTTCATGCATTGACGATGATTCCGGGAAAAGAATTGCGTTAATCGATAATTTCTTGCGTCATCATTGATTTCACTGATGAAGTTGCTGATTCGCGAAAAGCGTTCTGCGTCTGACGCAATTCGTCAGGCTGGAATCACGGCAGCGGCGAGGGAGCAGTGTCGTTAGGGCTAGAGGGCAATGAACCCTATGGAGCCGATGTGATTGTGGATCTGATTTCGTTCGTTTTCCCCGTGACCCCGAGGAATCGCTGATACAGAAACGATGCAAGAATCGCGATAACAGCAACGACGACGAACGCGCTGATGCGATAAAGTTGATCGAGCTGCGAAAGGTCGTGAAAGAAAAGTTTCACGACGGTGATCCCGAGCAAGCCGAGACTCGCGTAACGGACAGGTGCGGTTCTTTTGCGCATGCCCACTATGAGCAGAAGCAAGGCGAACAGCGCCCAGGCGATGCTGTAGCTCATGTCGCGCGCAAAATTTCCTGTGAATTCAAACGTCAACGCGGCCGCGCCCGGAGTGCTGAAGTAATCGGCGATCTCGATGTTCACCAGGAGGAAAGCGAGCACCGTGCCGAGCGCGTAAAGCAACGGCAGCACACTGTGCCCAAGCACGCGATGCCGCGGCGGCGCGAGCAATTGGGCAGCAGCGAACAAACAAACCGTCGCAACGCCGTAGGTGTAAAGATACCAGTTAAGAATCGAGAACGCGGCGCGCGGATGATAACTGAGCACGGCTGGATTGAGAGCGAGGCGCGTGAACACGGTCACGAGCAATGCAACGCCGGCCAGTCGCAGTCCTGGATGCGGGACACGATGAAAAAGCCAGCAGAGCGCTGCGCCTTCCAGGGCCCAGCCAACGGTGACCCATTGTCGATCGAACTCGATCGGAAAAATCAACGTAATGAAGAACAGCGTCGCGCCACCGAAGAGCGCCAGTTGCGCATTGCGGGCCGGGCTGGTGAGCGGTGTGGGTTTGAGCAGCACGAACAGTCCGAGCAAAGGAGGCAGCGCAAATGCGGCCGGCACGAGACCAGGGACCCAGTTCGGGTACGCAGTGCGAATCAGCTCATACAAGAGGTAAAAGTGCAACGGCCCAGCCAGCGCGGCCGTAGCCCACGGCACAGTTTTCTCGGCAAACCTGCGATGGAAAACGAACGGAAATGCAGTGAAGAGCGCATAGAATCCGAGATACCAAAGCAACGGGAGGCTCGCCCGCGCAGAATCAAAATGTTGGAAGTACCATGCGTGTTCGAGCGCCAGAACGGAAACAAGCGCAACTGCCGGCAGCACGGCGAGCAAAAAGAGTTCGCTCATTCCGAGAAGCAAAATGACTAGCAACAGCGCGAGACCGAACACGGGCGATGGGTTCGCGAGCGGCAAGCGCAGCGTCACCATGATGAGCAGCAGAAACGGCAGCGTGGCGGACAACGCCGGAAGTTGAACGGAAAGATTTCCCGTGTCTGTGATGTCGCCAAAAAGTTTTGGCGTGTGCGTTCCTGCCTTCGTTAAACGGCGGCAAGCCCAGCTCGCAGCGACCAAAAAGAAAATCGCAAAGCCACTGAGGATGAATAGCGCTGTCGGCAAGCCGGTGAGTTCGCTTGGAATTCGCAGCAGCCACACACCAATTGCCACCAGCGTGATCAGGAGCACGGCGAGAATCGGCAGTAGCGTGGCCGTTACCAGGGCGAGAACAATCGCCAGAAGATCTACAATCAACACGAGCGGCCAAATAACAATTGAAAGAGAGGCGAGTTGAAAAATCGGCATCAGCACCAGGAGCAATGCCAAAACGGGAAATGCATGACTCCACCACGGAATCTGGACGCTTCGCAGACGTTGCAGCGCCAGCGGCGTCGCGGAATGAAACAGGGCAAAGATAAAATAAAATGTCAGCGCGGTATAAAGATGCGCAGTTGTGAGATCATAGTTTGTCCACGCGACGAGAAGGATGAACGCCGCCAGCCCCGCAAGCGCATTAAGAATTACCAACCTGCTTTCGAACAACGTGAGCGCGAGCACGCCAAGATCGACCACAAACAAATAGCTGAACAAAAGCGCCGGCCGCTGCGCGATCGTTTCGAACGATAGCAGATAGAAGACCGAGCACATCGCGACCGCCGCGAGTCCGATTCCGCAGGTGAAAAGTTCAAGGCTCGTTTTCCGGCTACGCTTCGACCACGCCACGGCTGCGAGAAACAGCCCCTGAAATCCGGCAAATACCGCCATGACAACAAGCACTTTGCTTCCCGCGAAATATTTTTCGGGAACAAAGAACGTCCCAACCCAGGCGATTTGCATCAACGCAGTTCCAATGGCGCCGAGAGTCGGGAGCACATTCCAGCCTTTTCGTTGAGCAAGCCCGAGCAGACCGATATCGAGCAGCGCGATGTAGACGAAGAGTCCGAGCGGGTGGTCCTGGCCGGTCGAAAGCAATGCCGGCGTAAGAAAACCGCCCGCGATGCCGAGCACAGCGACAACAATCGCATTCAAGCGGACGGCGAGCAGGAACGCGACCGCCGTGATCAGCGTCATAAGCAAAAAGGTTGGAATGAGGCCGAAGAATGCGAAGTGGTAATAAGATCGGCAGGCAAACGTCACCGCATAGAGCACAAGGATTCCAGTCGCGCAGAGCGTCTGCGCAGTGACCGCGTTTTCCTTCCGTTTTAGAAGCAGACCGCTGATGAGAATGCTGACGCCAATGACGAACCCAATGGCAACCTGCAGCTCCGGTGGGATGAGATTGTGCTCGAACGAATATTTCACGAAGAACGCCACGCCGAGGAAAAGCGCGAGGCCGCCGATCCACGCGAAGAGTTTCGCGCCCATGAATTGCTCCCAGTTAATCGGCGGTCTGGCCGGAGCTGCGATTTCCCGCAGCGTTCGTCTGACGAACTTTTCGGGAATTGGCGGCGGCGCAGATTCTTTCTCTGGCACGGTCGGAGCAGCTGTTGTGATCGGAAGTCGTGGCGGGACCTCGAAAGCTTTCGGGGCTGCCGCAGCGGCTTCCGATTTCGGTGCGGGGACGGCGTGCGGCTGCAAATTGCGCACTTCGTTTTCAAGCGATGACAATCGCGCAGCTAAGTCATCAAGGCCGCGCTTTGCCCTGTTTGCTTTGGCGAGCGCCACAAACGGCAGGACGAGAATCGCAATCAACAGAGCGACGATGAAGAGAATGAAGAGTTCCATTTGTTTTGAGGGTAGACCGAATATTCGGCTTTGTTGGAGAGGATAACTGCTTTGCGCGCCGGATGTTAATTGATAAAAATTGCGGATTTCATCGATGCTTTCGATCATGAACATTCATCACCTCGAGTTGTTCTATTTCGTGGCGAAACACGGCGGAATCGCGGCCGCGGTGCGCAATATCCCCTATGGCATCCAGCAACCCGCAGTGAGCGGCCAGATCTCGAAGCTCGAGGAGTCGCTTGGCACCAAACTGTTTCAGCGACGACCATTCGCACTTTCGCCTGCAGGCGTGGAGCTGTTCGAGTTTATCAAACCGTTTTTCGACAACGTGGAGATCATCGGTGAAAAGCTTCGTCAGAACAGGTCGCCACAGTTGCGCATTGCCGCGCCGTCAATCGTGCTGCACGACTATATCCCGGAGCTACTGCAGAAACTTCGAACTAAATTTCCCGAGTTTCGCCTTTATCTGCACGAAGCAGCGCGGGCCGAAGCCGAGAGATTGCTCCTGGCCCGAGAGGTCGATCTTGCGATTACTGTCGTTGAGAAAAAATCCCGCGCTGGGATTCAGGTTCGACCGCTACTCGAGCTACGGTTGATTCTGCTCGTCCACAAAAAGTCCGGGCTCGCTCGCGCGGAAGAGTTGTGGAAGCGCGATAAGATTGAGGAAACCCTGATCGCTTTCCCGCGAACAGATCCCATCCACGCTTCGTTTCAGCGCGGTCTCGAAAACATGGGAGTGGAATGGTTTTGCGGTATCGAGGTCAACTCTGCTCGCCTGACCGAGCGTTACGTCGCAAACGGGTACGGAATCGGTTTAGCGGTAGCAATCCCGGGCTTCAAGCCAGCCCAAGGCGTGCGCGTCCTGGAGCTGCGAGATTTTCCGCCAGTCGTCGTAGGCGCGTCGTGGTCGGGCAAGCTTTCGAATATTTCGAAGCAGCTGCTCCACGAACTGGAAGCCGAGGCGCAAGTTCAGATGCGCCGAACGAAAAGCGGCGGCCGCGGCTAAGCCGGAGCAAATTTGGTTGCTGTTGCGCGGCGCTACTCAGCCTCGTCTTTGAGCATCGATTTGATCTGTTCCCGCAATTCCGGCGTGTTTTTGTGCCCGTGCGCCGAGGCGGCATGCTGGACCGCTGCGTCCAACACCTCCTGTTCCGTGCCGGAAATTTTTAGCGAGCAATTCTTCTCACTCGGATAATCTCTGCAATCGATCGATTTTCTTTGAGCCGCCATTATGACTTCCGGTTTCGTTAGCTCTTTTTTAACTCGCCTAAATCTTTCAGGACTTGCTCGCTGTGCTCGGCGGGTTTCACGCCGGTGTATACCTTGGCGACTTCGCCTTTTGGATTAATGATGAACGTGTTTCGGGCGGCGAGTTTGCTCCCTTTGTAATCCATCACCGATCCGTATTCAGTCGAGACTTTGGCATCCGGATCGGCAAGCAATTTGAAATTGAGTCCTTCCTTCGTGCAAAAATCCTTGTGCGATTGCGCAGTGTCGACGCTCACGCCAAGGATCACTGCGTCTGTCTGCTCATACTTCGTGAGGTCACGCTGGAAATTGCGGGCTTCCAGCGTGCAACCGCTGGTAAAATCTTTCGGGTAAAAATAAAGCACCACCCATTTGCCGCGATAGTCTTTCAAGCTCACCTGCGATCCGTCGCCAGTGGTAAGACTGAAATCCGGCGCGGCTTTGCCGACCTCCGGTTGCTGTTGAGGTTCCACTGCCATCAATGTGAACGTGCCAAGACCAATGACTGCTGACAAGATGATGTTTTTTATATTCATGTTCCAGTTTTCGAGCGCAGACGAAGCGAGTCAAGGAGCGATGGTTTGAATTGAAAGCTTGCGCTTCCCGACAGGTTTGAGTCAATACAGGTCCTCTATGCCGAGACCCATGGTTGCCGAGAGTCTTCCCATTAAGCCGCTGCGGTTGATTCTTGGTTTGATCGCGTGCATCGGGATTGCACTCACGTTCCTGACGTTATTGTTGGGTTTTACCACGATCCCGGCGAACTCCATTGGGGTGAAGACGCGCTTCGGCGCTTATCACGACCTCGTGAATCCCGGTCTGGCGTACGCGATTCCGTACATCGATGAGATCCACATTGTGCCGACGCAACGGTTATTGAAGCTCGAGTTTGGTTTTTCTACGCCGAATTCGACGAACATTTACCAAGGCGACTCGGAACCGGGGGAAACGGAAACCATGATCACGGGCGATCTCAACACCGCCCTCGTCCCGTGGGTGGTGCAGTACCGCATTACTGATCCGAAAACGTACCTGTTTGGGGCACGCGAACCGGAGAAAACGTTGCGTGATCTTTCCGAAAGCGTGATGCGGGAGGTGATCGGCGATCGCACCGTGGACGAAGTCCTCACGATCGGGCGACATGACATCGAATCATCGACTTTGAAACGTCTGGGCGATCTTTGTTCGCAATACGGCCTGGGAATTCAGATTCAGCAAGTGCAACTGGCGACGGTGCGCCCGCCGCCCGCCGTGCAGGCTGCCTTTAATGAGGTCAACCAGGCGCAACAGGAAAAGCAGACTGCCATTAATCAAGCGTGGGCGGTGTATAACGATGCCGTGCCGAACGCGCGCGGCCAGGCGAAAGAGCGCGAGAAACAGGCTGAAGCGTATGCCTTCCGGCGGGTGAACGAAGCAAAGGGCGAAGCGCAAAAATTTTCACTGTTACTGGCCGAGTACCGAAAAGCGCCAGACGTAACGCGCCGCCGCCTTTATCTTGAAGCGATGCAAGCCATCCTCCCAAGTTTGCAAAGGAAAATCATCGTCGATGACAGCTTGAAAAATATTCTCCAGACATTGCCGCTCCTCCCGACGGATCAAACCCGGACGTCGCCATGAACGTAATCGACGTCACTCCTCGTCCCGCGGCCGTCTCACGTATCCTGCGCTTTTTGCAGAGCCCGTTGATGTCGATCCTCGGGATTCTTTTCATTTTGACCGCGCTCAAATGGGGAACGCTGCTGTTCGTTGTCCATCAATACGAAAACGCCATCATTACACGGTTCGGTAAAATCGTTCGCACCGTCACCAATCCCGGATTGAAGATCAAGCTGCCAATCATCGATAAAGTGCACCGGTTCGATAAGCGGATCCTTGCGTGGGACGGACCGCCGACCGAATGCCCGACCAAGGACAAGCTCTACATTATTGTCGATTGTTTCGCCCGGTGGCGTATCAGCGATCCGTTCCTCTACTACAATCGGCTCAATGACGAACGCAGTGCTCTCTCGCGCCTTGACGACATCCTCGGCAGCGAGACGCGCACCGCCGTCGCCGCGCACGATCTCGTCGAAATTATTCGAGTAACCAAAGGACGAAAACCGTTGCGCGACGAGGAGCTGGAGAAAAGCGGCACGGTTCTGCCCAGCACAATTCCCGATGTTGAGTTCGGGCGCGGCGAAATTGAGAAACAGATCACCGAACGCACCCGGCAAAAGATTGCCGATTTCGGAATCGAATTGCTCGATGAACGTTTCAAGCGCAGCAAATACAATCCAGCGGTCGCCGAGAAAATCATTGAGCGCATGTCGAGCGAGCGGCATCAAATCGCGGCACGCTTCCGTTCCGAGGGGCGCGGCGAGGCCGCGAACATTAGCGGTCAAAAGGAAAGCGATGTGGCCTCCATCAGTTCCACGGCGACGAAGAACGCGCTCGAGATTGAAGGCAAAGCCGACGCCGAGGCGGCCGCGATTTATGCAGCGGCGTTTAGTTCACCCGATGGCCAGGAACTTTACTCTTTTCTGCGAAGCCTCGACGTGATGCGCGTTGCGTTTGAAAAAGACACAACCGCAGTCATCTCCACCAACAGCGATCTGGGCCGACTGTTGAAGTCGATGGCTGAGGTTGTGGCTCCGCCAAAGCCGGCGCATTGATACGAAACTGCTGGCCGATCCGGCATGGCGTTACTCTGGGTAGCGCACGCGTCTCGCGTGTTGGCGAAGGCCTCTGGCATTCGCGAACTTTCCTTTTCGATTCGCGGTGTCGCCCGAGCAAGTAACGCCCAAGCCAAGTTCGTTTCGGCGGGACGCCGAAACCAGCATGCCAGAGGCGTGCGCTACCCGGAGATCGTGCGAATTATGGTGATGCGAATCTGGACGATTGGGCACTCGACACGCAACATCGACGAATTCATTTTCTTGCTCGAAAAGAACGGAGTGAAGCTGCTTGTAGACGTGCGGTCGCTACCGGGATCGAATCGTTATCAGCAGTTCAATAAGGAAGCGCTCGTGGAATCGCTAAATACCAACGGCATTCGCTATGAGCATTTTCCTGAGCTGGGTGGAAGACGAAAACCAAAGCCTGACTCGCGGAACACCGCGTGGCGCAATGCTTCATTTCGCGCTTACGCCGATTACATGGAGACGGAGGAATTCCACAAGGGCGTCGAGCGGCTTCTCGCCCTCGCTGGTGAGCCAGGGCCTGCCGCAATCATGTGCGCGGAAGCGGTCTGGTGGCGCTGCCATCGCGGGTTAATTTCCGATTTTCTAAAAGTCCGCGGCATCGAAGTCATACACATCCTCGATGCAAACAAAACCGAGCCGCATCCATTCACGTCCGCGGCGCGCATCGTAGACGGCGCCCTCAGCTACGCGAGCGAAGCAGATCGTTTGATTTAATCTGGATCGGACGCAGCCGATCCGGCCTTGGCCAAACGCCGGCGTGGTTCACGCCAATCGCGATGCGCAATGTAAGCGGGCACCGGCGGCAAGATTATCTCCCGCTCCATCATTCTTTCAGCCAACCAGTGAAACCATTCGGATCCGGTCTCGCGGTTCTGCGCACGACGCCATTCCTCGGCCCAGACCTGAAGCTTTTTCCAGGAAAGAAGAATGGGACCGCTAAAGAAATCATCGATCAAATCGAGCGTGAGCTCGCGGCGAAAAAGCAGCAGACCGATGCTTTCCCACGTCAGCGAAACCAGATAAACCGCGTCTTCCCCGTCAGGTCCGAGCACTTCGCGTATTTTCTGTGCGTCGGCGCCGTCGGGGAGCGAAAGGACCCGGCGCAGCGCGCTCGTAAACGCGGGACTTTGAAACGAGCGCACTAACTCGAGCATCGCATCTCGTCTTCTCTGCTGACGGTAATAACCAATTTGCGCACCTGCGAAAATGAGGGCGGCAGTGACGGCAAATGCGTTGATTAGATTTGCCAGAGTCGACAGATCCATTTCACCGGGGATCAGTGACGCGCCCTAGAAAGAGACAGACGCCGCTGGGCACATGCTGAATTGCATAGACGAATGGACGATCGACTTTCACTTCAACTGGCGGTGGCGGAGGCGACCTAAGAGCGCTCCCTGTCATCATGGCCAGAGCGGTGGCGGCCGCTGCTTCAGTTCCTTTTTCGTCCACCGCGATAAACGTCTTATGAAAGATTTGCGAGATGTAGAGGTAATCCTTCGGCGTCCGCGGCGCGATCTTGTCGAAATTAGCGCTGCCTTGGGGAATATCGAACGCGGTTTTCATGCCGAGCGCTTCGAACTTTTCTGCCAAAGCAATCGTCGGCGGCTCGAGCTTGAACTTTGGCAGATGAAGATCGACGTCGCGCGTCTCGAGTTTTGCGCAACCAGCCAACGTCTCGGCGGTGAGCTTGGATTCGACCGCGCGCAGACCATTTACCTCAGCTGGAACAAAGACGAGCAACTGCAGATCGTTGCCGACATACGGAAGACTCACGACCGTGTATCCATCGCGTTTCGCGTAACCGAAGTGGTTATCCGTCTTTCGCATCGTCGGAACATTAACGGGAGGTCCACCGCGAACGTGGAATGGCTCCGGCTTTGTCCCGTCCTTGGAAAATTCACTGGCCCACGGGGCCTTCAAATAAAGCGCGTTCGCCAGGACGAGCCGGGTTGTCTTACCCAGCGCTCCCTTGGGAATCAGATCGCGAATCCGGTCGTGTGTTTGGCCGGCGACCCATTTGTTAATTTGCTGCGTAGCTCCCCCGGGGTCAGCAATGAAATCAAGAGGCTCAAATGCCGCGCCGTAATTGTGTGTCAGGTACATCAGAAAAGCCGGGCGAAACGCATACCCTTTCTGAGCGAAAAGCCGGTTGGCGAAGTTCAGCGTGATCGGCTCACTGGGGCCACCAGATTTCTTAGATTGTTTCACCTGTTCAGCCGTCTTTGCGCTCATCTGTTCAAGTGAATTCTGGAGCAAAGCGAAAGAGGCGGGCACGGCGCGATCATCTGTGAGATGCAGAACACGCGCCATCTCGGTGCGCGTCTCGCCATCGGCGCCGGCGAAGGTCATCGCCAGCGCGGTTTCAATTGAATACGGTGAAACGCAAAGATTCTCGTCGCCTGTGGCGAGCTGTCGGTGAAGATCCACCGCGAGCTCATTCGTTGCCTTTGCTGCTACGTCGAAGTTGGGCGCCGCATTCGCCGTCGCAGCGAGTAACGCGCCCATTAGCTGTAGGATCAAAAACCGTTTCATGTGAACCATGAAACGCCAAAGGATCGCCTCTGTCATTTCGACCGAAGTGCAGAAATCTCTTATTTTGTTCATAAACGCCCTTGTGTCAGACGAGACCGAGAGATTCCTCAACTTCGCTCGGAATGACAAACCCTCTCTTCGTTTGGAACTGGCGCGGTCGCGGATGACCGCGGCGAATTTAGTGCGAGACTCGTGACTCATGGCCGCCCAACAAAAGCCGAATCTGGTTCTTTTTCTGCCGGATCAGCAGAGAGCGGATACGCTCGCTTGTTACGGAGGTGTCAAGGTTCACGCTCCGAACCTGAACAAGCTCGCTTCTGAATCCGTGGCTTTCCAGCGGACTTATGTCACTCACCCTGTTTGCACACCTTCGCGGTCGTCGCTCATGACGGGCACATGGCCGCACATTAACGGCTGCACACGGAACAGCGTGCCACTCGACCGCCGGTTTCACGTTTTTCCGGAGCTGATGAAGGACAAGGATTATCAAACTGCCTACATGGGCAAATGGCATCTGGGCGAGGACGGACCTGCTGGACGCGGGTTTCAGCAATGGATTTCCACTGAGGATCATGGCGACTACACAAATTTTCTCGTCTCAAAGGGCCTCACACCTGACAAACCCAACGGACGATTCTCGGAATTGGCGATTAGCAATTTTCCGATCGAGCTCTCGCGGCCGAAATTTCTCGAGCAACACGCGTGCGAATTCTTCGAAAAACATCGTCGCGAGCCATTCATTCTCGTTGTTGGTTTTGTAGAACCGCATTCGCCCTACAACGGACCGCTCAACGATGCGCATCGGCTCGACGATCTGGAACTCGATCGGACGGCCACGCTTCCTGAAAGTGAAGATATTCCGCTGCGCTATCGTTTGATGCGTGAATGGCAGCAGGCCGAAGCGATGCTGGATCGGGAGCGCCTGCCGTATCAGCTGTTCTTTGGGATCACGCCGGAAGAATACCGAAGCATCAAGCAGCGCTATCTAGGGCTAGTGACGCTCGTGGATGAGAGCATCGGCGCCATCCTGGCCTGCCTTGAACGATGCGGCCTGACTGACGACACGATCGTTGTTCACACAAGTGACCACGGCGACAGTCTCGGCGCGCATCATCTCTTTGGGAAAGAAACAATGTTCGAAGAAGCCACGCGCGTTCCATTGCTCATTCGCCTCCCTGGAGAGACGCGCAGCAAAAGCATTTCCCATCCGGTTAGTCACATCGATTTCGTGCCGACGTTGCTCGATTTGCTGGGCCAGCCGAAACATCCCCAGTGTGCCGGCAAAAGTCTATTGCCATTGATCCGCGACGACACCAACGCTTCAGAAAACGTCTTCATCGAGTGGGCGCCAAACCGAACAAAGATAAAAAAAGGAACCAGGATTGCCCGACGGCGCATTGTGAAGCGCGCCGTCGAAGAATCCACGCGGACAATTGTTTCGCCAGACGGCTGGAAGCTTTGCCTGCGCGACAGGGATTCAAACGAACTGTATAACCTCAAAGATGATCCGTTCGAGA
>Ga0137403_10002584_pt1 | contig 22103 bp, 21 predicted proteins | sample CZOMad2_1_16fung_FD_122057 | JGI IMG/M metagenome (GOLD analysis project Ga0137403, IMG submission 122057) | Vadose zone soil fungal communities from Angelo Coast Range Reserve, California, USA - CZOMad2_1_16fungal (Hybrid Assembly) | ecosystem: Environmental > Terrestrial > Soil > Vadose zone...
TTCGGGTTGTCGGGGCTCGAAACGTCCGCCGGACTGTTTTGGCAGCCACAATAGATCACAAGCAAGAGCAATGGATTGAAGGCAGCTATTCGCATGATGTCGCTCCTTTATAGCAGGCGCCATTTGGCCGAATGCCCAAGTTTGGCAGTCGAGACCGTCACTCGAACATTATATCGAGCGAAGCCTTGATGCGTCCCCAGTCAGCTGCAGTGCCTCGTTTCGGCACTCTCACTCCAACGCGCTTCTCCCAAGTCGTAAGGGCATCGAAGCCACTGCTGGACTTTTTCCGGATGATTCGGTCGCCCTCTTCAATCACCCACGTCTGCTTATCAGTTGTGCCAGTCATGCGTTTGCCGTCCTGATCGTCGCCTTGTTCGGCGTTCAGGGCGACTCCGAACCTGTGGGTGCGGTGGTGGATCGGATGATCCCTGGAGCAGCTGGAGAGATCTCGGCACGGATGTATACCCCACGCGGCACCGGCCCCTTTCCCGTCGTCATCCTGATGCACGGCTGCGGCGGTATCGGCCCCAACGTCAAGGAATGGGCGGGGTGGCTTCGCCACGAGGGCTACGCAGCCTTCGTGCTGGACAGCTTCGGCGGGCGCGGGCTCAAGCGACTGTGCGCCGGCTCGGCGCAGCTGACGGGGCGCATGCGCGCACCCGACGTCTTCGCCGCCGCCGCATATCTCAAGACGCTGCCCCAGATCGATTCGAGCCGCATCGCGGCCATCGGCTTCTCGCACGGGGGCTGGACCCTCCTCACCTCGGCCAGCACGGAGCGCCAGTATCCCGACGTCTCGATCCGCGCCTTCATCTTGTTCTATCCGAGCTGCGGCGGCTTCACGAAGCTGCCGGGCTCCACCCCCATGCTCATGCTCCTGGGCGGCAAGGACGACTGGGCGCCGGCGGCGCCGTGCGAGGCGCTGGCCAAGTCCGCCGCGGCGGCGGGACGGTCGGTCACCGCCGTCGTCTATCCGGAGGCCCGGCATCATTTCGACGGAGCCGAGCTGAGGGCGGCTCACCATCGTGGCCGATGCCCGTGGCGGCCGCGGCGCCACCGTAGACTACGATCCGCGCGCGCACGAGGACGCGGAGAAACAGGTCCGCGCCTTCCTCGCCGCGCAGCTCCGAAAATGACCGTGGCCGTCCGCTTCGTGGGCTCAGGCGACGCCTTCGGCACGGGTGGGCGCTTTCAGACCTGCCTGCATGTCTCGGGCGCTGACGCGGCCGTGCTCATCGATTGCGGCACGTCGTCGCTGATCGGCATGAATCGGGAAGGCGTGGACCCGGGAGAGGTGAGCGCGGTGCTCCTGAGCCATCTCCACGGCGATCACTTCGGCGGCGTGCCGTTCCTGATCCTCGACGCTCAGTTCTCCCGGCGCACCCAGCCTCTCGTCATCGCCGGCCCCCCCGGTGTCCGCGCCCGCGTGGAGGCCGCCATGGAAGTCTTCTTCCCCGGATCGACCTCCATCCAGCGCAAGTTCAGCGTCGAGTTCGTCGAGCTGGCCCAAGGCCAGGCCATGCGCGTGGGACCAGCGACGGTCACCGCCTTTCCCGTCGTGCACGCGAGCGGAGCGCCGCCCGCTGCGCTCCGCGTCGAATATGGCGGCCGGATCATCGCCTACTCCGGAGACACGGAGTGGACGGAAAGCCTGGTGGACGTCGCGCGGGGCGCCGATCTCTTCGTGTGCGAGGCGTACACGTTCGACAAGCCGGTGAAGTTCCACCTCGACTACAAGACGGTCGAAGCGCAGGCGGAGCGACTCGGCGCGCGACGGATCATCTTCACCCACATGGGACGGGACATGCTGGCCCGGGCGGCCGAGGCGCGCTTCGAGCGCGCGCACGACGGCCTCGTGGTCACCGTATGACCCGGAGTCTCGGCGCCATGCTGCCGGCCGGGCTCGAGCAACGGCTCTCGCAAAAGCACCTTCCGCGCCTCCTGGGCCGGGCCCTGCCCCTCCTGACGCTGGACGATCGCGGCCGGCCACACCCCATGCTCTGCTCGTACCTGGAGCTCCTCGCGGTGAGCCCCGCCATCATTCGCCTGGCCATCGCGGCGCGGAGCAGCGCACGACGAAATCTCGAGGCGCGCTCGGCGGCCACCTTCATCATCGCCGAGTCCGAGTTGACGATGTACGTCAAGTGCCGCGCCGTCGCGCCACCACTCACCATGGGCGAGCTGGTGCGCTTCGAGCTCACGGTGGAAGACGTCCTCGAGGACGTGGCGGCAGACTACGAAGAGGGCGCCCGCATCATCGGAGGGCTCACCTATGCGCCCGTGCCCACACTCGACAGCGAGTGGGCGCGCGCGGTCCTCGCCGCCCTCCGCCTCGAGCGCTAGTACCGGAGCCTTCGCTCAGCACGCTGGCCGCGTGAGGCGTCTAGACTTCCAGCAAGTCCTCCCCGATGGTCACGGGGCCGGCGAACTGGCGCTTGGCCGCGGCATGAAGCTCGGCGGGCACCGAGCCGGGCATCATGTGCGTGATGACGAGCTTGCCCGGCTTGACGGCGGCAGCCACCCGGCCGATGTCTTCGGGCTGGGTGTGATACGAGGCGAGGCCCTTGATCTTTTCCTCGAGCGTCGGCCACCCGCAGTCGGGATACCACGACGTCTTGGTCATCTCGCAGCATTCATGGATGAGGCAGTCCACGCCCCGACTCCAGTGGATCAGGTTCTCCGAGGGCCGGGTGTCACCCGAGACGACCACGCTCCGGCCTCCGCCTTCGAAGCGATAGCCGACGGCCGGCTTCACCGGATCGTGATCGACGTTGAAGGCGCTCACCGTCACGCCGCCCACCTCGAAGATCTTCCCCTCTTCGATCTCGGTGACGGCCACGCGCGGCGGGTCGCGCTTGATCATGTGATGGCGGCGAACCTCGATGTCCCAGTCCAGATAGTCGAGGAGCTTGTCCATCTGCCGCTTGGTGCCCGCGGGCCCCCACACCTCGAAGGGCGCATTCTGCCCCACGATCCAGCGCGTGATCAGGAGGTGCGCGAGATCGATGACGTGATCGGAGTGGTGATGCGTGATGAGGAGGCGCGGCCAGTCATAGGGGCGGACGCCTGCCTGGAGGAGCTGGACGCCGACCCCCGAGCCCGCGTCGACGAGGAACTTCTCGTCGCCCAGCGCGAGCAGCGTGGAGGGCCCGCGGCGCTTCGGGTTGGGTGGCGGCGAGCCGGTACCGAGGAGAACGGCGCGCATGACGAGCGAAGAATATCAGGCGCCGCGCGGCCGGTAAAGGCGCTCAGCCGCGGGGCGTCCGCGTCAGCGGAGCGGCGAGGAACGCCGCCGCCGAGGACGGCGCCTCGCCCGCCGCGCGATCACTTCGGAGCGGGAGCCGGTGGCTTCGGCGCGGGCGCCTCGGGGGTGCGGCCCGGCTGCTGCGGACGGGATGCCGGCGCGGCCGTCTGGTACGGGCCGACCACCACCTCGAGTTCCTGCTCCTTGCCCCCGCGCATGACATAGAGCTTGACAGAGCGGCCCACCGGCGTGCTCGCGATAATGCGCTGCAGATCTCGCATGCTTTCGATCTGCGTGCCGTCCACGGCGAGCACCACGTCGTCGGCCTTGAGACCGCCCTTGTCGGCGGGCTGCCCCGCCACCACGTGGCGGATCAGTACGCCGCGGGCCTCCTTCAGCTGGTACTTGGGCAGGTCTTCGTCGCCCACGTCGGCGATCCCCACACCGAGCCAGCCCCACTCGACCTTGCCCTTGGAGGCGAGCTGGGGCAGGAGGCCCTTGACGAGATTGATCGGGATAGCGAAGCCGATGGTGCCATTGCGCGCGGCCATGCTGTTGATACCGACCACCTCCCCCGCCATGTTGACGAGCGGGCCTCCCGAGTTGCCGGGATTCACGGTGGCGTCGGTCTGGATGAAGTCGAAGCCCGGGGCAGCCGCGAGGAGCGGCTGACCCTTCCTGCTGACGATGCCGAAAGACACGGACTGCTCGAGACCGAAGGGCTGTCCCAGGGCGAGCACGAACTCGCCGACGCGAATACGATTCGAGTCCCCGAGGGCGGCCACGGGGAGGCCGGTTGCCTCGATCTTGACCAGAGCCAGATCCACCCGCTCGTCCTTGCCCACGAGCCGGCCCTCGAAACGGCGGCCGTCGGTCAGCTTCACCTGTATGCGGTCGGCGTCGGCGACCACGTGCTCGTTGGTGACGAGATAGCCATCGGAGCGGATCAATACGCCCGAGCCCGATGTGCGGCGCTCTTCAGGCGTTGCCGGCTGGTCGCCTTCCGTCTGAGGTTCAGCCGCGCGGCGCACCCGCACCTGAACCAGCGCGGGCTTGAGCTTCTCGGCGAGATTGTTCATGTGATCGTTGAGGCGCGCGATGTCGGCGGGCACCTTGGCATTGCTGCTTTCCGTCCACAGCGGGCCCGAGGGGTTCGTGGGTTGGGCCGCGACAGGGCCGGCCAGTGCCGCGCAGAGCGAGAGCGCCATGAAGATACGGGTGACGTGCCTCGACATTTGCCACTCCTCCGTGTTGCCGGGATCGGCCGGAGCCGGATCGAATGGGACTACTTCTGAGTATACCCCGGAGAGCCCTAACGCCTCACCTCGCGGATCAGGTGCGGAAGCTCGGGAATGATGAGCTTTTCCAGGGCCAGTCGGCAGGCATTGGGCGAGCCCGGCAGCGAGAAGAGCACGCGCCCCTGAACCACCCCACCCTGCGCCCGCGAGAGCATGGCCGCCGCGCCGATCTCCTGGTACGAGAGCATGCGGAAAAGCTCGCCGAAGCCGGTTAGCCGCTTGTCGAGGAGCCCCTCGATCGCCTCGAACGTCGAGTCGCGGCTCGTGATGCCCGTACCACCGGTCAGGATGAACGCTTCCACTGAGGGCGCGGCGCAGCCCGACCGGATCACCGCGGTGACCTGGGCGGGATCATCCTTGACGATGGCGTGGCCCGCGACGCGATGGCCCGCCGCCGTCAAGAGCTCGCGGATGAGCGTTCCGCTCGTATCGGTCTCCGGTGTCTTCGTGTCCGACATGGTCAGCACGAAACAGCCCACGGACACCGGCGCATTCGCCTTGTGCTCCTGGGGGACGGAGTCCTTCATGCGCTCTCCTCGAGATAGATGGCGCCGTCCTCTATGGTGACGGTGAAGCGCGGCACCGACTCACCGGGGATGGTCATGCACGCACCCGAGCGGAGATCGAACTCCCAGCCGTGGAGCGGGCACGTGACGATATCGCCCTCGATCCGGCCGTCGCAGAGATTGCCGCCCTTGTGCGCGCACTCGTTGCCGATGGCGAAGATCTCGTCGCCGCGGCGGAAGAGGGCTACGTCGAGGCCGTTGACCACCACCAACTCGACGGCGCCGTCGGGGAGGGACGCGAGGGCGAGGGCCTTTGCGCGTGGCATTTGCTCCCCCTCACCCTGCCCTCTCCCCCTCCGGGGGCGAGGGATGCTTGACCCCTCTCCCCTCTGGGGAGAGGGCAGGGTGAGGGGCGCCTCGCGCCGCGTTCTGATAGGACTCGTCAAGAAGCTCAGCGATGTGGAGAACCCTGACGGGCGCTCCCACAGCTTCGAGGCCCTGGACGATCTGGATGATGCAGCCGGGATTGGCCGTCACCACCGCCTCGGCTCCCGTCTCGCGTATGTGCGCGACCTTACGCTCCTGGAGCTGGCGGGCCATCTCGGGCTGAGTCAGGTTGTACGTCCCCGCCGAGCCACAGCACCAGTCGGATTCCTTGAGCGGCACCAGCTCGAGCCCGGGGATCTGGCCGAGCAGCGCGCGCGGCTGCTTCGAGATCTTCTGCCCGTGGACGACGTGGCAGGGGTCGTGATAGGTGACCGTCCTGTTGACGGCGCCGAGCGGCCCCCGGAGCGGCTCGGTCGCCAGGTACTCGGCGAGGTCGCGCACCTTGGCAGTGAAATTCGCCGCCCGCTCCCGCCATGCGGGGTCGTCCGCGAGCAGCAGGTCGTAGGCTTTCATGTGGGCGCCGCAGCCTGAGGTATTCACCACCACGGCCTCCACCTTCGCCGCCTCGAACACCTCGATCGTGCGCTTGGCGAGCGCGACCGCGAGATCGTGCTCGCCCGCATGCGCGTGCAGCGCGCCGCAGCAGGTCTGCGCGCGCGGCGCCGCCACCTCGGCCCCGTTGCGCGCGAGCACACGAGCCGTGGCGCGGTTCTGCGAGCCAAAGACGATCTGCTGGATGCAGCCGGTCAGCATGCCCACGCGCGCCCGCCTGGTCCCTTCGGCGGGCGTCAGCTCGGGAAGAGGCGCGCGCTCGGCCGCGGGCGGGAGCGAGGGGAGAAGCGGCTCCCAGTCGGCGAGAGGTGATGGCAAGAGCTTGAGGAGGCCCGTGGCCCGCGCGAGGCTCCGCAGCCCGCTCACCTGATAGAAGCGGAGGCCCGCCGCGGCCAGGCCGAGAAGTCGCGGGCGCGGCAGGAGCACGGCAAAGTTCATCCAGCGGAAGAGGCGGCGCAACGGCCCGCCGGGACGCTGCCGCTCGATCTCCGCGCGCGCGGCCTCGATGAGCTGGCCATACGGCACCCCGGCGGGACACACCGTCTCGCAGGCGCGACAGCCGAGACACAGATCGAGGTGCGATACCGTGGCGTCGCCCAGCTTGAGGCGCCCTTCCGCGAGCGACTTGACGAGGAAGATGCGGCCGCGCGGCGAATCCATCTCGGTGCCGAGAATGGAGAAGGTCGGGCAGTAGGCGAGACAGAGGCCGCAGTGCACGCAGCGGTTGACGCCCTCGACGTCGTGGCCGTGGAGGGTCAATGGCCCCGCCGGGGGCGCCATCAGTGTCTCGTGAGCCATGCGCTAGATTCCTCCGACGAAGCGGCCGGGATTCAAGAGGCCGTTCGGATCGAGCTGCGACTTGATCCGCTGCATGATGCGGAGCGAAGGGCCCGGATCGTCCCACACGGGCACCGCCACCTTCACGGCGAGCGGCGCGGATTCGATGAGGGCCTGCCCGCCCGCGCCACGCACCAGCGCCCGCCACTCGTTCAGCACCCCGACCACAGCCGCGGCATCGGCGAACCCCGCCCCCGCGAGCACGGCCTCCACCACTCCTACCCCGGCGTGAGCCGCCAGGGCCGCGACGACGCCGGCGCGCTGGGCGACGGCCGCCCCCTGCTCCATGACATCGGCGACCTGGGCGGGGAGGACGGTCCAGCGCATCACCGCCGCGGTATCGGGGAAAGCGCCGTGACCGAGACCGCTCCGCGCCCGCCACGTGGCGTCGCGCTCGTCGCCGTCGAGCACGCGCGTATCGACCAGCGCGTGCGGGCGCAGAAGACGCTCGACTTCCGCGCACTGCCACTCGACCTGCTCGGGGATGCCGTCGACGCCCAGAAGCAGCGCCGCGCCGTCCCCACGACCCTGCCCCAGGGCCCGGAGCGCTTCCCCGTCGAGGAGGTCGAGGGCCGAGGGCAAGAGATCGGAGGCCATCACCGCGCGCGCCGCCCCCCCCGCTTCCTTGAGCCGGACGAAGCGCGCGACCACGAGCCGGTCGGCATCCGGGCGCGGGCGAACCTTCACGGTGGCCTCGACGATCACTCCGAGCGTGCCGAAGGCACCGATGAAGAGTTTGGGCAGATCATAGCCGGCGACATTCTTGACCACCTTGCCGCCGCCCTTGACGGTGGCCCCCGCCGCCGTGATCACGGTGACGCCGATGAGCTGGTCGCGGCACGATCCGTAGAGATGACGCCGCGGCCCTGCCGCATTGCTCGACAGCACGCCGCCCAGGGTGGCCTTGTCGGCATGGGCCGGATCGAGGGAGAGCCACTGTCCCCGCTTGCCCAGCTCGCCCTGGAGTGCGCTCAGGGTGATGCCCGTCTCGACCGTAGCCGTGAGATCGCCGGGCTCGTGCTCGAGGAGCCGATTCATCCGCTTCAGCATGAGCACCACCCCGAGCCGCGGCGGCGGCGCGCCGATGCCCATCTTCGTGCCTCCGCCCCACGGCACCACCGGCGTGCTCGCCTCGGCGGCCGCGAGCAGAATGGCCGCGACTTCCTCCTTGGTGCCGGGAGCGGCCACGGCGTCGGGCGTGCGGCCGTCGACAACGTACGGCGCGCAGTCGGCACCCGTGAGCACGTGAGCGGGGCCGACGATACCGCGAAGCGCGTCGAGGAGGGGGGCGGGCACCTGAGTCGTCCCTGCCCCGCTAAAAGCGCTGGGCGAGACCCTTCTCTTCGATGGGATGCGGGCGGTAGGCGATCCCGGCCTCGCCGCACGCCTTGCGCGAGGGAAAGATTTTCCCCGGATTGCAGAGACCACGCGGATTGAACGCTTGGCGCAGCTCGCGCATGAAGTCCAGGTCGGCCTCGGTGAAGATGAGCGGCATGTAGTCCATCTTCTCGAGACCGATACCGTGCTCACCGGAGATGGAGCCGCCCACGGCCGCGCACACTTTCAGGATCTCGCCGCCCGCCTCCACCACGCGCGCCTCTTCTCCGGGCACGCGAGGATCGTAGAGGATGTTGGGATGGAGGTTGCCGTCTCCCGCGTGGAAGACATTGCCCACGCGCAGACCGTGGGCGGCCGCGATCTCGCTCACCTTCCTCAGCACCTCGGGTAGCCGCGTGCGTGGAATGACCCCGTCCATCACCATGTAGGCGGGCGAGATGCGGCCAAACGCTCCGAAGGCGCTCTTCCGCCCCTTCCAGAGGAGCTGGCGCTCCGCCTCGTCGCGCGCCACGCGCACATCGCGTGCTCCGCAGTCGCGGCAGGCGGCGATCACGCGCTCGGCCTGGGCGTCCAGCCCATGCCGGAGACCGTCGAGCTCGATGAGGAGAGCGGCGGCGGCGCCTCGCGGGTAGCCGCAGCCGAAGGCATCCTCGACCGCCTCGATGGTGGTCTGGTCGATCATCTCCATGGCGGCGGGGATGAGGCCGCGCCCGATCACCGCCGACACCGCCTCCGAAGCCTGGTCGACGGAGTCGAAGGCGGCGAGCACGGTCTTCACCGCCTGCGGCTGCTTGAGAATGCGCACGATGATCTTGGTGGCGATGCCGAAGGTGCCCTCGGAGCCGACGAAGAGGCCGGCCATGTCGTAGCCCTGCGCTTCGCGCGTGCGCCCGCCCAGCCACATGATCTCGCCATCGGGCAGGACCACCTCGAGGCCCAGCACGTGGTTCACGGTCACGCCGTACTTGAGCGTGTGCGGACCGCCGGAGTTGTTCGCGATATTGCCGCCGACGGTGCAGGCCTGCTGGCTCGAGGGGTCGGGAGCGTAGTAGAAGCCCTTGGGTCCCACGGCCCAGGAGAGGTGGAGGTTGACCAGACCGGGCTCGACCACGGCGATCTGATTGTCGTAGTCCACCTCGAGCACGCGGTTCATCCGCATCAGCGAGATCACGAGGCCACCTTCGGCAGGAAGACATCCGCCCGACAGCCCCGTGCCCGCGCCGCGGGCGACAAAGGGCAAGCCTTCCCGATTGGCGAGCTTGACGATGGCCGAGACCTGCTCGACCGAGGTGGGGAAGACGACGAAGTCCGCGAGAGCGCGGAAGAGGGTCAGCCCATCGGACTCGTAGACGAGCAGCTCATCGGGCTCGGAGAGCACCGCGCCTTTGCCAAGCATGCCTTCGAGCTCGCGGCGGAGGGTCTTTTTGCGCGTCGGATCGAGATCAGCGGCCATGCGCGGATTATACCCTCAGAGCTCCCAGGGCGGCTCGACAGCTATGGGAAGCTCGAGAAGCGTGGGGCCTCGGTGACCGAGGGCCCGCTCTAAGGCCTTCGGGAGCTCGTCGATGCTCTCCACGCGGGACCCTGCGGCGCCGAAGGCTCGGGCCAGCGCAGGGAAGTCCGGATTGGCGAGATCCACCTCGCCGTACTTCCCGAATATGCCTTCCTGAAGATACTTGATGGCGCCGTAGCGCTGGTCGTTGAGCACGAGGAAGACGATGCCGAGGTCGTACTTCACCGCCGTGGCCAGCTCGTTGACCGAGAACATGAAGCCGCCGTCGCCGAGCACGGCGAGAACCTGTCGGTCTGGATGCGCCACCTTGGCACCGATAGCCGCGGGAACGCCATAGCCCAAGGTGGCGGAGCCGATCGGATAGAGAAAGGTCCGCGGCTCGAGCACGGGGAAATGCCACTCCATCCAGTAGTTCAGCCCGGTCTGGTCGTTGACGACGATCGCTCCGGGCTCGAGGGCCCGGCGCAGGATCTGAATGAGCCGATCCGTCGGCTCCGTGTAGCGGGGCCAGCGGACCTCGCGCTGGGCGCGTATCCACGCGCCGTCCCATTCAACGGCGGCACTGGCAACGGCGGCACTGGCTTTGCCCAGCGCGGCCGTGAGCCCTCGCAGCCCATCTCGCGCATCGCCGACAATGCCCACGGCGGGTTCGTGCATGAGCCCGATCACCGACGGATCGATGTCGATATGAATCAGCGCCTGCTCCGGCGTGAAGTCGAGCTTGAGGAGCAGGCCCTTGGTCGATCTGTGGGCGAAGCGGCAGCCGACCGACAGGATGACGTCGGCGCGCTCGAGGGCGGCCTGGGTCGACCGGTAGTTCGGGAGAACGCCCAGCCAGAGCGGATCGGTTTCGGGAATGGCGCCGCGCCCCATCACCGACGTGATGACGGGCGCGGCCAGCCGGTGGGCGAGCGCGACGAGCTCGGTCGAGGCACCGGCCGCGATGACGCCCCCGCCGGCCACGATGAGCGGACGCTTCGCCGCGCGGAGACGCTTGGCCGCATCCTCGATGAGCTGCGGATCGCAGGCGGGGGGGCCGCTCCGGAACGCCTCGCGGCGCCCCTCGCTCTTCGCCACCAGAAGATCCGTGGGCAAGGAGAGCGCGATGGGCCCCGGACGCCCGGTGCGGAAGAGATGAAAGGCCCGCTCGACGGCAACAGGAATGCCGCGCCCCTCATAGATGGTTTCCGCCCAGCGACAGACGGGCTTGAAGCAATCGATCTGGTTGGGCACCTCGTGGAGCGCGCCCAGCCCCTTGCCGATCAACGCCGCGGGAATGTCGGACATGAGCACGAGGATGGGCTGGGAGCCCGCAAAGGACTCCACGAGGGGTGTCAGCACATTGGTGGCGCCGGGGCCCGTGGTGACCACGACCACGCCGGGCCGGCCCGAGGCGCGCGCGTAGCCGTCGGCCATGAAGCCCGAGCCCTGCTCGTGGCGGGACAGGATGTGCGCGATGTCGTGCTGGCGGATCAGCGCATCGTAGATGGCGAGGTTGTGGACGCCGGGCAGGCCGAAGACGTGCCGCACCCCCTCGGCACGCAGAACTTCCACGACCCATTCACCACCGGTGCGGAGATCAGCCATCATGGCCTTTCGGGTGGACGCGGCACGTCGCCGCGCCTGAGCCGGGGCGAGTATACGACGCCCCGAGCGTTTGACAATCGTCGAGTCCGATTGCAATGTGTACGCTCCTGATGACGATCACTCCGCAAATCGCCGTGGTGGGAGGCGGGCCGGCAGGTCTGGCGGCCGCCATCGAGGCCGCGCGGGCAGGGCTCACCGTTCACCTCTACGACGAGCGCCCAATCCTCGGCGGTCCAACTTATGGACGTGCCGCGGAGTCGACACTGCTCGCCGAGCTCGAGGCGGCTGGATCACGTGTCGTCCTGCATCAGCGCGCCACGGTATGGGGCATCTTCGAGCAGCGCACGCTCGCGGTGTGGGAAGGGGACCGCGCGGAGAGCGTTCGGCCAGAGGCCATGGTGCTCGCCACGGGGGCTCACACCCGTGCTGTGCCCGTCCCCGGCTGGACACTGCCTGGCGTGACCAATGCCGAGACGATTCGCTCACTACTCGACGCGCGCGCACTGCCTCCAGGTCAGCGCGTGCTGGTGGCCGGAACGGGGCCCTTGCTTCCCGTCGTGGCCAGTCGGCTCGTCCGCACAGGCGCTCAAGTCGTGGCCATGCTCGACGCCGCTCCTTCGCGTCGGATGCCGCGAGTATTGCCAAGATCGTGGGCTCAATGGCCGCTTTCCGGTGACGCGGCGGCCGACTGGCACACCCTCCGCGCCGCGCGCGTTCCTCTCGTCGGACCCCGGGCGGTAGCCCGTGTAGTGGGGGACGAGAGTTGTGAGGGAAGTTGTCACGGTTGCCCTCGACGAGGATTGGCGGCCGGTCCGCGGCTCGGAGGAGACGATCGAGGTCACAGCCGCGTGCTTCGCCTGGGGTTCCGTTCCGTCCATCCAGCTTTCCCAGATGTGCGGCGCCGAGCATCAGTATGTCGCGGAGCGTGGAGGCTGGGTTCCTCGGGTCTCCGCCGACATGGAGACCACCGTGCCCGGCATCTTTTCCGCAGGCGATGGAGGAGGCCTCGGCGGCGCCGCCGTGGCCGTGCTCGAGGGGCGCGTGGCGGGAATCGTCGCGGCGGCGCGACTCGGCGCGCTCTCGCCGGGAGCAGCCCGGTCGCGGTTGCGACCTCACCAGTCGGCGCTGGCCCCCCTCAGAAAATCCCGCGACGCCCTCGGTCGTCTCAGCGCGATGCGACCGGGACTGGCCGAGCTGATCACTCCGGACACTGTGATCTGCCCGTGCGAGGGCATTACGGCGGCACGGGTTGACCAGGCCCTCGAGGAGGGCGTGGGCGATCTCGGGCAGATGAAGCGCATGACCCGCGCCGGAATGGGTGAATGCCAGGGGCGCATGTGCAGCCCGGCCCTCGCCCACGTGATTGCCCATCGCCGCGGCATTCCCCTGGAAGCGATCGCGCCGCCGAGCATCCGGCCGCCCGTGACGCCGGTGCCCATTCACGTGCTCGCCACGCTGCCGGACGAATAACCATGCAGCGAGTCGCGGTGACCGTCACGGGAGAAGAGACATGAGCAATGCCGACATTGTCGTGATCGGCGCGGGCAGCGTAGGCGCGAATGTCGCCTACCGCCTCGCGGAGCGTGGCGCCAAGGTCACCGTGCTCGAGGCAGGGGCGCCGGGGGGCGGGACGTCCGGCACGAGCTTCGCGTGGACGAATTCCTTCCACAAGACGCCGCGCGACTACCACGAGCTCAACACGGCCAGCATGGCTGAGCACCTGTCACTCGTGACCGAGCTCGGAGGTGGCGACTGGCACAAGCAGGAGGGCGCCCTCGCCTGGGAGCAGGAGCCCCTCGGGCGAGCGCAGCTCAAGGAGACCGTGGAGCGGCTCGGGAGCTGGGGCTATCCCGTCGAGATTATCTCGGCTCAGGACGCGTGCAAGCTCGAGCCCGATCTCCAGATCGCCTCGCACGTGGACGAGGTGGTCTTCACGCCCAGCGAGGGGTACGTGGACGTCGTGCCCCTCATCGGCAGGCTGCTTGCCCATGCCGTGCGCCGGGGGGCAGGCGTGCTCTCCGGCGAGCGGGTGACCGGCGTGATTCGCGAGGGCACGCGGGTACGCGGCGTGATCACGGCGAGTGGCGGCCGTTTCGAAGCCGACATGGTCGTCGACTGCGCGGGACCCGCGACGGACGCGGTGGCCCGGCTGGCCGGCTTCGAGATCCCCATCGATCGCGTGCCCGGGCGACTCATCTACACGACGCCCGTGGCCAGCACCCTTCGCCGCCCGATCCACGCGCCGGGGGTGCACTTTCGACCGGACGGTGGTGGCCGCATCGTCCTCGCCGAGTTCGGCCACGACCAGGTGTGGCGTCAGTCAGAGGAACCGTGGCCCGCTGAGCAGTCGCTCGCGGCGGTGGCCGCACATTTTCCCGCGCTCGCCGGCGCCCGCGTCGAGGCCATACGCTTCGGCGTGCGACCCATGCCCAGAGACGAGCGGCCGATGATCGGAGGCATTCCCGGCCTCGACGGCTTCTTCATTGTGGCGTCACACAGCGGGGTGACCTTGGGTCCTCTCTGGGGGCGCATCGCCGCCGCGGAAATCCTGGACGGCGTGCCCGACCCACGACTCGCTCCGTACCGTCCCGCGCGGTTTCTCTCATGACACGCCCGGACGTTCTGATCGTGGGTGGCGGAGTGATCGGCTGCGCGGTGGCCTACGAGCTGGCCAAAGAGGGCCTCCGCGTCACCCTGCTGGAGCGGGCTGGACTCTGCGCCGGCGCTTCGGGAGCGAACGGCGCCCTGATCTGGCCGCAGGCGATGCACCGCGGCGTAGCCCTCGACCTGACGCTGGCCTGCGCGCGGCTCTTCCCTACCCTGGGCGAAGAGCTCGGCGCCGATATCGAGTACCGGCGAACGGGAGGGATGGTCGCCATAGAAACAGAGGCCCAGGGGGCCCAGATGGCGGAGTACGTCGCGGGCCAGCCCGCGGTGGGACTCCACGCCGAGCTGCTCGACGGCGCCGAGGCCCGTCGCCGCGAGCCCCTGCTCGCCCCCGACCTCCGGGGCGCGGTGTTCGCCGAGCACGGCGGCACGATCAACCCGTTCCGGCTCACCCTCGGCTACGCGCATGCGGCGCGAGTGCGCGGTGCCACGCTGATGACGGGAACGGAGGTGCTTTCGCTCCTGCGCCGCGGCGACCGCATCACGGGCGTCAGGACCTCCACGGGCGATCTGGAGTCGGAGCTCGTCATCCTGGCCGGGGGCGCCTGGAGCGGCCCCCTGGCCGCGACCGCCAATCTGCGGGTGCCCGTCACGCCGCGGCAGGGCATGGTGGTGGTGACCGAGCCCGCGCCCTTCCGTCTCCGTCACGTGCTGAAGCCGATCAAGTCTGACCCGGACATGTGGCGCTTCTCCCAGCCCTGGCCGCCGGATGCGCCGGGCAAGCCCGGCTACGATCCCAACCTGCCCCCCGGCAAGGGCATGGGCATGGCACAAACGGTGACGGGAAATCTGGTGATCGGGAGCACGAGCCGCTTCGTGGGGCTCGATCGCGCGCCCACTCTGGCCGGCATCCGGTATGTCCTCGAGAGCGCGCGCAGAATCGCTCCGGCCATCGGACAGCTCCGCATGCTGCGGACGTGGGCAGGCTTCCGGCCCTATACGCCGGATGGGCTTCCCCTTCTGGGTCCCGCTCCGGGCGTCGACGGCCTCGTGCTCGCCACCGGCCACGACGGCAGCGGCATCGGGATGAGCCCGGTGAGCGCGCGCCTCGTCGCGGCGGCCGTCACCAAGACCGACCCGCCGCTCCCTCTCGAGCCCTTCGACCCTCGACGCTTCGGGGACTCGTGAACACGGAAAGGACACCGTTATGATCAACGGCCGCCGCCTGCTCGGCTTCTTCGTGCTCGCCCTCTGCATCGCCTTCGCGTTTGGGGAGGCGCTCGCCCGCGACGCCGACATCATCATCTCGCAGAAGGCGGACGTGGAGACCTTCGACCCCGCGCAATCGAACAATACCTCGACGCACAACGTGACCATCAACGTCTTCGACACGCTGGTGCGCCTGTCCGACGACGGCCGAGATTTCGTGGGCGAGCTCGCCGAGTCGTGGAAGCTCGTGGACCAGACGACGTGGCAGTTCAAGCTGCGCCGCGGCGTCAAGTTTCACAACGGGGAGGAGCTGAATGCGGCCGCGGTCAAGTTCACCTTCGACACCACCATGGATCCTGAGCGCAAGACCCGCCAGCGGCCGACCTACGTCGCCTTCAAGGAGGTGCGGATCGACGACCCTTACACGGTGTCGTTCATCACCCACAAGCCCTATGCCATCGCCCTCACCCAGATCCAGTACCTGATGATCGTGCCCCCCGGTTACATCAAGCAGGTCGGCTGGGACGAGTTCGGGCGGAAGCCCGTGGGCAGCGGCGCCTTCAAGTTCAAGGAGTGGGAGCGCGACGTGCGCGTGGTGCTCGAGGCCAACGACGCCTACTGGAAGGGCAAGCCCAAGGTCCGCTCGGTGGCCTTCCGCGCCATTCCCGAGGACGCCTCGCGCATCGCCGCCGTCCAGCGGGGTGAGGTGGACATCATCGACGCCGTGCCATACGACCGCATCAAGGAGCTCCAGGGCAGTCCGACCGTCAAGATCAGCCAGCGCCAAGGCGAGCAGATCTACATCGGGCTCGACACCCTGCGCGTCGAGCCCCTCAAGAAGCGCGAGGTGCGGCAGGCCCTCAACTATGCCGTGAACGTTGACGCGCTGGTGAAGAATCTCCTCCTCGGCTACGCGGTGCGCCTGAACGGGCCCATGTTCCCCACGACCCCGGGCTTCGACGAGAAGCTGCCGGCCTATCCCTTCGACCCCGAGCGCGCCAAGCGCATGCTCGCGCAGGCCGGCTATCCCAACGGCTTCGACGTGGAGTTCGCCATCTCCCCCGCCTTCCAGGGCATCGCCAAGGGCACGGAAGTGGGCGAGGCGATCGCGGGGCAGCTCGCGCGGGTGGGCGTGCGGGCAAAGCTCAACGTGCAGGACTCCGCCGCCATCTTCAGCAGTTATTCAGCGAAGAAGCTCCAGATGTATCTCTTCGCCTGGAAGTCGAGCCCGGAGGCGGGCCGGCACATCGAGACGCTGCTGCACTCGAAGACGCGCGGTTACTACTACCAGAATCCGGAGGCCGACAAGCTAATCGACGCGTACTTCTCCGCGCTCGACCTGAAGAAGCGGCAGGAAATCGGCCGCGAGCTCCACGCCTTCCTGCGCGAAGACGCGCCGTGGATCTTCCTCTATCAGCAGATGGACCTGTTCGGGGTGCGCAAGAACGTGACGTGGGAGGCGAAACCCGACTACCTCATGCGCATGCGGGAGGTGGCCGTCACCAAGTAAGCAGTGCGCCGCTACGTCTTTCGGCGGCTGGCCCAGGCGACGCTCGTGATCGTCGGGGTGTCGCTCGTGGTCTTCTTCGTGATCCGGCTGAGCGGGGATCCCACCTTTCTTCTGCTCTCCGCCGAAGCCACCGAGGCAGATCGCGCGCGCTTCGCCCATGAAGAAGGATTCGATCGCCCCCTCGTTGTGCAGTACGTGGAGTTCGTGAGGCGCGCGCTGCACGGCGACCTCGGCCGCTCCCTGCGGTACCGTCAGCCCGCCCTGCCCCTCGTGCTCGAGCGGCTGCCCGCCACCGCGGAGCTGGCCCTGGCCGCCCTGGTCATCTCGCTGCTCGTGGCCATTCCCGCCGGCGTCATCTCCGCCGTGCGCCGCGACACGGCCTACGACAACCTGACCATGCTGGGTGCGCTCTTCGGCCAGTCGATGCCCGTGTTCTGGCTCGGCATCATGCTCATCCTGATCTTCTCCGTGCGGCTCGAGCTTCTCCCCACTTCGGGCCGGGGCGGATTCGATCACCTCATCCTGCCCGCGCTCACCCTCGGTCTCTATTCCACGGCGCGGGTGACGCGCCTCGTCCGCGCGGGCATGCTCGACGTGATCGGCCAGGACTACATCCGCACGGCCCAGGCGAAAGGGCTGCCCGACCGCCGGGTGATCGTCAAACACGCGCTCCGGAACACGCTCATCCCGGTCATCACCATCATCGGCCTCGAGCTGGGCACGCTCCTGGGCGGAGCGGTCATCACGGAGACCATCTTCGCGTGGCCGGGCATCGGCCGGCTCGCCGTGACGGCCATCTTCCAGCGTGACTATCCCCTGGTGCAGGCCACTGTCCTCGTGACCGCCCTCGTCTTCGTTCTGTCGAACCTGCTCGTCGACCTCCTGTACGGATGGCTCGACCCGCGGATCCGGTACACGTAGCCGTGGCGCTCGCTCTCGCCGATGCCGCTCGCCCGGCTCCTCGATCCCGGCGAGGCCGCTTCGTCTCCACGCTCGTGCGCAAGCGCGCGGGAGTCATCGGCCTGGTCATCGTCCTCCTGAACGTGGTGCTGGCGCTGTCCGCGCCCGTCCTTTCCCCCCACGATCCGCTCGATCAGGACGTCGCGCGACGGCTCCTTCCTCCGGCATGGCTGGCCGGGGGAGGGCCGGAGCACCTGCTCGGGACTGATCAACTCGGCCGTGACATCCTGTCGCGTATCATCTATGGCTCGCGCATCTCGCTCCTGATCGGTCTCCTCTCGGTGGTGCTGTCGCTTCCCATCGGGGTGGGCCTGGGGCTGCTCGCCGGCTATTTCACCGGGCGCCTCGACGACATCACCATGCGGATTGCCGATGTTCAGCTGGCCTTTCCGTTCATTCTCCTCGCCATCACCATCGCGGGCGTCCTCGGGCCGAGCCCCCGAAACGTCATTCTCATCCTGGCCGTCGGGGGATGGGTGGTCTACGCGAGGCTCGCCCGCGGGCAAGCGCTGAGCCTTCGCGAGAAGGAATTCATCGAGGCGGCGAGGGGCCTGGGCGGCGGAAGCTTCCGGATCCTGTTCCGGCACATGCTTCCCAACGTCATCTCACCCATCATCGTGGTGGGCACGTTCGGGGTCGCCCAGATGATCCTCCTCGAGTCGTCGCTCTCCTTCCTCGGCCTGGGCGTGCAGCCACCCACACCGAGCTGGGGAGGAATGCTGAACGACGGGCGGGCCTACATCACCGTGGCGTGGTGGCTCACGACCTTCCCGGGCGCCGCGATCATGCTCACCGTGCTCGGGATCAACTTCGTGGGCGACTGGCTGCGGGATCTGCTCGACCCGCGGCTCCAGTCCGTGTGAGCGGAAGCGATCCTCTGTTCATTGGCCCCGAGCGACGGGTCACTGGGCCCGCGCGGAGCCCGACGTCGCCTCGATCAGGTGTGCCGCTCATCCGCCGGAGAAGCTCAGCCACTGACCGATGCGTGCGACGCGGCTCTCTATCTGCCGATCTCAGGCACCGAAAGCCCTCGGCAGATGTTCCGAGCCAGCAGATCCGCGATCTCGGTGTGCCGTGGCACGGCCTCGATGGCACCCGTGGCCGGATTCGTCCAAAGAGAGTGTGACCGCCCCTCACGCTTCAAGTGACATCCATATTTCCGCAGATGGCGGAGCAGGTCGCCCCGCTTCACCCGACGATAACCTTCTCTCGGGCCGCCTTCGCGGGTACACCCCTCAGACCGTCCTTGCGCCTATCCTCGAGAATCAGGGCGATGGCTGCCGTCAGACTCTTCAGTGCCGCCGACTTCGTGCGGCCCTGTCCATTGGCGCCGGGAATCTCCGGACAGTAAGCGATATACCAGCGCTTGTCACGTTCCACTACCGCCGTAAACTCGTTTCGCATGCTCTCCTCTGCCTCCATGACCATGGAGGGCTTCGGGCACTCTTGTCAATCTCGCTAACACCGAGGCTACTCGGCACTTCGAGCTGACGCAAGACTGTATACGTTCGCGCACATGACCACATTGGCCCCGAGCGGGGTCACTGGGCTCGCGCGGAGCCCGACGTCGCCTCGATCTGGCGGCGGACCTCCTCCTCGACATGGCCCCAGATCTGCGTCTTCAATTCCAGGTAGCGGGGCGAGAGCTGGACGTCGACCTGCCGCGGGCGCGGCAGGTCGTTCCGGATCGAAGCCTTCACGCGACCCGGGCGGGACGACATGACGACGATCCGATCGGCGAGGATCAAGGCCTCGTCGATGTTGTGCGTCACGAAGACCGTCGTCTTCCCGCTCTGCTCGTGGATGCGGATCAGCTCCTCCTGCATCACCTGCCGTGTCATCGCGTCCAGCGCCGCGAACGGCTCATCCATCAGGAAGACCTCCCGGTCGGCGGCGAGGAGCCGAGCCAGCGTCACCCGCTGCTGCATCCCGCCCGACAGCTGGCCGGGATAGAAGTGCTCGAAGCCGGTCAGGCCAACCATCCGGATGAAGCGCTCGGCGATGGCGCGGCGCTCGGCCCGCGGAAGGCGCTTCATCTTGGGTCCAAACTCCACGTTGCCGGCCACCGTCTTCCAGGGCAGGAGCGCGTAGCTCTGGAAGATCATGCCCGCGCGCGGCTCGATGCCGGCGATCGCCCGGCCCCGAAGATAGATCACGCCCTCCGTCGGCGGGAGGAAGCCCGCCACCAGGTTCAGGAACGTCGTCTTGCCGCAACCCGAGCCGCCGACGAGGCAGAGGAACTCTCCTTCGGTCACCTCGAGGCTCAGGTCCTTCAGGGCGACCACCTGGTCCCGGCGGCCCTCTTCGAAGACCTTGGTCACCCTGTCGGCAACGATGATGCTCGCGGCCACGCCTCAGGTGTCTCGGCGCCGCTGGTGGCGCTCCCACGGAAGGATCCGGTCTTCGATGACGCGAAACGCCGAGTCGATCACGAGCACCGTGATGCTGATCGAGACCATCCCCACCATGACCAGCGCCATGTTGTTCCAGTCCTTGGCGAACCAGATCAGCGCGCCGAGCCCGTGGGTCGCGGCCACCATCTCGGCGCTCAGCACGCACGTCCACGCCAGGGCGAGGCAGACCTTCAACCCGCTGATGATGCCGGGCAGCGATCCCGGCAGGATGACCTCGCGCAGGACGTCCAGCCGCGTCGCGCCGAGATTTTGCGCCGCCTTGATCAGGAGCGGGTCGACGCGCCGCGTGCTCTCCATGACGTAGAGGAGCGCGGAGGCGAAGGTCCCCATGAAGACGATCGCGTACTTCTGGCCCTCGTCGATGCCGAACCACAGGATGGTCAGGGGGATCCAGGACAGCGAGGGCAGTGGGCGGATGATGGAGAGGATGGGATCGAACAGCGCCTTGGCCGTGCGTGACGTTCCGAGCACGATGCCGAGCGGAACGGCCACCGCGGCGGCCAGCACGAATCCCGCCAGGACCCGTCGGCCGCTCGTCAACACGTGCCAGACGAGGCTGCCGTCGGCCAGGTAGCGGCGGGCCTGCCCGACCACCTGCTGCGGTGAGGGCAGGAAGATCGCGGAAATGTATCCGCCGGCCGTGACCAGGTGCCAGGCGGCGAGGAGCACGACCACGGACAGGGCTCCCAGCCCGAAGGAACGCGACTTGGCGCCGAGACGGAAGCCTCCGGGGGTGACGCGCCCGCGCATGCTACTGCGCTGGCACCAGGTCTCGTCGGAGCCACTTGCGCGGATCCGGCTTGGTCTCGATGTTCTTGGTGTCGTGCGCCCAGGCGATCACCATCTCGATGGTCCCGAGCAATTCGTCGACGTGCTCCCGCTGCTGGCCGGCGTCGAAGTACGAGAACTTCCGGATACCCGCCTCGACCCAGTCCACCCCCCGCTTGAACCACTTGTCGGCGGAGACGGCGGCCTCCCGGGGATTCTCCTTGGTGAACTTCACGCCCTTGAAGTAGGCGGCGACGAGCTTCTTGGCCGTCTCGGGGTGCTTGTCCACCAGGTCCTTGCGGATGACGACGACGTCCGGCGCGGAGGCCGTCTTGAACTTCCGGTAGATCGGCGTGTCCTTGTCGGTGGCGAGGACTTTCGAGCCGGGGACCGCCTTCTGTCCATCGGTGAAGGCCGGCTCCCAGACGCAGTACGCGTCGATGTTCTTGTTGGCGAAGGCGGCGACCATCTCGTTCGCGGCCATGGGGACGATCCGGACATCACTCAGGGCGAGGCCGGCCTCCTTCAGGAGGTAGTACAGCGTGATCTCCGCTCCCGAGGCGAGGGTGACCGCGATCTTCTTGCCCTTGAGGTTCTTGATGCCGTCGATCGCCGGCTGGACGACCAGCCCCTCGGCGCCGGGGGAGTCGTCGACATTGGCGAACCAGTAGAAGCTGTCGTTGCCCTTCGCCATCTCGACGATGGTCGACAGCACGCCCGTGTTGGTCCACTGGACTCCACCCTGGGTCAGAGCAAGCATCCGGTCAGTCGACTTCACGATCGGCTTCAGCTCGACGTCCAGCCCGGCCTCCTTGAAGTACCCGCGGTCGATGGCCACCATGAGCGGAACGTGACCGAACCACGTGGTCGAGGCCCCGTGGTCCAGCTTCGTCGGCGCCTGCGCGTCAGCGAGGCTCGCGCCCAGAACGATTGCCGACACCAGGACAAACGTGCAGGTGATCCGTCTCATCGGTTCGCCTCCGTGACCTCGCCGAGATGGGGCTGAGCGTGTGTGCGGACGAGTACGGCCCCCTCACCCTGCCCTCTCCCCCGCGGCGGGGGAGAGGGATGAGAGCCCTGCCGCAGTGCTGCTCTCTTCATTCCGATCCCTCTCCTCCGCGACGGGGGAGAGGGATTAGAACCCTGCCGCAGTGCTGCTCTCTTCATTCCGATCCCTCTCCTCCGCGGCGGGGGAGAGGGATGAGAACCCTGCCGCAGTGCTGCTCTCTTGATTCCGATCCCTCTCCTCCGCGGCGGGGGAGAGGGATGAGAGCCATCTCGCTGCGCTGCTCTCTTCAATCTGATCCCTCTCCCCCACTGGGGGAGAGGGCAGGGTGAGGGGGTCAAGTGCTCGCGCATAATCCAGGCTACGC
>Ga0137403_10002585_pt1 | contig 22103 bp, 20 predicted proteins | sample CZOMad2_1_16fung_FD_122057 | JGI IMG/M metagenome (GOLD analysis project Ga0137403, IMG submission 122057) | Vadose zone soil fungal communities from Angelo Coast Range Reserve, California, USA - CZOMad2_1_16fungal (Hybrid Assembly) | ecosystem: Environmental > Terrestrial > Soil > Vadose zone...
CATAGGTCACAAAGAAAAGATTTCTTTTGACTTCTTTGCTATCTTTAAAAGCTTTCTCCGGATGCGCAATTTTTCTGATGGTCCGTGGCTATCCAAAACAGGGATTTACTCGCGCCAAGACGCCAAGAACGCCAAGTGACGGGCCAAGGTCCGTCATCCCGAGCGGGCGAGGGATCTGGGAAAGATTTCTCCCTTCGGTCGAAATGACAACGCTTTGCGCCTTTGCGGGAGATATTCCGAGTTTTGGTTGCGGCTTTGCCGCGCTAGGTTCTATGCGGCTACTCTTCTATGTCTTCGCTTCTCCCCACGCTTTTAGGATCACTCCGGCAATGTTGCGGCCGCGAATCGCTACAATTTTCTTTCCGGTTTCAGCACTGCCCGATTGGGGGGAACCGAAATAACCACGGCCGCTACTAAGACTCCAGTAGTCCTTCGTTTCACCGCGAAAGGCGTCCACGTCGTAATCGAAGTTAGGGTCGAGCTGACCAATGGTTTCTCGGTTCACTATCTCAGGAAAAGCGTGCAGTGCCAGCGACGTCTCCCATTCCCCGCCGTGTCCCTCGCGGTCCGGCCGAACGCTGCGGGACAATTCGGGTACGCCTTCACGATAACAGGCGGCGGTCAAATCCGGATCGCTGGTGAAACCGACGCAGAGGACCTGAGCGGCTTGTTCTTCGTTTAACGTTGCGCGCGCCTCGTCCAACGCTTTCATGTGGCTGAGATCTCGGTGGCCATTGAGAATCACAAGCCGATGGAGCCCGTGCCGCGCGAGCGAACGCCCAATGTCCACCACCAACGATCTAAGCGTTTCCGGTTCCAGCGACAGCGTTCCAGGAAAGTCTATAGCCGCCCGGGCCACGCCATACGAGATAGTCGGCGCTATAACGACTTCGTAGCCTTTCTCCTCTAGATCAGGTGCAGCCGCTTCTGCGTATACCTCCGCGGCAAACGAATCGAGTCCCAGCGGCAAGTGCGCGCCGTGCTCCTCCACCACTCCAACCGGCAGAATCACGAGCGCACGGCCGGAGCAAGCGACACGTTCTACTTCAGGGAAAGGAATCTCTGCTAACCGCTGCATGCCCGTTACCTCTCGATTTCCCCTATAGCCCGGCTGGCGAAATGCTTCAACCCAGCCGCTATCGGCGTGGCTGTACTACTCGCTTACTCTCAAGGCCGCCTGTCTATTTTTGCTTGTCTATTTTGCCTTGCCCTTCCGCTGCCGAATCGCGTAGAATCTGCAAAAAGTTCCAGTCGTCCTTCCAAAAGGCGGAAACCGCATGGCAAAAAGCAAACCGCGAACGAAGACAAGTAAAACTAAAGTAGCCAACCACCGGAACCGCGACCAATTTACTTAGCGAAGAATTTGATTACTACTTTGGTATAGCCGTGATAAAGAACGTGTAAAATATAGACAATTGTATTTGCCGAAGACAAAAGAAACGTTTCGAACAGAGCATATCCACCCTGACACGTCAGCGGGGGAAACGCCGGAGGTGCCGCTCTATGAGAAAACCCGTGGAGCAGGTTCAACAGCGAGGTGGACTATTGGACAAGTAAAGAACCGAAAGAAGTTGTGCACTGTCACCTAAACTATGTCGTGCCTGACACTAAGAAATGGGAACAACAGGCAGCTTATTACTTAGACAAACATCTGATGGTTGATGCTTTCGTGAAGAACGCAGGGCTGGGGTCGCGATTCCTTATCTGTACAACGGTCAGCCGCACGATTACATGCCCGACTTCATTGTGAGGCTTAAGACCGACCCGCCGATTCACTTGATTTTGGAAACGAAAGGGTACGATCCGCTGGCAGAAGTTAAAAAGGGAGGGGCGGAGCGTTGGGTCAGTGCGGTGAATGCGGACGGGACTTATGGGCGATGGGCGTATGAGATGGTGCGGCAAACAACGGAAGTTAACGACGTTGTGACGAAAGCTGCCGGGGCTATCGGCGTACACGAGTAAGGCACGGGAGTGGACGTGGCCGAACAATTTCATAAGAGGTTCAATATAGAGGTAGGAGTTGACGAGGCGCGCAGAAGGTTTGTTGAAAGGATCAGAACGCTCAGCTGGTCACTGATTAGGCAGCTTTATACGACAGACCGACACGATATGAACGATCTTTTGTACGCCATAAACCTTCACTTGGGGGAACGTCATCATACCGTTACGCATCCTTCCGAGTTGATGGAACACTGGGACGCCTTCGTTGGTGATAGCTTCCAGAAGTGCCTGTACATGACGGAGGCCGTCCGCGCCGGTTTCGTAATACAGCGATACTCGCCCGAAGCAGTGGCCCAGTTCATACGAGGTGTAACCACCGTCCAAACGAAGTGAAGTGCCGACGTTCGCAGGTCGGGGACTTTGGGGAGTTAGTACAACTTCCGTCGTTTGCCAGTCGAATTCGCGAGGAAGAGAAGAGCTGTCGGCAACGCGAGCCATTCTACGGGTTACTGTCAGGAAATTGCGTTAAGGAACGCTTTATCCGGTCGAAGTCCCGCAGGAAAGCGAGGCTTACAAGCAGAAATTGAAGCTTAGGATCTATCTCGACACATCGATCTTTAGCGCCTACTATGACGAGAGATCACCGGAGCGGCGGGCGCAAACGGAGGACTTTTGGGAACGGGTGACCGCATACGACGCGTCCACTTCGGTGCTTGCGCGCGAAGAGCTTGAAAAAACACCTAATGCCGGACGACGACGACAGCTGTTAAGACTATTGGAGGGCCTGACAGTACATAGAGTAAGCGCCGATATGAGAACGCTGGCAGAGGATTACGTTCGAGCGGGCGTCTTTACACGGATTATGCTGAGCGACGCTGTCCACGTTGCTGCTGCCGTTCTTACGAGGCAAGATATATTGCTGTCCTGGAATTTCAGGCATTTGGTTAACCGTGTTCGGCGGGCGAAGGTAAATGAAGTTAACATCTCGCTCGGACTACCAACTATCGAGGTCATAGCGCCACCGGAAATTTAAGGAGTCGTCAGATGAAGTATTTTGATTATGAATCGGTCGCTCGTGAGGCCAAAATCCCGCCGCAAAAAATGCGTAAACTCATGAAGATTCTGAGTGCAGAGTTTCCGAAGGATACACTCATGCGCGAGTTGCATGTATTGCGAGCCTGTATGGCTGTAAGAGACGGCCATGTCAATATCGATGACATCCTGAAGAACAAAACTGAAGAACATCCGTAACCTCGTAGCAAGATGCGCACCATGCTTCTCGACCACACCCACGGCGACAATAACAAACGAACGGCCTGAACGAGCCAAGCGCTCATAGAGACCTCTTTTGTCTTGCCCTTAAAACTCCTTTATGACGGGCCTCTATCCGTTTGTTTGACGTGATGTATCGATCCGATTATATCCTTGGTGTCCAGCGTCGCAGCGCATGACAATGAAAGGGAAATCAACGAAGCTTTCCCGCGAATTGTTTCATACCGGGAAGAGCCTCGCGTTCCGGTATGGAGAAGCTCATCAATTCACAGAAGATTGAAACCGACGGAATCGTTTCCTCTTACCAGCTCCTGACATTATATTTCCCGGCGTTCATTCTCGCCCTGGGCTACAGCATCGCGACACCCGCAATTCCGGTGTTTGCCAAGTCGTTTGATACCGGGTTCGGCGTTGCTTCCCTCGTCATTGTCGTTCACGCCCTCGGCGGGCTAGTCGCGGCAGTGCCCACAGGTTTTCTTGTCGATCATTTAGGCCGCCGGCCGATGCTCTTTGCCGGTCCGATGCTGATGGCGGCTTCATCTTGTCTTACGGCCGTGGCTCAGAGCTTTCCCGAGCTTCTCTGCTATCGCTTTCTCGGCGGCGCAGCGATGGAAATGTGGCGGCAAGCCCGGCTAGCGATCATTGCGGACGTCAGTAAAAGTCACCAACGCGGCCGGCAGATGAGCGGCATGGTGGGCACCGAAGGCGCTGGCAGGCTGCTGGGACCGGCGGTTGGCGGAATACTCGCCACATGGAGCATCCGCATGCCGTTTGTTGTCCATGGAGGGCTGGCGTTTCTCGCCATCGTGCCGAGCTTCTTTCTGGTACGGGAGTCGGCGCCGATCGAAAATAAAAGATCTGCGAAAAACAAGGAGGATCGGATCAACACGCGAGCATTGCTCGCGATGATGCTTGAAGCTAAGTATCTGGGTTTTTTGTCGGCGCAGTTTTTCGCATCCATGACCAGAGGCGTACTGTGGGGAGGCACCCTGTTGCTTTACGCTGCATACGCTTACGGCGCAGGCCCGCAATTGTTGGGCGGACTGGCGACGACGACCAGCATCGTCGGAATCCCGATCACTCTTTCATGCGGCTATTTGATGGACCGGTTCGGGCGCAAGACTACGATGGTGCCTGGATTCGTCTTTATCGCTCTCGGTCTCATGTTTCTTGCATCGAGCGCTCAATGGCACTGGAGTCTTGCCAGTTTCGTGGCAGGCTTTCTCTGGATTCACGGCGGCCATAGTGTCACATCCGGAAGCATGCAGGTACTCGGCTCGGACATGGCTCCCGCGGTTGCGCGGGGACGGTTCTTCGGCTTTTGGCGTCTCGTGGGCGAGATCGGGAGCCTCGTCAGTCCCGCTCTTTTTGCCTTGGTAGCGGAGCAAATCGCTTACAGCGCTGCGTTCGCTTTGTTTGGTCTCTGCGCCCTCGCTACCGCGGCATTGCTGGCCTTTTCGGTCGGGGAAACGGTGGGACGCAGAAAGGTTTAGCAGCAAAGGAAGCCGTCGAGTTAGGGCTCAATTCGCTTAGGCCATTGTGGAAGCTCAGGCCGCAAAGACCAAGTTCTAATTGCGAGAATTCGCGAATTTACGAAAGCTCGTGAATCGCAGCACGTGTTACCGACAAAGAAAGCCGGGAGATCACATAAGAATGCTCCACACTAGATAGCCGAGTCCGGCCAAACCGGTAACGATACCCAAAGGATGGGTCGCATATTTCCAGCCAAGAACTAGCGGCATCCTTTTCTTGATGATATCGAACGGAATCAGTTTCTCCATACCCCATCGAGCGATAAGGTAACGTTCGCCACCCATAACACCCACGGCGATGGGATCTTTGTTGACCTCGCTTTTGCGCCAAACTTCAACCCTGTCGAAATACTGGCTAGCCCCTTTGATCTCCTCCGTCACCGCATAAGGGATCCCCTCAGAAAAATACAGAGAACGCGAACTGAGATTGCAAGCGGCTAGCTTATCGACGTTTTGTGACCGAACGGGGAGGAATGTCCTCCACACGCGCCAATCCTCCGCCGAGAGTTTCGGATACGGAATAGGCGTTGCGTCCCCGCCTGCCATTATCGATTCGGCGTCTTTCCAGCGATAATTCTCGACAAACATATTCACCTCCTGGTTTTTTTACTTGCGTCCTTCGTATCTTGAGTCTGAAACAGAAGTGCCCAAACCTTTTGTGTGGTCATAACGACTTTCAATCCAACTACCGCTTGCGCAGTCGGTCTACATCGTCCAAAACAAGCAACTTTTGTTCCACGGAGAAATCCCAACGAGCCCGTGCCACTCAAGCGGCCCGGCCGTCATCAACTACAGTCACCATCGACCCCTACATTCTCTTCCTTGCTTGACTAAACATTGAAAGTCGTACAAGTGAATAAATGACTAACTTTGCACTCGCGCTCATGACCCCCTAATCTCAGCCAAACTTTTAGCAATATGAACTTTTATCAAGACTCATCGAAGCCCTCCGCTTCGAAACGCAACCTGGCCATCACGGGTGTCATGCTGGTGATTTTTCTCTATGCCATCGATGCCACCATCGTTAGCACATCCATGCCGACGATCGTTGCCAGGCTGGGCGGGCTCGAGCTATACAGCTGGGTTTTTTCGATTTACATGCTGACTTCGGCTCTGACAACGCCGCTCTTCGGCAAGTTAGCGGATCTGTTCAGTCACCGGCATTTGATGCTCATCGGCATCGGCATTTTTGTGCTTGGGTCGACATTGTGCGGCGCGGCTCAAAGCATGGAGATGCTGGTTCTTTTTCGCGCCATTCAAGGTTTGGGCGGCGGCGCGATCTATGCCTTAGCCTTCATCGTGGTCGGTGTTCTGTTTCCTCCGGAGCAACGCGCCAAGATGCAGGGCATCATCAGCAGCATTTGGGGAATCTCATCGATCCTTGGGCCGCTGGCTGGCGGAATCATCGTTGAGTACACCAACTGGCGCTGGGTCTTTTTCGTCAATCTCCCGATCACCGCAATCTCCATCGGCCTGATCGTCGTCGGACTCAAGGAAGAAAAATCCGAACGCCACACGCCGAAGCTCGACCTCTTGGGGGCCACGACTCTTCTCTTGGGTTTGATGTTGATGTTCTATGCACTTTCCCATAGTACCCACACCCGTCAACCCTTGAACGCTGAGCTCCTGTCTATCCTCGCACTGTCTACGGTGATCCTCATCTTCTTCTATTTCATCGAACGGCGCGCCGAGGAACCCATCATTCCCCTCGACCTTTTTCATTTGAGCCTTTACCGGACTTCCACTTTCGTCGCGACGCTTGCAGCCATGGGGGTGTTTGGCGCCATCAGCTACTTGCCGCTCTACCTCCAAGGCGTGCTCGGCATGAGCGCCTCAGGTGCCGGACTGATTCTATTGCTTCTGAGCCTTGGATGGACAGCCGGCAGCCTGATTGCCGGTCACTCGATCAATCGATTGGGCTACCGAAGAGTCGCCGGCGCAGGTATGAGCTGCATGGCGATCGGTTTCGGCATATTCGTGATGACGGGCCATTCTGTCAGCCTTCCTTTGGTATTGCTTGCCAGTTTGTTGATCGGCTTGGGAATGGGGACAGCAAATCTCACGACTTTGGTGGCGGCGCAGAGCGCCGTGCCGATTCGACGCATCGGCGTGGCCACTTCCACACTTATGCTGTTTAGAACCTTCGGCGGCGCCTTTTGCATCAGTCTGATGGGCACGATCTTGCTCAATCGCATGCAGCAGGGCTTGGAGCAAGTTGGCAGCGGCCTGTCCGCAACTTTGCGTGACAAAGTCGCCAATCCGCAGAACCTGTTGGAACCCACAACGCGGGCATCGATTCCACCGGAATACTTGCCGCAACTGATTGACCTACTCGCCGGCTCCATCTGGTACGCTTTCTTGACCGCGTTCTTGCTCATGATCATCGGTTGCGCTGTGAGCGCCGGGATGGGGTCCTATACACCGGCGAACACACCCAGGCCGGATGGAAAGCCGGACCCGTAAGGAGAAGAAATTTCGCGTTTCGGGTTGGACGCTGCGAGTGTCATTGACAGATGACGCCTGCTCCCTGTACAGAAAGTGCAGTACTCCACTACTCCAGGGGATCGAACCGTCATGAACAATCAGCAAACCGCCGGAGCAACTGCTGCTGTTGCAGTCGGCACCCAGTCCCTCGAAGCAACTGAGCAGCAAAAACGTCTCGCCATTAGCCTCATCAGCGGCTGCCACACACTGAATCATCTCCAGTACAGCATCACATCCGTTATCTTTCCGGTGATAATGAAAGAGCTTGGCTTCGGCCTGCTCCAGCTCGGCATGCTCTCGGCGATTTCAAATTTTGTCGGCCAGGGTCTCCAGGTGATCTACGGATTTTTCGCCGGTTTTTTCAAACGCACCGTCGTGCTCGGCGTCGGCAACGTAATCGTGGGCCTCTCGGCCATGTCGCAATTTTTCGTTGGCAGCTACCCTCAGCTCTTGGCGACGCGGGTGGCCATCGATGCCGGCTCGAGCCCGCAGCATCCCCTCGGTGCCAGTATCTTGTCTCGCTATTTTCCGAAAGCACGCGGCTGGGCGCTGACCTTTCACCATTCTGCGGGGAGTCTCGGCTCCTTTATCGGCCCGGCGCTGGCGTCGATCGCACTATTGTACATGGATTGGCGGACAGTCTTCGTCGTCTTCGGCGCCGCTAGTCTTGTGATGGGGCTGACTCTGTTCATGCTCCGCGACCACGCTTCGGCGCCGGAAGAGACAGGCAGCAAAAAAGGTAATTTCAAAGCCAACCTGGACGCGTATCGACTTTGTCTCAAGAACCGCAACATCGTGTTCACCTCCCTGGTGTTAATGGTGGGAGCAGCAGGACGAGGGACCGGTATCAATATAACTTATCTGGTCCCCTTCTTTATGGAACGATTCGGCATCACAGCATCCGCCGGCGGACTGGTTCTGACTGCATTACAGGGCGCCGGGCTTGTCGGACCTCTGGCAATCGCTTGGTTTTCGGATCGTTGGGGCAGGCGTGCCGTGATCACTCAAATTACGCTCTTTTTGTCCGCAATCATGACCGTCTGGCTTGCTCATCAAACCTCCCTGGGTCCGCTTTTTTATCTGAACCTGATTCTTTACGGTACAGTGGTCGAAGCGCGAGGTTCGCTGACACAAACGATGATCAGCGACTTTGCCAAAGAGGAATTAACTGACGCCGCCTTTTCGATCTACTATTTCATAGGTTGTATCTCGGGGCCGATTTGGACTTTGATTGTTGGTTACGTTATGGAGCGCTACGGTTTCACCCAAGCGTTCTATGTCGCCGCGTCCACCTACATCGCCGGGATGCTCTTGCTAACGCTGGTAAACGAGGACGCCGCAAGAAGCGAAAAAGTTTGAAATTGGGCGTCGGCAACGTTAAGAAAGGGACAAATCTATGATTCGGGTTGCCTTTGTCATCGGCGGCTATCCGCCCGAGGAACATAAGAGACGCGCTGACGTTGCTCTGTCTTACTCGACTCAAGAGATTCAAGTCGGGATTGTCGACGTGGCGGCGAGTCCATATTTTTACGGCATGACTCCGGCGGAAATCCAGTTGGTGGCGCCGGCATTTATAGAAAGCTTCAAACGCGCGGAGAAAGAAGGCTACGATGCCGTGGTTCCCCTCGGCACCTTGGATTTGGGAGTCGACGGAGGAAAGTCTGCCGTCGATATTCCGGTCATCGGTCCGACGGAAGCCGCCTTGCATATCGCGTCCCTCGTGGGCGACCGCTTCGGACTGATTGTCTATCACCAAAGCCAGATGCCATTTTTGCGCGGCATCGTGCGCCGTTACGGCATGGAACACCACGTCGTTGATTTTGGTGTGACGGGTTTCGATCTGCCGGACTTGGCGGCGCACCATGATGAGGTCGTCGAGAACTTCGTCAAAGAAGCCAGGCGGCTAATCAAGCAAGGCGCCGAGGTGATTATTCCAATGGGCATCAGCCAGTGTCCGGTGCACATCAAGCCGGACTGGCTCCAGGATCAGCTCGGCGTGCCCGTGGTCGAGGCCATCGGCGCGCCGATCCGCATGGCCGCCTTGCTCGCGGGTCTCGGCCTCAAGCAAAGCCGCGTGCGCTGGCCGAAATCGCCAAACTGACTCACTTTGTGAGTCACCCTGAGCCAATGCGAAGGGTCTTGCTCTTATTCATGAAGTTCAACGTTCCAGGTTCAAAGTTCAAAGAGATAGGAGTCTCGTCCACGTTGAAACCTTGAACTCTTTAGGGAGGCACAAGCCCATTGCCCAGGTCCTTCGAGGCTCACTCCTCGGACTACACTGTGATCTTTCTTCGGCCGATGACTAACGCGGGCGATCTCATCGCGTGGAGATATAGGAGACCGTCGTTTCGAATTGTCGGTTAAGATCAGCTTTTAGAGAAAATACTTCCTCTGCAGAACGCTTTCCTTGGCGGCATGCTAAAGCCATTTCAATCGGGACTTGATCGAGTCCCGGCGGTCGAACATTCCGGAGGTATTCCACCGCCCGATCGTTGGAATCCACCGCGAAATTATCCCAACTAAAAATCAAACGCGCCGGATAGAGAATCGCGCGGATGTAAGGTTTGCAATCTTTTGGTTCGAGTTCCGTGAGCCCGCTAAGCTCGCCAATTTTCGGCTTCCAGCTTCGTTCGATGCTTTGGCGCAGCTTCTGACGAACCTCTTCTGTCGTTGGCCGCCAAAACTCCGCTCGATGGTTATTCAACAGAGGTACCCCATGTTCTAAGAGATCGAGCCGATCCAGCACGGGCAAACGCCCCCACCCGCGTTCGGGATTACCCCAAAAAATGGAGAGCTTTTTTCCGTAGTCATCATCCAACGCTTTAGCCTCAGCGATCATCCTATCCATATCAGCCGGGGGACTTGGGCAAGTGAGGATCAAACCGACGTCGAAGTCACTGTAGATATTGCTGAAACCGCCATGGGCAAGACTGCCGATTTTGTAAGCTTCGACTAGCGAAGACCCTAGTTTGGATCTGAAATGTTCGGCAACACGGCCGACATAATCAGCTATGGGTTGCATCGGAACCGGCTCCCTTCCGCTCTCTTGCCGCTTTATACGTTAGCAGCTTTGAAGATTGCAACGCTGACCTTTAGATCGGTGCTTCCTTGCAATCACAGAGCTAGACATTTGTCGGCCCTTGAAGTATGGGGAAGACAACCAAAAGAAACAAAAAGAAAGGCACCATTATGGCAACACTCATAACCGGTTTGGGTTTGGTCGGAACGTCCTACGCACAGCTCGCGCTGAAGCGCGGTGAGAGCATCGTCTTTTACGACTTCGCGCCAAGAAAAGATTTTTTAGCGCACAAACTTGGTACAGCCAACGTCACGGTTGTTCAGAGAGACGTGCGCGATCTCCCGGCGCTGCTGGAAACCATCCAAAAACACAAAGTCGATAAAGTCATCCATACCGCAGGCCTGATCGGCGGCAAGGTCGCGCAGCCGCTCTACAGCGGTTTGCAAATCAATGTCATGGGAACGATCAACGTGGCAGAGGCGGTGCGGCTCACCGGAGTCAAACGGCTGGTGCAAATTAGCACGATGGGTATTTATGATCGCCGGCTGGAGGGCGACAGCCCCATCGAGGAGAATTTCCATCGCGGCCCCGGCGAACCCTATGGCAATTCTAAGGTTGCGAAAGAGCTGATGGTAGAAGCCTACCAGCGTCTTTACGGATTTGAATTGATCATTGTGCGCCTCGCCAACGTTTACGGCGTCGGCCATTTTGCGGGCGGTTCGGGCGGCGGCGAAATGGTCCAAAACCTGCTCCAAACCGGAATCAAGGGCGGCGTGGTCAAGATCAACCAGGAGCAGGCCCGAGATTTTGAATATATTTATTACAAGGATCTGGGCCGCGCTCTCGACAAGGCCGCCACCGTCGGATTATCCGCGCCAACCACATTGAACATTGGTACCGGCGTCATCGTGACATTCGACGATCTCGTGGGGACAGCCGAGAAACTATTGCCGAAGCTCCAGGTCGAAATCATTCCGGGAACCAAGCCACGCTCTTCCAAACAACCCATGGTGATCGCGAAGGCCAAACAACTCCTGGGTTGGGAGCCTCAGTACAATTTGGAAGCCGGCTTCAAAGATTACATCGGCGAGCTTAAGGCGTTGGGGTAGCCCCGGGGCTACGACGGTTTCGGGTATCAGGTTTCAGGTTGACGGGAAACTCGACACCCGCCACTCGAAACCCTAGAAGGACACAGCGCCCTTCTTGCCGCTCTTATACCCGCTGTAACGAATCGTGGCGCCGTCAGTCTCAAGAATGATGGCGCCATCCTCGTCCGTGCGTAAAATTTCCGCCCCAATTTCACGATAGCGCGCAACTACCTCGTCGCGGGGAAAGCCAAAAGGGTTGCGGGAGCCCACGGAAAATATCGCTAGGGAAGGCCGAACCGCCGTGACAAATTCCTGCGTACTGGAGCCGGCACTGCCGTGGCGCGGAACCTTGAGTACCGGGCTGCGAAGCTGCTCGGCTTGAGACTGTAGCCGTTGCTCGTCGCGCTTATCGAGATCTCCGGCAAACAGCAACCGAACCTTACCGAATTCCAGCCGCAACACGACGGAGGTATCGTCCACTCCGTCCGGCGGCGGATAGAGCACGCAAAGCTTGACGCCGTCGATGGCGCGACAGGGCTCCTGATCGCTAAGGGCAACCCGTTTGATGCGCGTCTGTTCCAAAGCCTCTTCCAAGTCGTCGAAGCGGGTGGTTCTTCCCTTGGTCGGCCCGGACCAGAATTCCGTCGGAGCAAATTCCATAGCAATAGAGCGCATGCCACCGTAATGGTCGACACGCGGATGACTGAGGAACAAATAGTCCACTTTGAGAATCTTGCGCGAGCGCAGAAATGGACCGACGATGCTTTCGCCCGTGTCAAAATCCCCCAGCGCCGCTCCGCCGGCATCGATAACCAAAACCTTCGAGCGCGGCAGCTCGACGACGGCGGCGTCGCCCTGGCCGACGTTTAAATGAGTTACGCGCAGCTCTTTCCGGTCCCATCGTTCACGCCACCAATAAAAGGCGTCCGCCGCCAAAGCCATTGCGAATACGGCGACGGCCACGATCGCAAACCGATTTCTCCGCAAAAGAAAAAGCGCAATGATAAATAAATAGAGCGCTGTTACCTCAACAGCGTTCGGCACCGGCACCGCTACGTTGGCGAGGGGAAGGCGGGCAAAGAGCCTCACCAGCCAAAGCGTTGCCGACAATAGATATTCAGTGGGCCACACGAGAACGCCCGCCGCGGCGGGGAGAATCAAAGAGAGAAAGCCCGTAGCGAGTCCCAAAGGGACAACGATAAAACCGACTAACGGCACAATCACCGGGTTGGAAATAAAACCGGCCAATGACAAATGACCGAAATAGTGAGCAATCAGCGGCCCGGTGCCCAATGTTGCAAAGAGCGGGACGGCTAAATGCAGTCTCCCCTGCTCTAGTTTGTTTTTCCACCAACTCCGCTCCTGCGGCAGTTCGTCGCGTGGTCGCCGCCGAGCCCCGTCCATCATGCGGCGCATGCCCCAAACAATAAACAGCACCGCAAGAAAGGAAAGCTGAAAGGAAATGTCGGCGATCACGGCAGGCCAGATCAGCGCGATGAGCAGCGCGGCAAAAGTAAGACTGGCAAACACCTCCTCTTCGCGGTCCAACAATACCGCCAACTCATAGACACCGATCATGATCGCCGACCGGACCGTGGGAACCATCGCCCCGGCGATGGCCGTGTAAAAAACCACCGCTAAAAAGGAGAAGAACGTCCCGACCTTCAACAGATTCCAGCGTAGAAGCAGATAGGGGCTGTAGGAGCAGCCAAAGCGGACCAGCCAGAAGACCACTAACCCCAGCATACTGACGTGAAGTCCGGAAATAGAAAGCACGTGGTTCACACCGGCAGCGGTGAACTCGTTGCGCATTTCTTTGGTAACAGTGCCCATATCGCCGACCACGAGCGCCTTCATTAGAGCACCGTTATCCGATGAAACGTGCTGATCGATATAGTGACGAATGTCTCTGCGCAGTGATTCGATAGCGCCACGCAAGCGATCGGGCCTGCGCGCCACCAGCTCGACCTCTTGGTCGTTTTCCAAATACCCGATGGCATAAATTTCTTGTCGGGCCAGATAAGTCGCATAGTCGAACCCACCCGGGTTGCCGGCGTCACGCGGTGCTTGCGGCCGAATCCAAAAACGTACCCGATCGCCGTAGTGCCATTCTCGTCGAACGTGTCGGGTACTCACCAAAAGATTCCCGGAAATTTCTTCGGCTCCCGTCGGATGCCAAATTCTTTCACATCGCAGTAACCAACGGTTACGGTTCGGCAATTTCTCCGGTTCTCGCGCCAGAGAGCCCTCCAGATATATGCGTGCGTTATCGTTAGTCAGCAAGCGCACGTGATTCGGCGGGAAGTCCGGATGCAGCAATTGCCAATGCCGGATGTAGCCAAGCGAAAGTCCCAGACCCGCGATAAAGATCAAGAATCCCCAGCGTCGCGTTGTTGTTTTGATAACCAGCAACAACGGGACAAGCGTAAGGAAGAAAAACTGAGACGGGATAACCAGCGGCAGCGCGGCCACCGCCTGGCCTACCAGGAGCGATAACGTCGGAACCACAAGCCAGACTGACGGATGGCCGAGCTTCGCAACTACAGCTGTCCTTGTTACCGTCTCGGAGGACATCGGTACTTCCGTCAGTCCGACACAGAGCAAAGGGATTGAAGGATCTCTCGAGCGGTCTTCTCGTTCATGGAGCGCACCTTAAGAAGCTCTTCCAATGTTGCTTTTTCGATTCTTTTAATGCTGCCAAACGCACGCAACAAGGCTCGCTTGCGCGCCCCGCCGACGCCCGGAATACGGTCCAGAGCGGAAAAGAGTGTTTGCCGGGCTCGAAGCTTCTTGTGATGAGTGATGGCAAAACGATGCGCCTCGTCGCGCACTCGCTGCAGCAGGAAAAGCGCATTGGAGTTGCGCTTCAAGATCACCGGATTACTCTGTCCCGGGAGGAAGACCCGCTCTTCTGAGCGCTCGATTTCGGCGCTGCGCGGCGCCGATTGCACGCGCATTTTCGCCAGGCCCACCGCTTCCACACCTTTCACTCCGACTTCGGCCATCGCCGCCAGTGCCATGGCCAGCTGCCCCTTGCCGCCGTCGACCACCACAAGATCCGGAAGATCCTCCTCTTCTTTGCCTCGAGCGAAACGACGCTTCAGCACTTCTAGCATCATGCCGAAGTCATCCCCGCCGGAAGAGGCATCAATTGTCCGGATCCGGTAATGGCGATACCGAGACTTGTCCGGCTCGCCGTTGAAAAAGGTCACCATGGAACCGACGGCGTTGGCGCCATGCAACATGGAAATATCAAAACATTCGATTCGCTGCGGATAGTTTCTCAAGCGCAGCTTTGACTGAAGCTCCTGCAGCATCTTCTCCCGCGCCTTCTCTTGATCGTGGCGCTCCGAAAAGCTTTGCCGAGCGTTCTCCCGGGCCATCTCCACCAGCTCGCTCTTAGCGCCTCTCTGCGGGCTGAGAATACTGACTCGTTTCCCTTTGTTGTCCCTCAGGTATTCTTCCCGGACTTCCCGGTCACCCAACTCCACCGGCAGCAAGATTTCATCCGGGATAAAGCGATGGCCCTGGTAAAACTGCGTCAGCAGCGCGGCCATGACTTCCTCATCAGGAAACTCCAAGTCCTCCAACGAATAGGACTGGCTGCCGGTCAACTTACCTTGCCGCACGAACAGAACTTGGACTTCAATAAATCCCCCCTCCCGATAAAGTCCAAAAACATCCTGGTCGCTTCCCCAGTGGGCAACCATGCGCTGCTTTTCGAGGGTCTTTTCAACGGCCTGAATCTGATCGCGAATCTTGGCCGCCGCTTCGAACTCCAACGCCGCGGATTTCTCCGCCATCTTTTGCCGCAATTCAGATAGCAACTCGTCTTGCTTTCCCTCAATGAACAAGACGGCTTGACGAACTCGCTCCCGGTAATCCGGCTGGCTTACGGGCAAGACACAGGGCGCCAGGCAACGTTTAATTTGATATTGAAGACAGGGGCGGCTGCGGTTTTTGAAGTTGTGTTCCGTACAGTTGCGCAAAAGAAAATGCTTTTCAACGATGTCCAGTGTTTCTCGAGCCGCCACCGCCGACGAAAACGGCCCGAAATAACGGTTGCCGTCCTTGACGATCTTGCGCGTCGTGAAAATTCTCGGCCAGGGGTGCTGCGTTGTTACTTTAATGCTCAGATAGCTCTTGTCGTCTTTTAGTCGGATATTGTAGCGCGGCTTGTATTGCTTAATCAGGTTGTTTTCGAGAATCAGCGCTTCTTTGTCGCTGCTCGTGACCAGCGTCTCGATATCGGCGACTCGACGGACGAGAAACTCGACCTGGCAGCGCCCATCCGGACTATGAAAGTAAGCCCGCACGCGAGCGCGGAGATCTTTTGCCTTGCCGGCATAAATCACCTTCCCTTTGTCGTCCCGCATCAGGTAAACACCGGGACGTGAGGGCAGATTTACTATTTTTTCCGGAGTGATTGCCATTGGAATATCCAAAACACGGTCGGCGGGAAAGGGTGAGCTGCGGCAAATTGAGCATAGATGGCCTCGCCGACTTGCATTCCCTTAGCTGCCAAATTGGCAATGCTTAACTTCTCCACATTTGCACTCCGCTGGACAATATTGGCAATTTCCTAGCGTATTTCGCCGTTTTTCCAATCATAATGCGGCTAATCCACTGGGAGCAAATTGGCATGGCTTTTGGACACTTAGTGTTTAAACGCCGCGACGAAAAATTGACGAGAGTGAAACGGAGTATAACATGTTCGATATTGAAAACCTGATGCACCTCGGGGTTTTTAACCAATTAATACCTATCTGGCAGGTGTTTTTTTTCATCGCGAGTCTCTTGCCATTTCTACTATGGAACCGTGTAAAAATCTGCCTTCTCATTACCTATATGTTTACCTACTATCTCGGCTTCATGGTTCAATTTGGAGACTACCTTTCCACTACCGGTTCGATGCAGCCGTTTGTCCTTTATTCTCTCAGCGGCCTTGCCATTGCCGTCTTCTTTGTTGCGACGATCTTCACGGAGCAGCCGGAAAAAACCAAAGTTCGCTGGGTCCGTTTCTCTCAGCAACCGGATGACGAAGAAAGGCCGACTCGGATGCGCCACTCGGACCCTGTGGAAGCCGCCATCAACGTAACTAATGTATCGGACGCCGAGCGCTGAGAATCTCAATAGCGTCCAAGTTGTTTTTCAACTCACAAGCCGTTTCGCGACTAGGAACCTGGGCTGCGTGCCATCAGCGGATTGCGCAGCCCTATTTCTTGTTCTTCGATCGCCCGGATGCGATCGCGCAATTCGGCAGCCCTCTCGAATTCAAGACCTTCAGCAGCTTTCTTCATCTCTTTCTTGAGCCTTTGAATTAACCTTGGCAAGTCTTTTGCCGCATAGTTGGCTTCCTTCTCCGCCGCCAATGGAACATCGACATAGTCAGCCTCGTAAATTTTTACCAGAGGGGACCCGATAGATTTGATCACTGTTTGCGGCGTGATCCCGTGCTTCTTATTGAAAGCCGCTTGCAAACTACGGCGGCGATTGGTCTCATCCATCGCCAGCCTCATGGAGTCGGTGATGGAATCGGCATAGAGGATTACCGTCCCATAAACATTGCGCGCGGCTCGCCCGATAGTCTGAATCAGCGAACGATCAGAGCGCAGAAAACCTTCTTTGTCGGCATCCAGTATCGCAACTAGAGAAACCTCCGGCAGATCGAGCCCCTCGCGTAACAGGTTGATGCCGACCAAAACATCAAAAACTCCCATGCGCAATTGTCGGATGATCTCAACCCGCTCCAGCGTTTCAATATCCGAATGTAAATAGCGAACCTTAACGTTTAGATCCTGGTAATAATCCGTCAGATCTTCGGCCATTCTCTTGGTTAACGTCGTGACCAGGACTCGTTCCTTGCGCTCGGCTCTTTTTCGTATCTCTTCAAGTAGATCGTCCACCTGATTGCGCGCGGGACGCACAATCACCTCCGGGTCCATCAAGCCCGTAGGACGGATCAGTTGCTCGACGATGGCCCCTCTGCTCTTGTCCATCTCATACCGGGCCGGCGTAGCGGAAACATAGACGGCCTGGTCCAAGCACGCCTCGAACTCGGAAAAATTCAAAGGGCGATTGTCCAAAGCCGAAGGCAAACGGAAGCCGTACTCGACGAGAGTTTCTTTCCTGGATCGGTCGCCTCGATACATGCCGCCGATTTGAGGCACGGTGACGTGACTCTCGTCGATGAAAAGCAGGAATTGGTTCGGAAAGTAGCTTATCAATGTCGGCGGCGGCTCCCCCGGTTTTCGCCCGGTAAGATGGCGCGAGTAATTTTCGATGCCCGGGCAAAACCCCATCTCTGCCAGCAATTCCAAATCGTAGAGCGTTCGTTGTTCCAGACGTTGCGCCTCCAAGAGCTTATGCTCTGCGCGCAACTCTTCCAGGCGTCCCCTGAGTTCCAAGCGGATGTCCTGCGTCGCCTGCTTCATTCGATCTTCGCCGGTCACGTAATGGCTGGCGGGATAGATACAGGCTTTATCGACCCGCCGTTGAACTTTTCCCCGGATGGGATCGATTTCATGAATCGTTTCAATCTGTTCATCGAAAAATTCAATCCGGAGGGCCGACGAATCCTCATAGGCCGGAAAGATTTCAACGATATCTCCCCTGACCCGAAAGGTGCCGCGATGAAAATCGAAATCGCTGCGCTGATATTGAATATCGACCAGTTTTCTCAGCATCTGGTCGCGTTGGATCCGGCTGCCTGCTTCGAGATAGACCATCATGTCGAAGTAAGCTTCCGGCGAGCCGAGGCCGTAGATACAGGAGACGCTCGCGACAATCAACGTATCGCTTCTCTCTAACAGGGCTTTGGTTGCGGAGTGGCGCAGTTTATCGATCTCATCATTGATGGAGGCGTCCTTCTCAATATACGTGTCCGTCGACGGCACATAGGCCTCCGGCTGATAGTAGTCATAGTAGCTGACGAAATAGCGAACGGCGTTATCGGGAAACAGCTCGCGAAACTCGTTGTAAAGCTGCGCCGCAAGAGTCTTATTGGGCGCCATAACTAAAGTCGGTTTGTTGATGCGGGCGATCACGTTGGCCATCGTGAACGTTTTGCCCGAACCGGTCACCCCCAGCAAGACCTGATCTCTTTTGCTTTTCTCGATGCCCTGGACAAGTTTCTCGATGGCCTGTGGCTGGTCGCCCTGGGGCCTGAACTCGGAAATCAATCGGAACTGACGTTCTTCTCTATTGCGGATCATCGAAGAAAAATACCAGCCCGCGGGGGATCGGACAAGCGGGCGATTATCTAGCCTTCGTATCCCGCCCGGCGTAGAGGCGATCGATGTAACCGCTGCGGTCGAGTTCGGCGAGGGGACCGGACTCGATGAAGTCGGCCGGCTTGGTTTTGGCAAATTTCGCATCCCCTTCAGCCAGATGATTAATCACGGCCTGAACGGCGCTCTCAACAGCGAAAGGTTTGGCCGGCATGTCCGCTCCGTAATGCCACGATTCCTCCAACGCCTCGGGATCGCTGGTGCCGAGAAACTTTGCAAGGATTTTGTAGGTGTCCTCACGCCGGGTTTTGAAGAAATGAATGCCTCGGACCATGGCACGCGCTGCGCGCAACGTAAGATTCGGGTAGTTTTTCATCAGGGAACGGCGAGTCGCGAAGGTAGATCCCTGATATTCGATCTTCAGATCCGCAAGATTCACCAGGAAATTCATGCCGGCCTTTCGCGCAAATAACGTCGCCGGCGGCGACACCATCGTTGCCGCAACTTTGCGCGCATCCAGGGCGATCCACATCGCTTCGTTGGTTCCAAGATAGAGGAACTTGACATCCTTATCGGGGTTCAATTTCAAATGTTGGAGCGCGGAGCGAGCATTTTTCTCGTAGGCGTCCCCGGGACGCTGCAGACCGACGACTCCGCCCATCAAATCCTTGGCGGTGCGGATTTCCGGGCGGCTCACCAGCGTCATGGCGGCGTAACGCGTCAACCCGCCAAGCATGACAACTTCTTGGTTCCGAACGGACACCGGAATTAACAGAAAGGCCGACATCGTGGCGAAATCGGTATCGCCCGAAATTAGAGCATCGGCGACACAGCGCCAGCCGTCCGTACTACTTCGACCTGCAACCCCTCATCACGGAATATACCCGCTTCGTTGGCCAAATAGGGAATAGCATGGGTCACAGCCCGTGCTGCGTAGCCGATGCGGATTTTTTCTTTTTCCGGTTTACCCTGGGCGCCCGCGTTCACGCCGAGCATCGTCTGAGCGAAGGAGATCAGCAGGATCAAAAGCCGAAGAGCAGATTTCACGATCAACCTCGGTTGGTGCGCTGTGTAAATTTCGACGGCCTCAGGGTGAACGGAGGGGGGTTGAAAAAGTGAACGATTTTCCGTTCGCGCTGAGCAGCTTGTCGAAGCATGAATCTGGCTTTTTTCGGCAGCCTGGGGTTTAACTGGACAAGGAACAATAGCAAGGCACTCTCCGTTGAGCAACTTCCACCGGTAGCTCACTGAGAGGCGTTCAATTTGAATCTTTTCGAAAGACTGAAGGCAACCGCCACACGCCTACGACCGGAGCTATTCGCTCTTTACTTGGCCGCCCGAGACCCGCGCACTCCCTGGTATGCCAAGGCCGTTGTCGCCTGCGTACTAGCATATGCCTTAAGTCCAATTGATTTGATTCCTGACTTCATTCCTGTTTTGGGATATGTCGACGATCTATTGCTACTGCCATTAGGCATCTATCTCGCCTTGAAGATGATCCCGCAACAGGTTCTAACGGAATCCCGGCAGCGGGCGGCACGGACAAGCGACAGACTGTCTAAGAATTGGGTGGCAGCAGCGGTCATCGTACTCTTGTGGACCGCCGGAATCTTTTTCCTGGGATTTTATCTCTTGAGAATCTTCTATTCGTAAAGGGAGACCCTTCGCTGGTCAAGTGGGGACTTACTGCCCGCGCCCCGAGCCGTTGCGGGTCAGTCCTCCAGGACGTACCGTCACAAGCCTGCCGGGCTGGCGAAACATGATCTGTGCGATGATAGGCGAGATGGGCTTGCCAAACAGACAATAGCCCTTGCCGTTTTGGTTCTCGCCATTGGCCCAGGCGGCGAACTCATCCGGTGTTGGTGCATGACCGATGTCGACCGCGCAACGCCGCACGATGAAGCCCAGCATCATCTTCGGGGCGCTTTCTTTAGGACCGGGAGAACCATCCATGACCCCACTGTATAAAAAATATTCGTAAAAGTTGCAAGAAAATTTGCGCTCGACTTCTAGTTTCCGTAGTTTGCTGCTAATCTAAGACCGCAGTGGAGACGCAAGACTGGCAAAAGTACTTGAAGTTTCGTTGCACCGGTTGCGGCAACTGCTGCCGCGACACGGTCGTTTGCATCACCGACGCCGATGTCCAACGAATCGTCGACGGAACCGGCAAGTCCCCTCTTGAATTCGTCCGGTTTTACACCCATGACGAAATCTCCATGTCCACCAATGATCCGCTTTGGGTCAAGTTCAACGACCAGAAAGCCGTCATGGCTCTCCGTTCGATTCTGGATCGCTGTGTTTTTCTCGACAACGACACCAATCTCTGCACCATCTATGAGCATCGCCCGGTTACCTGCCGAGATCATCCTTTCAACGTAACCTTCTCCGATACTGGCGCGGTGGAAAAAATCTCGCTCAGCCAAATTGTCAAGTGCCCCCACGCATGGGACGGCAACATATCACGCCGGGAGTTACGCAGAGTGCAGACGTGCAACGAGCGCCAAGAAGAAATTTATTTGAAGAAAGTTCGCGAATGGAACCGTTCCAAGACCGGACAGAAAACTAGACCTGCATTTCTCCGCTTTCTTGGTTTCTCGGTTTAACGTTTCCCCTGGGGCCTAGCCTATTCGTCGGCGATTGTGAAAGTTGAAGACAGCAGGTATATCGGGCGGCCAGCGACTCCGGAAAGGAGTCTCAGGCGCTGATCGTTGTGGACTTCCGGTGGAGTTGTTTGTTGACCGCCGACCTGGCGGCCAGCGTCGCCGTGAACAATTCCAGCTCGTCGAATTCGTCTTGCTGCACCGGCATCATGGCAATATCCACATAAGTCCCAGTGTCGCGCTGAACCCGCTTGAGGATGCGCCAGTAGCGCCAATACATCGCCGCCAGGCGGACATGCTTTGATAGCACCTCCCACGCATGGCGCGGATAGAATGACAAGGGGCTCTCGGGCAGCGTGCCGGGCCGACGATCGAGGCGATACTTGCGCCGAAACAGGCCGCTTTCCAGCGGGTGGACGCTTTCCAGCTTAATCGCCTCGTAAAATGAGAACAGCTTGGCCATCATGTTGCGCGGATCGTAGTTCCAGAGCTTGGTTCGCCGGATCACTCGCTCGACGTGCTCCGGCGAATAGTAGATATCCCACGCCTTGTAGTAGATGGCACGCAGCTCATCGGCCGACATCCTGGCATGGCGCGTGGTCACGTGCACGAGATCGTATTGGTTCAAATCGCGCTCCATCGGCACGCCGGCCAGATGCAGCTTCTTATGGTCTTCCGAGCCCGGCAACGGTGTGAGGAGAAAAAATTCCAGCAGATCGACGGGCAGCTCCTTCTGGATGATGTGAATATCTCGCTCGATCGTTGCCGGTGTATCACCCGGGAACCCGATAATGTAACCCGCGTAAGTCAGCGTGCCGACGCGGTGCCATGCCTGCAGCATCGCGCGGTACTCAGTGATGCGGTTCTGGCCCTTCCGCGCATCCTTCAGGGATTCCGGATTGATGTTCTCCAAGCCTATGAATACACGGTTGACCCCG
>Ga0137403_10002586_pt1 | contig 22101 bp, 16 predicted proteins | sample CZOMad2_1_16fung_FD_122057 | JGI IMG/M metagenome (GOLD analysis project Ga0137403, IMG submission 122057) | Vadose zone soil fungal communities from Angelo Coast Range Reserve, California, USA - CZOMad2_1_16fungal (Hybrid Assembly) | ecosystem: Environmental > Terrestrial > Soil > Vadose zone...
AAATTGGTGCAAAGTCGAACTGCTCCGTAACGGTGACAAGTTGTAACAAACTTTAAAGTTGTGTGACTCGATGTCACAAAACGCAATACTCCAAGGGCGCTTTCATAACCCCAAGGTCGGCAGTTCGATCCTGCCCCCCGCTACCAATTAGATCAACGACTTACAAAATCGCCAGACCGGCCGCAGCATCAATTGTGTGTCGCTGATTTCTTAGCCGCGTTGCCTCACCAGAGCCTACCGCCAAATTTCGAACGTTGCACTGGCTAGTTATATTATTTGCGAGGCCCATGAGCTTCGCGATGCCATGGCGCGAGTCCAGTGGATAAACTGGCAACGCCCACTAACCAATATCGTTCAGGGGATTTCCAGCCTTTTCAAAAACCGATTGACTCTGGTGACTGTTCGGCGTATATCATTCTCGAAATTAGGCAATGCTAACTCTCCCGAGCCTCCTGCGTCCCGGACACTCGCTAGTTAGCCTCGATTTGCACTCTGAGACATCAGACGGAGCGTTCCTCCTATGTCGGCAGGAAAGGGAAATTCTTACCCGCACTCGGCCGGACGAAAAACAGTTTTCCATCTGGGCGGGAAACCGCGTGACACGCATGTCTATCCCGCAGGTGTCGAACTTTTTGCTCAAGGCGAGAATCCTAACGAGGTCTATTTTCTCCACGCTGGTCTATTAATGCTCTCACGCGTCGAAAGTAATGGCCGTCGAATCCTGATAGATCTGATGTTTCCGGGCTCGTTACTAGGGTCGGCCGCGGCGATAAGGAGCATGCCTCAACCAACTACGGTGGTTACAGCCACAAGTTGCCGGCTTAGCAGATGGCGGTCCGAGGAGTTCGTTTCGCTAGTCGCTCAGGACGCTTCGCTTTCCTACCGCGTACTGGAGATGCTCAGTACCGATGTGTTTGACCACATCAGCCGCATCTCACAACTCACGTGCCTCCCCGCAAGACAGCGGTTGGAACAATTTCTCTGGCAATTATGCGAACGACTCGGACCTGACGATATCGTTCAACGAGCCGAAAGTGCGGCTAAGCTCCAACTACCATTGAAGCATTACGAGATTGCAGAACTACTCTCAATTACGCCGACTTATCTTTGTCGCCTGCTTAATGCGTTGGAGATGGAAAGCGTCATTACTCGAAGTAAGGGTTGGATTATGGTCTCCAAACCATCCGAGCTCTGGCACGTTGAGACTTTATAGGGACCTGAGCATTCGATCTGAAATTAAAGTGGTTTGATATTGATGTTCGTGCAGTTCAATGACAGCGGGACTTTTTTTGGGTAAAAGGCCTTCGGTTCTAACAATCAAAAATTTGGAGGCTTCCAATGACACGACATCGGATTTTGGTTCAGTTTGGAGTTCTTTTCATCACGTTGCTGTTGATTACCAGTCAAAGCCAGGCAAGTGTTCGCCTGAACCTTGACAGTAATCAATACCAGGCGAGCCACGGCCAATACACGGCAAACCACGGCGTGATCTTCATGAAGCCGGCGGAGTTTCTGCGCATGGCCAAGGGCTTAGGCCTGAAGGTTCATACGCTCAAGTTGTCAAAGCCCGATTTAGAAAAGCTGGTGAAATCGTCGGCGAAAGGCTGCGGCTGCGGCGTACCCGTCGATGACGAGGATTACACTGGGCTTGGTAGATGCTTCAAAAACTGCATGTTGGACGCGGGAGTCAGCTACGCCACCATCGTGACCTGCTCAGCTGTTTGTGGAGCAACTATTATTGGTTGCGCAATTTGTGCCGGGGTAGGAGAAAACATTGTCATGGCATGTTCCCTGTACTGTGTCTGGGCGCCGTTCTTTAGCAAGAACGTCGAAGGAGCAACTCCTCTGACACCTAAACCAGGTCTTTCTCGAGCTCATCGTACACAGTTGGCAAAGCTGTCGCTCAAAGCGGCACGGTCAGGTTCATCGCGTTGATTTACGATTCAAAACATTTGAGGTGTACTTGGTCCTGCGTACATAAGCACGTTGCTCATGTGCGCAGGGCTTCATAGATCGAACGGAGGTTAGAATGATCTCAAGATTATTCATTATTGCTCTAACACTGCTCACCCCAGTCTACCTGTTTGCTCAAAACACCGAGAATGTTACGAAGGAGAGTCGGGCGAGTGCCGCACAGGAACTTGAGGCCGTAATCGTCGAAGCGAAAAAGCTGGACAATAAGAACGCCCTCGTCAACGTCAGATCGCGGGCCGCAATGCTTGTTTCTTTCTCTAATCCGGGTCGATCGGAAGACATGTTCCTTGAAGTTTGGAAGTTTGTTAAGGACCAAACCGCAGACAGTGATTTCGATAAGACTCAGGCGAAGCTGGTAATTCTCAAATACTTGTTTCCTCGGAACCCAAAGCTGGCTCGTCAACTGGTGGCCGAGCAGGCAAAGCCGGAGGAGTCTTCGTCGAAGTCACCTGCCGCTGGTCGTGACGATGACCAGCGAATGGCTGGGAGACTCGCATCGCAACTAGTAGACGCGGATCCGTCAGCCGCCGCGTCACTGCTCGAAAAATCAATGTCAATCTCTGCAACTCCCGCCGCGATGGGCGCGTTGTCTCGGCTGCGAGAGAAGGACTCGTTTCTCTCTGATTACGTTGCAGCGAAAGTGCTGGATGGGTTGACAACCCAACCGACGCGAGTGTCCTTAGCAGGGTTTAGTTTATTGACCGCGTATGTATTCCCCGGGCCAGACGCTCCAATCTCTTCAATCGAGGCGGAATCGTCGCTGCAATCTTTACAATTCAAATATTTCCTGATCGGCTATGAACTGTTAAAGGCTTCCTTACCGGAAACCAGCGAAGTATTGCTGAAAGACCAACACTACACCCAACGTGACCTGCAGGTTCGCGCGGCCTATCAGGGTCAAATTGCGGCCATGCTTGCAGCATTAGCTCCGCGTCTTCAACCATCGTTCTCTGTCGAGCTGACCGCCATCGCGGGCAAACTAGCTCCTCAAATACCTGCAAACATATCCCAGTTGAGCCAATTCTCCGTCGCCAGACTCAGCGGTAAGTTCGCTTCCGAGGATCCGGAACAAAGCCTCTTCTTCGCCTTATCCAATGGCGACTTCGACGAGGCACGTAAACAACTCGACCGTCTTAAGGACGATAAAAAGAAAGACATTTACGGCCAACTCATCTTCAAGAATCAAGCGAAAGCTCTTTTGGCACAGTCGGACGTGATGGGAGCGCTGACCGCCATCCGCAAGATCGAAGATCAAACCGTTCGCCTGGTGATGTATCTTGAGGCGTCCAAGGCCGTGAAAAAGAAACACGACTCTGATTTGAGCAAAATAGTAATCAACGAAGCCCGACTCTTAATTCCACAAACTGATCGAAACGGACTGCATGTCCGCGCGCTTCTGTCTTTCGTAAGTCAGCTGACGGAACCTGGCACAAATGAAGATGCAATGGAATTCCTAAACCTCGCTGTTGTCAGCATCAACACGCTGGCCAAAAGGACTAACGAAGAAAGCGCAGCCAAGACTCTAGCCGAGAGCGCCATGGCTGAACTAAATGATCCTAATAGTCTGCTGGATGCCTCAGAGATGGACCAGGCTTTTTCTTTGGTTGGTTTACGTGATCTCGAGCAGGCACTCGCACAAGCGAGAAGGATTGAGCCAAGAGCTGTGCAACTGGTCGCCCGACTTGAGACGATTCAAGGGGTTATTAAGCTTCCCCCCTCCAAGCCGAAGGTGACCCCAAAGCCACCCAACGGGTAACGGACGGCTATTTCGGTTTCGGATGGCAGCGTATGAAGACGGGGCGTGAAAGGTTTTCCTACGATCTTGCTTATGGAGATTGACCATGCAGAAATGGGAATACATGTGGATGTCCGTCGCTCTCGAGAAGGGAAAGCAGGTCTTTGTGGCAAACGGAAAGCGTTTGCCGGCGCAGAGCTACTCGGAAGCTTTGAACGAATTAGGCAAAGATGGGTGGGAACTGGTCAGCGTTATTCAACCCGCAATTAAGTTTCCTATTCCGATGCAAAGCTTCCCACAGTTTTGTCTGAAAAGACCGATTCCGGATTAGGACGCGGATTTCCTGAGCAATGAAACGCGAGGCTCCTGAACGCGCCTCATCGATACCATATCCACAGCGGTTATCCGAGGCTCGCGCTTTTAGAGATCTACCAGCCTTCCCAGAATCCTGTCTCCGAATTGAAGCGCGAACAGAGCAGTCCGGGCCAATTCGTTTGACGAAGATCCCTTAATTCCGTATTCTGCGGACGCCAGCGGCCAGTCACAGATGTGATTCCAGACATCGCTCAGTTGCAGGCAGCCACTCCCGCGCTGAGCCGAATCCCGGTCGTGTACCTTCTGCCGAATGCCTGGCCAAACGATTCGGGCGCGCAATTGTTGTGAGCTCAAGTTTGATTGCTGACCTACTCCAGGGATTATGGCTTCGTCTCGTGAATTGAGAAGAGTCTTCCACGCAGCGCGCACTTACGCTAGCTATAGATATGTGACCTATCGGAAATTCGGCCGTTATGCGCCGCTAATCCCACCGATCGCTTTAATGCATGATGGACCAGCCGACTACCTCGAGTTCAAGCGCAACGCCGAAGAGTTTTTCCGTCACTACACTAATCTCTGCGGTCTCAGACCGAACGAGAAGATGCTCGACGTTGGTTCCGGCATTGGCAGAAAGACTTTTCTGCTGGCGGATTATCTGGCTGAGGATGGATCCTACGATGGGCTTGAGATCGTGAAACCCGGCGTTGATTGGTGCACGGCGCGTATTGCCCGAAGAAATCATCGTTTCAAATTCCATCTGATCGATGTGTACAACCAGCATTTCAATCCCTCCGGACACTGCCAGGCGTCTGAGTACAGGTTCCCCTTTGACGATGAGTCCTTTGATTTTGTGGTTCTCGGTTCGGTCTTTACCCATATGCTTCCCGAAGACATGGAGAACTACGTGTCCGAAATTGCGCGCGTGCTAAAGCCAGGCGCTCGCTGCTTCATAAGCTTCTTCTTGCTGAACGAGCAGTCCGTGGGTCTGCTGAATGCCGGCAAGAGTTCAATCGATTTCCGGTATCGTCGCAGCCCATTTTGCACGATCGACACAAACAGCCCGGAAGCCGCACTAGCGTATGACGAAGAGTTCATCACCTCGTTGTACTACAAATACGGGCTGGAAATTCGCCCGCCGATTTTTTACGGGTCATGGTCTGGCAGAGAAGACTCTTTGAGTTATCAGGATTTAGTGCTGGCTTATAAGCCGAACGATGGTGGCGAAAAAACTGCGGATGGAATGAGTGACCAACTCGCGGCCGCGCCGGCCAGTGGGTTGAATGATAACCGGCAGATCGAAATCGCGAAATGAAGATTGCAGTCTGGCACAACTTGCCGAGCGGTGGCGGAAAGCGCGCCCTGTATTATCACGTTCAGGGGTTGGTCGAACGCGGCCACGAAGTCGCGTGCTGGAGCCTGAGTACGGCCGACTCGGATTACCTGCCTCTTTCGGCGTTTGGTCCGGGGCGAGTGATTTCCCATGAGTCACCGGCCCCCGCGCGAGGATTTCGGCAGCGGTTGCTCGGTGTCTACGGCAAGAAACTCGAGGCCATGCGGCTCTTCGACGAGGCGTGCAAGCGATGCGCTGACGAGATTAACGTGGGCGACTTTGATGTTCTCTTTGCCAACAGCGCGCTTCCCTATCACATGCCCTACGTCATGCGGCACACCCGAATACCCAAGTTGTTATATTTGCAGGAGCCCTGCCGCCAACTGTACGAAGCGTGGCCGATCCTGCCCTGGGTCGCGGGCACTCCTGACGACTTAAGCCTCCCCCGCTTACCCTCATTTCGGCCCAACCTGTTCCTCAGCGAATACCTACGGTTGCGAATCCTGCGCATGCAGGCCAAACAGGAGTGGCTCAACGCCAGATCCTGCGACTTGTTATTGGTAAACTCATACTTCAGCCGTGAGAACATCCTGCGGACTTACGGAGTCGATGCCCGGGTCTGCTATCTAGGTGTCGACACCAGGCTCTTCCGCAACCTTGGCGTAGATCGAGAACGCTTTATCGTCGGCCTGGGCTCCTTTGATCCAATCAAGGGAATCGATCTGGCCATCGAAGCGGTGTCGCTGCTTGAGCAACCACGTCCACCGCTGGTGTGGATATCAAACTCAGCAAGCGAGAGATACGAATGCGAGATGAAAGAGTTAGCCTCATCATTGGGCGTTGATCTTGAAATACGCATGATGGTTTCGGACGCGGAACTGGTTGAGACGCTAAACCGGGCCGCGCTGATGCTCTACACGTCCAAGCTGGAGCCGTTCGGCTTAGCTCCGCTTGAAGCGAATGCTTGTGGATTACCGGTCGTTGCCGTTGCTGAAGGAGGAGTTCGCGAAACGATCATCGATGGCGTCAACGGGTTCCTGGTAGAACGCGACGCCGAACGCCTGGCTGCCGCCGCCGGTCGGTTGTTAAGCAACCCGGTCCTGGCGAGGGAGATGAGCGATAGCGCAACAATCAATGTCCGCAGTAAATGGCGCGTCGAGCACAGCATTGATCGCATTGAGGCTTTCCTCGATGGCTGCCTCAAACGTTCGTCTAATCCACTTGACCGAAAGGCGCCGGACACGACTGACTCGGCCATGGAAGATTCGCGGTTACCGGTTAATCTGGAACCTCTGCCCCATCCGCTGGCCCGGGCGGAAACTCTGTGAAGGAGAGCTTGGATGGCTTCGAATAAGATTCTTATCTGTTCGCTCGTTCTGGCTGCGTCCGGCCTGATGCTCGTCGTCAAGACCTCCGGCAGTTCCCGCGCAGACGAGATCACGTACAGCCGGGAGGTGGCGCCAATCTTCTTCAATCACTGCGCTGAGTGTCACCGGCCCAACGACATGGCGCCGTTCTCGGTGCTGACTTACAAAGACGTGCAGCCGTGGGTCTCTGCGATCCGCGCGAAAGTTGCAGCTCGCGAGATGCCGCCCTGGCACGCCGATCCGCGCTACGGCGATTTCCAAAATGATGCGCGGCTCAGCCAGAAGGAAATCGACACGATCGCCGCCTGGGTGCGCCAGGGCGCGCCGGAAGGCGATGCGAATGATTTGCCGCCAGCCCCCAACTTTGTCGACGGATGGCAGATAGGCAGCCCCAATCGGATCTTCGTGATGTCGCAGGACTACATCATCGAGCCGCGGGTGCCCGACCAGTATGTCTATGTAACTTTCAATACGACGTTTGCCGAGGACAAGTGGATTCAGGCGGCCGAGATTCGTCCCGGCAACCGGAAACTGGTCCATCACGTGATTGCCCACGTGATCCCGCCGCAAACTTCGGCGGAGGTCCGCGGAGTTGGCGGTGAATCTCTCTCAGAAACAAAAGATGCGCAGTCCATTTTCTACAAAGAGGGGTCGCTGGCGCGGGTCCGGATGGATGCGCCGGTAATTAACGATGGCGCGAACACGCCAAATGGTGGGGCCGTTTTCAAACCGCGAAGCGGCGGCGAAGACAGCGGCCCTTTCAGCATCTTGCTGGCGTCGTACGCTCCCGGCAAGGGTCCGGATGTTTATCCGCCAGGGATGGCAAAGAAGATTCCCGCCGGCTCGAAGATTATCTTGCAGATCCACTATTCAAGCTTCCATGGAATGCTGCATCAGGCTGAGAAGGATCGGACCGCGGTGGCCCTGGTCTTCGCCAGGGAACCTCCCGAGCAGCGCGTAGTCACGCTCACAATCCCGAATCACTTTTTCAAGATCCCGCCGGGTTCGGCGAATGAAAGAGTCACCGCGGCCTATACTTTTGATCGGGAAGTGAAACTGCTCGACTACATGCCGCACATGCACATGCGCGGCAAGGACATGAGGTACGAAGCTGTCTATCCCGACGGCAAACGCGAAACCCTGCTGTGGGTACCGCAGTTCAACTTCAACTGGCAGACGATGTACCGGCTGAAGACCCCCCTCACGCTGCCGCGCGGTACCAGGATCATAGTCACGGCCCACTTCGATAACTCGGCCCAGAACAAATACAATCCCGATCCGACCAGAGCAGTCCGCTGGGGTGATCCAACGTCGGACGAGATGATGATTGGCTGGCTTGATTACATCGTTCCGAATCCCGCACGGACCCGTGATCCCAAAGCGCCATAAGGTCTAGCTTTTCGTGAGTAAACCGCATTATTTGGAGTGCGGCGACTCGTCGCCGCTTTGGTATGCTGTGGCTGGCAAGGCAGTCAATCCAAAATGGATTGCGCCCTTGCTCAATCGAGGTTAATAATCAGGTTCACTCACTCATGCGAACAAAGCTCATAGGCCTGATAGTTCTAATTGTTGCGCTGAATTACCTGCCGCTCTCGCCGGCATTTTCCGCAGAGGGGCAACCGCAAGGGGCCGTCCCGATCTTCAAAGAAGTGGCTGAATCGGCCGGACTCAAGTTTCAGCACTACAACGGCATGACCGGAAAGCTTTACCTGCCGGAAATAATGGGCTCAGGCGTTGCCCTTTTCGACTTTGATAACGATGGTGATCTGGATGTCTTTCTGGTACAGGGCGATGTTCTCGAACCGGGAAGCAAACCGGGAAACACGCAGTTTCCCTGGCGCGGTGCTGAACCGCCTCGCGGACGTCTGTTCCGCAACGACCTGGTGATCGGCAAAGACGGCAGCCGTACACTCAAGTTCACCGATATGACTGCGAAGAGCGGCATTGTCGCCGAAGGCTACGGGATGGGTGTGGCCGTAGGCGACATCAATAACGATGGCTGGCCGGACCTGTACCTTACAAATCTGGGTTCGAACCAGACGTATCTCAACAAAGGCGACGGGACTTTTGTCGAGGTGACGAAAAAGAGTGGGACGGATGACACCCGCTGGAGTACCAGCGCCGCCTTCGTCGATTACGACCGCGACGGCTGGCTGGATTTGATGGTAGTGAACTATGCGAATTTTTCCGTCGCCAACAGTCCCACTTGTTACGCCGCCAACACCGCAAAGGACTATTGCACGCCGCGCGCTTTTCGCGCGCCCGGCAATCGCTTGTTTCATAACAACGGCAACGGAGAGTTTGAAGATGTAACCGCGTCAGCCGGAATCGAGAAAGAGTTCGGCCACGGGCTGGGAATCGTCACCGCGGATTTCGACGGCGACGGTTGGATCGATATCTATGTCGCCAACGATGGCGATCCGAATCAACTCTGGATTAACCAGAAGAACGGAACGTTTAAGAACGAGGCACTCCTGGCCGGCGCCGCCGTTAACCGCGACGGAAAGGCGGAAGCCGGGATGGGTGTGGATGCCGGAGACTTTGATCGTAACGGCACCGAAGATATCTTTGTGACGCATCTGATGGACGAAACCAACACGCTCTACACGAATCTGGGCAAAGGAATTTTTGAGGACCGCACACGCGAAGCCGGTTTGGGAATGCCCGGTCATCGACTGACGGGCTTCGGTACTTTGTTCTTTGACTATGACAACGATGGCTGGCCGGACCTGCTGGTCGCCAACGGAGCAGTGCAACTGCTGGCGGAACTTATGCGCAAGGGCGATCCATTTCCGCTCGGTCAGCCGAACCAACTTTTTCATAATGATGGTAGAGGCAAGTTCGTCGAGGTATCCGATCAAGCGGGTGACGCGTTTCAACTTCTCGAAGTTAGCCGCGGCGCCGCCTTCGGCGACATCGATAATGACGGTGACACCGACGTACTGGTGACCAATAACAACGGGCCGGCCAGGCTGTTTCTCAACCAAGTCGGCAACCGAAACCACTGGCTGGGATTGCGTCTGACCAGCAAAGAAGGCCGAGATGCGTTGGGGGCGCAAGTAGAAATCGTAATCTCAAAGAATAATGTCTTATGGCGGCGCGCCAGAACCGACGGCAGCTATCTTTCGGCGAACGACCCGCGCGTGCTCGCGGGATTGGGCAGCGCTGCTTCGGTCGAGGCAGTGCGCGTTCACTGGCCGGATGGCACAATCGCCGAATGGAAAGATCCACCGATTGATCGATACACGACGTGGAAGGAAGGCACATCGCCACCGAAGAAATGAACTAACGATCGCGCGTGAGGCGACCGTGCTATAAACATTCGGCTCCTACGGAGCCCGAGCGTTTGATCACCGACCAAGAGGTAAATCAGAACCTTCGTGGGCAAGACACTTCTTAGATACTCGCTCTACCTCTTACTCATCAGCGCGTTCTCCAACGCGGCTGACGTTCGCTGCCAAACGAACATCCTCCAGCCACCTCACAAAGAACTCGTGCCCGTCCACTTTCCCGACCTGTCAAAGCTCGAACCAGACGTGCGCGAGCAACTTACGTCCTTCCAGAATTCGCTTTCCACCACGGTGAAAGATCCGGCGACAACGCCAGCCACGCTCAGCCAGGCCTACGCTACGATGGGAGAAATTTATCAGGCGTATTCGCTCAACTCTCCGGCGCGCGAGTGCTACCTGAACGCCGCGCAACTGGCACCGAAAGATTTTTGCTGGGTCTATCTACTCGGAAAGCTGGATCAGCAGGAGGATCGGTTCGACGACGCGATTCGCCACTTCGAAATCGCGCGCTCTTTGAGTCCTGAGTACCTGGCTGCGGCGGTTAATCTGGGCAACATATACCTACAACTAAATCGTCTTGACGACGCCAGCGAAAATTTCAAAACGGCGTTGGCGCTTGACGAAAATAACGCGGCGGCCCAGTACGGACTTGGTCAGGTGGCGCTGTCGAAACGAAACTATGCCGAAGCGGCCGCCTATTTCGAAAAAGCACTGGCGCGCGCGCCCGATGCAAACCGGATTCACTATTCGTTGGCGATGGCCTATCGCGGGCTTCGTGACGATGAGAAGGCAAAGTTACATCTCGCTCTGCAGGGCCCGGTCGGAGTGAGGACGGCAGATCCTCTCATCGATGGATTGCAGGAGTTGATTGCCGGAGAGCGTGTCCATCTGATTCGCGGCAGGCTGGCGCTTGGCGCGCAACGCTATGCCGAAGCGGCGGCGGAATTTCGCAAGGCCGTCGCGGCCAAGCCCGACAGCCTCAGCGCGCGCCTGAATCTGGGAGCGGCGCTCACTCAGACCGGCGAACCAGGAGAGGCCATGACGCAGTTCCAGGAAGCGCTGCGCCTCGATCCGACAAACACCATCGCGCATTACAATTTGGCGGTGCTGTTGGCCGGCGAGAACAACCACGAGCAGGCGATCGCCCACCTGCAATCGGTCTTCAGCGTTGAACCCAACGATCTTGGCGCTCGATTCCTGCTGGCCCAGGAGTTAGTGAAATCCAACCGTCCCGAAGAAGCGCTGGCGGAATTCACGCGCATAGTCCAAGCTGACCCGGATAACGAAGAAGCGCTACTGGAACAGGTGAAACTTCTGCAACAAAAGCGACAGTACAAACAGGCGCTGGAGAGTTTGGAAAAGGGCCACGCGCGAAACCCACAAAAAGGGCAGACCGTTGCAACGCTCGCCTATCTGCTCGCGGCGTCGCCACAATATGATTTGCGCGATGGCGCCCGGGCGCTCAAACTCGGCCAGGAAGTTTATCAAGCAACTGGATCATTGCAGCACGGTGCGATCGTCGCGATGGCGCTCGCCGAACAAGGGCGTTGCGTTGAAGCCGCAGAGTGGCAACGAAAATTGATTGCCAACGCCGAACAAGAGAAGACTGATCTGCTGACAAAGCTAAGAGCAGCCTTGAAGCAGTACGAGGGCGGACCACCGTGCCGGCCGGAGGGCGAGGTGGCTTTGAAGGAACGCTAAGCGAGACGGGATCGCACTAATGAAATTTTATGGCCACTAATAACTATGACAACCGTCGCCAACGTCGTCTGGCGTGGCTCGCTCTGTTGCTGATCATTCTGATCGGGCTGGCAATGGTGCTCGCGCCGGTTTGGATAATTCAGCCTTTTAGTCCTCAAACGGAGAGAGGTCTGCGGCTGTCGTTTGTCCTGCGTCGCTGGTCTCCCATCGTCACGCTCGTCGGTTTCACGATCGTCCTGGTACTGACAACGTGGCTCTGGCGTACCTCAGTTAGATGGTGGCGCAAGACAGCGATGGTAATCATTGTGGTGGTCAGTTTGGCCTCCGCATGGTTCGCGCGGCAAAACCATTTCGAATGGATGTTCAACCCGCTCGCGAATGCCGCTTATGTGAAGGCCGGCGACGACGCATTTGTCGGCGACACCGACATGGTAATGGCGATTGAAAGAAATGGTGAAGCTGTGGCTTATCCGATTCGCTTGATGGCTTATCATCATCTAGTGTCTGACACGGTGGGTGGCACTCCGGTCGTGGCGACTTATTGAACGCTCTGTCACACCGGTCTGGTGTGGGAAACGACAGTCAGCGGGCGGCAACTTCACTTTCATCTGGCCGGCATCAACAACCAGAACTTCATCATGCGCGACGAAGAGACGGGCTCCTGGTGGCAACAGATAACCGGTGAAGCGATACTCGGCCCGCTGCAAGGTCAAAAACTGGTTCCGGTGTTTAGCGATGAATTGACCTTTGCCTTATGGAAGCAGGAGAAACCGCTGGGCCGAGTGCTGCGACCCGATGAGAGAGTCGCGCAGGCTGGTCAATATGCTCCCGCGAATTGGGAAGAGCGCATGGCCAAAGTGCGCGTGGCGACCTCGCAGAAACTCGATGCCGCGCTCCCCCCTCGCACGCTGGTGATCGGTTTGACGATCAATCGGCAATCAGAGGCCTTTCCGTTCGACACTCTACTGAAGCAAAGCCCGATCCTCGAAGATGTCGGCGGCGTTCCAATCTTCATTGTTGTCGGAGACGACCGGCGATCAGTGCGCGCCTATGAACGTTCAGTCGACGGCCGCAAGTTGGAGTTCTTCGTCAAACAGCAAACGTCACCATTACGTTTGGTCGATGCCGAGACGGGCAGTGAGTGGGACTTTTCTGGCAAAGCCATCTCTGGTCCGCTTAACGAACGACAACTAAAACCCGTCGCCGTTCTGAGCGACTATTGGTTCGATTGGAAGACTTACCATCCGGAGACAATGGTTTATGCGCTGGGGAATCGATAGTGAGGACTAGTTTAATTAGAAACTTTCCCCGGATTCGTGGCATCCTGACCCTGACATGAAATCGTCGCCCACCTGCTTCGCGCTTCTGGCGCTCTGTCTTCTCTTAACCGCCACGACCTTAATTAATCGCTCAGCCGCGATCACATCTTCCTTTGATCCTGGCCAATCCTCTTTAGACAGCAAACGCGAGGCCGCTTATCGCGCGAACAATCTGGGCGCGGCGTTGCTTGAACAGTACAAAGCCAAAGAGGCCGCCGACTCGTTCACGCTAGCCCTGCAAACAAAGCCCGATCTCCTGATGGCCCGGATTAACTTGAGCATCGCGCTGTTTTATCTCCCCGATGCCGACGGCGCCAAACGCGAAGCCGCAAAAGCTTTGGCGCAGAATCCGCACGAGCCCCGGGCGCATTACGTCCTCGGTCTCATCGCCCGTTCGCAGAGTGACACCGACAAAGCAATCGCTGCATTTCAGGAAGTACTGAAGGTTGACGGTGACGACGTGGCCACGAATGTAAACCTAGGCCAACTCTACGCGCAGCAGAAAAAATACGCCGAAGCTCGCGCCGCATTTACTAAAGCCCTGGCGCAGGAGCCATACAACGAAACCGCGCTCTATAACCTCGGGCTGCTTTTAACCCGCACCGGCGAGAAAGAAGCTGGGCAGAAATTAATTCAAAAGTTTCAGCAACTGCGTGAGAGCGGCGCGGGTACGAGTCTCGGCACAAACTATCTCGAGCAGGGCACATATGCCGAAGCGGTGGTGTCGACCGGCGCCGAGACTGAATTGGTTGATCGTAAGACTCCTGAGGTTTTCTTTACGGACGCGCCTCAACTGCCGAGGGATCCGAGAGCAATTAGACGAAAAGGCCGCGGATTTGAGTCGGCAACGCTTGAGATGAACTATCGATCAGAAGCGATCGTGTTGTTTGACTATGATGGGGATGGCGACCTGGATATCTTCGACGCCTCAGGTTCCCAGCGTTTGCTGCGCAACAATAATGGGAGATTTACCGACGTAACCGGGGGATCAGGGCTGTCGATCGAAGGAAGCCAATATTGTCTGGCTGCGGTCGCCGGCGATTATGACAATGACGGCAAGCCGGACTTGTTTGTGGCCCGCTTCGCCGATAAGCGGTTTGTGCTGTATCACAATGACGGCAACGGCCATTTCTCCGATCGAACGAAGGAGGCTGGCGTCGCATTGGGAATGCGGGAAGGCTCGCCCTATCTTTCCGCCGCTTTTGTCGATGTCGATCATGATGGTGATCTCGACATCTTCATTGCCGGCCCCACCAATATCTTAATGCGAAACAATGGGAACGGAACGTTTACTGACATTACTGAAGCGGCAAAGGTCGCCGCGCCTAACTCCTTTTCCTCGTCGTCCGCAATTATCCCGACGGATTTCGACAATCGCCGTGATATCGATCTCTTCCTGCTGCCGAGCTCCGATCCGCCAAAGCTCTTTCGCAACATGCGCGACGGAACGTTCCACGATGTCGCAAAGGAAGTGGGTCTTGATAGTCAGGGCGCCTTTTGGTGTGCCGCAGCAGGTGACCTGAACAAAGATGGGTTCACAGATTTCTTTATGAGCATAGACACGCGCGCCGTCTTTGCGATGAGTGACGGGCATGGCCACTTCCGCCTTATTGCTGCGCCGGAAGGCGCGAAACAAGCGATGGCTGCACAGTTCCTGGATTACGACAATGACGGTCTGCTCGACCTCGTTGCGATTACGACTAAGGGTTTGCGCCTTTGGCGAAACGTCGGCAATGATTTCGTAGACATCAGCCAGAAGGCTTTGCCTTTTGCGTTTCGAACTCTCGATGCGACCTTTGGTTTTCCCGGAATGTTTTCGCGCCAGACCGTTCTCGCCTCCGCCGATCTCGATGGCGACGGCGATGTCGACTTAATTCTGCGTGGGCCGGGTGGCGGATTGCGCATCTTGCGCAACGACGGCGGAAATCGCAATCACTCAGTCACTGTGAAGCTGCACGGCCGCGTCAGCAATAAGAGCGCGGTTGAGACCAAGGTTGAAATGCGCGCCGGCAGTTTGTGGCAAAAGACTGAGACTTACTCAGCATCGCCGGCGCCGGCACCTGCTGATTTGATCTTTGGCTTGGGCAAACGAGAAAAGCCGGACGCGGTGCGCGTGCTTTGGCCCGCCGGGATTGTGCAATCAGAAACTGAGTTTCCTCTGGCTCATCAGGGCAAGGCCGGCTTCATCTCGCTCAATCTTACCGAACTCGATCGCAAGCCGTCGTCATGCCCTTACCTTTACACCTGGAACGGGGAGCGGTTTGAGTTTGTCACCGACTTCATGGGTGGCGGCGAGATGGGTTATCTGGAAGAGCCGGGCCGTTACAACCAGCCGGACCCGGTGGAATACGTGCGCATTCGGGGCGATCAATTGAAAGAGAAGGACGGGCGCTATGAATTGCGCGTGACCAATGAACTTGAGGAGTCGATGTTTGTCGATCGGCTTCAGCTAATTGCAGTGGCCCATCCGCAGGGCACTGATGTCTATCCCAATGAGGGCATGAGCGATCCGCCGAAGCCGTTCAAGCTTTTTCTTACTCAGAACGCTCGGCCGCCACTGAGCGCCATCGACGATCACGGGCACGACGTACTCGATCGCATAACGCGAATGGATCGACGTTGGCCCGATGACTTCAAGCTGGATCGGATCAGAGGCTATGGGGCGGAACATTCGCTGACGATGAAATTGGCTGAGCTCGATTCATCGAGGCGCAGCCTCGAGGAAGAAAAAGAACCAGCCACGGAAAGGCGGAGCCTTTCCGCGCATCGGGGCGGCAAAGCCGCAAAGACAGAGAACAGCAAAGCTGAGCGCGTGGTTCTATTGCTCACCGGCTGGACCGACTATGCCTGGTCCAGCGATAACGTGGCGGCTTCCCAGGCGGGGAAGACGATGAGCGTGCCGGCACTGCAAGTTAAGGATCAGAAAGGACAATGGCGCACCGTCATCGAAGACATCGGCATCCCGGTCGGCCGGCCACAGACGGTGACGGTCGATCTCACGGGAAAGTTTCTGAGCGCCGATCGGGAAGTGCGCATAGTCACCAACATGCGTGTCTATTGGGACCAGATTCTGGTCGACACTTCAGATGGCGATTTCCCGACGACGGTCGCCCGTCTGGATCCGATTCGTGCCGAATTACTTTGGCGAGGTTTCTCGGCAGAGGTCACACCTGATGGCCGCGAGCCTTTCGTCTATGATTTCCAGCAGGTTTCGTTTGCTTCGCCCTGGAAGGTAATGACCGGTCACTACACGCGCGAAGGCGACGTGCGTGAGTTGCTCTTAAAAACAGATGACATGTTTGTCGTCTCTCGACCCGGCGACGAGATCAATCTCTCTTTTGACGCGCGCGCGCTTCCTTCACTGCCGGCCGGTTGGACGCGTACGTTTCTGCTGTACGCCGACGGCTTCAGCAAAGAGATGGACATCAACTCGGCAAGTCCCGCCCAACTGGCGCCATTGCCTTTTCATGGGATGAGCGGTTATCCCTACCATTGGCCGGCGCATTATCCGATGACCGAAGAGCGCCGGGCTTATATCGAGAAATACAACACGCGCGTGGTCGCGTCGCCGGTGTCGCTCATCGATGCGGCGATACTGGGAAGATAGTCTGGAAAGATCGTCCGCAGATTACGCAGATTTCACAGACTACAAAGGAAGCGAGTGTGCATAACGGTTCTGCAACGCTTCCCTTGTTTTTTTCCTTTGTCCTGTCTGTCCAATCTGCGAAATCTGCGAATAAACTCCGGAGCCTCTTATGGAACACATTAGATACTCAGTTGCTGCGTGCCAGACGGACCTGGCGAATCCGATTGAACGCGCGGACATGCGCCGGAACACTGATCGCATGCTTTCAATGATTGACTCAGCGGTCGTGGGCGCGGCGCCTTTCCTGCCGGTGCGTCTGCTGGTATTTCCTGAGTTCGCTCATTCAGCTCCCGTGTTTGAGACGGCGGCCGAGTTGATCGAGAAGCTGGCGATCAGGATTCCGAATGAACACACTGAGCGTCTCGAACAAAAAGCGCGCGAGCATGACATCTATATCCAGAGCGGCTCGATGCTGGAACTTGACGACAAATGGCCCGGCCACGTTTTTAATACGACTTGCCTGATTGGGCCCAGAGGAATTCTTTACAAGTATCGCAAGGTCAACACCTGGATTCCGTACGAGGTGCACACCAGCCCGCACGATCTGCCGGGCTATGACGAGCCGCTGTTTCCTGTCGCCGACACGCCCATCGGCCGGATCGGTTGCGCGATCTGTTATGACTGGCTTTTCCCCGAGGCCATGCGGCAACTCACCGCGAATGGCGCGGAAATCCTCGTACGCATTTCCGCGTACATGGATCCGTGGGGAGCGACGCCGCCGATGGATTGGTGGACCGTCATCAATCGCGCGCGCGCCATCGAGAATATCGCTTACGTCGTCGCCGCGAATCAGGGCGCCAGTCTGAAACACTATCCGCCGTACTCCTGGCCCGGCGGCAGTCAGGTGGTGGACTTTGACGGCCGCTTGCTGGCCGAGGCATCACCGGGACCTGGCGAGCGAATCGTCGTCGCCCCGCTGGACATCTCCGCGTTGCGTCACGAACGGGCCGCGCGCCGCGGTCACCACATGCCGGCGCACCTCCGCACGGAAGCGTATCCGGTCTATCAGCGTCATCAATATCCGCCGGGACTGGACGATGACGAAAGCGCGGCCATTTCTTACGAGCGAAACAATCGGTTGATTGATGAGGCTAAGCGGAAAATCAAATAACCTAATGCGTCGAATGGTAATCAAGCAATTGATAAGACAGAGCGATCCACGAAGTTACACGAAGAGGAACGGGTCTGGTTCGTGCGACTTCGTGTAACTTCGTGGATCGTTCTCGCCGTTAGCCGCTTGGCTCAGCGACAACCAGGCAGCCGAAACGCGCCGATGCGGCTTGAGTAATTCGTCTCGCCCTTCTTCAGATAATCGCCTACGTACCAGATCGTGCAGTCGTCGCTCGGATCCATCGCGGTCTGGGCGTAGTCCTCCCAACGCGTGACGCTCTGTACTCCCTGGCCCTCGATCAAAACCGTCTCGCGCAGCGTCAACTGACCAGGCTGATCGCTTGCCAGCCGCGCCGCAAATCTCTGCCCGGGAAAGTTAGGCGTGCCGCCGAATGAATATCCAATGCCGATGTTACCCTTGCGATCCATCGCCGGGCTGGCCATCCAGCGATAGAAATTATCCGGCGCATACGTTCCCTGCTGGTAGAGCAACGGCTCGCGGTTTCTATCGAGCCGGAACTCGTACCAGCGCACTCCGCCTCCGCCGGCCGAGGTGTTGACTGAGTGAACCGCGACGATCGATTCGTGACCGTTCACCTTTCGATAGACGAGGCGCGCCATGATCTTGTCGCCCTGCGCATCCAGTCGCCAGTCTGTTACCGGTTGCGGCACACACTTGGTTAGCTGGCCGCCACAAAGATACTGATATGGGGCCACCGGGATTTTCGTGGGGCCGGCGAGTTTTGTGTTCGCCGGATTCCGCCAGTCAACATGAAACTTCCACACCAGGATCACATCATCCGCCAGAATGTTCTTCAGTTGCGCGCCGCCGGCCGCCATCATGATGTTGGGCGCGCCCGCGGGAGGCAATCCCTTTCCATCGATGTCGGCGTTGTTCAGAAAATTAACGCCGTCGATGACAAAGCACTGCTCGGTGGCTGGCAGACCTTTCAGCATCTTGTTTCGCTCGACCGCGCAAGCATGTTTCTGAATCAGATCATCGCTGGTACTGGTCGGCAGATAGTAACCATCGGGCCAGACCGCCGGCCGGGGATAGTCTGGGAAGAACGGCCGCAGAAATTCGTAGCGATAGTATTGACCCAACGGATCCGAAGTCACGCTCACCGCATAGCACATCGAGTAAGGGCCCTGACCCGCCGTCGCCGGCGCCGCCCGATTCGGGTTGGTCGGGTTTGACTGCGCCGGCGGCACGAGTTGAAACGGCTGACGAGGTTGAGACGATCGTCCCGGCGGGCTGATTTGCGCGGGCTGGCCATCCACTCCCGGCTTCGGCTGATCGGGCCGCACTGGACCACGACCAAAGATCGGCATCACGATCAGCCATCGTCGGGCTAACTGATCGTAACGAACGACCGCGTCGCCGTTGTTGCGACTTTCGCATTGACCACCGAACCCGGCGAACACCGCGTTAGTCACTACCGGGCCATATAAAACTTTTCCAGTCGTGCTGAAGCGCTTACCCTTCTTCGTGAAGATCGCCACGCGCGTATTCACGATTTGAAAGACGTGGTCAGGACCGACGGCGAGGCTGTTGTCTGAAGGGTTGCGAACGTTGGCCTTTCCCTGCGGCCCTTCGAACCCAGCGCCCACGCCATCAAAACTTTCAACGATAGCAGCGGATTCGCGCGTACCCTGAGACTTTTGCTCGACTGCCGCTCCGGCGGCTGGCATGGGCAGAGGTGTCGGCGCTGCATCCTCACGCGAGGGTTTTATGAGTTCCCTTCCCTCTTCATCCAAATTGGCGGCCGCAACATTGGAGTCTCTCAATTGCGCTAGCGGCCCCGAGATATCGTTTCGTACGGCCTGATGAACTGTGGCCCTGGTGTGGTTCGTGTTTATGGCTTCTGCCAAGTCATCGAAGCGAGTAGGAGCGCCGAGCAATTGTGGTGTGCCGGCATGGCTATCCACTCCGATGAACTGGTAAAGGCCGCACGTGATAACAATCGCCGCGAACGCGATCAGGCTAGCGGTGATTTTCTGAGCTCGCGTATTGCGCGTCACGGAATTCCTCATTTGAGATCCCTCAGCCCTTACCGTGCGATCCTGTGCGCTTCGGGGCAGTAGCCCGACCGTCAGGGAGGGCTTTTCCTGTTTCGACGCCCTCCCTGACGGTCGGGCTACTGCCCCGCTAATCACGCACGACCAGAACCAACCCCAAAACACAGAAAACCAGCCCGATCACATTTCGCACCGACAGATGATCTTTGAAAACAATAATGCCGACGGGAACCAACATCAGCGTTACGGCGACGTTCGTAGCCACCGCAGCCACGCTAAGTTTCCACCCCGATCGATAAGCCAGCAGGAAACCCACTTCAATACAGGCGGCGGCAGCGCCGACAACGAAAACGGCCCAATTTGATTCCCTGACAGAGCTGAGAAAAGACTTGTCGCCCGGCAGCGTTAACGCGCAAATGGCCAACACCACGATGCCCACTGTGTACGCGATGATCGTCGCATAGAACGGATTGATCCCGCGCGGGATAGACTTTTGTCCGAGGTGGTAGAAGAGCATGCCGGCAACGGCGAGACCCAGCGGCCAATAGAAATTTCTCATCGTCGTCATATTTATCTCAGTGGCACGGTTTTCTTTAACTAACCATCGAGTGTATGACCCGGTCGCTACCGCTCCCGGTTCTGTACCGCCGACCTCGGGCACGCGCATCGCTACAACTTCTTCACCTCGACATAGTACAAATCAGTCGCCACGTCAAAACTCTTTTTCGTCAACCCGGATTTCAGCCACTGCCACTCAGTCGTAGGCTGAATGATCTGCCAATCGTCCTTTGTCCCGACCCGCACCGGCATCGCAAAGCCGGGTTCATCGACCTTCCAACGGTAACGAACCACATCAGCTCGCTCCTCGAATTGCAGTTCGAGCACCGGCACGCTCGTGTGGCGCAGGTACTGATCGAAAATCGGTGTCAGGTTCATTTTGGTCTGCTGGTTGAAGTACGCGACGATGTCTTCAGTCATGATGTTCTGATACTTGAAGTGCTGATAGAAATCGTGCAGCAACGCCCACCATTTCTTGTCGTCGTTCACCACGCTGCGCAAAGTGTTGATGAAAAGCGCGCCTTTGAAATACTGGTCCTGCGGCGGCGTGGCATTGACTCCGCGCGGCGCGATGATCGGCTGCTGATTGCGCACCTTCGACTTGTAGGCGTTCGTGTACTTCAAACCATCTTCCTTGCCGTACATGTACTCGACGTAAAGACATTCGAGGTACGTCGTCCAGCCCTCATGAATCCACATGTCGGACCGGTCGGCCGCGCTGATGCTGTTGCCAAACCATTCGTGCCCGCTTTCGTGGATGATGATGAAGTCGAAGCGCGTTGAAATGCCGACGCCGGTCCAGTCGCGATCGAGATAGCCATTCTTGAAATGATTGCCGTAAGTGACCGCGGACTGATGTTCCATCCCCGCGTACGGCGCCTGGACCAACTTGTACCCGTCCTTCTTGAACGGATAATCGCCAAAGTAATGCTGGTAGGCTTCGAGCATCCCGCGCGCCTGGGTAAATTGCGTCTTCGCCTTCTCTAAATCTTCGGGCAGCGCGTAGAAGTCCAGCGACAGATCGCCGAGCCGGTCGTCCCAGTGCGCATAGTTGCCTATGTTCAGCGAGACGTCATAGTTGTTGATTGGATACTGCACCAGCCAATCCCAACGAGTGTACCCGTCGCCGAGATCTTTCTTGCCGAGAAACTTCCCGTTCGAAACATCAGTAAGATTGTTCGGTATCGCCACGCTGATCTTCATCGACTCAGGTTCGTCTCTCCACTGGTCCTTGTTGGGCCACCAGATGCTCGCGCCTTCGCCTTCGCAAGCCGTAAAGATCCACGGCCGCCCAACCGGGTCCTTGCCGAAAGTGAAGCCACCGAACCGGCCCGTGGTCTTTGGCTCGCCGGAGTAGTAGAAGTCGATCGAGTACTCTTGTCCGGCTTTCAATTCTTCAGGAAAGTCGATGAACACCGCCCCGTTGTCGCGCTCAAACTTGAGCGGAGATTTCTTCCCTATCGTTGTCTCTATTGTAGCAAAATGTAAGTCAAGTCAAAGCGTTCGAGCCGTTGAGATAGACGTAGATCCAGATCCAAAGGATTGTGAGGAGTTGCAAACGACGTGATTCAGAACATCTTGCTCACCTCTGCCATCTTTGGGTCCTAGGGGAAGCTGGAAAGGTAAATCCGCGCGGCAGGCGTGCGCTATAGAGAAGGACCGGAATGTGCCCAACGATCTCGCGTTCGTACGCCTCGTCGCGCGAGCCCCCGTAATACGAAAGGTAGGTGAGTTCGT
>Ga0137403_10002587_pt1 | contig 22097 bp, 11 predicted proteins | sample CZOMad2_1_16fung_FD_122057 | JGI IMG/M metagenome (GOLD analysis project Ga0137403, IMG submission 122057) | Vadose zone soil fungal communities from Angelo Coast Range Reserve, California, USA - CZOMad2_1_16fungal (Hybrid Assembly) | ecosystem: Environmental > Terrestrial > Soil > Vadose zone...
TTTGCGAGCCTTACGGTGGACGATGTTGCACACTTTGGGTTAATCGGTTCAAGACAAGCAAACTTCCTGTCCCATCTTTCCCCCGACAGGAACTTTGTCGTTTCCGGTTTGGATCACAAAATGTTGATAACGCTGTAGATATTGGTAGGGGGGGCCGGGATCGAACCGGCGACCTTGGGGTTATGAATCACCATCCCGGCAAAACCTTAAATATTTGCCTTTTCGGAAGTTGCAGCCACCAAGAATTTCGGCCCATTTTGCATTATTTACGGTTCCTCACAGTCGCGTCTCCGTGCTGTGCTGTTTATTCTGGACACAAATTGGACACAACAAGATGGGGTGAACTCCTCCATTGAGACAGTTTTCAATTAGCACACTTGCCACTCAAGAACTTAGGTATCTCCTTTCATCTTTAGTGCTTTCTGATGAGAGAGAAATGAATTGTATTAGTAATTACACAAAGCTGATAGATTTTGTCGCAAGCACATCCGCATACCAAGAGCTTCCTTCGCCAAGCCGCTCTCTTCTGAACAGAAATAGTTATAGGCTTCCTGGTACACCGATCTCACAAAGTCTATTGTCTGTTCGTCAATGCTTTCGTCATCGACAATCCTTATGATGAGTCTGTTTAGGATTCTATGCCACCATGAATTGCACTCGTCGCTGACATCGGGGAAGAGCCAAAGTTCATCACAAAAACCGAGAAAGTTGCCTGCGGTTGCCTTTGCGAATGCCGGGCCGAGATATTTGCCTGCGTAGCTCGAAAAGGCGGCGAGAGTAGTCGGGCCGGAGTCGAAGTAATCCGAATCATAAAAGACCCCTTCGTCCAAACTGTCGTTCAAATCAGAGCAATCCTGTTTTAGCCCAGTTAATAAGGCGTCCTCCTCTGCATTGCCGCAAAATACCAGGACAACCTTTTCTTGACCCTGCTGATAATCTGCGAGGATATTCCGATACGATACGTCTGGCTTCTCAAGCTGAACGTGATGCACCGTTTTCCCAGAATAGGAAAAGCCCGTTAACAATCTGCTCAGGAAACACGTTATCTCGTCATAGGATGTAGAGCAGAGAAGAATGAGAGAGGTATTTGAGTGAGGTGCCATAATTATTGTCTCCTAAGAAACTGGTTTTAGCCGCAGTGAGTGCCTTACCTCTGTTACAAACATCTCCAGTAGTTTTTTACCGATCCTTGTCCTCTTTGCTATCTGGTCGAGCATATTATTAGCGCTGAGCACCGTACGACCAACTGAAAACAATGGGCCTTCCAAATTATCTTGGCTTTGAAGCCATTCTACTAGCATATCTTCCACCGCTATTTCCCAAGGTGCTGGCGCTAGTCCCACTCCTGCTGTTGTTACGGGAGCCTCCCTCGCCATCACGGCGGCCGTCGCCGAAGAGCTCGTTAAAATGCGATTATCCGTGAAACCCAGCTTGTCGCGCACAAAGCCCTCCAACTGGCTGGCTATTTCCTGTTTCCGCGCTTCCAAAGTTTCCTCGGTAAGATTGTTCAGATTAGTTCCCCAATCAGGGTCTCCCTTGCCCCAGACAGGTATATCGAGATTCTGGAGCTCGGCGGTAGACCGCAACTGATTAACTTCCAAAGCCGTAACTACAACCACGCGCGCGCCCTTGAAATTCTTATAATTGAGTACAAAGCGATCACCTTTGACGTTGAGACCTTCAAAATTGATATCATAAAGCACTATTTGATAGCGGTTTTTTTCCAGAAGGGGCTTTGCTTCGTCCGGATTTTTCGCTAGGTCTACGGCGTAGCCGAACTCGCGAAAATAATCACTCATAGGCCTTCTAAAATCTTCTCGGTCATCTACAACGAGAACCCGAATCAGCTGCTCCTCAGGAATCATGACTGCAGCGACGGCGACGCCAGGTGTACTCGACATTATATTGTTTCCTCCAGGATCAAAGTTTCTAGTAATTAACTCTCCTTGCTATCCTTACTGTTCTTGCTAATCGCAATCTCACTATGTCGTCTCCACCGTCTTTACTTCTTCGGTCGGGATTTCGAGCGCGGCGATGTCTTCGTCGAAATCGTAGGCGGACTTTATCGATTCGGGATGGAGGATAACAAACGCTTGGTAGGCATCCCATTCAGGCAAATAAAGAAGGACCGTCGTTCCCTTGCCGAGGACACTCTTGATATCAATGCAACCGTCGTGGATTTTAATGAGTATACGCGCAATGAACAACCCGATTCCACTGTTAGGCTTGCGGTCTTTTTTCGTCGTGAATAGTGAAGTCAATTTAGGGAGGTTCTCAGGCGGAATTCCGCATCCCGTATCCTCGATTTCGACTTGAACCCATTTGGTAAATTCCTTCAGCTGATTTTGACTGCCCAACTCTTCGGGAACTTTTCGGATCGTGTTTACCTTGATCGTGAAAACCCCATTGTCCCTTCCCGTTTCCCTGATTGCTTCAATTCCGTTCTTAAAGAGGTTGACCACCATCTGTTCAATCATTGGTGTATAAGCTCGAACAAAGAACTCCAGCCTCCTTGGTTGGGATTTCCCGCTAGCGTCAGGATTAATTCGGAAGAAAAACTTTTCCGTATCCAGGTTCCATTCCACTTTTACTGCGGAAATAGCCCGATCGATAAGCTCATATATGGAGACTCTCCCCATGAACCTGTCTCGATCATAGTATTCCTGAGCACCACGCAAAAAAGGAACTATCTTGGCGATCGCCGAGAGACGATTCCTGTCAATCTCGAGCTCGTCAATGTACTTCTTGGCCTTACCGTCGCCGTGAAAATGTCGCAGTAGTGCGAGCCTCGTGCTGATCCCGGCCAGCGGAGTTTTCATGTCATGCTCAATCACCGCAGAGATTACGCCGAGCGCCGCTAACTGGCTCCGACGCTTGAGTCGATCCTGCACCGCCTCAAGCTCCGATTTCGCGCGCACGATTTCGGGATATTTAACCTGCAACAAGACCTTCACCAGGCAATAAGCATTGGTGATTTTTATGAGAAAAGCTACCACGAAAAGACTATAGAATAACCAACTCTTGTCAGCTTCGGTAAGGTAAATCTTAAAAGGATAGGCTAGTTGTAAAATCGCGTATGCGTAAAACGTGGCCGACAACACTCGTAAGGTCCGTTCCATTTTCTTCTTCGGAAGCTTCAACACGCCCGTAATGTGTCGCCCGACCCTGAACAATCCGTATCCCGAGAACAGCGCTCCGGGAATAGTGTAAAGTAAGAATTGAAAGTCAAAAGGATTCGTCGGGCTCACATAGTTGAGGAATATGTACGCGATGCCGGTTGCCACAAGGGCCGCTCCAACCCAAATACCCATGACTCTCCTGGGAGAAGGCGAAGTCTCTTCGGGCTCAATCAGCGTGGATACATAAAAAGACACGCTCGTTATGAGAGAGATCGCATACGTGTATAACAGGAAGTGCAGGCAGTCAGCGGTGATGTTGTCGGGTTTACAGTTGGACTTGAAAAGGAATTCAAACGGCAAGTAACAAGCGTTCGCGAGCCACCCGATTGCGATAAACAAATAAAATAGATCTTCGAAAAATCTGAAGGCAAAGAAATAAGCACACGCTAAGATCAATGCGAGGGTAGACGCGTAAAGACCTAAGATTATCCAGCGGTCAACACCGTCCTTAAGCTGTCCCATGTAGGTGGAAAGGAAGATGGTGAAGCCGCCTAGAACGCTCACAGTCAAAAGCAGGGCGAAGAAAATGGATTGGCCTCGATCTTCGTTGACCTGATAAGCCTGAGTATCGTGAAAAGGCTTGTCCGAGATTGATGTGACCATAGGCGCGACCGACGACAGTCGAGAAAACTTTAATTAATTGGATTTCATTTCACGCGATGGGAACACTCGTGTGACTTTTAAACCACCAGCGTGATAATTCGTCACAACGGCAGGGCCTGGCGTCTGACGCTTATCGCTAACAGTAGTGACGAGGAAGAGATCGGGCACATAAGCAAGCTCCTGAGGAAAAGCGTTCGCTAACAAACCTTATGCGCAAAATAGAGAGTTCTAGGAAAAAAATCAAGTGTTTTTGGCGTTTCAGCTTAACTAGCTAGGCCCCTAACTCGGATTTCAACCTCCAGCGCGTCCCAGCTTAGACCGCACTCCTGCTGGACCAGCTGCCTAACCTTTTCGTAATAAGAATGACCGGCGTTGCCCATCAGATGCAGGTAGCGGAGATTGTGATGGCCAGCGTCCCTGGTACCACTACGCTTAAAGCGATCAAGCAGCGACCGGACTAATTCATCAACCAGAGTCTCCCAACTCTTCTTACCGTCGTCCAGAACGATCGATTGTACTAAGGCGGAATCTTCCGAGCTTTCATTCCCCATTTCGTACAAAGCCCACAGTATGTTTGCAACTCCATCAGTTTCGGTGCAGTTGTATAAGTCAATAATCAACAGATGAGTAAGACACTCTACCACCTCATGCCAGCTTAGACCGGCGCGTTGCTTGACAATGATTCTAACCATACCGGGATGCTGGTTAGTCTTCTTACCCTTCCAGTAGAGAGCTTGAAGAATGTCTTTTAGCTCGAGCCCTCGAAGCGACTCGAGCCGGTCGGTCTGTTCATACACCTCAAGCGCTATTCCACGACGGAGATTGCTAAGGCTCGGCCGGTCCAAGCCACAGGTGCGGATAGTCTCGAAGCCTTGCTTGCTGTTGTCTGCTGGATGGATCTGGCCGAAATAATCGAACCGTAAGTGATCGGCAGGGTCGAAATCTTCAAAAGGGTTCAGTATCAAAGCCTTTTCAACAACATCGACAGAGGGCGGCACCTGTCGTTTAACTGCATCAACCGGAAAAAGAGCGCCTTTCCAGAACTCGTTACACACAAGGCAGGAGAGAAGATAGTTTGACCATTCATATGCCAGCCACCAATAACCAGTCTTGCTAACCAATTCAGGCAAACGTCCCTCGACTTTGGAGAGGTAGGGCTTTTCAACTCCCCAAGTCGTAGGATCGTCGCTAAGTTTGTAGACTGCTGATTTGGGATAGTAGTGTTCAACGTCACCATGTTGCGCGCCGATGACCGATACTTCGCAGTAGGCGCATTTGCCGTACTGGGCTTTCGAGAACGCATCCTTGAATTTTCCCCACTTGGCCTGAAAGAGTTCCGCCTTCTTCTTTTTGGACCCCTGCAGCTTTTGTTCTGTTGCTGCGGGCACCTGTTGCTCTTCAGTGTTGCTCAATAAGCCTTCGTGGTATAGCTTCACGGCTTCCTTGATTTTGGCCACGAGGTTGCCAAATTTTTTTGGTTCTGGGGGTCTGGAAAAAGGTAACACGTCTCTAATCCCCTACATGTTTTCTTGCTGGCGCTCGCGCACCAACCGCAGGACCTTTTCACGAATATCACTGCGAAGCTGTGGGTCGATGTCGCGGCCGGCTTCGACAATACTCTCCTGCATGATCTCAGCCGTGACACTTTGAGCCATGCGCTCCAAAGAGGTATCGGCAAATGTTCCAAATCGACGGCGGAGTTCAGTCTCTAACTCGCGTCGTCGCAGGTCATTCGCCAGCACTCCGCTTCGCATTAGGTTACGGTGCTCGTCTAGTAAACGCAGCGTATCGTCATCAACTGTCGATGATAGACCGAACCAGAAACCGGTCAAGACTTGGTCCGCGGTAAGGCCGCGTGGGACATCTTTTTGCTGAACCAGGATCTGTTTTGTCCGGGGGTCCCTACGCAAAATGTACACTTCCCCGGGAAGTGTTCCGACTAAGCATAGAGGGTCGTGCGTAGTTACGATAAACTGGACTCGCGGGAACACCTTGCGCAACAGTTCTATGATCTCGATTCTCCACCGCGGGTGAAGATGTGCATCGACTTCGTCAATCAAGACGATACCTTCGGAGTCCTCTACTGCGTCCCAATGCGTGAGCATGACCTGCATGATATCCACCGCCAGGGCGACGACTGATTGATAGCCGTTACTCAACTGTTCCAATGTGCTGCTGGTCTGGAGCGAGTTGAAGAATAGTTTGATGCTTGCTTCCCTCCCGCGCCGCCGTCTCAATTCTCCTTCGCCTTCGTGCTGGAGAAGTTGCCTGATGGCGCGGGCGCTGTATTCAAATGGCTTATCCCGCAACGAGACCAGCCATGACTTGGCGTCGGCAAGCGGCAGGAACGGGTTGAACAAATTTCCAACCCTTGCGTGGCCGTCTACGTCAACGCGCTGGTAACCGCTGTAAGGCAGCAGTCGCGTGCCTCCATAACTGAAGAGGAGTGTGTGCAGCTTGTTATTATTGCTTTCAAATCTGTCGTCGCCTCGCCGAAATCGCAGTTCGAATGGTTTCCGATAGCCGGCTAAGTGGACTTTGATATATCCCTCGCGGCTCTTATGCCGTAAGAAATGAGACGGCTGGAGGCCGTGAACGCCGCGTTGCTCCTCGCTCATTAAGGCCAGTGTCGCCGCTTCCAGAATCGAAGTCTTGCCGGTGCCATTCTCCCCAAGCAAAACTAGCCATGGCTTTTGGTTTTCGCGTGGGTTCAGATCGATTTTCAGGTGCTTGAAGACTTTGAAATTGTGTATCTCGAGAGCAGTGATGAACTGCGATCGCTGGAAAAAGAATTTCCTGCTCGCTCGACTCGTGCGAGGAGAGGCTCGTGCGATCATTTCCTCTGCTTCTTTATACCTGCGGGTGAGGGCCCTAACTTTTCTGGTAGAAACAAAGGTGGACGTCGGCTCCACCATCGCGATCACATTGTCAACCTGCTGATTGGTTAACGACTCTCCCCATAAGGTTGGCTTCTCACGTATCCATCGGTGTATGTATTGGCGGCTCGCCGCAGCGAAAGGTCTTGCGGGAGAAAGCAAGTCGAGCAAAAGTGTCTTGATCGCAGCTTCGTCTCCAATCATTCGTACAAAGGATGAGAGGAGTACGTTTTGAATACTTGCGATCGCAGAACGGCGGCGTTTAACCAATCCAGAGCGATTTAGGCCGAGAATGTCGATTGTTACTTCCCCCCGTTCCGTTGTCGCGGTAACCAAATCCTCTGAAAACACGAGATGTTTTTCCGGATCATCCGCACACGGATCGAGAAGAATCGGCTTTTCACCCTGAACTTCTGCCCAGTCGGTATCAATGCCGGCTCGCTGACCTTTAACAGGGAACTTATTACCCTTTGTTAGGAAACATTCTCGGCAGGCTGGATACAGGTTCTTCCACTCATAAGCAAGCCACCAGTAATGCTCCGGCGACTTTACGCCGTTTAGATCGACAGCGCCTCCTTTCGGACGAAAGTGATCAATCTCTACGTCGGTCAGACCAAGCGGTGTTTCGCAGTAGGCGCATTTATCACGAAACAAGGCGCGGAGTGGCGACTCAGCCAGCTTCCACAACAAGGGGTCGTATTTCGGTGTGTGCTGGATTCGTTGGGTTGGTGAAAGCGGTAACGCGGCAAAAAACTCCCTTATCTGCTTGGTAGCCCCTTGCCACCGCTCCGTGAGATCGTCGGGGACGTCTCCACGAGATATGCGTATCATTAGCGTTCCTCACTACGCTACTTCAGAAAAAGAAGATGAGTTGGGTGGGACCACGATGAGATGGGTCCCTGATAAAACGGCTAGTCAGGAAGTCCCTTTCATCGCAGAAAATACGCCGAGGAAGAAGGCGTGTCAATCGTTTGGACGCTACCGGCATGGGTTTGGCCACTGGATGCTGAAAAATCAGTGCGAAGCCTTTTGTGCGGCGTGTGCTCAGCACGTGAATCATCAAGTGACTTCTTTGATCGATACGAGCGACTTCGAAAGATTGAGCGTTAGTTTCGTACCTGATGATGTCTCGTCGAGTACATGGCCTCTGTAGTGACAAACTGCGTATGAGAAATTCTACCGCTACTTGATACCGCTGGCTGTTCGAAACTGTTTAGCCCAACGAATCAAAGAGTTACGGGCAACCTCGAAGTGAAGCCGCGGCAAGATTCGCGCGGCAAAAACTCAAGACCTTTGGGACCTAGAATCCCACGCTCGGCTAAACGCAAGTGTTTGCCTTTCACAGGTTGCAGCCAGCAAGAATTTCTGAGGATCTCAGGTCGTATCAATTCGCTCGTCGAGCCAGTCCGCAGCATCATTCCCCCAGCCGTCGAGTCCCAGTGGATCTCTAAAATTTAGTGGACTCCTCCAAACGTACCCATAAAGATTTATGTCTGCACCCTTAAAGCCGATCGGGTCTTCACTGATAAATCTGCCCTGTTCGGGGTTTATACCAGCGAGCCCGGTAGTACATTAGATCCGTCTCGACGTCTGATTCGCGCCCGGTGTACGAGTAGCGAGCTTGCGCTGATCCGCTGATAATCTTGCCGAACGAATCATATCGAAATCCTGCTACAGTAGTACCGGTGCTGGATCACTCCGACATGATCTCCGCTGATCAGCTGTAAGTTGCTACAATACCCCAAGATGGGCCTGAGCAAATAGGCACTTACTCTTTCTTTCGGTTGCAATTTTCACTTAGAAATTTAGAATGACTTCTTCTTAATAAAAATCAGGGCGCCTCAACGACACAGGTTGCAACGATTAATTTGTATTAGGGAGATGATAACGTGAAGGGCTGGATATACGAGGGCTTGGCTATTTGCCTGATTCTTTTTCTGCAAAACCAGTTAGCGTCGCCCGCGCAGGCTCAGGCAAACACCGTGTTTACGCCCAAGTTCATCTTGAAGAAAAGCGGACTGGAGTTGGAGCGAATTACCCATGCGGGAACTTTCTTTGATGTGGTCGGTCACAAGTCAGCTGTCTTAGGTTACGAGCATCGAGCTCTTGAATCTTGGGTCTACCCGTTGAAATTGCTTGATGATTTCCAGCTCTCGTTTCGCATCGAAGGCTATCCGCTGGAATTCCGCGCCGCGGACCTCGCAATCCTGATCAATGCGCGTCCCGAAGCCACGACCTTTACCTACTCGCACGCAGCCTTCACTGTGCATCAAACCATTTTCGCCCCGGTGGATGAACCGGGCATTATCATGCTGCTTGACGTAAAGAGTACGCTGCCGATAAGCGTGACGGTCTCGTTCCGTCCCAAGCTGAGACTGGCCTGGCCTGCCGGTTTAATGACAGGTAATCTCGAATGGGAAAAGAAGGAACATGTTTACTACATCACCGAAGAATCTAAACGGTTTGTTGGTCTGATTGGCTCACCAGCCGGGCAAGACGCTTCGGTCATGCCGTACCAGGAAGAGCCGAGAGATGTCCCTGCAAGTTTCGTCATCAACGCCTCGCCTGAAGATTTGATTACGAGCTTTATTCCTATTGTCATTGCCGGCGGCGTCGAAGGGCGTGAGAAGACGAAGGCTATCTATGATCGCCTGCTTCACTCAATACCAGAGCTTTACGATAAGAACGTCGCTTATTACGAACGCCTCGAAAATGAGACGGTTAGCTTAAAAACTCCTGACGACAGTCTCAACAAGGCCTTTAGTTGGGCCAAGGTTGGTGTGGACAAGGGCATCGCAACCAACCCCTCCCTCGGTACAGGATTGGTCGCGGGCTTTCGCACTTCAGGCGATAGCGAACGTCCTGGGTTCGCCTGGTTCTTCGGACGCGATGCAATGTGGACCTCGCTGGCCATCAACTCCTACGGTGATTTTGGAGCTGCAAGGAAAGCGCTTGAATTCTTGAGGAAATTTCAGCGGGCAGATGGCAAGATCCCGCACGAGATCTCCCAGAGCGCGTCGCTGATTCCCTGGTTCACCGATTATGAATTTCCCTGGAACAGCGCCGACGGATCACCGCTCTACGTGATTGCCCATGGCGATTACTGGCGGGCAACCGGCGATAAAGATTTCCTTCGGACGAATTGGGAATCGATCGTCAAAGCTTATCGCTTCTCTGCCGCCACCGACACGGATAGCAATCAACTGATTGAGAATTCAAAGAAAACGAAGTTTGGTCACGGATGGGTCGAGGGCGGCGCACTCTATCCCCCACACGAAGAGATTTACATGCAAGGTCTCTGGATCGAGGCATCGCGTTGTCTTGCTGAGATGGCCGCTGTCGTCGGCGATAGTGACCTGGCCGCAGCGGCGCGGGCTAATGGCGAGCGAACGCGCACCGCGATGGAGCAAACTTATTGGCTTGGGGACCGCGGCTTCTACGCCTTCGCTACCAAGCTACCAGCTGAAAAACCGCCTGAGGCTGAACCCGGCCCGAATATCATCGAGCGTCAGGCGCGTTTAAATGAATTGAGCAATAGGAGAATCTTTGACGAGGACACTGTGCTTCCTGCTGTCCCGCTCTGGTTTGAGACAATGACGGCTGAGCGTGCACAATCGGAGATAGATCATATAGGCAGCAACCATATCGCCACCGACTGGGGTGCGCGCCTCCTCTCGGATCAAAGCCGGCTCTACGATCCGCTTTCCTATCACAATGGTTCCGTATGGCCGCTTTTTACGGGCTGGGCCAGCATGGGCGCTTATCGTTACGGTCGCCCCCACGTTGGTTATCAAGCACTAACGGCGAATGCCTTGCTCACTTTCACCGGTGCACTTGGATATGTGACAGAACTGTTGTCTGGCGACTTCAACGCACCTTTCGGCCGCTCATCTCATCATCAAGTCTGGTCGGAGGCCATGGTCATCACGCCTGCCGTCCGCGGGCTGCTCGGGATAGAGGCAAGAGCCGGAGGCAAAGAGTTGCGGTTTGCACCTCAGTTGCCTGCGAACTGGAATCAAATTGAAGCTCGGAACGTGCCGGCCGGCAACACGCGTTTTGATATCACGCTCGAGCGCGAGATACGGCGCTTAACGGTTAAGATCACAAGACGAGGGGCGTTGACCGTCAAGGGTGCGACCATGGGCGAGAGAATCACCGTCGCGCCAGCTTTTCCGCTTGACGCACGCATCAGCGCAGTTAGAGTTCGGGGGCGATCCACCAAATTTGTGACCAACATTATCGGCGATGTGCAGCGCGCTGAGGTTAGTCTTGATGCTGACCAGCCGACCATTGATGTAGTCTATAGTTACGACGAAGGAACAGATGTTTTCGCAGATCAGGACATACCCGCCCCAGGCGCACAAAGCAAAGGCCTCCGGATTCTTAGCTCACGCGCAGATCATGACGCTTTGCATCTAGTACTTGAGGGGCTCGGCGGGCATTCCTATCGGTTGAACGTGCGAACTCCGCACGAAATCGGCGAGGTAAGCGACGTAATAAAGGAAACGGGCGGACCTAATGCAACGCGTTTAGTAATTGCCTTCAATGGGCCAACAGACACTTACGTCCGGCGAGACTTGACCATCCCTCTTAGGCATTACAAAAGGTAAAGTCTCTCTGACTGAGATGTGCGATACACGGCAATACGCCTTTTCACACACCCGCTGCCGCGAAGTGGTCCCGACCTGCTTGCTGCCAGCATGGATGGAAGATCGGAAGATGAAATGAAAACCTTATATTCCCTAATCGTGATATTTGCCGTGCCCTTAATTTTGGCGGCCCGAACGGAAAAACCAACCGCAATGGAACCACTGAGTCCTAACGCTCAAAACGACAGCACCGCGAACGGTTACAAAAAAAAATGGTGGAAAGAAGCCGTTGTCTATCAAATCTATCCACGCTCATTCAAAGACTCAAACGGCGATGGTATCGGTGACTTGAAAGGTATTACTTCAAAACTCGATTACATCAAGGGTTTAGGCGTAGACGTTATTTGGCTTAGCCCGATGTACGACTCACCGAATGCGGATAACGGTTACGACATTCGTGACTACCGGAAGATAATGAGAGAGTTCGGCACGATGGCTGATTTTGATGAACTGTTGAGAGGCGTTAAGCAGCGCAAAATGAAGATGATTCTTGACCTGGTGGTTAACCACTCGAGCGACGAACACGTATGGTTCGCCGAGAGTCGGAAATCAAAAGACAATCCGTATCGCGATTACTACGTTTGGCGACCCGCCAAGGCGGGCAAAGAGCCGAATAACTGGGTCTCGTACTTTTCCGGTCCAGCCTGGAAGAAAGATGCGGCAACGGGCGAATACTACCTGCACCTCTTCGCCGAAAAGCAGCCCGATCTAAATTGGGAGAATCCCAAAGTGCGCCACGAAGTCTACGACATCATGAAGTTTTGGCTTGATAAAGGGGCGGACGGCTTCCGTATGGACGTGATTCCCTTTATCTCAAAAGATCAGAGCTTTCCGGATTTTCCTAAAGACTACGACGGCAATTTCGGCAAAGTCTATGCTTCGGGGCCGAAACTCCATGATTACATTCAAGAAATGAATCGTGAAGTATTGTCAAAATATGATGTGATGACTGTCGGTGAAGCTGCGGGCTGGACGCTCGAGAAGACGCCTTTGCTTGTGGACGAAAGACGCAATGAATTGAACATGATTTTTCAGTTCGACGTCGTCGGTATTGACCGTCAGCGGTGGCGAAAGAAACCGTGGACCTGGCGCGATGTTAAGGCGATCTATACTCGCTACGACAAGGCACTGGACGTACATAGTTGGAATACGGTCTTCTTGTCCAACCATGACAACCCGCGCGTGGTTTCTCACTTCGGTGACGACTCCCCAGGGTATCGCTTAGCTTCGGCAAAAGCGTTGGCGACGATACTGCTGACGCAGAAAGGCACACCGTTCATCTATCAAGGCGATGAACTGGGGATGACCAACTATCCTTTCACGAAGATCGAAGAGTTTGATGATATTGAGGTGAAGAATGCCTGGAAGGCTGAGGTCTTGACCGGACAAGTAGACGCAGCCGATTATATCGCTCACCTACGGAAAACCAGCCGCGACCACTCCCGCACGCCTATGCAGTGGGACAACTCCGCAAATGCAGGTTTTACTACCGGCGCTAAAGCATGGCTTGCGGTGAATCCAAACTATAAAGAGATTAACGCCAGTCAGGCTTTGGCCGATCCGAATTCGGTTTACGATTATTTCAGAAGAATGATCGAATTGCGGAAAAGAACTCCTGCCTTGATTTACGGCGACTACAAGGACCTCGACCCGCAACACCCTTCGATCTTTGCTTATACGCGCACGCTCGGCCCGGATAAGTATCTCGTTGTTCTAAACCTTTCAAAAGAAAAGGTGGCGTACACGCTGCCCGCAGGCGTGAAGGCTGGTCAGTTGGCACTTTCAAACTCAGACGCCAAAGAAGAGAATGTCACGGTCGTGAATTTGAGCGGTTGGGAAGCGAGAGTTTACAGACTGTAGATCCTTAAAATTCGAGGGTGAATTATTGGTGATCCTAGACATTAATATCGAACCCTCAGCCTTTCATCCCGATGGCTCAGAGTCTATATTGAATACCGGAAGCGTAATGATTTTAAGGAGAAGAATGAGCGTGACAGAGAAACCAAAGGCCAGGAAAGATTTCCTCTTTCTCATAACAATTCTTTTACTGATCTCTTCTCCCTTAGCCTTATCCGAGTCTGCGCCAGATAAGGCATCCGCGGACCAGCTTCGGGCTATCCAAAAATATATCAAAGAAAGCTGGCGTTCATTGACACGATCGAGCGCACAACTTGCCAGGGCTGCCCCTGATCCAAAGTTCAAGCCTATGGCCAATGGGCGCTGGCCTGTTTATGTTTCTCGCCGCGAGAATATCAAAAACATCGAGCAAACGTTACAGGCTCAGATGTCGCCCGAAGACTTTGCCACGATTGAAATTCGGCAGCTGCCTGCGAACGCGGGTGAGATTCGAGAACACGGTCTGCTTTACCTGCCTTACCCGTATGTCGTGCCTGGTGGGCGCTTCAACGAGATGTATGGATGGGACAGCTACTTTACGCAAGTGGGACTAGTCCGAGATGGCGAGGTAGCATTGGCAAGGAATATGACTGATGATTTTCTTTATCAGATTGAACACTACGGCAAAATACTGAACGCCAATCGAACTTATTACCTGTCACGCTCTCAGCCTCCGTTTTTGACGCAAATGATCCTTAACGTTTACCGGAAGCAGCGAAGTGTCGCTTGGCTGCGAACAACCGTCCCGGCCATCGAGAAATACTACCGCTTCTGGATCGAAGAACCACACCTCACAAAGCAGACAGGGCTTTCACGTTATTATGACCTGGGTGACGGTCCAGCACCGGAAGTTCTATCGGGTGAGCGCGACGACAAAGGACGAGACCATTACGATCTCGTCAAAGACTATTACCGCACACACGATGTCAAAGACTACGATCTAAGCCAGTATTACGACAAAGCGAGGGACCAATTAACAGATCTCTTCTACAAGGGCGACCGCTCGATGCGCGAGTCCGGCTTTGATCCCTCAAATCGATTCGGACCCTTCAACATCGATATCATCCACTACGATCCAGTGTGCCTGAATTCTTTGCTCTACCTGATGGAGACGGATACGGCAGAAATTCTAAGAATCCTTGGCCGTGGTCGGGAGGCACGGGTCTGGACGAATCGCGCTCAAGAACGGCGTAAAAGGATCAACAACTTGATGTGGGATGAACAGGACGGTCTTTACTACGATTATAACTTTGCCGAGAAGAAACTGCGGCGCTATCCCTTCGTGACGACTTTCTATCCCCTGTGGGTTGGTGCTGCTGATGAAAGGCGGGCGGCGCGGATTGTGGCGAACCTTCATCTTTTTGAACGACCAGGCGGGCTGCTAACAAGCACTTCCGTCAGCGGTAGTCAATGGGATGCTCCTTTTGGCTGGGCGCCGACGGAGATGATAGCCATCCAGGGACTGCGCCGCTATGGATATAACGAAGAAGCTAATCGCGTCACTGCGAACTTTCTTTCGACAATTCTGAAGGAATTCATCCAGCACAACACGATCGTGGAGAAGTATGACGTCGAGCGACGCGAATCGGAGGTCAGCGCGGGACTGAAGTTTGGATACAAGTCTAATGAGATTGGGTTTGGCTGGACCAATGCCGCTTTCACAGAGCTCTATGCTCAATTGCCTGAAAGAGAGAAGCAGAACGTGTTGAAGCTGGATGGCACGAAATTGACTCGATAAGCCATAGACCAGCCACCCGCGTTAGAAAAACGAGAAGCCCAGAAAGGCTTCTCGTTTTTGTTAGGTACGTCGTTGGCGTTAGTTGGCTAAGTACCGCCAACTCAGATTCGCAGCTCAAACTCGCTAGAATTTGAACTTCAACGCAAATTGGAAATTGCGCTGCGGGTCTCCACCGCCGTAAGCCGTGTTCGAGATAACTCCCGCATGGGCATTGGGGCTGGCCGGATTCCCGATAAATGAGTCGGGTTGGTCGAGGTTAACGTGATTGTAGAGATTCACTACCTCAACGCGGAACTCCAGTTCCGTGTTTTCAGTGAAGCGGAATTTCTTGAATAGCGAAGCGTCAGTTCTCCAGTAACCCGGCCCGCGCAGCGCGTTTCTCTTCAGGTTGCCAAAAGTTCCTACGGCCGGTTTCGCAAAGACAGTAGGATCGAAGAAACGATCTCGTGGTCCACCCGTCTTAGCATCCCCTACTATGTTCGGTCGATTGGGGCCTGTGTCTGAGATTCCGCTGGTATCGTAGCCAACATTGAAGGGCAATCCGCTTTCAATGAACGAATTCGAGTTGACTTGCCATCCACCAACAAGATAGTCCATACGTTTGGAGACATTCCCGAAAAATCGCTTGTTGCGCCCGAACGGCAGCTCCGACACCTGCGCAATGACAAAAACGTGGGTACGGCTAAAATCCGCCGGCCCATAATTGACCTTTCGGTCGATGAAGAAGTAGTCGCGGTCGTAATTGGTCGCCCGCTGCAATGTGTAGTGAGCCAGAATCGAATAACCGTTAGTGAAACGCTTCGTGAGTTTAGCTTGAAGCGCGTTGTAGTGGTCATCGCCGCCATCAGAGTAGAGAAGAACGTCTTGCGTCCACCCGAACCTGTTGAAGAAGACACGGCGGTTATTTCTCGGCACAGTCCCAAACCCTGCGAGAGTCGCCTGGTTGCCTTCGCAGTCCGGGTTATTACCGCAGAACACATGCGTGCCCTTATTCCCAACGTATGCTGCTTCAACCGATATGCTATTGGTCAGTTGGTGTTGCACGGTCACGTTCCAGGCATCGACGGTGGGAAGCGTTTGTTTGAAATTCACGACACGGGGAGTGACTCCATCCGGGAGGAAGAACCGCCCGTTTGATGGTAGCGACGCATTCGGCACGCCGCCCCGATTGGGAGGCGCAGTCAGGCCGAAGAAATTCGTGAACCCTGGCGGGCCTTGCGCCAGAGTGAAGACAGCTTCCTGTCCGTTGTTGCCTGAAAGATTTTGGATGGCCAGAACCGGCAGGTTCTGTGTAACGGTATGGCCGAAGACAGAGCCGAACACGCCGATGTCATAACTGCGACCGTAGCCAGCCCGCACCACCGTCTTCTCACTTAGCTGATAAGTGATCCCGAGGCGAGGCGCCCAATTCAAGTTATTTTTGACGCCACCATTCAGGTTGTTTCCCCCTTCTCCGGCTACGATGACTTCTCCAGTTGTTGTGTCAGGGAAACCACCGTTGCCTGCTGCATTAACCTTCTGTGGGTTGATGACGTCTAATCGCAGACCATAGGCGAGAGTGAGCTTCGGGGTTACGCGCCAGGTGTCTTGCGCATAATAAAAATGACGCCACTGCCGCTCTGCCGCTGTGGTGCTTGTGCTGACGAAGCGCTTGAAGAAAGTCACATCTCCGATCAGGAAGGTCGCAATCCCAAGCCCCTTTGCCTGAAGTTGGCCATTCACTACCTGGCCCGTGCGATTCTCGCTGAAGGACAGCTCCCCAGATCGATGATTGTCGCTTGGCACTCGCAAGTTTAATGCGCGGCGGATATCAATGCCGAACTTAAAGGTGTGATTGCCCCAAGACTTCACGAGATTGCCGACAAATTGGTATTGTTTTTCTTGCTCATTCAAAGGACAGTTACAACGTCCGGCGAATTCATCCAGGCCGGAACCGAAAGTGAAACCTCGGTCGCCTTGAACAAAACCTTCAAACAGGCCCGATGTGAAATTCTCGTCGAGATTCAACCCAGGAACGCCTGCATCCGCCGCCGGCTTCTTGCCGAAATCGTTGGGCAGAACATTGACTCCGTACTTGAAGAAGCCGAACCGGAAGTCGACCACGACAGTAGGAGAAAGAGTGTAGTCAAAGCCAATCGCCACGCTGTGATTGCGAACCTTCGAGGTGCCGCCCAGCGCCACTAACTGCTGGCCGCCACCCGCTCCGAAAGCTTGTGCACCATTGCGCTTGTAGTTGGCGAAACTATATCTGCCAAACAAATTCAAGTTGCCCGAGAGCCGACTGTCGATGCGAACATCGAAGGTATCGTTGTTGAAAACCTCACTCCCGGAAGCGACATAATTGTTACGAGTGCCATTGTCCGTCCCTGGTGCGTTAGGTGCAGGGATCAGTTTCAAGAGATTCTGAGCCTGCTGTGATAGACGGCCGGCTGGAATCATATTGCCGGGGAACTGCAGACCAGTCTGCGGGTCATAGATGTTTACACCATACCCACTCAAGTCGCCAGTGCGCGCTGCATTTGTCGGAACCGTCAGCAAGCGCGATCCGCCGGTCTTGCTGCGCGTTCCTTGATAGTCGCCGAAGTAAAAGAATTTATCTTTTATGATCGGACCGCCAATCGATCCTCCAAACTGGTTCTTCAAACTATCGGGTATGAACTTGCCAGTAAGTGGATCCTTCTGGAATTGGGTGAAGGGATTCCGTGCTTGCAGCACATCATTCTGCCGGAACTCGAAGATGCTGCCGTGGAGCTCGTTCGTGCCCGATTTGGTTTGCACCGAAACGACGCCGGCGATTGCCTGCCCGAACTCAGCATCATAATTCTGCGAAGTAATCTTGGTCTCGCCAACCGCCTCGAAGTTCGGGTTGATGACGATGATGCCAAGAATAGGGTCGCGGTTCTCAGTGCCATCCAGTTGGTAGCCGGTACCGCTAAAGTGCTGACCGTTGACCATGATCTGCGTCGAACCTTGCGGGTTTTCGCTCGCCGCGTGTTGCCATTGAAGCTGCTGCGTGCCCGGTGTGAGCAGAATGAATTTTGTGAAGTTCCGGTCGACGATTGGTAAATCGGTGATTTGGCGCGTTTCGAAGGTTGTCGCCACATCAGCGCGGTCGGTCTTTAGGTCTTGACCTTCGGCGGCCGTGATCGTCACTGTTTCGCTGACCTGCCCGGCTTGGAGCGTGACGTCAGTTTTGGCTTGAGCATCAACATTCACCACAACCGAAGTTACAAGCCCTTGCTTGTACCCGGACTTTTCGATTGTGACCTTATAATTCCCAGGCAGTAACCGGTCTTTGACATACAGTCCGGAGTCGTTCGTCTTAACAGTATCCGAGGTATTTCGGTCGATGCTCGTGATTGTCACGGTGGCATCTGGGATCACCGCTCCCTGGGCATCGGTGACGATACCAGAAATACTGCCATACACTGCTTGCGCACGAATATCCAGGGCGAATGTGACGACAAGTAACAGGCTAAGAAGGAATAACGTGAGTTTGCTTCTGCGCATAAAGTGCTCCTTAGGTGTTGGCTTTTGAGAAAGCGGTTACCACGAACTTTAAACCCGCACGTAGAAAATTCTGTGAGCCGGGGCTTCGAACTTCTTTAATAGCGCAAGAAAGACGATGCAGACTAGGGGGTTGCTGATTAGATCGCTTACGGCTCACGCAATTTAGACGCCGCTAACGGTAAAGTCAATGTTTTCAGACGTCCCTTAACGGTAAGGCCAAAGCTTTAATCATCGAGACGCTATAATACAGCTTGATATGAAAGGAAATGGGGCTTAGAAATACCGATGCCTCACGCAGACAGACCTTCAAACTAGCCCCGGAACAACGCAGGCTTTACGAAAATTTGGATTTAATCCAATTTCTAAAATACCAAGGAATAAAAAAGCCTAAGTCGAATGTCGACCGTCGATTTCTCGAACTTTGCAGAGAATGAATCCTTAGAAAAAGACCTCGTTAACGAGGCTAGAAACTAACACCCGCTGGTCGAGCGACTCAAGCGATACTCTAGCGGCTAACCTGACGCGCCGAGCAGTTGATTCAATTTTTTCCTGTACGCATCCGGGGCGTCGCTGTCCCTGTGTGATGATCAAAGCCCTCTTCGCCGCTTCATTAATCATCTGACCCACTGAATCAATCGGAACCTGAATGGACTTATCAGTGTCAGGCATATCAGATTTATTGCCTCGTTGTGCGCCTCCACTGTGCTTAACAAGCGACTTATATTCTTCTCGCTGCCCAGTGTCAACGGAAAACGAAGAAGGGAGCCGGTGTGTTACCATTTCGCACTACAGCTAAAGAGTACAAGTATGATCAAGTCTGCCTTCCAGGTGATGTCGACCAACCTGCTGGTCGCTATTTTTGCGCTAAGCGTCGCAAGTCAAACGCAAAGCCAGTCAGTGTCAAAGACTCAATCAGACGCTCCAACGGTCGCGCAAGCGCAGTCGCTCATAAGTGTCGGTAGGATTGACGATGCCATAGGGATGCTGAGAGGCCTGGCAAAGTCCAGTTCAAACGATACGACAATAAATTATCTTTTAGGGCTCGCCTACTACCAAAAGAGCGACCACGTCCGAGCGATTGAGCATCTTTCGATAGCCGTGAAGCAAGTGCGGGAAGCTAACCCTCAGTACCAACAAGGGGTGCAGATGCTGGGGCTATCTCACTACCTGATGGGACACTTTAAAGAGGCGATTCCATATCTCGAAGAAGTTAAACACTGGTCACCTGATAGTGTGGAGACAGGATATGTATTAGGACTCAGCTACATTCAAACACACAGCCCAGAAAAGGCGCGCGACGCGTTCGCACGAATGTTTCGTGTCCCACCCGATTCCGCATCTGCTTACCTAATCAACGCCCAGATGCTGATTCGCCAGCAGTTCGAAGACTTAGCCGAGAAAGAACTGCGAAAAGCGCTTGAACTTGATCCGCACCTGCCACAGGCTAATTTCTTACTTGGTGAACTCGCAATATTTCGTGCCGAAATCGATCGTGGTATCGAACTTCTCCAAAGAGAGATAGCGATCAATCCAGCGTTCGGTATGGCTTACTACAGGTTGGGAGAGGCATACACGCGGCAGCTCAAATGGGATGAAGCGGTTGCACCTCTGCAAAAATCTATTTGGCTCAACCCGTACTTCAGTGGTCCTTATATTGTGCTGGGGAAGGTTCATTTTAAGAAAGGGGATCTATTGAACGCTGAAACTGTATTAAGGCGCGCGCTAGCGATGGACCCGAACAATTTCTCCGGTCATCAGCTGCTCGCTCAAGTTTTGCGACAAGCCAATCGATTAGAAGAGGCAAAAAAGGAGTTTGAAATCGCTGACCGCCTAAGGACAAGCTCTGATAAGGATAGGTAGGTAGATGGCTTAAAGATGTTCGCGAAGATTCGAAAGGGTTGCCACCCGGTCATATTCTGTCTCGCAGCCGGCGCGTTGCTTGCAAATGGACCTACTGTGTCGCCATCTGGCCCGTATGGTGCGAATACACAACACCATCATCCTGCCGGTCTAATGGTGACAGCTGGAAAGGATGAAGAAGGTTTTCCAGTCAGCTTCGTCGATGTGGCGGCATCCGCGGGGCTTTCGGAACCGATTATCTACGGTGGACTTGAACGAAAGAAATACATCATTGAAACTAACGGCAGTGGTGTCGCGTTCCTCGATTATGATAACGACGGTTGGATAGACATTCTGCTCCTCAACGGAACTCGCCTCGAAGGCTTTCCCAAAGGGAAAGAGCCTACCGTTAAGCTATACCAGAACAAGCGCAACGGCACATTCGCAGATGTCACCGTCAAAGCAGGGCTGCGGTCGTCCGGATGGGGCTCGGCGATTTGCGCCGGCGATTACGATAATGACGGGTACGAAGATTTTTTCCTCACGTATTGGGGCCAGAACGTTCTCTATCGAAATAATGGGAACGGCACGTTCACAGATACAACTACAAAAGCAGGACTCGGAACGACAGGCAATCGTTGGGGCTCGGGCTGTACCTTCGTCGACTACGATCGCGATGGCAAGCTCGATCTCTTTGTCGCAAACTATTTGAAATTCGATCTCAACACAGCGCCGGAGCCGGGAAAGGGAGCAAATTGCACATGGAAAGGCATTCCTGTGAATTGCGGACCTAAAGGTTTACCTACAGATACAAACCTTCTTTACCACAACAATGGTGACGGTACGTTTACTGATGTATCTGAGAGATCAGCTATTTCTGCAGTGAAGGGTCGCTATTCTATGACAGCGATAACGACCGACTTCAATAATGACGGCTGGCCGGACATCTACGTCGCCTGCGATTCAACAGCCAGCACGCTCTACCGCAACAACCGCGATGGCACTTTTACAGATGTCGCGCTGGAAACGAGCACTGCTTATAACGAGGACGGTCAGGCGCAGGCCGGGATGGGTGTCGCCATTGGTGACTACAATGGCGACGGCCTTCTCGACATCTTCAAGACTCATTTTTCGGATGATCTGCCCGGGCTCTACAGGAATAGTGGACGCGAGTTTTTTGAGGACGCATCCAGAGCAGCAGGTTTCGATCACACTCCCTATGTCGAGTGGGGAACCGGGTTTGCTGATTTCGACAACAATGGTTCACCGGACATAATGATCGTTACCGGTAATGTCTACCCCGAGGTCGAGAAACTCTTTCCGGAATATGCGCATCGCAGCCCGCGCCTCGTTTATCAAAATCTCGGAAATGGCCGCTTCAAAGAAGTGACCGCTCGAGCTGGACCAGGAGTGCTGACTCCTAAATCGAGTCGAGGTTGCGCTTTTGGAGATTTTGATAACGATGGCGACATTGATGTTTTAGTCATGAACATGAACGAACCGCCGTCCCTACTGCGGAATGAATACATCAATAAGCAAAGTCAGCGAACCAATAACTGGCTCCAAGTGAAGCTCATTGGGACGAAGTCGAATCGCAGTGCCATCGGTGCTCGAGTGCAGGTAAAAAGCAGCGTGCGTGTGCAAGTTCAAGAGGTGACCAGCCAATCCAGTTACTACTCACACAATGATCTACGCTTACATTTCGGCATGGGTCTAAATCAGAAAGCGGTACAAATGGAAATTCGCTGGCCTAACGGGCAGACCGAAACGGTCAAAGATGTTGCCGTCAATCAGACTGTAAGGATCA
>Ga0137403_10002588_pt1 | contig 22095 bp, 16 predicted proteins | sample CZOMad2_1_16fung_FD_122057 | JGI IMG/M metagenome (GOLD analysis project Ga0137403, IMG submission 122057) | Vadose zone soil fungal communities from Angelo Coast Range Reserve, California, USA - CZOMad2_1_16fungal (Hybrid Assembly) | ecosystem: Environmental > Terrestrial > Soil > Vadose zone...
TCACCAGGCTTCTCCAGGCAACAGATCGAACCACAGCCATCGGCCAGACCCTCCAGAAATGCCCCTTTGTTGTACAGTAATTTCGTACCCGCTGGCCATGATGAAAACGTAAATGATGAAACGCAGATGACCAAACGCAAATCCAAAGGCGCCTACATGATCTCTGCGGTGGCGGAAATGTACGGGATCCATCCGCAAACCCTGAGGCTCTACGAGCGCGAGGAACTGCTGAAACCTTCCCGCACCGAAGGCAACACGCGGCTGTATACGGAAGAAGATCTGCAACGGCTGGAATTTATCCTTTCCCTGGCACGCGACCTCGGCGTAAACATCGCTGGCATTGCGATCATTTTGCAGATGCGCGAGCGCATGGAGGAAATGCAGCACCAGATTCAGGACTTCGTCCAGTATGTGCAGCGGGAAGTCCTGCCCCGGGCGGCGGCAGTCGATCCCGCGAAAGGCGCGCTCGTGCCCATGCGACGGTCGATCGTCACACCGCCGCCGCGAAAAAAGTAACTACGAATGCCGCCATCCTCCAGACATCTCGCGCTGTTTCTTTTGTCATCGTTCTCTTTTCTTGGCCGCGCGGCCAGCGCATTGCAAGCCGCGGACGCAACTCCCGACGGCGCTGGCGCCTACGCCACCGGGCAGTACCGCAATCTCTTCGCAGAGGCCGGACATTCGCCCAAAGAAATCTCCGCCAAAATCGACGCCGCGTTCCAGCAGCTATTCCACGGCAATCCCGAAACTCAGGCCGTCTACTTCCCTTCTGGCAAGAACGCGCAGGGACCGTTGGCCTATCTCACGGATTGGAACAACCATGACGTCCGCACCGAAGGCATGTCCTACGGCATGATGATTTCAGTCCAGATCGACAAGAAAGCGGAATTTGATGCTCTCTGGAATTGGGCCAAAACCTATATGTACATCAGCGACCCGAAGCATCCTTCTTATGGGTACTTTTCGTGGTCGTGCAAGACTGATGGCTCTCCCAACGAGGAAACCGCAGCGCCGGACGGAGAAGAATACTTCGTGATGTCGCTCTATTTCGCCGCCCACCGCTGGGGCAACGGAACCGGAATCTACAACTACCAGGCCCAAGCCGACGAACTTCTTCATACGATGCGCCACCGCGTGATGATGACCGGGCCCACGAAGTTCGGCCCCCGAACGGTCGCCAACGAAGTGGACGAAGATACAAAGATGATTCGCTTTGTTCCCGGAGTGGAGCGCGGCAACTTCACCGATCCCTCCTACCACCTCCCCGCTTTTTACGAACTCTGGGCGCGCTGGGGACCCGCCGAAGACCGCGCCTTCTGGGCGGAGGCCGCGACCGCCAGTCGCGCATTCTTCCTGAAGACGACAAATCCGCAGACCGGACTCGCCCCCGCCTATGCCAATTTCGACGGCACCCCTCATGCGACTAAGTTTCCGCAGTCGACGATCTTCGGCTACGACTCGTGGCGCACAGCCAGCAATTGGTCAGTGGATTGGTCGTGGTGGCGAAAGGCCCCACAAGAGCAGCAGCTCAGCGACCGCATTCAAGCTTTCTTCCGGGCACAGGGTCTTTCGACCTACAGCGATCTCTACACCCTCGACGGCAAGTCCGTGCTCAATCATCATTCGCCAGGTTTGGTCGCCACCAACGCTGTCGCCAGCCTCGCCGCCACCGATCCGAACTCCAAGGAGTTTGTGCAGGCTCTCTGGGATACTCCCATCCCTTCCGGACAAGGCCGTTACTACGACGGGATGCTGTATTTACTCAGCTTCCTACACTGCAGCGGAGAGTTTCGGATTTGGAAGCCTTGAACAGCCAGGCTCCTAGGATCGACTGATGCTGAGATTCCTACTGACTCTGGCCTGGCTCGCCTGCGTTCTCTACTCCACTGTCCCGGCGTTCTGGCTGGCAGTTCATCCGTTTGCCAGTTTCTGGCGAGCCTACCGGCGGAATCCCTTCGCTCTTTTGGTTCCGGTGTGGATCGCGCTCTGGATCGCAGTCGCGCTGTTCACCGCCCCGTGGCGGCACCTTCGGATCTACAACACGGCAATGACATGGATTCCAGCTACGGCTCTCCTTATGGCTGGAATCTGGATCTATCGCAGGGCAGGCTCAAACTTCAGTTGGTCACAGCTCGGCGGCTTGCCGGAGGTGCGCGAATCCAGCGGACCACATCCGCTCGCCGCTACGGGAATTCGCGCTCACGTCCGTCATCCCATCTATCTAGGGCATCTGCTCGAGATGCTGGGGTGGAGCCTTGGCTCCGGCCTGCTGGTTTGCTGCGGGCTGGCGGTGTTCGCAGTGATCACCGGCGCTTGGATGGTTGTCATGGAAGACCGTGAGCTGAAGAGCCGTTTTGGCGAGGGATACCAGCACTATAAAGACAACGTGCCCGCCATATTCCCGCGCCGAACTCCCTATAATCCAAACGAGAGCTAATCCCTTTATGCGTTTCGAACTCTTCGTCGCCACTCGCTACCTCCGCGCCAAGCGCCGCCAGGCCGTCGTCGGTCTGGTGACGATCATTTCCATTCTTGGCGTGGCCGCCGGTGTGGCGTCCCTCATCATCGCTCTCGCGATCAATAACGGCTTCCGCCAGGACCTGCAAGACCGCCTGCTGGGCTCTACTTCCCACGTTAATCTCCTGCGCGTGGAGAGCGACGGAATCCGCGACTGGAAGAGCCTCCTGCAACGCCTGGGACAGCAACCCCACGTGGTTGCCGCCGCTCCGGCGATCTACGAACAGGTGCTGGTTTCCCGAGGAGCCCGCGCCAGAGGTGCAGTCCTAAAAGGAATGATTCCGTCCGAAGAAGGCCGTGTCAGCGATCTGCTGAAGTCGGTCAAGACCGGCTCCGCAGAAGCATTGGAGGAGGCGACCCTACCAACTACACTGAACCCCCAAAAGAAGGAAGATAACCTGCCCGACTCCCTGTCTGCGGTGCATGATCGCGTCGCAGCCATGCCCCCGATTGTGCTCGGCAAGGACATGGCCACCGACCTAGGCGCAACGGTCGGCTCGGTAGTTCTGGTGACAAGTCCCCAAGGCGAACTAACGCCCTTCGGGATGGTCCCGAAATACATCCGCTTCCGTATTACCGGCATCTTCGACTCCGGCTTCTACGATTACGACAGCTCCTGGGGCTTCGTCCGCCTCTCGGACGCGCAACAGCTCTTCGGTCTCGGTGACGTTGTCTCGGTCTTGGAATTCAAGATCGACGACATCTACCGTGCCCCAGAAGTTGCCAAGCAACTGGAAGGCGCCGCAGGCAAAAGCTTCATGGCCACGCAATGGATGGAGCAAAACAAGGCGCTTTTCCGCGCGCTTCGCCTGGAACGCCTCGTCACCTTTATCACCATCGGCCTGATCGTTTTCGTGGCCGCGCTGAACATCCTGATTTCCCTCACCATGATGGTGATGGAAAAAACAAAGGACATCGCAGTCCTAATGTCGATGGGAACGAAGCAGGCACAAATCCGCCGCATCTTCATCCTGCAAGGCATGCTTGTAGGAGTCGTAGGCACAGCGCTGGGTCTACTTTTAGGTTTCGCGCTCTCCTGGGCGGGCGCGCACTACCACCTGCTCTCCCTCTCGGCCGAGGTTTATTCCATCGACTATGTACCCTTCGCGCCTCACCTTACCGACGGCGTGATCGTGGCCGCGATTGCCGTAGTAGTGTCCTTCCTGGCGACACTCTACCCGTCGTCGTCAGCAGCGCGAATTCTCCCTGCCGAAGCGTTGCGCTATGAGTAAGCGCTAATCACGTAGGAAGAGAACTAAAGAAGCAATAGCGAATGGGCGAGACGAGACTTGAAACCCACTCGAAAAGTAGTTTCAACAACACACTGGGCACGGCTGGCACAGGTAAGACATTAGAGCACTGGAAAAACATGACAATGGATCGCAAACGGATCGCGGGATTTCACCCGCCGAGCTTTGGTGTGCCAAATTCGACCGATGTCCGGCTTCAGCTTCCGGTCGCCGCAGATCGGTTTCTGCGTTGACCCTTTACCCAACGCTAGCTTGCTTTGAAAAAGTGTGCGATCTTCTTTCCTGCGTCTTCCGTGTAGTACACCGTAACTTTCGATCCTTTGACCGCACCCTTAGCGACGTCCTCTCCTGCGTCTTTACTGGCGTGCTCGGTCAGCCGGAACGTCTCCTCCGCGCCATCGCCGGTAGCGAGAACTAACTTCTTTCCGCCCCTGTCGACTTCCTTGACCGCGCCGTAGGTCGTCTTCAATCCGTCCTTTCCAACTCTGTCGATTTCGATCGCGGTATCGGTGGTTCCTCGTTTCGCGTAGTGCACCACTACCTCTCCACCTTCTTTCAAACCGTGCAAGGAATCCTTGGATGCCGTCTCCGTGGCGTCGGCACCGTGAACCGCTGTCTTGTCGAGAACGTGCACCGAGTGGCGAGTTCCATCGTCCGTTTTAACTACCACGGTTTTCGTACCTGAATCGATCTTCTCAATCGTTCCATGAACGGCTGTGACAACATCTTCCGCCGCAAATGCCGGCGCAACGAAGAACAGTGCGATGATCATTCCTGATAAAGCTTTCATTGGATTACGCTCCTATAGTTGAGAATTGTGAATCTGTTACCTCTTTTTGCCTACCTTCTCTGGCCCACCTTCCGTTACCCATCCGCTGCTGTTGCTGCTGACAAGCTTGCCGCAGCATTCGGGCCGATCGGGTAAATTCGATCGATCCCATCCCCCGCCCAGAGCTTGAATCACCAGCACAGTGTTCGCCATGCGACGCCCCAGGATGTTGACTGCAGTAACCTCATCCGTGAGCGCCGCACTTTGCGCGGTGATCACCTCGAGGTAACTTGTGACTCCACCTTTGTAGCGAGTGACGGAAAGGTTGAGCGAGTTCTGCGCCGCTACCACCGCTTCATCCTGGACCTTGGCTTCGTTTTCCAGAATCCTGACAGCCGCCAGGCCGTCTTCCACCTGTTGGAATCCAGTTAGCACGTTCTCCCTGTAAGTGGCCACTTGAACGTCATACGAGGCGCGGGCTTGGTCGGTGAGGGAGCGGCGTCTCCCCACATCAAAGACGGTTCCAACAGCGGAACCCCCTAAAGACCACAGGCCGCTTGGGCCATTCAGCAAGGTGGTGATGGCGGAGCTTTCAAAACCTCCGGAACCGCCCAGAGTGATCAGCGGATAGTAGGCCGACTTGGCCACTCCGATCTGGGCGTTGGCGGCCGCTACCCGCCTCTCCGCGGCTGCGATATCCGGGCGCCGCTCCAGCAGTTCCGAGGGCACGCTGACAGGAACGTGGGGCGGCGGCGCGGTGAGCGGAAGCGGAGGAAGATTGAACTCGGCTGGAGGTTTCCCGATGAGGATTGCCACCGCGTGCTCGTACTGAGCGCGCAGCACACCGACATCCATCGCCGCTGCCCGCGTGGTTTGCAACTGGGTCTTCGCCTGCTCAACATCTACTTCCGAAGCGATACCTCCGGCGAAACGACTTTGATTCAGTTCCAGGGCCTGCTCGTACTGCTGAACAGTGGAGTTCAGGAGCTGTTCCTGGGCATCGAGGCTGCGGGCCTGAAAGTAATCGATGGCGAGATCGGCGTGCAGGCTCAGGTTCACGGCCGCCAGGTCTGCCGCACTGGCCTGCGCTTGTTCGCGGTAAGACTCAACGTTGCGTCGAACCCTTCCCCAAACGTCGGCCTGATAGGAAATATCGAATGGAACCACAAAATCGTTGGAGGTGACGCCATCGAACGAAGAACCCGGGGGCGGGCGGTGGGCCGATACTCGTGTCCGGGTCGCAGAAGGCGCAGCGGTTAGCGTTGGAAAATAATCCGCGCGATAGTAGCGCAGAACTGCACGCGCCTCGCGGAACTGCGCCTCCGCGGCCTTTAGATTCTGGTTCGATACATTGACCTGGAGTTCGAGGGTATTCAGCTGCGGATCCTGAAAGATGGTCCACCATGCGCCGCCAAGATTCTGGTCGTTGGGTTGCGCGGGCTTCCAGTCTCCTACCTCTTTATAGGCGGGAGGCGCCTGCACCACCGGAGGATGGTACTTGGGTCCAACTGCGCACCCGTTCAACACTGGCAGGGCGATCAGCAGTAGAACTCCCGCCAAAGTTGCTGGTGGCCGATTCTTGGCGAGACAGGTTTTCGGAATGGTTTTCACTTGGTATCCCCCGGCAAACTTGCCTGAACAATCTGCACTGCCTGCCCGGACACGACGGAGTCGGGCGGATTGACGATGACCTGATCGTCCGGCTTGAGGCCGGAGACGATCTCGATCTGTGTTCCAAAATCGTGCCCCGGCGTCACGTCCGCGAACGCGACTTTCGCGTTCTTCACGGTGGCGACGCGCAGTCCCTCCGTCCGGAAGATCAGAGTATTAACCGGAAGCAGGAGGGTTGAGGCGTGTGTCGGGACCGCCAGATGGACTTCCGCATAGGAGCCGGTAAGCAACGTACCAGTGGGATTTTCCACATCGATCTCGACCAGCAAGGTGCGCGTCGTCAGATTGATGTCCTCAGCAGTGCGCACCAGTTTTCCTTGGAATTTGCGGCCTGGGAACTCAGCGAGACTGAGATCCGCCGTCATTCCGACCTTGATCCCTTGCGAGTATTCCTCCGGCACGTTGACGTAAACGCGCAGTTTTCCCGGTTGCGCGATGTGAAAGAGATCAGTTTTTATCCCGGTACCGCTTCCGGAATTAATCAGATCGCCGATATCCGTGTTGCGCGCGGTAATGACACCATCGAAGGGCGCGTAGATTTTCTCGAACGATACCAGTGCCGAATATTGCTCGACGGCCGCCTTGCCTGCCTCCACAATGGCTTCGTTCGCGTTGTAGGTACCGACCGCGTTGTCGGCGTCCTGCTGGGAAACGGCATTGCTCTTCAAAAGTCCCTGGTAGCGGGCTTTGGTGATGCTGGCGAGTTCGAGATTGGCCTGGGCTGTGAGCAGGTTGCTGCGTGCTTGCTGGAGTTGCTGATCGACTTCCGGCGTCTCAATGACCGCGAGTAGCTGACCCTTCCTGACATGCGCGCCGATATCGAAATACCACTTCTTCAGGTAACCGTTCGTGCGCGAGTAAATAGGCGAATTGATGAACGGTTGCACGTTTCCGGGCAGAATGATTTCGTCGGCTGGCGCGTTCTGTTTTGGCGACACCACAGCCACCGCGGGAAGGGCCGCTTGCGCCGTCTCTATACGCAGAGCTGTACTGGCACCGACGCGGGACCAGATGCCCGACACCAGGAGCGCAGTAACCGCGAGAACGGTGACGGCGAGGACTAACCACTGTTTGCGTGGCCGTCTGGCTGCCCGCACGCCGTCATCAGAGTGCGCCTGCTCTGGCTTAACCTGATCTGGGTTAGCCTGATCTAGGTTAGCCTGATCTGGGTGAGATTGCACTTCCAGATCTGGATCGAGCATGTGTCGGCTATTATCAGTTTGAGGCATGAATAACTCCCTGCGGCTTGTTGCCACGAAATCCTTGCAGAACGCTGAAAAACGCTGGAACAAAGAACAACGTAGAAACCGTGGCGAAGAGCAGCCCGCCGATGACCGCCCGGCCCAGGGGTGCGTTTTGCTCGCCGCCATCACCGAGGCCGAGAGCCATTGGCACCATGCCAATGATCATGGCGAGAGCCGTCATCAGCACGGGGCGGAAGCGGGTGAAGCCTGCCTCCAGCGCGGCACTGACGGAATCGCTTCCTTCTCTCATTTTTTCCGTCGCGAAACTCACGACCAGGATGCTGTTGGAGGTTGCGACGCCCATGCACATGATGGCTCCCATGAGGGCGGGCACGCTCAAGTTGGTGTGCGTGATGAAGAGGAACCAGGCGATCCCGGCGAGCGCCGCGGGAAGCGCGGAGATCATGATGAAGGGATCGAGCCAGGATTGAAAGTTCACCACGATCAGCAGGTATATGAGCACGACCGAGAAGACGAGGCCGCCCAGAAGGCCGGAGTAGGAGGCGCGCATGGTCTGTACCTGTCCGCGGACCACAACGCGAGAACCGCGCGGCAACTCGGGTGTGTTCGCAATGATTTTGTTAATGTCGCCGGCCACTCCGCCCAGGTCTCGCCCTGCAACGGCGCCAAAAATGTCAATGACTGGCGCAACGTTGTAGTCCGAGACCACGGCCGTGCCAGCTCCGCGCTGCGTGGACACCAGACTGGCCATGATCGAAGGTGGAGCGGCTGGGTTGGTACCGGTGATGGGAATGTTCTCTAAATCCTGCAAGGTGTTGGTGCGGTATTGCGGCGTCTGCGTCGCGATCTGGTAGCTGACGTGGCTTTTCGGGTCAAGCCAGAACGAGGGCGAAGTCTGGAAACTGCCACTCAGCGATACCAGAAGATTTTGTGCGACGTCGTGGGCGCTGAAGCCGAGCTGTTCCGCTTTGGTGCGTTCAACCCTCAGGCTCAGGTACGGTTGATCGAAAGGTTGCTGAATCCGCAGATCCGCCGCTCCGGGGACATATCGCATCTTCGCGAGCAGAGCGTCGGCGTAGCGCCGGTTTCCCTCCAGGTCGCGGCCCACGACCTGAACATCAATGGGCGCGGGCAATCCAAAATTGAGAATCTGCGCGACCATGTCGGCGGGCAGGAAAGCGAAGGAAACGCCCGGGAACCGCTGCGGGAGCGTGCGACGGAGCTGGTGAATGTAGTTGTCCGTAGGATGGTGCTTCGAGGACAGGGTCACGAGAATGTCCGCATCCGATGTGCCGACTGGCGCTGAATTGCTATAGGAGAGATTGATGCCACTGTAGGGCAGGCCGATGTTGTCAATCACGCTTTGGACTTCGCTTGCGGGAATCTGCGCGCGTATCGACTGCTCGACTTGATCGGCAAGATTCGCTGTCTCTTCAATGCGCATTCCCGTAGGAGCGCGCATGTGCAGCTTGAACGTGCCGCTGTCCACGCTGGGGAAAAAGTCCTGGCCCAGCCATGGAATGAGGATTACAAGGGAGCCGAGACAGAATGCGAAGAACGCGACCAGAAAGGCAGTGCGGTGATGAAAGCAAACTTCCAGCAGGCCCCGATAACTGCGCCGGAACTCCTCGAACAACTCCTCGAAGCGCTTTTGCAGCCGCACCAGAGGATTGCGGCTGGGGGCGTTTCCGGGCTCTTTCTCGTCTCCCCGCAATAGATACTTGGCCATCGTCGGAACAATGGTCCGCGAAAGAAAATACGAAGCCAGCATGGCGAAGACCACGGCTTCGGCGAGCGGTACGAACAGGTATCGCGCCACGCCGGAAAGCAGGAACATGGGAGCAAACACGATGCAGATCGAGAGCGTGGAGACAAAAGCGGGTGTGGCAATTTGCGAGGCACTGTCCAGAACGACTTCGTCCAGATCCTTCTCCGGCTCCGCCTCGCGGTTGCGGTTAATGTTCTCGACTTCGACTGTGGCGTCGTCCACCAGGATGCCGACTGCAAGGGCCAATCCACCGAGCGTCATAATGTTGATGGTTTGTCCGATGGCGCTCAGCACAATGATGGAGGACAGGATCGCCAGTGGAATCGAGGTCGCGATGATGACAGTGCTGCGCCAGCTGCCCAAGAATGTGAGGATCATGAAAGCCGTGAGGCACGCGGCGATGAGGGTCTCGCGGACTACTCCACTGATCGCGCTGCGCACAAAAATTGACTGATCGGCCAGCGGTGCTATCTGTAGCTGGGGCGGAAGAGTCGATTGAATTTGTGGCAGGAGGTTCTTGATGCCGGAAATCACGTTCAAAGTGGAAGCGCTTCCCGCCTTTTGGATTGTCAACAACACGGAACGCTGCCCGTTAACGCGGACGATATTCGTCTGCGGCGGAAAGCCATCTCGCACCCAGGCGACATCTTTCATGTAAATGGTGGTGCCGCCCACGGTCTTGATCGGGATTCGGTTGAGGTCTTCGATGGTCTGCGGCGACGCGTTGAGGATGGAAACGTCGTACTCGCGGGAGCCGATCTTCGAGGTTCCGGTGGGCAGGATCAGATTTTGCACGCTGATGGCATTGACCACATCCAGCGCGGACAGGCCCTTGGACTGCAATGCGGTTGTATTCAGGTCCACCTGTACCTGCCGCTGCTTGCCGCCATAGGGATAGGGGACGGAAACTCCCGGTACAGTGATGATCTGCGTTCGAATGAAATTCAGGCCGTAGTCATTGAGTTGCTGCTCCGACAGGTTTTGCCCGGAAAGCGCCAGCTGCAGAACGGGCACGCTCGATGCGCTATAGGCAAGAATGAGAGGCGGCGTCGATCCCGCCGGCAGTTGCCGGAGTTGGGTCTGAGAAACGGCCGTAACCTGCGCGATGCCCTGCTGAATGTTTGCGGTCGGTTGGAGAAACACCTTCACCACTGCTATGCCATAGAGCGACTGCGACTCGATGTGTTCGATGTTGTCGACGGTGGTGGTCAGGTTTCGTTCGGTCGGTGTAACGATCCGGTCGCTCATCTCCTGAGGAACGAGGCCGTTGTAGTTCCAGATGATGCTGATGACGGGAATGTCGATGGTCGGAAAAATATCTGTGGGAGTGCGTAGAATCGCGAGCCCGCCCATGATCAGGATGAGGATGGACATCACCACAAATGTGTAGGGCCGCCGTAATGCTAGTCGAACTATCCACATACAATTTTCCCCGCTCCTCAGTTTCCGGCTGACACGAAAATGAAAGCACGCCGCTTTCCAATCATTGGCTGGCTTCCTTAACGACTTGTTTTCAGCGGCATGGAGGCCATTCGAGCGGTCTTGGACGTTCGGGACTGGGGGTCCCACAGTTGACACGGAGTCCGTATATCGACAGGGCGTCGAATTTCAGAGGGGGCCATAGGGGACAGCAAAACCGCAAGGCAGACACCTTGCTCGCTGTACTCCGTTCGTTTCGCACCACAGCGATTCCCCGGTGCACTGGCACTACACTTGCAATCTTCACCGTGGAGAAAACCGTGGCCGACATTGTTCTAGATCGCATCGCCCATGCACCCCTTCCGGTGCAATCGGAAAATCCAAGTACGCTGTTTTCACGGTCACTTTTGCGAAAGGCCCTGGCTGCTGGCGGGCTTCGTTGGCTGCCTGCGGCGTTGGTCTTTGGATCGATCGCCGCGGTTGCCTACGCCGACTTCATTGTCTCGTCGATCTCGCTGGGGTATCTCTATTTCTTGCCGCTGGGAATCGGCGCTATGTTCCTGCGCAGCCGGGTCAGTTACGGACTGATCGCCGTTTGCGTATTTCTGCATGACCTCTTCGGGCCTCCTTATTCCAGCCCAGAGGCCCGGATTACGCACAATCTGACTGCAGCTGTGGGGTTCACCTTTGTCGTCTACGTCATTCAGACATATGTGAAACAGAGAGAACTGCTGGACCGGGCTGTGCGCGAGCAGCGCGATCAACTGCTACACGACGTTGGATTAGCTGCCCAGGTTCAGAGGATGTTCCTGCCCAACCATCGGCCTTCCATCGCGGGACTCGAGATCGCAGGCATCATGCAACCCGCCAGAGGCGTTAGCGGCGACTACTACGACTACATACCGATCGATAAGTACACGATCCAACTAGTAGTTGCCGACGTCTCCGGCAAGGGAGTGCCCGCCGCTCTTCTGATGTCCGCCACGGCGGCTGCGGTTCAATTGGAAGCCCGTGAGCGGCGGGACATGCTGGAAGTGGTGGAACGTTTGAACAGCGGGATTCATTCCGTATCGGACGGCAGCCACTACGTGACGCTCCTCCTGGCGGAAATTGATGCACGCAGCCAGTCGCTTCGCTACGTCAACTGTGGCCACAACCCCGCACTTTTATTCCGGGCAACAACTCGTGACTTTGTCCCCATGAGCTCGTCCTGTTCCCCGGTTGGAATGTTCGATCGCGTAACTTGCGAGGTTAACCAAATCGGCCTCGCTGCGGGCGATATTCTGGTTCTCTACACGGACGGTCTCACTGAGGCAGAGAATCCGCAGGAAGAGGAATTTGGGATGGAACGATTGTCGGACTTGATTCGAGGGAATTCTATGTTGTCAGCGGACGCGCTCATGAAACATATCCTTGAGCATGTAGCCGATTTCTGCCGGGGAGTTGGATTCAAAGACGACGTCACGATTCTGGTGGTGAAATGCGGGTTTGACGGGGCCTGAGATCTTTCATAGAGACTTCGCCGGCGTCCCTCAGCGGACACTGCGTCGGCATGTTGACTGGCCAGCCTATCACTCTCTCATCGACATACCCACTCAAAGCTGTGAGACCCGCGCAATCAAAGTGTTCCCTCGTTAGCAATGTTTGGAAGTCCACTTGCATCTTGGAGAAGCGGAGGCAATACCAATGAAATTCGCAAATCGAACAGCAAGCTATACTCTGCTCTTTCTGACCATGTTGGGATCTGCATTGGCCCAGCACGTCCAAACCGACTTTGATCATCAAGCCAATTTCTCCAAATACAAGACCTATTCGTGGCAGGAAATCAAGCCCGCGAACTCGTTGTGGGACGCTCGCATCAAGAATGCCGTGGATACGCAGTTGACCGCCAAGGGATTGACACAGGTGGACAACGGCGGCGATGTCTCCATCGTAGCGATCAAGACGACGCGTACGGAACGAACCCTGCAGACGTTCTATGACGGCTTCGGCGGCGGATGGCGTTGGCGTGGATTCGGTGGAATGGGTGAGGCGACTACGACCGAACAGGACTACAAAGAAGGAACCCTCGTTGTTGACCTGTACGACGCCATCACCAAGCAGTTGATCTGGCGCGGAAGCGCTGAGGACACACTGTCCGACAAGGCGGCGAAGAACGAGAAGAACCTGGACAAAGGTGTTGCCAAGATGTTTAAGAGCTTCCCTCCGTCCGTGAAAAGCAACTAAAAATGATTGCAACTGCGATCGCGATTAGCAATGACGTCGCCACGCGACGGAAGCTCGATATCAACCCATCAAGAGAGGAACTCACACAATGCAAACTCGCAAGCTTGGTAATTCCAACCTCAACATCACTCCCGTGGGCTTCGGCGCCTGGGCCATCGGCGGCTCGGGCTGGGAGTTCGGCTGGGGAGTGCAGAACGACAAGGACTCTATCGCCGCCATTCACCGTGCGCTGGAACTCGGCGTCAACTGGATCGACACCGCCGCCATCTACGGCCTGGGACACTCCGAAGAAGTAGTGGCTCGCGCGTTAAAAGATTGGCGCGGACCCAAACCTTACATCTTTACAAAATGCGGCCTGCGCGGGAACGCCAAGGGTGAGGTGCAAAAAGTCCTGAGCGCCGCATCGATCCGCAGCGAAGTCGAAGACAGCCTTCTCCGACTTTCCGTGGATGTCATTGATCTCTATCAAATCCACTGGCCCCCCGATCCGGACTCTGGCGCACTGGAGGAAGCGTGGTCGACACTTGCCGACCTGAAGAGCGAAGGCAAGGTGCGATGGATTGGCGTCTCCAATTTCGATGTTCAGCAACTGCGGCGCGCCCAGGCCATCGCCCCTGTTACCTCTCTGCAGCCGCGGTATTCGCTGGTACACCGCGAAGTCGAAGACGAGACTCTTCCGTTCTGCTTAGCGGAGGGCATCGGCGTCATTGTTTACTCCCCGATGGCTTCCGGTCTTCTGACCGGCGCCATGACCCGCCGGCGCGCAGCCAGGCTCCCGAAGGATGACTGGCGCAGAACTCACCCTGACTTTACCGAGCCAAATCTCTCTCACAACCTGGCGCTGGTCGATCGCCTGCAAGCGATCGGTAAACGCTACAACCGGTCAGCCGGCGAAGTGGCGATTGCCTGGACACTGCGCCATCCCGTTGTCACCGGAGCCATCGTTGGGGCACGTAACGCCCGGCAAGCCGAGGGAGTCATGCGCGCTGGCGAGATGCGGCTCACCGAGGACGAGGCAGACTACATTCAAGACTTCTTTGTCGAGACTGCGGCGTGAAGGGTTTCTAACCGAAAGGACACTTGTATGCGCAACAGAACATCTCAGCCATGGGCCAGGCTTCGCTCCAAAGAAACTACAAACTCGAAACCCGTTTTTCAGCAGGCAAGGCCCTCATTTTTTCTTGCGTCCATTCAGACGCTTGCCTTGGCTCTTCTCTTAACAGGACTCACCTCGCGGGGAATAGCACAGGCGGGCACAAACGAGACTGTGATTCAGAAAGCCACGGAACAGTTTGAGAATAGCCCCCTGAAGACCACCTCCCTGGGCGACGGTCTCTTCCTGTTTTCCGGAGACGGTGGGAACGTTACGGCTGTCGTCGATGACGGCAGCACTTTGCTGATCGACAGCGGAATCGATTCCCGAATTACTGAGTTAGGCGAGGCGATCCACCAAGCAACGATGCGTCCTGTCACGCGGCTCGTGAGTACGCATTGGCATTTTGACCACATCGGAGGCAATGTGTACTTCGGCTCCGAAGGCGTCACCATCATCGCGCAAGAGAACGTAAAGAGGCGGCTTTCGTCGGTACAGGATGTACCTTTCGTTGGCTTACAAGACGGCCACTATCCGCCACAGGCGCTCCCAGGAGTCACTTACTCCAGCGGCATGACACTGCATCAGGGTTCGCAGCGCCTGACGCTGGCCAACTACGGATCCGCCCATACGGACGGAGACACGGTGATCTTCATTGCTCCGGCGAATGTCGTGGTGGTTGGAGATCTTTTCTCCAATTGCTACTACCCCATCATCGACCTCGCGTCGGGAGGATCCATCGATGGCATGATTCGTGCCCTTGATCAACTACTGGCACAAACCGACGGGCAGGCGAAGATCATCCCGGGCCATGGACCAGTCGCCACACGCGCGGACTTACAGGACTACCGTGACATGCTCGTGCAGGTTCGGCAGCGCATCCAATCCTTGGTTGCCGCCGGCAAGACACTCGATGAAGCGGTGGCCGCAGCACCAACCAAGGACTTTGACGCTAAGTGGGGTAGTGGCTACGTATCTCCGGATGTCTTTACAAGAATGGTATACAGCAGCTTGATAACCGATCCGCAATGAGGATCGGTAGTTACATCGGCGAAACCCAGACGCGTCAGCAATCACGTTTGTCGCCTACTGGCGGCACCACAAAGTGACCGTAAAGCCACTCGCAGAATCGTGCTTGGACGGCTGGACTCGTACACTCGAAGCTCATCCCAGCCTTGCCGTGCTTGTCATCCCAAATGATGGTTGCTCCGGCACTTACGAGGAGATCAGTGTTAGGGATTGCAAACGCGATGTCTATCTTTTGGCCGACCGTACAAGAGGAAAACATACTCACTGCCATCCCGCTTTGACTAAGATTGATCGTCGTACATTGCAACATGGCTCCCGCTGCTGTCCGTATCGAAACAGGTAATTCGATAGTCAGCCTGAAATACACCTGAGAATTGCGGAGCATTCGTCCGTACGCGGTGCGCAAGAGGTTTCTGATTTGTCGTGGCACCAGCGGCCGCTCGATGATCAAGGCATCGCCCGAGGCGAACGTCGCTTTGGCCTGCTCGCCCAAAGCCACCGCAATGACGACTACGTTCTGATTGGGACGTATTTCTCGCGCGCGCTCCAGGATTTTGGTGCACACGGAGGTATTGTCAAAGTCCAAGACGAGGGCCTCGAACTTTTCCGACGAAAGCGCATCAATCACGTCGGACTCGAAAGTGCACCCATGGGCCTCGACAAAAAGCTCGTCGAACAAGTGAGAGAGGATGACCACCAACGCAGGATCGCGCGTGAACATCAGAGCCTTCATTCGGGGGTTGTGTTTTACATCCTGGCCTCCACTCGGATCTTTTGCTCCCTGTTCGATGAAAGGCGCCGTTCCTGTCAACAGCAACTTAGCTTGCTCAGAAGTGAGTTCTGTCGACTTTGGGGGTGTATACCTCTTTCGGTTAGTCTTCGACGCCAACGGCATACCTCTTGTTCTGCTTTGTGAACGGTCCCGGGGAGGGCTGATCTTTGTTGATCTCAGTCTCTTTCGGCAATAAGTGGCGCCGACGCGTCCGCCGGCGGTCCTCATGACAGTTTCAAACCTGGCAAGCCTGTACGGACTGAGAGTATCCGAGGGCTAGTCGTGGAAGGTAGCGCAAAGAAACGACACAACGCCGCAAAGGCAATCGGGCAATACTGTTAGACGAAGTCGGTTACGAGATTTCTCGATGGAGCTCAAGCTTGCCGCGGCCCGCTTCGTAAAACACTTCGCGGGTCGAAGCCGGTTCAGGGCGCACCGAAGTGAGAGTCAGTATGTGCAGACCCAGTACTAGGTTCTTCAGAATATATTCAGCCGCGAAGACGGTGCCGTCAGCTCGCCAAATGTTGCGCAAGCCGACCGACACACCTGCCTTTTGGAATAGCGCCCATTCTCGGTCGTTGTAGTCGCGAGTTGAGTTGTACCCAAGACTGTCAAGGTTTCTGCCGATCAGTTCGATTCTTGTTGTACCGATCAAATCCGACATCGCGATGTTCGCGTCAACGATGACACGATCGTCTTCAACGACGAGGGCGGGGAGTGGACAATTGAGAAACATTGCCCGCAAGTGCTTATCTTTGAGTTCCGACCTCGTGCGCCGGGTTCGCTTGCGAATCCATCGATCGACTTCGGATCTCAAGGCAAACACCATCGCGCCCTTTTTCACAGCTAAGCGTCGAATCGGAAGCTTGTACATCTGCTCCCACCGTTGGACCGTCCTGACGCAGGCTCCCATGTGGCTGGCAATTTCCTTCCATGACCGCAGCACTTCGGAATCAGACAAACCCATCGAATCGCGATTCGAACTGCCCTTTGGCCGCATCCTTTCCCCCGCCGCGTCTTCTACGACGACCACGCCGACCTGTTTCACCCTGCCAGTTGCGTCCTTCAGAGGGAACAGGTGATCGACCCAGCGCCTCCTCCCGGCTCTGGTCGGTAATACTCCGGTGATCTCGAGATTCAAAATAGGTCGGCCCGTCGTCAATACTTCCTTGACAGCAGGCTCAACGCTCGATGCAACTGCGCCAAGAATCTCTCGGAGACTCTTTCCGAAATGGAATTCGGCCGGAATGCCATTCATCGCTGCAAGGCCAGAATTCAGTGCCCGGTAACGTAGGTGGTCGTCAAAGATGGCTAGACCGATGGCCGAATGATCAAAAACATTCGCCAATATCCCTTCGGCACCTTTCATGCTCTTACTGGTCTGGCTACGCCCCATTTTGTCGGTACTCCTGGAGTAATCATATTCATCTCTAACTACGCGATTGAACCCGCTCCCACCTCAGCACAATCAAGGGCCATCTACTTATTCGCGGTCTTCTTGCCAGCGCTCTTCGTATGATGGTTTGCGTGGTCTCGCTCAAGCTTTGTCTCGCTATTCGTGCGCGCGTAGCTGATGCGCCAGATCGAGTTCGAGCCGTCGTCGCTCACCAGCAGCGATCCGTCCTGAGCCACCGTAATCCCGACGGGCCTACCCCAGACGTGTCCGTTGTCCACTACAAATCCGGTCAGGAAATCTTCGTACTCGCCGCTGGCCCGGCTCGTCTGGTGCAGAGGCACGCGGATTACTTCATAACCGACTCGCACCGACCGGTTCCATGAACCGTGCTGCGAGGCGAAAATGTCGCCGCGATATTCGGGTGGGAATTGTGAGCCCGAGTAGAACGTTAGCTGGAGTGATGCGTTGTGCGGCTGCAACAGCACATCCGGAACGAGAACCTTGTCTCTCAACTCCGGGTGTTTGCCGTCATGACGCGGATCCTGATGGCCGCCGATGTACCACCAGGGCCAGCCATAGAAGCCGCCTTCCTCGACATGCGTGATGTAGTCGGTGACAAGATTGTCGCCCAGGCCGTCACGCTCGTTGACCGAGCACCACAGCTCGCCGGTCTCGGGATTGATGGCCAGGCCACCTCCGGCGTTGCGGATACCGGAAGCGTAGATTTGCATACCTGAGCCATCGGGGTTGAACACCAGGATGTCGGCGCGATTCTTTTCTGCCGGGGTGGTGTCGGTGTCGTCGACATTCGAAAGCGACCCGACGGACACGAACATTTTCTTGCCATCGGCGGTGAACTGCACGTCGCGGGTCCAATGTCCCCTTCCGCTAGGAAGGTCGGCAACGTGCTGCGCCGGCCCGCTTGCTTGCAAGTCTCCGTTCTTATACGCAAACCGTACTACTGAGTCCGTGTTTCCGATGTACGCCCATTCCGGGTTGTCGCCGGGAGGAAAGAAGGCGATGCCATAGGGCTGATTGAGCCCGGTAGCGAAAACGCTCATTTGCCGCGGTTTGCCATCGCTCGTAATTCCACGGAATACTCTGATTTGCCCACTGCCGCTTTCCGCGAGGAAGACATCGCCGTTGGGGGCAGTGCGGAGCAGCCTCGGAGTGTCGAGTCCCGCTGTGTATTGCTGAACGGTGAATCCGGCGGGTGCCTTTGGCCACGCGTCGTTAGGACGGTCGACCAACCGAGGACCATTGCTCGCTGACTTAGTGACGTAGGGTGCTGGAAGATCCTGCGCTGTGATCTTGCGAACTTTACCGGGCTGCTCAAAGCGGAAATCCGTAAATGGCGCCGGCGGAGAGGGAGCGTCCGTTGGGACTGGTTTCGACGCGGCGGGTGCAGCAGCCGTCTTCTGGGGTGCTTGGTGCGGATCCCGGGGATTCTTGAGCGATTTGATGTAACTGACGATTTGCCAGCGGTTCTGTTCGGACAAGCGGGCCCAGGATGGCATGCCGTCGCTGATGGATCCGGTGGTGATAAACCAGAAAACCTCTCCCTCCGATGCGGTCTGCGCGGGTCCCCTGGATAGCGCAGGAACGCTGCCGGTTCCCGCCGCGTGTGTACCATGGCAGGAACTGCAGTTCACCGCGTACAGTTTTGACCCGGCTACAACTGCCGTGCGCTGCCCTGCATACGGATTCTTTAGTCGGACGCTGGACGCGGGCGCGTCATGAAAGTTCGGGGCTTGTGCCGTCAATCGCGACCCGGGAAAGATCCCCGTCATCGCGCAGATTACAGCGTTAACAACATACGAACGGAGTTCGATTCTCAAGGCTTCCCTCCTATTGACCCGGCTGGACTCAACAGGGCAAGTGCTGGGCCATTTCGATGAGTTGACGGGACAACGAGTTGCAGGTTTGCGTCGGTCTGAAGGTGTCGGCGGGAGGACACGACGACAAAGCGCCGACGCGTCGCAGATTAATCTGGCCGCTTACCGAAGCAGGATCTTGGCCATCATTCCCTTGTCTTCGTGATTCAGCAGATGGCAATGGAACACCGACATGCCCTTGATGATTGGGTCGGTGAAATCCAGGATTACGTCGACAGAACCGTGATATGGGACATTCACAGTATCTAGCCACGCTGGATGCGCTAGCGGCGTACCGTTTCCCGCGTAAGCCAGGAAGTGGACCTGGTGAATGTGGAACGGGTGCAGCTCGGCAGTCTCGTTGACAATCCGCCAGTGCTGATAGGTCCCCACACGGACGCTGGTCATGGGACTCGCATCCGGCGCAAACTTCTGGTGATTGATGTAGAAGCCGTTCTTGTCTTCGGTGAAGGTGACGACGAAGTCCGGTGCTTGACTTTTCAGCGGCTCGACGTCAATGGGCTTATAAAGGGGCGAACTGGCGTCGACAACATGCGCCGCGATTGAACTGGGTTGTACCTCTCTCGGCGGCACTACATCTGCCAGCACCATCCCAGGATTGGGATCCCCGTCGGGACCGGTGTCCACACAGAGCGTTCGCAGAGTGCTGCGGGCTCCGGGCGGTGGACCGGTGACGATCGCTTCGAGTCGTCCAGCGGGCGCCAGCAGAAGGTGATCGGCGGTGCGCGTGGGATGTTTCGGTTCGTGGTAGGCGAGCGGCATTCCATCGAGTGCGACAATCTCTAACGGCCGCCCGTCCAACTGCAAATCCAAATAGCGATCGGGTGAGGCGTTCACGATGCGCCAGAATTGGCGCTCGTTCGGCGCGATTTCGATTCGCGGCCGAATGGCTCCATTTACCGTAAAGACTTCTTCAACTCCCTCCGCTTCTCCGCCACATCCTTTAGCTGGGATTTCAACCTGATGCCTGAGTTCAACCGCATGTGGATCATGGTCGAGGGAGCGGCCGCGCACCACCATCACACGTTCACGGAGCTGGGCTAACTGGGGAGCATAGCGTTCCATTCCCTCAATGACGATAGCTCCAGACATTCCATCCAACGCTTGCCGGTGACTCTCGCCGTGGGGATGAGTGTGATACCAAAACAGACCCGGCGGATGATCCGGCGGAATCTTGACCGCGTAGTGCAACACCTGACCCGGCATGGCAATCATTCCGAGCACGTCGTCCTGCGGCGCACTCGGCGAAACCGCCAGGCCATGGAAGTGCAGGTTCGTCATGTTCATGCAAGGATTGACCGCACAGGTCTCGCTGGATTTGGCGGGAAGGTCGTTGCTGTAAGTGATTTTGAGAGTGTCACCGGGAGAGGCCCGGATCACGGGAGCGTCCGTGCCGCCGTTGAAGGCGAAAATGTCCCGGCCATTGTCATTCACGGCGCGAAGCGTCAGGGTAACAACGTGATTCTTCGCGCTCACCTGCGGAGGCTCCGGCAACACCACAGTCTGGGCGTCGCCTAGGCTGGCAAGAAATACCTGGGCAACGATAAGGAGGGGGGTCTTTGTCATAGTCTCGCCCGCTTTACGCACGGCTAGCGCGATACGATCACCAGTTCGTCTCTAGGTATTGCGTCCAGCGTCGACTTGTCGATATTCAGATGCGCCATGACCAGCTCGGGTGGAGTATGGGACAACCATTCCGAAAGCGACAGGTCTTGATACGAACTGCTCTTGAACATCTCCAGGAAGACGAGGTCTGTATCCCCTGTATTTTCGATGTAATGCAACAGGGTTTTTTGCACGTATCCGACGTCTCCCGCCTGAAAGTCCATGGTGCGAGCGCGGTTTCCTGTCGCCACCACCGTCATTCTTCCCTTGCCCGAGATGTAGTACTGCCATTCGTCGGCGTTGGGGTGCCAGTGCAGTTCCCGCAGGCCTCCCGGGTGAAGCGTGACCATCGCCATCGCCGTGGTTGAAACCTTGAACGTGCTCGAATCGACGATGCGTACTTCTCCGCCTTTCGTGCGCTTGGTTGGCGGCATTGCCATCGTACGAAAAGCGAAATCGCGCAGTGACTTCCCAAGTGCCCCTGCAGCCGATTTCCGGTCGGCCTCCAGTGGTCCGGGAACTAGGGTCTGGAAAATGAATAGCTCTTGCTTGGGGAGATTTTTCAAAGCCGACTGGGCAACGCCGAAGTTCTTGGACAGGACCTCGGGCGGTAGGTGCGCCATCGAGTCGCTCAGCAGGACTGTCTCTGACTCAGAGAAATCTCCATCGTCGAATACCAGCATGAATTCCGTGCCGTCCGGCTCGAGGCCCTGAATCGAATGCGGAATCCCGCTAGGGAAAAACCACAGATCATTTTTGTTCACGTCGGCGACAAAACTCTTACCGTCCGCATCAATGGCCGTGATCCGCGCTGTTCCGTAGAGGATGATCGCCCATTCGCCCGCTGTGTGCCAATGCAATTCGCGAACGCCTCCGGCCGTGAGTCTCATATTTACTCCTGCCATGGACTTCGAGACGGGTAGTTCCCGAACGGTCACCTCGCGTGACCATCCGCCTTTGTAAGTCCGCTTATTCGCAAAAGAGAATGGATACTTGAACGTTTGAACCAGACTCTTGGAATCCGTGGCGGGGGGCCATGCGGAATCAGGGTTCTGTGCGTCTTGTGGCGAATTTGTAGGACCGGGATCGCTCTTGCTTCTATCGGTCGTCGCCCTCGCATTCATTTGCTGGTCTTGGGCAGCTGCGCCAGCGGCGGAAAGAACGCCGACCGCTGTAACCAGGGCCGCCGAGCCAACTCCCAGGAAACCGCGTCGCGAGACTTGATCCTTGGTACCGTCGGCGTTCATTGGTCGCTACTCCTTGATGTGAAATGAATTCGATCTCAATATCTCTGTTTCGGTCTTGTCCGAAAGCCTGTCACTGGCCTCGCTCGGTGAGCAACGGCCCGTTTCGTTTGCCTTACTCCGCCTTGTGCCAGCTCGAAGCGGGACTGCGCTCTTTCACGACTGGCGCGATTTTCGTCGTGTCTGGCCCGAGGTCTTTTTCGTAAACAGTGCCATCCTGGGTGACGATAAAAGTC
>Ga0137403_10002590_pt1 | contig 22078 bp, 22 predicted proteins | sample CZOMad2_1_16fung_FD_122057 | JGI IMG/M metagenome (GOLD analysis project Ga0137403, IMG submission 122057) | Vadose zone soil fungal communities from Angelo Coast Range Reserve, California, USA - CZOMad2_1_16fungal (Hybrid Assembly) | ecosystem: Environmental > Terrestrial > Soil > Vadose zone...
CCAAACCTCGGGCTAAGCAGCCTTTGTGCTGCACAGCGCTGGCTGGACATGCGCAGACTGTCCTGCTCTTGCCGAGTTGCCGATCTAGGGATTGAGCTCAGCCAGGGCACTAATTGCTCCATGCGCTTATCAGTCACCGCGTCTGCCGTCTGCCGATTCCTCAGTTCAAATGCCTTGGCGCATACCCGCGCGAGTGCCGTTAGAGCGGTGGCATCTGATCCGACAAAATGTCTCGATGACGACCTACGAACCAACCGGACGACACCTAGCAGTGAACCACCATTGGGTGATTTGACTGACACTCCTAAGAATCCGTGGTGCCCCGTCTCGGGGGACACCAATGCCTCTGGACACAGGCCCTCTGGCACAAAATGAAACTCTCCAGTGTCCTCGTACTTGTTGGACACATTTAGTTTTCTCATGCATAGGCCCGGGTGTGTTCCGAGCCAACGAGTGAGACCATTGACGCCCGCCTTTGCCACGGCGTAGCCGGCGACTCGAGTGACCGCCCGATCAGCTGCCATCGACGAGATATTCAGCACGACGCCGTGCGCCTTTGCGAGGGGTGCGCGCAACGCCTGGGCCAACAGGAGCGGCGCAACGGTGTTGATCGACAGAAAGCGTAACCACTTGGCTTGACTCAAGGTCTCGAACGAGAACGCCACCTCGCCGTAGGCCAGGCCCGCATTGTTGATGAGTACATCGACGGTCGGATATTGGGCGCAGACCTGCGCCGCGAACTGCTGAATCTCGGTCTCGACACCGAGATCGACGCGGTGGGTCGAACAGGTGGCACCTTCGGCGCGCAGCGCCGCGGCGGACTGTTCGAGTCCCTTTTCGTCCACATCCACCAGGATCAGGCTGGCCCCTTGCGCTGCGAAGCGGTGCCCGAACGCCTGTCCCATGCCGCCGGCGGCGCCGGTAATGACGGCGACCTTGTTTTCGAAGAGTTTTGTCATTGTGTATCCCCGGGTTTCAACGTCCGCCCATGGCGGCCCAACGCTCCGGTGTCATCCAACAATATTCGAGATAGTGACCGAGACTGTCGCGGGCATCCACATACAAAAACTGCAGATGTCCCGGCGTGCCGCCTTCCAGGACCACGGGGCGCTTCTGCCGCTCGATCTCGGCGCGGAACGAAGTCCAGTCATCCACGCGCATGCACACGTGATGGGAGCGCAGCGGATGTTGATCCGGCAGGTGCCGGCTGTAGACGTCGACGAAGCCGGAGATGGGCTGTATCACCTCGTACTGCAGATTACCGATCCAGCCGAGGGCGACCTTCAGCACTGCCGTACCGCTGCCTGCCGGCGTGCTCACCTGCTGGCTGACGTCGAATTGCCTGAAGCCATCGAAGCCGTATTGCGTGCGGAAGATCGTCAACGCCTGTGCGAGATCGCGCGTGACGTAGGCGTTCTGATAGTGGTTCTGGAGAAACATGGACCCAAGCCCCCCGTCAGTCAGGCCGATCACGGCCCCTGATGGGCAATGTAGCGGCACTGCGGGCAAGCCGATACCCTCTTATGGCCGGTCCCTGTCATTACGACCGGCCTTCGACACTGGTCAGTGTTGTCGCGGAGGGCGGCGCGGCACGAGACTGTCCTGACTACCGGCCGGAGCGATTTTCCGGCGCGCCTGGCTGACAGGGGGAATATATGGCAAAGGGCCTCTTCGATCTCACTGGCAAAGTCGCAGTCGTGACCGGCGGCAACAGCGGCCTGGGTTTGGGTTTCGCGCGTGGCATTGCGAAACAGGGCGGCAGCGTCGTGATCTGGGCCCGCTCCGCGGAAAAGAACGCAGCCGCCCGCAAGGAGCTCGAGTCCTATGGTGTGCGCGCGGAGGCGCGCCAGGTGGACGTGTCCTCCGAGGAACAGGTGATCGCCGGCTACGAGGCGCTCATGAAGGATTTCGGCCGCCTGGACTGCGTGATTGCCAACGCGGGCCTGCCGCCCACCTCCAGGTCCACTCTGGACCTGTCAACGAAGGACTATCACGACTTTCTGGGTGTCAGCATGCATGGTGCGTTCTACACCCTGCGTGAAGGCGCGCGGCTCATGGTCAAACGCGCCGAAGCCGGCGAGCCAGGAGGCTCCCTGATCTTCTGCGGCAGCCTGTCGATGTTCAAGGGACTTGCAGGGAAGGTGCAGTATGCGGGCTCCAAGGCGGCCCTGGGCGCGATGATCCGCTCCATGGCAGTCGAGTTTGGCAAATACGGCATTCGCGCCAACTCGATCGCGCCGGGCTACATCAAGACCGGCATGACGGGTGAGGGCGAGCTCAGCCCGGTGGACAAGTATTTTGCGGCGAAGAATCCCATTCCCAGGCCCGGATACCCCGCCGACTTCGAAGGGATCGCGGCTTATCTTGCGAGCGATGCGGCCTCGTTCCACAGCGGCGATACGATCATCATCGACGGCGCTTGCATGGTGAATCTCTGATCCACCAGCGCAACAGCCACAGGAGAGGCGACATGCGGGTTCTCAACATTCACGGTGTCAATGATGTCAGGCTGGATCCGACCGAGCGGCCGAGCCCGGGAAGCACCGATGTCGTGGTGAAAGTGAAGGCGTGCGGTGTTTGTGGGAGTGATCTGACCTACATCAAGATCGGTGGCATTCACCGCAAACCCGACGGCGTCACGCCGCTGGGTCACGAGGCGGCCGGTGAAGTGATCGCCGTCGGCGCCGCTGTGAAGGATGTCACTGTGGGCCAACGCGTGGTCATCAACCCCATGATGACACCAAGCTTCATCGGAAGCGGCGGTCCGGAGGGCGCGTTTACCGAGGAGCTCCTGGTTCGTGACGCGCGCGTGGGTGATAGCCTGCTGCCGATCCCTGGGGATCTGCCCTACGAAATCGCCGCACTGAGCGAGCCACTTGCAGTGGCCCTGCATGGTGTCAACCGCGCCCAGGCCAAGGCAGGTGACAAGGTCGTTGTGTTCGGGTGCGGCCCGATCGGGCTCAGCATGGTGATGTGGCTGGTGGACCGGGGCGTGAAGGATGTCGTCGCGCTCGACCTGTCCCCGGAGCGATTGGAGCGCGCCAAGGCGTTGGGCGCACGCGCGGTGATCAATCCTGCACAGGAAGATGTCCGCGCAAGGCTGCTCGAGCTGCACGGCTCTGCACGGCTATTCAGCCGCGAAGTCGTCGGAACGGATGCGTACATTGACGCGGCTGGCGCACCCAACATCCTGTCCGACGTCGTGAAGATGGCGAAGTCTCAAGCGCGCCTGGTTGTGACAGCTGCCTACATGAAGCCGGTTCAACTCGACCTCGGCGCGATGCTGACTACCGAAATGACGATTACGACCGCCGTTGGCTATCCAACCGAGATGCCGGACGTGATTGCCGCGCTGCCGAGGCTGCGCGACAAGGTCAAGAGCCTGATCAGCCATCGCTTCCCGTTCGACAAGGTGATCGATGCGCTGAGCATTGCCGGCACGCCGGCCTCCGCCAAAGTCATGGTCCAGTTTGAAGGCATCGGCGCATGAGCGGGCAGGAGAGCAGCAAGCCGCCGCTGGCGAGCCTGGTCCTGTCCGGTGATCAGCAGAAGGAAGCCGAGCCGATCACCGATTTCATTTTCATGGCGAAGGATATTTCCAACGCCTACCTGGTGAACACCAGCGACGGAGACGTGCTGGTCAACACCGGTTTCATGGATAACGCGGAGCGCACCCGGAACTTGTTGGCTCCGCGGCGCAGCGGGGCGCTTCGTAAGATCATCCTCACACAGGCTCACCCGGATCACTACGGCGGTGTGCCCGTCATGCGCGAGCCCGGAACCGAGGTGATCGCGGAGCGCCGTTTCGTTGACACGTGGCGCTACTTTCGGGACCTGGGTCCTTACCTGGGGCGCCGCTCGAGCAAACTCTGGGGCGGCACGATCAAGCGAAAGGCCAATCCGCCTCCACCGCCGGAAGTGGTGCCTGACATTGCAGTCGATCGGCGTTTCGAGTTCGAGCTGGGCGGCCGGCGCTTCGAGCTGCTCTCAACACCGGGCGGAGAAGCGCTCTGTTCGCTCACCGTGTGGATGCCGAATGAGCGGATAGCATTCACCGGCAATCTGTTCGGACCCGTGTTTCTCGCGATGCCCAACCTGGTGACGACGCGCGGTGACAAGCCGCGCCTGGTGCAGCGTTATCTGCCTTCTCTGGATACTGTGCGGAAACTCGGGGCCGAGTTGCTGATCACGGGCCACGGTGACCCGATCCGCGGCGCCGGGAAGATCCGCGCGGCTCTCGACAAGATGCATGCAGCGGTGTCTTACGTGAACGAGGCCACGATCGCGGGAATGAACGCCGGCAAAGACGTGCAGACGCTGATGCGCGAGATCAAACTGCCCGAGGATCTCAAGATCGGCGAATTCCACGGCAAGGTATCGTGGGCCGTCCGTGCGATCTGGGAGGAGTATTCCGGTTGGTTTCACTATGACTCGACGACGTCGCTGTACGGCGTGCCACGGTCGAGCATCAATGCCGATCTGGTGGAGCTCACGGGGGGTGCCGGAGCACTCGCTGGGCGCGCCAGGCAGAAGCTAGGCGAAGGCCGGCCGCTCGAGGCCATTCATCTGTTGGACATCGCACTGGGTGCGCAGCCTGCACACACCGAAGCCCTGACCGTGAAGAAAGCCGCGTTGGAGCGCCTGCTGCAGGAGTCTGGCGGGACCAACCTCAGCGAGACGATGTGGCTGAAGTCCGAAATTTCCGGCGTGGAGGCGGCGTTGGCGCCGGGCCCCAAGAGCTGATTGTGAGATCGCTCATGCGATGACTCCTTTAGCCTTCAGGGCCTCGATGCGATCCCACTCCAGGCCGAACTCCGTCAGGAAGGTCTCCGTATGCTCGGAGGCCTGCGGAGCCCGCGTGGTGTTGACAGGCTCATGATCGAACTGGATGGGACCCCGGACCAGCTTGATGGGCGGCCCGCCATCGATCGAGTCCACTTCGAAGAGCATGTCGTTGGCGAGCGCCTGCTCATCACTCGCCAGGTCGCGCATGCTCTGGACCGGGGCCCATTGACCCTGCAGCGTGCGCAGGTGCTTGCGCCAGTAATCGAAGGGTTGCCTGGCAACCGCGTCGCGGATCAGCGCGCTCGCCGACTCCCAGTTCTTCATCAGTGCCTCCGCGGTCAGGAAGCGCGGGTCTGCGGCGTATTCGGGAATCCCGAGATGTTGGAACGTATCGCGGATGTAGGGGCCGGGCGTGACCATGTTGAGAACGATCATGCCTCCATCGGAGGTCTTGAAGCTCCCGAGGAAGGGATTGCCGCTGCAAGTCGCCGCGCACGGGGTGCTCGATCTTGATGACGTCGGCGCCCCAGTCCGCGAGCAGCCCACCGGCGGCGGGAACGAAGGTGAATTGCGCCACCTCCAGGACCCGAACTCCTTCCATCACGTGTGTCATGTCTTCACTCCACGCTGCGCCCGCCGGCAATCCGTTCAGATCCAGAGAGATAGTGTGCGCTATCTACGGCACGGCGTCGAGGCCACCGGCGAGGCGCCGGCTGCCATGTTACTCTACGGCTCTCGTCCAGCGCGGCAGGGGGCTTCCGCATGCGACTTCATCCGACCGGCCAATTCGATAACTACGCACTCCGGTACGAGCACATCGAGACGCGCCCGCTGGCTGCCGCAATGGGCGCCGAAGTTTGTGGGGTCGATGCCGCACGCCTGACGGACGAACAATTCGCAGAGACCCGCCAGGCCCTGTTCCGGCACAAGATGATCTACTTGCGCAACCAGACACTGACGCACAGTGATCTCGAAGCTTTCAGCCTGCGTTTCGGGCCATTCGCCGAAGACGCCTACACGCAAGGGGTGCCAGGGCATCGCCACGTGCATCCGCTGATCAAGGAGGCACACGACCAATCCAAAATGGTGTTTGGCGAGGGTTGGCATTCCGACTCGCCGTTCCTGTCCGCGCCGCCCTCCATGACCATTCTGCATTCGCGGGAGGTTCCACCCCTGGGCGGGGATACGATGTGGGCCAACTCGGTACTGGCGTACACCATGCTGAGTGAAACCTATCGGCGCATGATCGACGGACTCAAGGTTCATTTCTCCATGCGGGACGTCCTCGCGAGCGCACAACAGGCAGTTGAGGTGAGTGACAGCCCCATCGGCCGCCTCGCCGCCACGCGCGATGCCAAGACCCTGCCGGATGACCTGGTGCGAAAGATCAAGGGCCAGGTCCACCCGCTGGTCCGTACCCATCCGGTCACACGCGAGAAGGCCCTTTACGTCGACGGCGCCTACGCAATCGGCATCGACGGAATGCCGCCGGAAGAGTCGGCACCGATTCTGAAATTCCTGGCCGAACACATCACGCAGCCCGCATTCACGTGCCGGCTGCGCTGGGAGGCCAACATGTTGGCCATGTGGGACAACCGGCTTTGCGTGCACCAGGCGTACAACGACTACCAGGGCCACCGTCGGGAGTTCTACCGGACGACGATCGCCGGCGAGGTGCCTGCGTGAGCCGTGCACATGAAGTCGCCGCGGAGTTGGCCCAGTTGGTGGGGTCAGGCGTCATCGTAGCGCCCGACGCGCAAACGCTGACGCGCCACACGAGCGACTACGGGGTCCGCGGCGACCCTTCCGTTGGGATTCTGGCGCTGGCGTATCCCAGGACGACACAGGAGGTTGCCTCGATTCTGCGCTACTGCAATGAGCACCTCATTGCGGTCCAGCCGCAGGGTGGCATGACAGGGCTGGCCGGCGGCGCGGTACCGGTTGGACCTTGTGTCATCGTTTCGTTGGAACGTATGCGGACGATCCGGGAGCTCGATACGGCTGCAGCCACCATTACGGTCGAAGCCGGGGTGGTGATGGAGACTGTGCAGAAGGCGGCTGATGCCGCCGACCTGTTCTTTCCGTTGGATTTGGGCGGCCGCGGCTCATGTCAGATCGGCGGCAATCTGTCCACGAATGCGGGCGGCAACCGGGTGCTGCAATTCGGAATGGCACGCGCCCTGGTGCTGGGCGTAGAGGCGGTACTCGCCGACGGGACCGTCATCGATGCGTTGCGTAAGGTGATCAAAGACAACGCGGGCTACGACCTGCGCCAGCTGTTCATCGGGTCGGAGGGCACGCTCGGTATCATCACGGCGGCTGTACTGCGGCTATTTCCCAAACCACGCAGTGTCTGCACGAGCCTCTGCGCAGTCGGGGACTACGCGGATGTCGTCGAGCTGTTGCGGCGGGTCCGAAGCGGTTTCGGCTCCCAACTCACCGCGTTCGAAGTGATGTGGCCCGAGTTCTATCGGCTCGGCAGCGTGGGCCTGGGCCGAAGACCCCCACTGGAGTTGCGTTACGGTCTCTACGTGCTGGTGGAGAGCATGGGGTTGGATCCCGATACGGACATGCGCCACTTCGAGGCGGTCATCAATGACGCGATCGAGAGCGGGGTGGTCAAAGATGCGGTCATTGCACAGTCCCAACGCGAGACCCAGGAGGTGTGGGCGGTACGCGACTCTCCGGGCGAATGGCAGAAGGCGGGGCACTGGCCCCAGTTGAGTTTCGATGTGAGCGTCCCGACGGGAGAGATCGGGGCGCTCGTTGCCGAAATCGATGCAACACTGAAGGCGCGCTGGTCCGCGCTGCCGGCGCCGTTGTACTTTGGCCATGCGGCTGACGGCAACCTGCACGTGTCCGTGCGCATGTCCGGGCATTCGGTGCCGGAGTCTCAGATCGAACAGGCCGTGTATGAAGTCGTTTCCCGGCGCCGCGGCTCAATCTCTGCCGAGCATGGCATCGGCTCGTTGAAGAGAGAGTTCCTGCATCTGTCGCGCAGTCCTGAGGAGATCAGCCTCATGCGCGCCATCAAGAAGGCCCTGGATCCCAACGGGATCCTGAATCCGGGCAAGGTGCTCTAGGCGATGAGCACCCTCGAGGAACTGAGTGCAGCCGCGCTGGCCCGCGAGTCATCCCAGACTGCCATCGAGTTCGAGAAGCGCTGGATCACCTGGGGCGAGATGCGACACGTCGCCGAGCGGTTGAATGCATTGATCGACGCGAGCGGCGCGCCGGCGGGCGCGCCTGTTGCTCTCATCGCTCGCAATCGACCTTCTGCGGTGGCCACCTTACTGGGCCTCATCGCAAAGGGCCACACCGTTCGCATGATCTATCCCTTTCAATCCCCCACGGCGATCGCACGTAACGTGGAGCGGTTGAAGCCGGCGGTCGTAGTCGCTGCAGCTGGCGAGTTTTCGGATGAGATGCGCGCGACGCTGCGCACTCACGGCATCGCGGCGATTGCAATCTCGGACATGGATGCAACTGCAGTGCCGGGTTTCGAGCGCTCGCAATGTCCTGGTATCGAAGTGCCCGCACAGCCTCAGATTGAGATTCTGACCAGCGGCACGACGGGGCCCCCGAAGCATTTCGCCGTCAGTTATGACCTGGTCGCCCGGCATCACATCGGTGTCCAACCGCCGCCCTCCGGCGGCAGCGGCGATGTGCCGCAGCAACCGCCGATGCTGCTGTACTTCCCCTTAGGAAACATCACCGGTATTTACTCCACACTGCCGACCTTGTTGAAGGGGCAGCGCGCAGTGTTACTGGATCGCTTCAGTGTAGCTGCCTGGCACGACTATGTGCTGCGCTTCAAGCCCGAAATCACGGGACTGCCACCGGCCGGGTTCCAGATGGTGTTGGATGCGGACATTCCACGCGAGGATCTTGCCTGCATTCGCCGCCTGGGTACGGGCGCCGCCCCCTTGGATCCAACGGTGCAGCGCGCCTTCGAGGAGCGCTACGGCATCCCCATCCTGCTGTCCTATGGCGCTACCGAGTTCGCCGGGCCCGTTACAGCGATGACTGCAGAGCTGCACGCACAGTGGGGTCAAAAGAAGTTCGGCAGTGTCGGACGGCCGCTTCCAGGAGCGCAACTGCGGGTGATCGATCCGGATACCGGTGCAGTGTTGCCCGCGGGCCAGGAGGGAACTCTGGAGGTGATCTCGCCGCGCATCGGGCCGCATTGGATTCACACTTCTGACATCGCGCTCATTGATGAAGACGGGTTTCTGTTTCATCGCGGACGTGCCGACGGCGCGATCATGCGCGGCGGTTTCAAGCTGCTGCCCGAGACGATTGAGCGGGCGTTGCTCAAACATCCTGCAGTGTCGGCAGCGGCAGTAGTAGGCATCGCCGACAGGCGGCTGGGCCAGGTGCCGGCAGCGGCGATTCAACTCAGACCCGGAATCGAGCCACCGGGGACCGCCGCGCTCGAAGAGCATCTGCGTGAGCATGTTCTGGCCACACACATTCCGGTCACGTGGCGCTTTGTCGAGCAGCTGCCCAGGAACCCCTCAATGAAGATTGACAGGCCCGCCGTCCGGCGGTTGTGGGAAGAGAGCCCCGCCTGACGGAGAGACCCATGAGCGACGCTGAGAATATGCGATCCCTGGCAGACCGCCAGGCCATCACCGACGCCATCTACCGCTACTGCCGCTCGATGGACCGCATCGACGTCGAGCTTGGATATTCGATCTGGCACGAGGATGCCATCGCCGACTATGGCGAGGATATCTACGTCGGCAGCGGGCGCGGCTTTATCGATCACGTGTGCGAGCAGCACCGGCGCGCGGTTGCCCATTCCCACCAGGTCACCAACATCATCATTGAGCTGGATGGCGAGCGCGCGGGGAGCGAATCCTACGTCACCTCCACGCTGCGAGTGCTGCGAGGCGAGCAGCTGAAGCAGATCACCGTGTGGGGCCGTTATATCGACCAATGGTCACGCCGCAACGGGCGCTGGGGAATCGACAAGCGCATTGCCATCCGTGACTTCGATGAAGTGCGCGACGTTACAGCGCTGAGCCGTTTGGACCGCGCACGACGCGACCTGACCGATCCGTCTTATGCAGTACTCAGGAGCCCACGATGAGCGACAACAGAACCGGGGATAATGGAGCGGCGCAGGACTCAGGCGCCCCGTTGGACTTTGCGCGACGCTACGGCCCCTGGGCCATTGTGGCCGGCGCTTCCGAGGGCACCGGGCGCGCTTTTGCCCGCAAAATTGCTGCGAACGGCGTGCCCTCCATTCTCGTTGCCCGGCGGGAAGAGCCGCTGGCCGCGTTGGCCAAGGAAATCCGCGCCGAGAGCGGTGTTGAATGCGTCACCGCAGCCATCGACTTGTCTGCGCCGGACGCGCCTCGTCGGATCATCGAGGCAGCGGGGCAGCGCGAAGTAGGTCTCTATGTTGCGAATGCCGGCGCTGACACTAACGGCGCGCTGTTCCTGGATCGCCCCGCGAGTGTCTGGCTCGAACACGTTCAACTCAATGTGCTGACAACGGTGCAGTGTTGTCATCATTTCGGCGCTCAGATGCGAGCACGGGGAAGGGGAGGTCTTCTGCTGGTGAGCTCCGGTGCTTGTTATGGTGGAGCGACCTCCATGGCCATCTATTCGGCGAGCAAGGCGTTCGCACTGAACTTCGGCGAAGGGCTCTGGGCGGAGCTGCGCCACCACGGTGTCGATGTGCTCAACCTGATTCTCGGCCGCACGGATACGCCGGCATTCCGCAAGCTCCTGGCCGAAAAGGGGATGCCCGTGCCCCCCGGCTTGGCCGCTCCGGACGAGGTGGCCAAACTCGGCCTGGCGCGCCTGTCGAACGGCCCCACCTGCAATTGGGGCCAGGCAGATGACGTTGTGGGTTATGCCCCGACCTCGGCAAGCGCGCGCCGTGCGCGCATTCTCGCGATCGAGGAGATGAGCAAGGCGGTCTTTGGGGCAAAACGAGGTTAGCCCAAGCCCTCTGGCGGAGTGCCGTGACGTTCAGCCATGATAGTGAGCTACCTTAGTATTAGGGGATCCTATGAAGATCGATTCCTCACTGGCCGCCGTGGTCACCGGTGGTGCCTCAGGGCTTGGCTTGGCAACCGTCAAGGCGCTGCGGGCCGCAGGTGCGGCCGTCGCGATCTTTGACCTGAACCCGGAAACGGGCGACAAGGCGGCCGCGGAAACCGGCGCCACTTTCTGCCAGTGCGATGTGCTCTCAGATGAAAGCGTCGATCAGGCTTTCGCCAAGGCACGAGCTGCACAAGGGCAGGAGCGTGCGTTGGTGTGTTGCGCGGGCGGCGGCAATGCAATTGCGACGGCGCGGCGTGACAAGACCAGCGGCGAAATCCGGTTCTTTCCGTCCGACCAGTTCGAGTGGGTTCTGCGCCTCAATACGGTCGGCACATTCCGCTGCATCACGCGCTCGGCAGCGGGCATGATGACGCTGGAGCCGATCGACGCAGAGCGCGGCGTGATGGTGAATACCGCCTCTGCGGCTGCCACCGATGGGCAAATGGGGCAGGCCGCCTACGCCGCCGCCAAGGCCGCCATCGTCGGCATGACGCTGCCAATCGCCCGCGACCTCTCGCGCGAGGGCATCCGCGTCGTGACGATTCAGCCGGGTATTTTCGACACGCCCGCGATGTCGCGCGCGACGCCACAAATGCTGCAGGCGCTGGGCGCGATGGTCCCTTTCCCGCCCCGGCTGGGCAATTCCGCGGAATATGCCAGCCTGGCACTGGAGATGATCCGCAACGGCTATCTCAACGGAGAAACCGTGCGCCTGGACGGGGCGATCCGGATGCAGCCGCGCTGATCTGCGCCAATACGTGTACTCAATCACAGCGACGTTCTTGACTTACCTGCCGAGGCAATCATAAGCTACGTTAGCATTGTGGAGCGTCGGATGTGCCGGCGCGCCACAGGTCTAATGCAGGTCGTCCTTAGGAGAGAACGTGAAGAAGTTCGTTGCTGTGATGTGCGTGGTTATTGCGTTGTCGGCTGCCGCCCAGGGTACGTTGGCGCAGGCCGCACAGACTGCTGTTGCAGAAAAGGGAAAGATGCTGGTCACCGCCAACGGTGCGCGGCTGGCTCCCGTTTACCGGGTCGGGGCGGATGGTTCCGCACAAATCATCCTCGATGGGAAGATGGTCACGGTTCCCGCCAGCACGCTTTCGTCCGTGGACGGCAAGCTGACGACCAGTCTCACGAAGAGCGAAGTACTCGCGCTTCATTGAGCCGCAGGCATCCGGCCGCTGCCAACCGGCAGCGGCTGGGCTCAGCGGGTTTCGCGTCCCGCTATCTGCTTGTCGACGAAGGTAAACACGGCGTCGTTGAACGCATCGTTGGCGTCGCCTGCGACCATGTGATGCGCGCCGGATATGTCGATGAATTCGGCATGCGGAACCATTTCGCGAAATTCGCGCACGCCTTCCTGACTGACAATCCTGCTACGGCCACCGCGGATCAGCAGGGTGGGCATGTTAAGCGCGCGTGCCGCGGTCTCCAGCGGATTGGGTCCGGAGAATTCGGCATCCCGGCCCATCTCCATGAAGGCCGGATCCCAATGCCAGTAATAACGGCCGTTGCGTAACCGCAGGTTGCGCTTCAAGCCGCTGGTGTCTTTCGGTCGCTGCCGGTGGGGCAGGTAGGCTGACACCGCATCCGCTGCCTCTTCCAAGGAAGCGAAGCCATTGGGCGCGCTGTCCATGAAAGCGGTCACTTCCCTTGCTCCGCGTTCCTCGACGCGAGGAGTGATGTCCACGAGCACCAACGCGCGCATAGGCGGTGAGGGTGCCGCGGCAATCAACATGCCGACGATGCCACCGAGCGAGGCGCCCACCAGGACAGGCTCACCGCCGATGTGCCCGATGACCTGCCGTACATCGGCCACGAAGCTATCGAGACTGTATTTCCCGTCGGGCGACCACTCGCTGTCGCCATGACCTCTCAGGTCGAGCGAGACGGCCCGGTAGCCGCGTTTGGCCGCTTGTGCCAGGGCGGTGCCCCAGCTCTGCCGGGTCTGCCCGCTCCCATGCAGGAACAGGATGGTCGGGGCGTCGGCGGCGCCGGTCGCGTCCGCTGCCAGTTGGAGGCCTGATCCGGGGATCGTGAGTCGCTCGATAGCCATCATTTGCAGACCTGGCTCACGTTCGTACAACATTGAGGAATAACCTGTGATGATTCACCAAGCGGGCTGCGATTGTTCTCAATAAACATCGGTCACTCTTCAATAAAGGTGATCATTGACGCAAGAACTGCTGATTGATCCATCCCAAGTCACGGGCGCCAGTGACTCCTGGCAGCCGTTGGGCCTGGTGGACCTGGATGCCTGCCCGGACACGGTCGAGTTGGCGGCCTTGCCGCCTTTTCCCCTGATCGGAGTGGGCAATTCCGCGCACCCGCTGGCCCGTGCTCTCGATGCCGTCGTCGAGCCTCCGATTTCGGTCGAAATGTTGATCCGCCAGACGAGCCGGACACCCCGCGCTGCGGCCGTGGCGATCCAACTGCTGCGCAGCCTGGAGGGCCTGCCGTGGGAGCGCGCCCTCGCGCTCGAGTCGTTTTGCTACGGGCTGCTGCAAGGCAGTGCCGAACATCAAGCGTGGCTCGCTTCGCAGGTACCGCCGAAGCACCCGGCACCCGTGGGGAGGCTCGTCGTCGAGCGACGCGATTCGGTGCTGCACATGATGCTCGACCGCCCGCAGGCACGAAACGCTATCGACCGGATCCTGCGCGACCAGCTTGTCGAAGCTTTCACAGTCGCGGCGCTCGATCCGGAGGTGCGGTCGATGAAACTGCGTGCTGTCGGACCTACCTTCAGTGTTGGTGGCGATCTCGAGGAGTTTGGGACGACCCGCGATCCCGCGATGGCGCACCTGATTCGCAGCCGTACGCTGCCCGCGCTGGCGCTGGCACCGCGCGCGGGGATTCTCGATGTGCATGTGCAGGGCGCGTGCGTGGGGTCAGGGTTGGAAATCGCGGCATTTGCGGGCCGCCTGACGGCGACGCCGGATGCCTGGTTCCAACTTCCAGAGCTGAGTATGGGTTTGATCCCGGGGGCAGGCGGGTGCGTCTCGGTGCCACACCGGATCGGGCGGCAGCGGGCGGGGCTGATGATCCTCTCCGGCAAGCGGATCAATGCGGCCACGGCGCTGCGGTGGGGTTTGATCGATGCGATCGAGTAGCCGCTGGTGCGGCTATAGATACATGTCGATGTCCACGTTGGCGTTGCTTTGGTCCATCACGATCTCTCTGCGCACGATCTTGAACGTGCGCGTCGCCCTACGCAGGCGATCGTAACGTTCCGCGCTGAACACCGTGCTGGCTTCGCCAGGCCGGCTCGTCGTCAGCAACAAGTAGCTGAGCACGTTGTACTCGTCGCGATCACACGGGCAGACGATCACGTTGGTGATGAACCGGCGGGTCTGCTTGGCCAAGAGTTGTTGACTGGCCGGTGATTCCGGGTGGTCCTGCAGCCGCTTGATGCGGGCGGCGATGGCGCGGCGGTCATCCTGGAAGTAGTCAACGCCGGCGGGTGATTCCATGCCGATCTCGCGGGCAAACCGCGCCGGCATGCGGAACACTACATCACTGGCCAGTAACCCGGTCCATTCATCGAAGCGTCGATGATCCAGGAGCAGGGCTTCGCGGCATAAGAAGTGCTGGATATCGTGGTAGATACCCGCGCTCACGGCAAGAGACAGGTCGCTGTTCGGAAAAGCAATCGACGTGCTACACGTAGCCATTGTCCAGTCCCCCCTCTAAATCTTATGGACTTGACTCGAGTGAATTTACATTGCACCCCAGCAACAAACCCATCGTAGCTTATGAACAGCGTTGTTGACTAGATACGATCGCGGCCCACAAGCCCGCCTCGTCTGCCAGGCCACTGAGAATCCTAGGGTTCCGGCGCCTCCTGCACGGCGGCAAGTGTTTTTACAATGTGTGCCCGCGCGACCTTTTGCGCCGAATCAGGGCGTGCGCGCAGCACTTCCCTGGCGATCTCCCGGTAGTCGGCATGGCGGGTCTCATCCACGGGCTTGAGCGCGTTTCGATATTGGACGCGGACGAGGTGTATGAGGACGCGCGGCATGATTCGGCGTAGCTCCTCGTTTCCCCCGATTCGAATCAGTGCGCCGTAGAACCGGTCGCGCGCATAGGCGTGCTCGGGGCCACCGCTCGAGGGATCGAAGCGAGTCAGATCGGCGAGGGCCCCCTTGAGCAGGGCTGCCGCCTTGGGCGTCCCTATATGGGTTGCGGCGAGCCGCGCAGCGAGCCCGACCAGCGGCTCGACTACGACGAGTACATCGAGCGCCTCCTGCTTGGAGAGTCGTCTGACTTGCGCCCCACGCTGCAGCGTCAGGGATACGATGCCGTGCGCGGAGAGCCAGTTCAGCGCCTCGCGAACCGGGCCACGGCTCGCACCGTATTGCTGCGTTAGATCCGCCTCGACCAGGCGCTGCCCCGGTACATATCGGCCCTCATACAGACCCTTGATGATGTCCCGCACGATCTGCTCACGCGGACTTCGAGTGGATTCATTCGAAAGCTCGGGTGTGTGCACGTCCATCATGTCAGATACCGCCGATGGTCACAGTCGCGCCGCCATCGATGACGATCGACTGTCCGGTGACATAGCGCCCAGCTGTTGAGGCCAGGAATACCGCCGCGCCGGCAATATCCTGTGGGTCACCTATGCGCTTCAGCGGAATCGACTCGAGCGCCTTGTTGGCGTTCGCCTCGTCCTCCCACAAGGCACGCGAGAAATGCGTGCGAATGATGCCGGGGGCGATGCAGTTGACGCGGATATTGTGGGGTCCGAGCTCGACGGCCAGGTTGCGGGCAAGCTGCAAGTCCGCCGCCTTGGAGAGGTTATAGGCCCCAATCGTGGATGAGCCTCGATACCCGCCCACCGAAGAGATGAACACGATAACGCCGTCGCGACGTTGGATCATCTCGGGCACAACCAACTGGGCCAGCCAGTGTGCGCTGAGTATGTTGTTACGCAGGATCTTTTCGAACTGCTCATCCGTGATGCCCGACATCGGTCCGTAGTAGGGGTTGGTCGCGGCGTTGCAGATCAGGATGTCGATGGGGCCGAAGGCTTTCCTGCTGCCGGCGATGAGTTGCTCGAGGTCGGACTTCGAAGCGACACTGGCGGCAATGGGGATCGCCCGGCCGCCGCCGCGGGCGTTGATGGTGGTTGCGGCCGCCTCGCAAGACTCCTGGCGCCGGGAAGAGATGACTACGTTGGCGCCGTGCGCCGCGAGCTCTTCTGCGATCGCCTGGCCGATGCCGCGCGTCGAGCCGGTGATGATGGCGTTCTTTCCAGTGAGATCGAATAGCGTTGTCATCGCGGTTGCCTGCAAACGCCTGCCTCTGTATTGTAGGACAATATCATAGGACGAGTGAGATTGGGGGCAGCCGTGCAATTCGAACACAACGCGCGCACGCAGGAACTGATCGGCCGGCTGCAGGCGTTCATGGACGCCCATGTCTACCCGGCCGAGCCGATATATCAGCAGCAGATGGCGCGGTTCGGCGCGGATCGCTGGCAGGTTCCGCCGGTGGTGGAAGAGCTGAAGCGCCAGGCGCAAGCCGCGGGGCTGTGGAACCTGTTTCTGCCGGACAGCCGCGCCGGAGGCGGGCTGAAGAATCTCGAGTACGCGCCGCTGTGTGAAATCATGGGACGGGTGGAGTTTGCACCCGAGGTTTTCAACTGCAGTGCCCCTGACACCGGCAATATGGAACTGCTGGAGCGCTATGGAACTGCGGACCACAAGGAGCGCTGGCTGCAGCCGTTGCTGGCAGGCGAGATCCGCTCCGCCTACCTGATGACAGAGCCTGCGGTCGCTTCCTCGGATGCCACCAATATCCAGACCGAGATCCGCCGCGACGCGGATCACTACATTGTGAACGGACGTAAGTGGTGGTCATCGGGGATCGGTGACCCACGCTGCAAGATCCTGATTGTCATGGGCAAGACGGATCCCAGTGCACCGCCCCATCAGCAGCAGTCACAGATTCTCGTGCCACGGGAGACCCCGGGCGTGAAGGTCGTACGTATGCTGCCGGTGTTCGGCTTCGACGATGCACCTCATGGTCATGGTGAGGTGATTCTGGAGAACGTGCGGGTGCCCAAGGAGAACCTGATCCTGGGCGAGGGACGAGGTTTCGAGATCGCTCAAGGCCGTCTGGGTCCGGGCCGAATACACCACTGCATGCGTACGATCGGAGCAGCCGAGCGGGCTCTCGAGGCCATGTGCAAACGCCTCCTGTCACGCACCGCCTTCTCCAAGCCCATCGCTCAGCACTCTGTATGGGAGGAGCGGGTCGCACAGGCGCGGGTGAATATCGAGATGTGCCGGCTCCTGACGCTGAAGGCAGCACACATGATGGACACCGTTGGCAATAAGGCCGCGCGGGCCGAGATCGCCATGATCAAGGTAGCGGCGCCCGCGATGGCGCTGAAGGTGGTGGACGATGCGATTCAGGCTTTCGGCGGAGCAGGCGTAACCAGTGATCCGGGCCTCGCTCGTATGTATGCGTCGTTGCGGACCATGCGCATCGTGGACGGCCCGGATGAGGTGCATAACCGCGACATTGCGCGGCTGGAGTTCAGGAAGTACTCAGCCGCTCAGGGACGCAACTGAGTCAGCCGTTTCGGGGCGCAATTGAGGATGTTGGTAGGCCTGGCGCTGCACTGAGCGATTGCGCCTGGTGCGCGGAGCGCCGTAAACCGCGCTGATGCAGTAAAATGCGGAATTGACCCACCGGAGGGCCCGCGCGTGTCGGCAGAATCAAAGCTCGTTCAGCAGTTATTCCTGTCGCTCGACACACGCGTCACGTGCCCCAAGTGCACGGCGAAATTCAGCTTGGAAGAGGGATTCGCGCGCCAGGCGCTCGAGAGACTCGAGCAATCCACGCAAGGTGCGCTCGATGCGGTGCGGGAGGGCGAGCGGGTCGAGGCGCGCAAGCAGGCGCAGCAGATTGCCAGTCAACGCGACAAGACCCTCAGCGACCAGAACGCCCAGCTGCAGCAGCTCTTGAAAGAGCAGGCACATGGGCATGACAAGGCCTTGAAGGAGGTTCGCGCGCTGACCGAGCAGGCCATGGCGCCACAGCTCGCGGCGTTGCGCGCCCAACTTGCCGAGGGCCAGTCCAGCATCGACGCGGTGGCGCAACGGGAAGCCGAGCTCGCGGCACGCGAGCGGGGACTCGGGGCTCGCATCGACCAGGAAGCGCAGACTCGGGCTCAGGCATTGTTTGCAGCCGACCGCCAGTCGCTCGAGCAACAACTCGCACAGAAGAGCGTATTGATCTCCGAGCTGCGCTCTGCGGAGCTGTCACTGCGGACCGAAAAATCGGCGCTGCAGGATCGGGCTGCGGCACTGGAAATCGAGGTCGCCCGCAAGCTCGACGCCGGCCGCCTGGAGATCGAGAGCCGGATCCGCAACCAGGAGCGCGAGCGGTCGGAGCTCGAGAAGGCGGATCTGCGCAAAGCCCTGGATGATGTCAACGAACAGCTGGCTGAAGCGCAGCGCAAGAGTCACCAGGGCTCGCAGCAGCTGCAAGGGGAGGTGCTGGAGCTGACACTCGAGGCAGCGCTCGAGCGAGCCTTCCCCCTCGATACGATTGAAGAGGTCAAGAAGGGTGCGCGCGGCGGTGATGTCATACAGCGTGTCATGACACGCACCGGTCAGAGCGCCGGCATCCTCCTTTGGGAGGCCAAGCGCGCCCGGGACTGGAGTGCGCAGTGGGTCACCAAGCTCAAGGAGGACATGCGCGGCTGCGGCGCCGATGTCGGTGTGTTGGTCATCACCGGAACTGCGCTCCCCCGGGATTGGGATGCGGCCCAGCTGTTCGGGCTGCATGAAGAGGTCTGGATAACCTCGTGGACGACGGCCCTGCAGCTGGCGGCGGTCTTGCGCGCGGGACTCATCGATCTGCACAAACAACGGCTGGTCTCCGCGGGCAAAGGCGAGAAGATGGAGGCCGTGTACGACTACCTGACCTCATCGCAATTCGCGCACAAGCTGAAGGCCGTCTACGGATCGTTTTACCGCATGCGCCAGGAGCTGGAGTCCGAGAAGAGCCAGACGCTGCAGCGCTGGGCGCGGCGCGAGAAGCAACTGCAGAGCGGCATAGCGGAGCTCGTCGGAGTGGCGGGCGACATCCAGGGCCTGGCCCAACAGGACCTGCCCCTGTTGGAGATGGGGGAGACCACGGAAGCCGAGCGCCCGACCGCTGCCCAGGACGGCGACACTCCACAACTCGGGCTCAAGATCGGCCAGTAGCTCGAGCGCCTGCAACGCCCGGGCGGCGTCAGGTGGCGGCGGCAGCGGTCAGTTGCGACCGTGGGCGCGAGTGAATTTCTGCACGCGCATGCCGTGCCAGACGTCTCCGACGTACACGGCGCCGTCTTTACCCACGGCAATATCATGGCCCCAGTAAATCTGGCCGTCGTAATTACCTACACGGCTCCACGCCGCGAGAATCTTGCCGGATAGATCGAGCGTGAGAAGTTGTTCGCGTCCCTGCGTGGGTTGATCAGCCTTCGCGTCGCCGCCGTCAACCACGTAGAGCAGATTGTCCGGCCCCAGGGCGAGACCCCAGGGCCTGCCCAATTCCTCCGAATTCCAGCTGTGCAGGAATTGACCCTGCGCATCGAATACCTGGATGCGGGAGTTGCCGCGGTCTGCCACATAGACCTGTCCGTGCGAGTCCACGACGACACTGTGCGGCGTGTTGAACTCACCGGGCCCGGAGCCCTTGCGGCCCCACTCCAGCAGAAACTGACCGTCGGCAGAGAATTTCGCTATCCGGCTGTTGCCGTACCCATCGCTGACAAAAATGCTGCCATCGGAGGCGAAACCAATGTCGGTCGGTTTATCGAAGTGCGTGGCATCCGCGCCGGCCGTGTGCTCGGTGCCCAGCGTGAGGAGCAGCTGACCGTCATGGGAAAACTTGAATACCTGCTGCAGGGCAATGTCAGTCACCCACACGTTGTCGTGAGAGTCCACGCGCAGACCGTGCGGCGCTACGAAACGATTCTGTCCCCATGAGAACAGGAGCTTGCCGCTGGCTCCGTCGAAACACAGCACCGTCGGTGAGGCGATGAGCCGCGACTTGTCGGTGGCCCAGGAGTTCTCGGCGCGGTGAAAGACGAAGACATGACCGTGAGAATCCACGCCGACACCCGAGACCTGCCCGAGCAGGAAGGCGGGCGGGAGCTGCGGCCAACCGTGCACAACCTGGTAGGGGTCATGCGATTGCGGTTGTGCTCCCAGACAGACTGCCGGGAGGGTGACAGCGAGGAGCGCAAGAAGCAGGTGCCGAATGGACAGTGTCATGGCTTTACTCTACCGCAGGGGACTGTCGCGAATTATCTATTAATCTGAAAACATGATTGACAGATTTGCTGACAAACGGGCGATTTGACTGCCTGCCGGTGCATCTGCCACGGTGTCGCGAGTTGCTGGAACGAGGTCACCGGAGAAAGAACGCATGCCGAACGAGCCCACGCCACGCATTACGCCTCTCTTGCCTCCCGAATGGGACGCAGCTGCCCTGGAGGCACTCGGCGCTTTTCCGAAAAGCCTCGATTTCGTGCTGTCGCGCTGGAAGGAAGGCCGCGATGTCAGAGGCATGAACGTACTGGGTACATTGGCACGCCATCCGCCGCTGGCAAAGGCATTCATGACTTTAAACGCCCACGTCGCCGGCGCAAGCTCACTCTCGGTGCGCGTGCGCGAGCTGCTGATTCTGCGGATCAGCTGGCTGCGGCAGGCGGAGTATGAATTCGTGCAGCACCTGATTCTGGGCCTGAGAGCGGGCCTGACCGAAGAGGAGCTGCAACGAATCCAGCAGGGGCCTGATGCACCGGGGTGGGACCCGCTCGATGCGGACCTGCTGCGTGCCGTGGACGAGCTGCACCGGCGTGCCCGCATTGGGCCGGTGACCTGGGAGCGGCTTGCAGCCCATTTCAATACTACGCAGCTGCTGGACCTCGTGTTCCTCGTTGGCTGCTATGAGATGTTGGCGATGGCCATCAACAGTTTCGACACGCCGCTGGAGCCGGACGTGACACCGCTTGATCCCGCCGTCAGGAAACGCATGTTTGAAACACGGACTTACACGACTGCCGAGTAAAAGGACACAGCCATGCCCGCCTACATACTCTTCGAATGAAGGCCTTTATCTCACGCACGCTGAGCGGCATAGACTCGCTCGTGCTCGAGGATGTACCTGCGCGTGGCCCCCTTGCGCCAGGACAAATCCGCTTACGCATGCGCGCAGCGTCGATCAACTATCGCGACCTGCTGGTCCTGTCTGGCGGCCTTCGCAGTGTGACCCTGCCGGAGTTGATTCCCTGCTCTGACGGAGCCGGGGAGGTTGTCGAAGTGGCGTCCGACGTCTGGCGAGTAAAGGTCGGCGATCGTGTCGCGCTCACCTTCAACCCCGACTGGATCGGCGGCCACTGGCAACCTTCGCCTGCGGGCGCCGGGCGAGGTGGTGCTATCCAGGGCGTGATGCAGGAACAGCTGGTCGTCAGTCAGCACGAGGCCGTGATCCTGCCACCGCATCTGAGCTTTGAGGAAGGCGCAACCCTGCCGTGCGCCGCAGTAACGGCGTGGCACTCACTGTGTGTCGCCACGCCTTTGCTGCCAGGTATGAACGTACTGCTGCAAGGAGGAGGGGGCGTCTCTCTTTTCGCACTTCAGTTTGCCAAGTTGTTCGGCGCGCGAGTGATCATCGTTTCGTCGAGCCCGGAGCGCTGCGCGCGTCTCAAGAGCCTGGGCGCTGACGAGGCGATCGACTACCGGGCGGAGCCTGAGTGGAACGCTGTAGTGCGCAAGCTGACAGGCGGTCTGGGAGTCGATCTCACCATCGAAGTAGGCGGTGCCGAGACGATAGGCAGAGCAATAGCGGCAACACGGTTTGGAGGACGGCTCGCCGTGGTCGGGCTTCTCACCGGGCGTCCGAGTGCAGCCTCTGTGATGTCTTCATCGGGCGTAGACATCACTACCATTAGAGTAGGCAGCCGTCAGGATTTGGAGGCGCTGTGCCGGGCCATCACGTTCCATGGGGTTCGCCCCGTCATTGACAGCCGGTATGACTTCGAACAATTACCCGACGCACTCCGCCATCTGCAGACGGGCCGCCACATGGGGAAGATCGTGATCAGGTTTGACTGAAGGACGGCAAGGGCACGCGCGACGGGCGTTGAATGCGCTTGCGATAAGTGTGCCGGTTAACGAAGGAGGTTATGATGACCCATGAAGCTCAAAACGAAGCGGTCCGC
>Ga0137403_10002591_pt1 | contig 22070 bp, 15 predicted proteins | sample CZOMad2_1_16fung_FD_122057 | JGI IMG/M metagenome (GOLD analysis project Ga0137403, IMG submission 122057) | Vadose zone soil fungal communities from Angelo Coast Range Reserve, California, USA - CZOMad2_1_16fungal (Hybrid Assembly) | ecosystem: Environmental > Terrestrial > Soil > Vadose zone...
CAGCGCGGGGGGGGGGGGGGGGGGGTAGGGGGGAGGGGGGGGCGCGGAGTCGGGGGGGGCGGCGCGAGAGAGTGGCAGGGGGGGAGGGACGGCGTGGGCCCTTCGAGGGGACAAGTTGACCCCTCCGTGGGCCCTCCGCCACATTTTGCTACAGTAGGACTCACTGGATACATGCTGAAGTAGAGCTGCACCGCCCGCCGCAGGATCTCCGCCGCCGCCACGCGCTCGGCGGCCGCGGCCTGCTCGATCTGCAGCGCGGTCCTCCCCCAGAAGCGGATCTTCACGACCTTCGCGATTTGCATACCCCTCCTCCGTGCCGCTCTTCGCCCCTCGTACACTTTGGCGCAGTGTTTCACAGAAGCGCCTTCTGCGGTATCCTACAGCTCTTCGAGAGGAGGAGTCGACACTTTGCGTCCAGGAATCTTGGAGAGCGCGGGAGGAGGCTCGCGGCGGGGTCGGGAAGCCGTGCAGCGGGTCTCCCGCGTCCTGCGCGCGGTGACCGGCGGCATGCCGCCGAGGACCCGCGAGCAGGGTGTGGGGGACCGGCTGCAAGGCGCAGAGGACCGACGAGCAGGGTGTCGGGGACCGGATGCGGAGCGCGGGGGACGGGCGAGCAGGACGTGGGGCATCGGCTGCAGGGCGCCGGAGACTGGCGAGCAGGGTGTGGGGCATCGGCTGCAAGGCGCCGGAGACTGGCGAGCAGGGTATGGGGCATCGGCTGCAGGGTGCCGGAGACCGGCGAGCAGGGTGTGGAGGATCGGCTGCAGGGCGCGGAAGGCGCTACGCCGTGCGCGCCGTCACCCGTCCCACCTGGAGCCCCGGGGCGAGCCGGTAGGCGTGGTGGGCGGTGACGATGCCGGCGGCGTCCGCCAGGCGGCTGCGCAGGCCGTGGACGTGCCGGGCGGCGAGGTTGGTGATCTCGGCCCGGCCGGCGCCCTCGGGGGCGATCCGCTGCCCCACGGCGAGAACGGGGACCCCGTCGCCGTTCGCCAGGCGGTCGTCGATCAGCGCGCTCCAGGTGACCGTCTCCTGGCTGCCCGCCTTCAGGGTGAGGCGGCGACGGTCGCCGTCTCCGGCCAAAACCCGGCCGCCGAGCTCGATGCCGCCGCCATCACCACCGCCGCACCAGACCACGAGGTCCAGCTCGCCCTCCACCTCGCGGCGGTCCTCTTCCGTCTTGGCGACAGCACTATCGGGAAAGCGCTCGCCCCCCGGGGCGACCGCCAGCCGCCAGGGGAAGGTGCGGTCGAGATAGGAGCGGACGACGGGGACGACGGTCTCCCGGATTTCGCTCTTGTCCATCACGTCGCGCGGATCGAACCCGGCTTCCAGGAGGTCGCGGCCGAAGGTCGCCTCGTAGCCCCGCTTGTTGGAGAGGAACCGGCAGGTGGGCGGGTTCTCGGCGAACATCCCGCGCACCGTGCTCGCGAGGTAGATCGACTCCCACCAGCGGTCCTTGGGGAGGAAGCGCAGGGTCTCCAGCTGGACGTCCTGGAGCAGCAGGCCGCGGGGCCGGAGCAGGCCGCCCAGGGTCTTGGCGAAGCGGTTGGCGTTCTCGAAGACCGCCGGGTCGAGGACCGCGGCGCGGCCCGCCAGGGCGCCGGCATCGCCGGCGTCGCCGGCATCCCCGGCATCGAGCCGCGCCGCCACCTGGAGGGTGGGGTAGTCGGCCAGCCAGCGGGCCACCAGGCGCGCCGTGTCCGGCCCCGCACGGTCGAGGCAGACCACCGTCGTCAGGGCGAGGAGCGGCGCCTCCGATAGCGCCGCCAGGAGCTCCGTGACGTGCTGGAGATGGTCCTCGACCACCACCAGCGGCCGCCGCGCCCAGCCCTCTGCTCCTACCCAGCTCATGACAGCTACTATACTGAGCGGAGATCAGGAAGCCTTGTTTCTGCCGTCCATGGCCGCTCCGGCTCGGGTGAGGTCGCTTTCATGTCGAGGTCCGTGCCCCGCTCTCTGGCCCTCTGGCTGCTGCTGGCGGCGCTCTACTCGCTGACCGCCCGGCTGGGGCTGCTCTTCGCCCTGCCGCCGGGGTACGCCTCGCCCATCTGGCCCCCCGCCGGCCTCTCCCTGGGCGCCCTCCTGGTCTTCGGGGGGCGCGCCTGGCCCGGGGTGCTCCTGGGCTCCTGGATCGCCAACGCCTTCCGACCCGAGGGACTGATCCTGGACTCCGTGCCCGTGCTGGTCGCGGTCGGGTCGACGTTCCAGGCGCTCCTCGGACGGGTCCTCGTGATCCGCTTCTGCGGCCGGGATGCCGGCCTCGATTCGCCCGGCAACGTCGTCCGCTTCGTCGCCGCCACGGTGGCCTCCTGCCTGACCAGCGCCACCATCGGCGTGTTCACCCTGGCGGTCGCGGGCAAGCTGCCGCTCGCCGAGGTACCCGCCAACTGGTGGACCTGGTACCTGGGCGACAGCATCGGCGCCGTCACCTTCGCCCCGCTGGTCCTCCTCGCCGTCGGCCGCCCGCGCGAGACCTGGCGGCCCCGGCGGCTCACCGCCGGCCTGCCCCTCCTGGGCAGCTTCGTCCTCTGCATCCTGCTCTACCTCTACGTCAGCGGCAGCGAGGAGCGACGGATCCTGGGCGAGATGGACCGCGTGGCCGACGAGACCGCCCAGGAGATCCACAATCAGGTCCTGAGCCAGACCCTGGCCCTGCACGCCCTGCGCGGCGCCCTGGCCGGCCGGCCGCCCGATCCCGCCGCGTTCCACAGCCTGGCAGGCGAGCTGCTGGTACGCCTCCCGGGGCTCCGCGGCGTCGGCTGGGCCCGGCGGGTGCGCCAGGCGGACCTGCCGGCCGCCGAGCGCGCCCTCGGCAGCTCCCTCGGCCAGCCGTTCCAGATCTTCGAGCGAGACGCCGTGGGCCGGCGCCGCCCGGCGGCGCCGCGGGCCGAGCACTGGCCGGTGATCCTGGCCGACCCCGCGGTGACCCACGACCGGACGGTCGGTTTCGACCTCGCCTCGGAACCGGCGCGGGCCGAGGCTCTCGCCCGGGCCGCGAGGAGCGGCGAGGTGGTCTGCAGCCGGCACCTCCGCCTGGTCCAGTCCGGGCGGGACGGGGTCCTGCTGTTCCTCTCCGACCATCCGGCCGACACCCCGGGCGGCGTGGTGAACGGCCTCCTGGTGCTGGGGGTGGAGATGGACCGCCTGCTCAGCCCCCTGGCCGCGGCCCCGGCGGGCGTGCACTGGCTGGTGCGCGAGCTCGACGCCCCGGGGGAGCCGGTGCTGCGCGGCGACCCCCGCGACCTGGCGCCGGTGCAGCAGGCCCTGGGGCGGCGCGAGACGGTCCTCTCCGCCGCCGGCGCCTTCTGCCGCCGCACGGTGGAGGTCGCCGACCGGCGCTGGGAGATCCTCGCCTGGCGCGGCCGGACCTCGATGATGGCCGAGCAGGGGCGGCTGTCGTGGGTGGTCCTGGTGGGCGCTCTGTTGGCGAGCGCCGTCGGCGGCTCCCTGCTGCTCATGGTCACCGGCCGCAACCGGGTGGTGGAGGCCCTGGTCCGCCAGCGCACCGGCGAGCTGGTGGCGGCGCGCGACGAGGCGGTGCGGGCGGACCGGGCCAAGTCCGAGTTCCTGGCCGCCATGAGCCACGAGATCCGCACTCCCTTGAACGGGGTGATCGGCCTGGCCGACCTCCTGGCCTCGGGGCCGCTGGCGCCCGAGCAGCGCGACCAGGCCGAGACCATCCGCAGCTCCGGCGAGGTCCTCCTGGCGATCTTGAACGACATCCTCGACTGGGCCAAGATCGAGGCCGGCCGCCTGGACGTGGAGCGGCTGCCGGTGGACGCCCGGGCAGCCGTCGCCGACACCTTCGCCCTCTACCGGTCGCGGGCCCGGGACCAGGGGGTGAAGCTGGTCCTCGACTGGCCCGAAACGGTGCCGCGAAGAGTGCAGGCCGACCCCATGCGGCTGCGCCAGGTGCTCCTGAACCTGGTCTCCAACGCGGTGAAGTTCACCCCCGGCGGCACCGTCACGGTCGCCGCGCGTCTCGATGCCGGAGATGCCGATACCGGCGAGGGTGGGCGCCTCGCCATCGCGGTCCAGGATACCGGGATCGGCATGGACGAGGTGCAGCGGACCCGCCTGTTCCAGCCCTTCACCCAGGGCGACGCCTCGACCACCCGGCGCTTCGGCGGCACCGGCCTGGGGCTCGCGATCACCGCCCGCCTCCTGGAGGCGATGGAGGGGACGATCACGGTGGCGAGCGCCCCGGGCTCCGGCAGCCTCTTCACGGTCCGCCTGCCGCTGGCCGGCGGACCCGCGATCGCCGACACCGACGCCGACGTCGAGACGGCCCGGCCGCCCAGGTCGTGGATCGCCGTGGCGGAGCCCTGCCCGGGCCACCGCCACCGGGTCCTGGTGGCCGAGGACAGCCCGGTGAACCAGAAGGTGGCCCAGGCCATGCTGGAATACCTGGGGGCCGAGGTGGAATGCGTCGACGACGGCGCGCAGGCGGTGGCGGCCACCGCGCGCACGGCCTACGATCTGGTGCTGCTCGACATCTACATGCCGGTGCTCGACGGCCTGGAAGCGGCCCGCGCCATCCGCGCCCGCGAGGCCGGCGATGCCGGCGATACCGGCGGCATTCCGCGCCTGCGCCTGGTGGCCCTGACCGCCAACGCCTTCGCCGCCGACCGCCAGGCCTGCCTGGCGGCCGGGATGGACGGCTTCCTCACCAAGCCGCTCACCCTGGAAACCCTGCGGGCGGCGCTGCAGGCCGTGCCGGGAGGCGGGGATCGGGGCGTTCCTCTGTAGAATAGCCCCCTACCTCACCGGAAACGGAGTCGCGGCAGCCATCATGCTCTTCTGGCGGTTCATCGCCCCCCACGCCCACCTGGGTCCGGAGCTGGCCGCGACCTACAACCCGTTCCTCACGGTGCTGTCGTTCTTCGTCGCCGCGCTGGCCGGCTATGCCGCCCTGGAGGTCGCCGAGCGGATGGCGAGCGCGCCGGGCCCCGGCACCCGTCGCCGCTGGCTCGCCGCCGGCGCCGCCGCCATGGGCTCGGGCATCTGGTCCATGCACTTCATCGGCATGCTCGCCTTCGCGCTGCCGATCGCGGTCAGCTACGACCTCACCCTCACCCTGCTCTCGATGGCCCCCGCCCTGTTCGCCAGCGCCATGGCGCTCCACTTCATGGACCGCGCCCGGATCTCCTGGTGGCGGTTGAACGCCGGCGGCCTGCTCATGGCCGTGGGGATCGGCGGCATGCACTACACCGGCATGGAAGCGATGCGCATGGACGCCATGATGGGCTACCGGCCCCTCCTGTTCGCCCTCTCGATCCTCGTCGCCCACGCCCTCGCCACCCTGGCCCTCTACATCAAGTTCTTCCCCGTCGGTCGGGCCTTCCCCGCCCTGCGCAAGGGGGGGAGCGCCGGCGCCATGGGCGGCGCCGTGGCCTGCATGCACTACACCGCCATGCACGCCGTCCGCTTCTACCCCGGCAGCATGGGCACCCCGACGGGGGGGTTCGAGCCGCGCTGGATGGCCGTCGCGATCGCCGTCGTCACCTCGGTGATCCTGACCGTCGCCATCGTCGCCACGCTCGTCGACCGCCGCACCGCCGAGCTGTTGACGGCGCGCGACGCGGCGGTGCGGGCGGACCGGGCCAAGTCCGAGTTCCTGGCCGCCATGAGCCACGAGATCCGCACCCCTTTGAACGGGGTGATCGGCATGGCCGACCTCCTGGCCTCGGGTCCCTTGAGCCCCGAGCAGCGCGACCAGGCCGAGACCATCCGCCGCTCCGGCGAAGCGCTCCTGGCGATTTTGAACGACATCCTCGACTGGGCCAAGATCGAGGCCGGCCGCCTGGAGGTGGAACGGCTGCCGGTGGACGCGCGGGCCGCCGCCGCCGACACCTTCGCGCTCTACCATCCCAAGGTCCGGGACCATGGAGGGGCGCTGGTGCTGAGCTGGCCCGAGGGGGTGCCGCGCCGGGTGCTGGCCGATCCCATGCGGCTGCGCCAGGTGCTCCTCAACCTGGTCTCCAACGCGGTGAAATTCGCCCCCGGCGGCACCGTCACGGTCGCCGCTCATGTCGCCGGCGGTCGCCTCGCCATCGCCGTCCGCGACAACGGTATCGGCATGGACGAGGCGCAGCGCGCGCGTCTGTTCCAGCCCTTCACCCAGGGCGATCCCACGATGACCCGGCGTTTCGGCGGCACCGGTCTGGGTCTCGCGATCACCGCCCGCCTGCTGGCGGCGATGGACGGGACGATCGCGGTCGAGAGCGCCCCGGGCTCCGGCACCACCTTCACGATCGACCTGCCGCTGGCGTTCGAACCTGTCGCCGGCGCCGAGGCGATCCCGCCGTTCTCGCGGCGGGCCGCGCCGGCGGAGCGCGGCCCGGAGCGCCGTCGCCGGGTCCTGGTGGCGGAGGACAGCTCGGTGAACCGGAAGGTGGCCCAGGCCATGCTGCAGTACCTGGAGGCCGACGTGGAATGCGTCGACGACGGCGCCCAGGCGGTGGCGGCCACCGCCCGCGTCGCCTACGACATGGTGCTGCTCGACATCCGCATGCCGGTGCTCGACGGCCTGGCCGCGGCCCGTGCCATCCGCGCCCGCGAGGCTGCCGGCGGCACGCCGCGCCTGCGGCTGGTGGCCCTGACCGCCAACGCCTTCGCCGCCGATCGCCAGGCCTGCGAGGCGGCGGGCATGGACGGTTTCCTGGCCAAGCCGATCACCCTGGAAACCCTGCGAGCGGCGCTCCAGGCGGTGCCGGAGGGCGCCGGGTAGTGCTCCCTCCCGGGACCCCGCCCGGCCGCCGCTGGGGCTCGCGCCTGCTCTACCTCGGGGTGTTCCTGCTCGCCGGGCTGGTGGTCCTGGCCGCCCTGTCGTTCCGCCGCGAGTGGCAGGAGCGGATCGGCCAGAGCCGGTCGCAGGCGATCTTCCAGCTCGTCGAGGGCCGGACCCCCTCGCGGCCCACCGAGACCCCGGGCGCCGTCGCCTGGCTCAACCTGGAGCTCCGGCGCTATCGCGAACGGATCGCGGACCCCGAGAAGGCCCGTCTCTATGGCGAGGTCGCGGAGTGGCAGGACACCCGCTCGGTCCCGCCGTTCCTCGCTCCCATAAGGGAGGTCCTCGCCCGGCCGCTCCGACCGTCGCAGCCGTCGGAAACCCCGGCCGCCCTGCGGCTCCTCACCCCGCAGGCGATGGGGGAGGGCGCGCCGCCGTTCTCCCTGCGCAGCCAGGCCTTCCTGGAGCTCGACCGCCACTGGTTCGCCGTCACCCGCAGGAAGGCGCTCGACGCCGCCGCCCCGCTGGACGCCGCCAACCGGTCGAACCGCTTCCTCGTCGCCGCGACCCCGCACCTCCTCACCTTGAGCGCGGACCTCGCCCAGGCGCTGGCGCGACACCCGCTGCCGGCCCTCCCCGGCGCCCGGCCGCCGCGGGTGGTCCGCCTCTACGCGCTTTCCGAGGACGGCACCCTGGTCACCCTGCCGCTCCCGCCGCGCCAGGAGACCCCTTTCGATCCCGCGGCGAGCCGGCGCGCCGTCCTCGTCGAGGGCCGGGAGCTGCGCAGCTCGCCGGAACGGCCGACCTTCGTGTCGAACGAGTTCTACTTCCGCTTCGACTTCGCCGACCCGCGCGAGCAAACGTTCTACTCCGGGCTCTATCTGGACCTCGGCGGCCAGGGGCTCGTCGCCACCATCACCACCCCCCTGCGCGATACCGGCGAGAAGCCAGGGAGCCCGGGCGACCATGGCATCGCCGGCGCCGACCTGAGCTTCGACATCGACTGGGAGGCCTTCGCCCGCCGGATCGAGACGCCGATGGTCGCCGGCGTCGTCCACTTCGCCGACGCCCCCGCCGGCGGGCGCCGCTGGGCGGACCTGGACGGTGCCCTACCGCCCAGCCGGCCGGCGGCGCTGCGCAATGCCGTCGCCGCGCTCGCCAGGCGACCGGCCGGGGAGGCCGGAGCGGCGGCGGAGAGCGTGCCCTCGGTCCTCCACGGGGTGGTCGAGGGCCAGGGGGCGGTCGCCACTTTCCAGGTCGCCGCCACCACCTGGCTGGTCGTCCTCTTCCCCCGGACCCAGTCGCACCTGCCGCTCCTCCCCCTGCTCCTTTCGGCGCTCCTCCTGGTGGCGCTCCTCGCCGGCTTCGAACGCAACCGCCGACGCGCCGAGCAGGCGCAGCAGAAGGCGGAGCTCGCCCTGGCGGAGAAGCAGAACCTGCTCAACACCATGCAGGTCCCCCTGATCGTCGTCGACCCCAACACCGACGAGGTGGTCTTCGGCAACCAGGCGGCGGAGAACCTGGGGGTGCTGCCGGGGACCCGGGTCGGCGACCTGGTGGCCCCGGACCCCCGGGCGCGCGCCCACTACGAGCGGATGCAGGTGGCGCGGCCCGAGCCGCGGCGTGCCTACGGCCTGCCGGTCCGCGTGCGCGGCGAGGAGGGGGGGGTGGAGGAGCGCTACGCCATCGTGCGCTCGGTCGCCGTCACCGCCCCCATCGAGGCGCTGCGCGCCGACGAGCGCCACCGGTTGGGCATCCTCTTCCTGGTCGAGCCGGAGGCCGATCTGGCCCTGCTGACGGCGGACCTCGCCAGCTCCACCCGGCAGGACGAGCGCCGCCGGCTGGTCGGGCTCCTCGCCCACGGCGCCGACCTCTTCGTCCGGGTGCTCGCCCACAGCCTCGAAGACGGTACTGGCGCCGGTTCCTCCCCCGAGCTCGTCGCCTGGCTCGCCGGCTACCTGGACCGGCGCCTCAAGACCACCGCCTGGCTCCTCGACCACTGGGACGCCGAGCCGCCGTTCCCGCCCGACAGCTCGATCGAGGCGGCGCAGGGCCGGGCGACCCTCGACAGCCTGGTGAGCGTCTTCTCCCTGGCCGCCCGGGACGCCGATCTGCGCACCCGGCTGCACTGGGACAACGGCGTGCTCGCCGGCCGGCCCGACCGCGAAGCCCCCCTGCTGACGCTGGAGATCGACTGGCCGGAGGAGTTCTGGTTCACCTGCCCGGTGCGCGGCGGCTTCGGCTTTTTCCTCGGCGAGGTGCTGATCAACGCCATCCGCCACGGCCGGCCGGGCTCGACCCCCGCCCTGCGCCTCACTCTCGACCGGGTCCGCCGCGAGCTCGCCTGCGAGGTGGAGAACGAGGTCCGGGATGCCGCCGAGCCCGACGCGGACCTTCCCGGCGAGGAGGGGGAGGCGTACGGTGGCCGGCGCATCCTGGCGCGGCTCGCCCATCTGTTCGAGTGGCGGGATCTCCAGTGGAGGCGGCGGGGGACGAGCTATGCCGTCTCCTGGCGGGTGCCGGCGAGCGAGCGCGGCGACCCGCGCCGGGCCGACTGACTCAGACCTGTCCGAAGCCGAGGCGGCCGAGGCTCGCTTCCGTCGGCGCCTCTTCGAGCAGCAGGAGGGCCGCGTACTCGGGGCCGTTCCCCTCCGATCCCAGCGGCTGGATCTGCACGATCCGCCAGGCGTCCAGGAGCTCGTCCAGGGTCTCTCCGTCCACTGGGACGATGGTGGGCGCGCCGGGCGCGGGGGTGGTCGTGATCCGAACGGCGACGAGCCGCTGCTGCTTCTTCATGCGCTCTCCTCGGTCTCGCGCGATGCTATCCCCGCGGCGCGCGTCCGGGCAAGCGCCACGAGGAGCGAGACGAGCACGGCCCCAACCGCGAGCGCGCAGAGGAGGAGCCCGCGGCGCCAGCCGGCCGGGCGATAGTCGAGGCGCACCCGGTGCGCTCCGGGGGGGACGGCGAAGCCGAGGAAGGCGGAGTTGACCTCGAAGACCGCGCCCGGCCGGCCGTCGACCTCGCACTGCCAGCCCGGCGCGTAGGAGACGCTCGACACCACGGTGCCGCCGGTCGGGGAGCGGACGTCGAGGTCGAAGCCGTTGCTGCGCGGCCGGATGGCGTCGGTCCCCCCCTCTTGCGGCATCGGCGGCACTGCCGGCCCGGCCGCCACCCCCAGGGCGCCGAAGTCGAGGTTGGCGAGGGTCAGGCGGAGCGCCTCTCCGGCCTCCGCCCGGACGAAGCGATGGGGGAGGAAGAAGAGGGGCAGGGCCTCCGGGTTCTCCCACACCCGGCCGCCCTGGTCGTTCCACGCCCAGCGCCAGGGGGGAGGGAGGTGGCGCCGGTGGCCGGTCAGGGCGAAGCGGACGGACAGATAGTCGACGGCCGACCGCTGCAGGGCGTCGCCGGCGAGCTTGAGGTTCTGCTCCCGCCCCGCTCCGGTCCGGAGCCTCCGGCGGAGGAAGCTCGCGGCGTCGAAGGGGCGCATGGCGTCCTCGCCGCGCGCGTCCCAGAGTCCGTAGAGGGCTGCGAGGTAGGGATAGAGCTCCCCTCCCTCGGCGAGGATGCGGAACGGGGGCCCCGGGCGCTGGGTGAGAGCCACGAGGCCGGCCAGGGCTGGCGGCGGCGCCAGGTCGAAGGAGGGAGGGAGGCTGGGCTGGTAGCGCACGCCGAGGAGGAAGAGCTCGCAGGCGAGGCCGGCCAGAGCCACGGGAACGAAGGCGCGGCGCAGACGGGGGAGGGCGAGGGTCGCCAGAGCCGCCGCCGCGCCGAGGAGGGCGGTCCCCCACCAGGCCCGCTCCCAGGGTGCTGCGGGCGGCCGGAAGGCGAGGGCGAGGCCGCCCACCGCGAGGAGGGCGAGGGTGAGCGCCCGCCCCCGCCCCCGCCCCCGCTCCGGTATTGCGGCCAGCCGCTCGAGCGAGAGCCCGGCCGCCAGGGCCACCGCGATCACCCAGACGATGCGCAGGCGGCTCAGGCCGGTGTGGCCGAGGAGGGGGATGGCGTGCAGGAGGGTGTAGAAGGGCGCGACGCGCAGGGCGGCGAGCAGGGCCGCCGCCCCGCCGGCCACCAGCGCCAGGACCCGGCCGCGCAGGACCACCGCCCCGGCGAGGGCGAGGACCAGGGTCAGGAGGCCGGCGTAGTCGGAGCTCATCTCGTTGAAGTTGACCGGCCCGTCCCAGGTGCCGTCGCGCGGGCTGCCGAAGGCGAGCGGGTCGAAGAGGGGGAGGAGGAAGCGGGGCTCGAAGCGGGGGTGCCCCCCCTCGCCGCCGCGCAGGCGGATGATCTGCATCCGGTCGCTTCCGGGCAGGGCGTCGAGGAAGGGGAGGAGGGCCGGCGCCGCGAGACAGAAGGTGAGGAGGGCCGCGGCCGCCAGCCGGCCGAGGAACGCCAGGCGCCCGGCCGGCGCGGCGAAGCAGAGGACGGCGGCGACCGGGACCGCGGCGAAGGCGGTCAGGGCCAGGCTCTCGGGGTGGCCGGCGAGGACGAGCCCGAGGCCGCAGGCGACCAGGCCGGCGAAACCGCCCCGCTCGCCGTGGCGCAAGAGAACGAGCCCCAGGAATACGCCTGGGATCCAGACCGAGCTCATCGCCGGAGGGTGGTAGGCCCAGGCCACGATGAAGGTCGAGAGGGCCATGGCCACGGCGGCGAAGGCCGCCCCCCAGCCTCCCGCGCCGAGCCGCCGGGCGAGGGCGTCCATGAGCAGGAGACCGAGCAGGATCTCCCAGGCCGCGCTCACGGTGAGGGCGCGGAGGGGCGGGAGCGGCAGGGCGAGGAGGTGGAGCGGCGCGAAGGGCGCCGACTGGGCGTTGCCGAGGAGCGGCTGGCCGGTCCCCATCTCGTGCGACCAGAGCGGGGCTTCGAGAGCGCGGAGCCGCCGGCGGACCAGGGTGTGGAAGGGGAGCTGCTCGAAGAGGACGTCGACGAGGAGCGGGTTCTTGGGCTGAATCTCTTGCTCCAGGGTCTCGACGAACGGGCGCCTCTGGTAGGCGATGTCGGTCGGCACCTGGAGCGCACCCCTGAACAGCGGGGCGGCGAAGAAGGCGGCGGTCAACGCGACGTAGCCGGCCGCGGCCCGCACCGGGAGGTCCGGCCGCCACCCGCGCACTGCGGCGGCGATCAGAGCGGCGCCGGCAAGGAAGAGGAGGGCTTCGGTCATGAGCGCGTGAACGGAGGATGGGCGGGGGGACGGGGGATCGGGGGCAGGCCGCATGCTATCCTCGCCCGCGCGCCCCGGCAAGCCTAAGCCATGACGAAGAAGCTCCAGAAGCTCGAATGGATCGTCGCCTGCCTGCTGACGGCGCTCGCCCTCTTCCTCCACGTCTCGCGCTACCTCCATGCCGGCGCGCTCTGGCGCGACGAGGCCGCGGCGGTCGGCCTGGCCACCCAGCCCACCCTGGGCGCGGTCTTCGAGTCCTTTCCCCACGAGGCGTTCCCCCTGGTCGTCCCGCTGACCCTGCGGACCTGGGTGGCGGTGACCGGGGGGAGCGATACCGCCTTCCGCGCCTTCGGCCTGCTGGTGGGGATCGGCATCCTGGCCGCCCTCTGGTGGAACGCCTGGAGTCTCCGCCGGAGCCCGCCGCTCGTCTCCCTGGCGCTCCTGGGAGCCAGCCCGGTCCTCCTCCAGTATGGCGACGCGGTCCGCGGCTACGGTCTGGGGACCCTGTTCCTGCTGCTGGCGTTCGGCGGCCTGGCCGCCGGGATGGTCCGGCCGAGCCTGGGATGGAGGATCTGGGCGTTCGTCGCGATTCTCCTCGCGGCGCACAGCCTGATTCCCGATTGGGCTCTGCTCGGCGCCCTAGGGCTCGCCGCCGTGGCGGTCCCTCTCTGGCGCCGGCGAGGGCGGGAGGCGCTCTGGGTCCTGGGGATCGGGCTCGCCGTCGCCCTGTCGCTTCTGCCCTACGCCGGCCCGCTCTCCCGGGCGCGGGCGTGGAACGTGGTGGTGACCTCGCCGGTGCCGGTCGGCTGGCGTGCCCTGTGGGGTGGGCTCGCCGAGGTGGCGAGCGCGCCGCTCCTCGTCCTGCGGTGGATCTGGCTCCTCGCCCTCGTCCTCGCGGTCCTGGGCGGCGTCCGCCGCCTCCGGGCTCGCCCGGAACCGGCGGCATCGGCGGCATTGGAGCCGGCGGCGCCCGTGGGGGAGACCGAGCGGGACCTGGCGCTCTTCGGCCTGCTGACGATGATCTTCGGGAGCGCCGCCTGTTTCACTTTCCTGGCGGTCCTCCGCTACGACCCGCGTCCCTGGTACTACCTGCCGCTCTTAGTCCTCCTCGCCAGCGCCTGCGACCTCCTGATCGCCGGGCTCGTCTCCTCCCGCGGCGGGCGGCTGGCGCGGGTCGTCGGGGCGCTCGCCCTGGGCGCCCTCCTCTTCCCGCCGGCGCGCGGCCTGGCCGCCGTGCGGCAGACCAACGCCGACCTCGTGGCGCAGACGGTGGCGCGCGCCGCCGCCCCCGAGGACCTGGTGCTCGTCAACCCCTGGTACGACGGCATCAGCTTCGCCCGCTACTACCACGGGCGCACCCCCTGGCTCACCCTGCCGGAGATCACCGACCACCGCTTCCACCGCTACGACCTGCTCCAGGACCGGATGGCCTCGCCGCGGCCGATCGCCGACGTCCTGGAGGCGTTCGGCGCGACTTTGGGCGCCGGACACCGGGTCTGGGTGGTGGGGGGGCTCCACCTCATGAAGCCGGGCCGCCGGCCGCTCGTGCTGCCGCCGGCGCCGGGCTCCCGCTGGGGCTGGTTCGACGTGCCCTACGCCGTCTCCTGGTCGCAGCAGGTGGGCGCCTTCCTCCAGGCGCACGCCACCCGGGCGGGGAGGGTCGAGGTCCCCACGCCCGGCCCGGTCGCCGACTACGAGCGCCTGGAGCTCCTGGTCTTCGACGGCTGGCGGGAATAGACTCGCACTGCAAGAACGGCTCGGACCAGGAGGAACGCCATGGCTCTGCACCCCGGTTTCGATCTCGGCGAGGCCAAGACGCTGCTCGCCATCCTGTCGACGCTCGAAGCGGAGACCCCGCCCCTGCCGCCCATCCCGCCGAATTGGAAGCTCGACTTCGACAGCCCCGAGCTCGGCCCCTTCGAGAACAAGTACCAGCTCTGGAAGAACACCGCGGTCGCCGGGCAGTACGCCCTGGTGATCCGCGGCACCGTCGAGAAGACGGGGAGCGTCGTCGAGGACCTGCTGTCGGTGATGATCCCGGCCGCCGGCTCGCTGTCGCTCGGCCCCGTCCATCTCTCCTACACCCTGGCCAAGGAGCCGAACGCCGGCGTCCACTTGGGTTTCGTCCTCGGCCTCGGGTTCCTGCTCTTCGACGGCTCGAACGGCATCCTGCCGCAGCTCCTGAAGCGCAAGGGTCAGATCCGGGAGCTCTACGTGAGCGGCCACAGCCAGGGAGCGGCGGTCGCCACCCTCTGCCGGTCCTTCTTCGCCTACTCCAGCCTGGTGCGGGACCTGGGGCTCGCCTACAAGACCTACGTCTTCGCCCAGCCCAAGCCGGGCAACGACCACTACGCCTACGACTTCGAGGCCCTCCCGGCCAACCGGGACCGGGTCTTCACGGTGACCAACAGCCTCGACTGGGTGCCCCAGGTGCCGCTCACCCTGCAATGGCTGGACGACCTGAACCAGCCCAACCCGCTGACCACGCTCCTCGCGGGCGATCCGGCCCTCGCCACCTTGGCCGCCGCCCGCGACCGGGTGCGGATCGAGGCGACGGCCCACCAGATGGTCAAATTCGCCCCCCACCTGGCGAGCCTGGGCGCCGTCCTCGCCCGGCAGACGCTCCAGCCGGTCTCGATCGTCGCCGGCCTGGCCGCGGCTGCCATCCCGCTCAAGATCCTCCACACCCTCTACTTCCTGAACGCGGGGACGCCGGTGGTCCTGACCGGTGGGCCGTGCCCGACTCCGGACTGCGATGGCGGGTGGTACCAGCACCACACGACGACGTACTACGCGCTGCTCACCGCGCAGTACGGGTAGAGGGCGGTACTGTGGCCCGTCAGAGGCATCGCGACGAACGCAAAGAAGATCGGACCGAGGATCCCGGGAATCTAGAACCCGAGACGGAGCCTGTTGTTCTGACTGCGCGCGACTTGGAGGTCTTCCTGGCAGAATGGGACAATCCAGGTAAGCCCCACCCCCGGCTAGAGGAAGCAGCACGCCACTACCGGAGCCGCCGCCAACCCGATGCCGGTTGACTGGCGCATTGAACCATTGCGCCGTGACCACGACCGCGCCGGATTCGGCTGCGGTGAACCCGTCCTCGACGAATATCTCGCTCGCTTCGCGCGCCAGAACCATGAATCCGGAGAGGCTTGGCACAATCCGGCGTTTGCGAAGGGGGCGCTAAGTGCCGTCGTGGCGCAAGCTACACGCTCAGGCTCTCCGAAAATATGGGGAGCTACGCGCTAGAGATGGGGCAACCGAAACGAGAAATGGGGAGATCCAGAGCCGCGGCGGCCATCACCTACAGGGTGTCGACGCTCGGCAGTATAGCGTGGCGGAGAGGGCGCGAAAAAAAGGCGCCATCCCGTTGCCGGAGTGGCGCCATACCTGAAGACCCGCGGACGCCTCAGAGGAGCTTGACGACGCGCTCCGTCAGGCCGCCCTCGCCCAGGATGACGGAGAGGTTGGCCTTGCCGGCGACCCTCTCCAGGACCTCGAGCTCCCGCAGCCGCATGAGCGTCGGGTTCGACTCGAAGATCCGCGCGGTGTTGGCCTGCGACCGCATGGCGGCGGTCTCTTCCCGCCGGGTGATCAGGGCCGCCTCGGCCGCCTTCCGGGCTTCGGTCACGCGGTTCAGGATCTCCTTCATCTCACCCGGGAGGATGACGTCCCGGATGCCCAGGGCCCGGATCTCCAGGCCGAAGGCGGCGACGCCGGTCCGCAGCGCCGCCTCCAACTCGGCCGCCACGCCGTCCTTGTCGGCGAGCAGGCGGTCGAGCTCGCGGGTGCCGACCACCGCCCGCAACGCGAGCTGGGCCTGGCGGTAGAGGGCCTGGGCATAGCCCTCGATCTCGGTCACCGCCTTGACCGGGTCCACGATCCGGTAGGTGACGACGGCGTTCAGGCGCAGGGTCACCTTGTCGGCGGTCATGATCTCCTGGCCGGCGACGTCGGCCGACTGCTCGCGCAGGTCGACCGGCAGGACCTTGCTCTGGCCCTCTCCCTTCCAGAACGCATGGACGCCCGGCGGCAGGGTCGCGGCATGGCGACCGTCCTGGAAGAGCAGACCGGCCCACCCGGCGGCGATCGCCACCGACTCGAGCCGGTCGCGCGCTCCCGTCGCCTGGAGGACGAGGGCGAGCTCCGGATGCTCGAAGCGCACCGGCCGCGCGTCGACGCGCTCGACCTTGACCTCGTGGAAGACCGTCCACAGCACGTGGAGACCCGGCCCCACGACCGCGGTGAGACGGCCGTCGACCCAGACGAGCGCCCGCTCGTGGTCCTTCAAGTCGAGCTGCTCGGCCTCTCCCGCCAGCGCCCCCGAGCGCGCGATCAGTTCGAGGTCGGGATGGGAGAGCCAGACCTGCCGCACCGAGACCCGATCGACCCGCGATGCGGTGAGCGGCGAGGCGGCGACGAGGTGCCAGCCCGGCTTGAGCAGGCGCACGAACGCGCCATCCCGGAAGAGCAGGCCGCGCTCGTCGGCGCGCACCTTGATGAAACGCAACATCGACATACGACACCTTCCTTTCCACCCGGCACGAAACCCGATCGAAAAACGCCCGAGAGGGCGCGGTACAGCCAAGAACGAAACATGGCCTCCGGAGGACGGAACGCCGGTCCGCCACACCTCCGGCGCGGGGTGGCGCGCAAGCTCCGTCGATAGGGGCAGGAGAACGCTCGCCTGGAACTGCCGGCGAGGCTTCGTGCCGGTTCGACGGAGCGGGTCCGCGCCACCGCAGAGCGCCTTCGCGTGTTGCCGGTCCGCGGAGCACAGGGCCTACGACGAGCAGCGCCTGCACCCTTCGGCCGGCCGGCAGGGTCGCAGCGCCCGCCTCCGGAAAGCCGTTAAAAAAAGAGACCGTTTGCAGCGGTCGCTTGCGGCGGGGGATTCGAACCCCCGACAGCCGAGTTATCAGCTCGGTGCTCTACCCAACTGAGCTAGCCGCGTGCGGCGAAGGATTCGAACCTCCAACCCCCGGACGAGTCCGGTGCTCTACCGTTGAGCTAGCCGCACAAAGAGCTTCATCCCACCGCTTCAGAACCCGTACGCGGAATACACGCCACCGATCACGCGAGTGAGGCGCGTGCACCGCCGGAGCCGGTGGGAGTCGGCCCGTAAAACCATTCGTCAGCCCCAAAAAGCGAAAGGCCTTCCGGGGCGCTCGCCCCGGAAGGCCTGGTTCACACCAGGTTCTGGAGCTCGCTTACGGCAGGGTCCCCTTCTCGTCGCAGGGCATGTCTAGGACATGACCGTTGCGGAAGGATGATGGGGCGATGTATTTCTGGTGCGATCTCATGGTTGCTTTCCTCAAGGGAGCGGAACGATAAACGGGAACCGGGAAGTTGTCAAGTCTTTTTTTGTGGAGTCATCAGCGCAGACTGCGCTGGAGAGCGGCCGCCACGACCGGTTTGGCCCAATCCGGCGTTTGCGAGAGGTCCTCCGGGCCCAGGATGCGTCCCGCCTCCAGGTGCAACACGCGTCGCGGCGCGGGCACCTTGCCGGCCTCGGGGTCCGCGTCATCGCTATTGTCATAGACCCGTAGTGCCGCAAGCGAGGGCAGGAGCTGCACGAGGTTTAGGCGACTGCGCTCGTAGCGCCGTCGAATGATCTCCTCCGGGATGGGATGACCTCCCCGGCGGACGCGGGCCGCCACGCGGTCGATGTGAAGCTGGGGGCTCTTAAGGCCAACGTACCAGACGAGGATTTCGATCCCGCTCTTCGCAGCTTGGCCGAGTAGGCGCGGGATCGTGTTGCCGCCAAGGGTGGTTTCGAAGGCAAAGTGGAGGCGCTCTTCGATGGCGCGCTCCAATAGCGCCCGGCCGCTCTCCCACGCGGCCGCATTGGCCTCGGCCGACGTCAGCCCCGGCTGTGTGGACCTCAGCTCGCGAGCGACCTCATCGGGGTTGTAGTAGTCGGCTCCTGAAGCGCGGAAGGCGGCACCACCGATGCTACTCTTGCCGGCTCCGTTGACGCCAGCGAGGACGTAGATGCGCGGCCGGTCGGACACTCAGCGCCGCCGTCGCGCCGCCTTGGCCGCGGCCCGACCCAGTGCCGCCGGAGAAGCGTTGAACGCCTCTTCCATTCCCTGCTTGGCCGCCGGCGTCTGCATGCGCTCCAGCAGACCCTCGAACTTGGTGCTGAGCGCGTCGAGTGTCTCGGCACGAGCGCTGCTCAGGGACTCGAACTCCTCGTAGGAGAGCAGCACGGCCTTCGTCATGTGGTGGCGGGTGATCGCGACGGCGCCGGATGCGGCGACACGGTCGAGGATCTCGCCGAAGCTGTTCTTGGCCTGGGTGGCTGGGACCTCGGGGATCTCTACCAGCTGCCCCAAGCGGTTGCGGAAGGTGTGGCTCGCCATCGGTCCTCCAGTGTCTCCGATGCCATGGTAGCACAAATGGCTAATTCAGCTATTTCTGGGCGGTATCTCTGGGACATGGGCCAGCAAGTCTTCGCGCCACCTGCGCTTCAGCAGCGCTATACTTGTTGGATGAGACGAGGGCTTCCTGAGGAGACCCGGCGATCGGTGAACTCGCGAGCCATCTGGGTCAAGGCCACGCTTTACATACTCCTCCAGGGCGTCCTATGCGGTCCATCGGCCTCTTGCGCTCAGTGTCTCGACGCGCTCCTGAATCCCGCCAATGCCGTACGCAGCACTGTGGGAGCTCCCTCAGCCTACGATGACTTCATCGCGCTTGTAGACGGCCTCTATGCCCAGGCACCTCCCGACGGGGCTACGAGGATCGTCATGATAGGCGGCGTGCCGTATCAGGTTCCCCCGTGGTTTGTACACTCGGATAGCTGCCAACTTACGGTAGACGGGAAGCAGAATCTTCATTCCGGTTTTGGTGTGACGACACCGTCGTTCGATGACTACCTCGTGTCCGGGGATGAGCTGTCCGAACTGATGATCGTCACTGCGCTGGCCCGAGATCACGAGCGGATGCTCGCAATCCACAACACGATCACAACGAGCATCAGCCAATCGACCTGGGGGCTTCCCTGTGTCACATTGCGGGTCCACGGCCAAGCCATAACCTGTGCGCAAGCGGACAGCGCTACCGACGTCACGGCCCGTATCGCCCTGGCCTACTACTACGCCGCGAACAACCCGTCTTTTCCCTGCCAGGAGCGCTCCGTTTATCTGGATAAAGCCACCACGCTCGCTCGTCGCCATCTCGACGTTGAATACGTGAACTTGACGCCGGGACAATGTCGGACGAGCGGTTCGACGGGGGCAGCGCTCTGCCATTGGGTCGCCGGTGGCGGTGGCAGTGCCTCCGGCGGACTTTCCGGCATGGAAATGTGGATAGGGTACCACCAGGACATCGTGCGGATGCTGATTGCGGCGTGTACCGCAACGGCCGATGCAAGCTTCCTGACCCGGGCGCAGGAGGTCGTCGATCAGTGGCTTGTCGCCAGTGAGTTCTCGGGCTCGGCCGACTCCTTGAGTGTCGGTCGGAAGAACTTCAAATGGGACACTTCCTCGAATCCGATGGTCCCCAAACCTGGGGATGCAGGCGAGTGGACACCGGGTAATCCAGTTTGGGATGACTCCGATGCTCCTCGCGCCTTCTGGATGGGGGATGCGCTCCGAGCTCTTCTTATTTCAGGGGCGGCGATGCCATCGACCCTGCCGGCGTCCTACGCAATCCTCCAGAACTGGGTCGAGCGTGAGCAGGTGGCCGCCGACCAGACTCCAACCGGATCTCTCCCGCCAAACCAGTCCTGCCTTCAACCCTACCTCGATGGGACCTGTGCCAAGAACTACGGGACCGACTTCTACTTCAACGGACTGGGGACGGGTCTCCACACTGTCGTCCATACGGAGGAACTCGCCCAAAAACTGGCTGAGGCCCTTTCGCAGTACGGCTGGTCCGGCGGGGGAAACTGGAACAACCAGCAGTGCTTTGGCATCTATCGCGGAATTCGGCCCGTGAAAGCGCTAGCCTCGGCGATAGGGCTCGACTCGACGACGTACGGTGTTGGGAGTTGCGGGATGAATTATTTCACCGTTCCGCCATGTCGCGTCCTCGATACGCGCCAGCATGGAGGACCGCTCGGCGCGGGCGAGATTCGCCTCATCGACGTTCAAGGACAGTGCGGCATTCCGAAGACAGCGAGAGCACTCTCGATTAACCTAACCATCGTCCAGCCTTCTGCCGGTGGCCACGTATCCCTAGGTAACGACCAGTGCCATTTGGATGAGACCAGCGCGGTGAATTTCGCTCCCGGTCAAACGCGGGCGAACAATGCCGTTCTTCGCTTGACCCGAGACGGCTATCAACAGCTCGTCGCGAAGGTGACGATTCCAACCGGCGGCGCCCAGCTGCTCATCGACGTGACCGGCTATTTCGAGTAGATCTCGCGCTGACGGCCTGGTAGCCGGAGGGGAGCTTGGCCACCACCGCCAGCACTTCTAGGAGGCAGGCCTGGGCGGTGGCGCCGGCGGCCATGGACCAGTTCGAAGACGCTGGGGTTCTTCTCCTGCGGCATGATCGAGGAGCCGGGTGGTCATCGACTCCGGGAACACGTGAGGACCGGCTGCAACCGCCAGAGAGGGGCGCTGCGACCGAAATGGGAGCGTCACATCGGATAAGGGGAGCTACGCCCCAGAATGGGGGAGCTACGGAACCGAGATGGGAAGATACGACGAAAAGATGGGGAGCTACGAATTGGAAATAGGGGAACCGGCGCCAGAAATGGGGAGATTGCAGGCAGAAGTAGGGGGATTCTACGAAAAGATGGGGAGCTACGCGCCAGAGATGGGGGAACCGAAACCAGAGATGGAGGAACCGAAATGAGAAATGGGGAGATCCAGCGCCGGAGCGGGCAATTCGACCGCGAAATGGGCAGATCCAAGCCAGGGGCATGGCAATCGGGTGTCCGAGCCGCCCATTCAAGGGCGAACGCCCCCCAATCTGGCCGCCACGCGCCGGTACGCCTCCCGAAACGGCACCCCCTCCTCGAGCACCAGCCGGTACGCCTCCTCCGCCGCGAACAGCTCGGGCGCCAGGGTGATCCGCTCGGGGTGGAAGCGCACCCCGGGGATCGCGGCGGCCATCACTTCCAGGGTGTCGCGGGCGAGGTCGATGCCGCGGAAGAGGGGGGCTTTGATCAGCTGCAGGTCGCGGTGGTAGCCGGAGGGGAGCTTGGCCACGATCGCCAGCACTTCCAGGAGACAGGCCTGGGCCGTGGCGCCGCGGCCGCGGACCAGCTCGAAGACGTCGGGGTTCCGCTTCTGCGGCATGATCGAGGAGCCGGTGGTCATCGCCTCGGGGAGACTGACGAAGCCGAATTCGCGGCTGGCGAAGAGCACGAGGTCGGCGGCGAGGCGGCCCAGGTCCTGCAGCAGGAGGCTGATCTCGAAAAGCAGATGGGCCTCGGCCTTGCCGCGCGACAGCTGGACGGCGGTGACCGGCTCCTGGGTCTCCGCGAAGCCGAGCCGGGCGCGGGTCGCCTCGCGGTCGATGGGGAGGAGGGGGACGCCGTAGCCCGCCGCCGAGCCCAGCGGGTTTTTGTCGCTCCGCCTTCCGGCCGCCTCGATCCCCACGGCATCGTCCCGCAGCTCGGCGGCGAAGCCGCCCGCCCAGAGCGGCACCGAGCTGGGCATTGCCGGCTGGAGGTGGGTGTAGCCGGGGAGCGGCGTCTCGCGCTCGCGCTGGGCGAGATCGTCGAGAGCCGCCGCGACGGCGCGGGCTCCTCCGGCGAGCGCCGCGATCTCGTCGCGCAGGTAGAGGCGGAGGGCGGCGACCACCTGGTCGTTGCGCGAACGGCCGGCGTGGAGCCGGGCGCCGGCGGCGCCGATCCGCGCCGTCAGCCGGCTCTCCAGAGCGGTGTGAACGTCCTCGTCCTCCAGCTCGATGCGGAAAGCGCCGGCCGCGTGCTCGGCGGCGAGGGCGGAAAGGCCGTCGCGGATCGCTGCCAGCTCCGCCGCCGCGAGCAGCCCCTGCGCCGCAAGCATCTCGGCGTGGGCGATCGAGGCGCGGACGTCGTAGGGCACCAGCCGGTCGTCGAGGAGGTGGTCCTCTCCGGCGGTGTAGGCGAGGACCCGGCGGTCGAGCGGCTCGCCCTTGTCCCATAGCCGGGTCACCGCGCGCCACCCCCGGTGCGCTCGGCCCAGGCGCCGACCAGCCGGGTGTAGAAGCGGGCGCCGTCGACGATCTCGCTTTCGAGG
>Ga0137403_10002592_pt1 | contig 22069 bp, 19 predicted proteins | sample CZOMad2_1_16fung_FD_122057 | JGI IMG/M metagenome (GOLD analysis project Ga0137403, IMG submission 122057) | Vadose zone soil fungal communities from Angelo Coast Range Reserve, California, USA - CZOMad2_1_16fungal (Hybrid Assembly) | ecosystem: Environmental > Terrestrial > Soil > Vadose zone...
TGCAGAATATGTGACCGCGTCTGCCGGCAATGCGAACCCGATGCACACGCATTCGATGACTGCCAGCACCACGAGGGAAGAATCGAAGCGGCTAAACAAGGAACACGGCGCGCGCGTGATTATCAGCGCTTCGGGAATGATGAGCGGCGGCCGCGTCTTGCATCACGCCTTGCGAGTCTTGCCTGATAAGAATGCGACGATTGTTTTTGTCGGCTACCAGGCAGCGGGTACGCTCGGACGTCGCGTGGTCGACGGTGAAAAAGAAGTGAAGGTTCTCGGGCAATGGATTCCGGTACGCTGCCAGTCTGTAAGAATAGGTGGGTTCTCCGCGCACGCCGACTGGCAGGAAGTGATTCGTTGGCTGAAAGATTTGCCCGCGCCGCCACGTCGTGTATTCGTCACGCACGGTGAAGTGGGGTCAGCAACCGCAATGGCCCAACACATTCGCGAACGGTTTAACTGGCCAGTGGAAGTGCCCGAACACGGTCAACAATTCGAGCTGACCTGAACCAGGAGATGTCTTAGATTTGCTTTCTCTGTGCAACCTCTGAGGTTGCACAGAGAAGTATACAGACACTCTATGACAAACTTCGGGCGTGTTATACTGCGCCCTCATTTTTTTAGTTAAAAACAAGGAGTCATTCCAAGGAGCCATTCATTGAGCGTTTTGGTTGATAAGTCGACCCGGCTGGTTGTACAGGGAATTACAGGCAAAGAGGGCACGTTTCATACTAAACAAATGGTTGAGTATGGAACGAACGTCGTTGGCGGCGTGACACCGGGAAAGGGCGGCACCACTCATGAAGGCATTCCTGTCTTCAACACCGTCGCCGACGCGGTCAAAGAAGCCGGCGCGAATACATCAGTGATCTATGTACCCCCGGCGTTTGCAGCGGACGCGATCATGGAAGCCGCCGCAGCCGGCATTCCGGTCGTTGTTTGCATTACTGAGGGAATTCCAACGCTGGACATGGTGAAGGTAAAGGAATACCTCAGCGACAAAGCCACCCGACTCATTGGACCAAACTGTCCCGGTATCATCAGCCCCGGGAAGTGCAAAATAGGAATCATGCCGGGCCACATCCATCGCGAAGGGCGGATCGGTGTTGTTTCACGTTCGGGAACGTTGACATATGAAGCGGTCGGACAATTAACAGCGCTCGGGATGGGTCAATCAACCGCTATCGGTATTGGCGGCGATCCAATCGTCGGCACGACGCACGTCGACGCACTACGGTTGTTCCAAGCCGATGATGAGACAGATGGAATAGTGATGATTGGCGAGATTGGCGGTACTGCGGAAGAAGAAGCCGCGGCCTTCGCGAGGGACAACGTCAGCAAGCCAATCGTCGCGTTTATTGCTGGCCAGACCGCGCCGCCGGGGCGGCGGATGGGACATGCCGGTGCGATCATCGCCGGCGGCAAGGGAACTGCCGCTGAAAAAATGAAGGCTCTCGAAGAAGCCGGCATTCATGTTGTCAGGTCACCGGCAGATATTGGATCCGGAATGAAGGAAGCTCTCAACAACTAAGCTTTGTACTTCGTGCTTTGTACTTAGTTCTTTGTACTCTGAGACTTTGTGAACTTGAGGAAGCCAGGTAAGCAAACTACGAAGTACAAAGCACGAAGTACAAAGCTCATAAAAGAAAAGCTCGAAGGGAATCACTGAGTAGTAGATGAGCAATCTTACATTTGGAATCATCAAGCCCGACGCAGTGCGCGCCGGTCACACGGGTAACATTATCCAGCGAATCAATGACGCCGGTTTCAAGGTGCGCGCGATGAAAACGCTCCACATGAGTTTGCGAGAAGCCGAAGGTTTCTACGCAGTTCATCGTGAGCGGCCCTTCTTTGGTGGCTTGACTGAATTCATGTCGAGCGATCCGTGCATAGTCATGGTTTTGGAAAAGGAAGGCGCAGTAAAAGCCTGGCGCGACCTGATGGGCGCCACTGATCCAGCCAAGGCCGACGAGGGAACATTGCGCAAAGATTATGGCGGTTCATTGGGTGAGAACGCGGTTCATGGTTCTGACTCCGATGAAAACGCGGCAATCGAGATCGCTTACTTCTTTAGTCAGATTGAACTCGTGTAAGATCAGCCTGCGAGCGTGTATTAGCGCCCCTGACTAGTCCGGTTTCTCAACGAGATACTCTCAACGATCATGAAGCGCTGTCCGACCTGCAACCGGGAGTTTACCGATGAGTGGCTGACGTTCTGTACGCAGGACGGCACTTCGTTAGTTGAAATGGAGGGTTCAGCGACTGAGCCGCCACCGACCCTTTGGCGTCCACCCATGCCACCAAGCGTAAGCCCGATGGAACAGCCAACGCTGGACATGCCTGGCCGCTACAGTCCGCCGCCCGTGCCATTCAGCCCGCCGCAACCGCTTCAGTCCGGCTGGATGCCTCCGCCTCCGCCCGCGTATCCAGTTGCCAAGCAACAGAGTCTCGCCGTCGCATCCCTTGTTTTAGGAATCACCAGCATGACGATCGGTTGGTGCTGTTATTTTGGTGTACTGACCGGCCCGGTTGCTATTACCATGGGCATCATCTCACTGGTGCAAATAAAGAATAACCCAGACAAATTTTCCGGCAAGGGGATGGCCATTGCTGGAATTGTTACTGGCTCTCTCTATTTTGTATCGCTGGCACTGATCATTTTACTTTACGGCGTGGCTTTTATGTCGGGTGCTTTCCGGTAGCCTTTCGATCTGCGCTTACAATAGGAGCGACACGGCGAGGTCGCCCAAGGTCGCACAGGAGCACTAACCGCGATAGAATCGAAAGCAGTGCACCCAATAATCGCTACCAAGTAGAAAGAGAACATTGACCGTGAAGCGCTGTCCCACTTGTAATAGGACCTTTACTGACCAGAACCTGAGTTTTTGTACCGACGACGGCACACCGCTGTTATCCGTAGACGCCGCGGATGACGAAGCAACACTGGTAATGCCTTCTGCCGGAGAAGGTGAAACCGGTTCCACTGAGCCATCCGGAGCATCAGAGCCTCGCATTGTTCCTGCGTATCAAGCCCCAAGGTCATACGTTCCTCCTGACTACCCCGGTCAGAGCAAGCGAAGAACGTGGCCGTGGGTTCTTGGTATTCTGGCCGTTGTGTTCGTGGTTTTTGCAGGGCTCGGAATTGCCGGCGCGATCTTGATCCCAAAGGTTATGCGCGCATCGTCAAATAGAAATCCCTCCAATCTCAATGCCAATACTGCCCAGCCTAACAACTCCAATCCGAGTTCCAGTTCAGCGGACGAAAACGTAAACAGTAATGACAATTCAAATGCGGAAGACACTCCTCCCCCGGCGGATGAAGAGGAAGTGCTGCAGGATCTCACCGATCTGGAACACGAATGGACAGTAGCTAATATCAATGCTGATAAAAAGAAGCTTGCTCGCATTCTCGCCGATGATTATGTAGGGATATCCGAGGGGAAACCTCAAGGCAAGGCAGAGTACTTGAAGACGATTACGCCCGACACGCAAATCCAGAAGTGGAATTTTGAAGACCTGAAAGTAAGTTTGAAAGGCGACCGTGCTACGCTCACGGGGATCATCAGGCTGGAGGTGAAGGATGAGCGCGGCCAGAACCAGGACCTCGCCTTTCGTTTCACCGATAAGTTCGTTTGGCGGGATGGAAGATGGCAGGCGACCGGCTCGGATGTGACCCCCTTGAAAGAGGGAACAAATGCCTAGATCAGTTGTCAGTAGTCCGTAGTCGGTGGTCGGTGGTCAGTAGTCAGTTGTCCGTGGTCAGTTGTTGGCATTGCTGATTGTCATTATTGACATCTCGCTACTGACAACTGACCACGGACAATTGACTACTGACAAAAAAACTGAGATTTGAGATTTCAAAATGTCAATCATTAGCGACGTAATCGAATCAACCAAGGCTATCATTCAGGGTATGGGTGTGACCTTGTCGTACATACCAAAACAGAAATGGACCGTGCAGTATCCGGAAGAGCCGGTCACGGTGCAGCCGCGTTATCGTGGGCAGCACTTACTGCATGTGGATGAGCTGGGCCGCGAAAAGTGCGTGGCCTGTTTTCTTTGTGCCGCTGCCTGTCCTTCCGACTGCATTTACATCGTCGCCAAAGACGATCCGCACCCGCCTGAGGAACGCATTGGCGTCGATGAACGCTACGCCGAGGTTTACAACATCGATTACGGGCGTTGCATTTTCTGCGGCTACTGTGTGGAGGCGTGTCCCAAAGATGCAATCACACATGGCTACAACTTCGAGCTCTCGGTTTACAACCGCGCGGACCTTCTGAAAACGAAAGACGACTTGCTCATCACCAAACAAGTGCAGTCGAGAAATTACCGAGTAGCCTCGTCCCACGAAGACGTAGACTCGGAATACAAAGAGGTTTGACAGCAGAGGACAGACGTCAGAGATCAGAGGTCAGAGATCAGAAGTCAGATTGCCATCTGTCGCGAATCGAGCGAATGCCTAAAACCTATGACAAAGGACCCTGATTCTCCGGCCATCAACTGCTGATTACCGCATCTGACCTCTGACCTCTGACCTCTGCCTTCTGACCTATGGCATACCGACAACTTCATTACCGCTGGGAATATGATCTCAAAGCCAGCCGCGAGAAGTTGTGGCCATTTGTAGCCGATACAAATCGGTTCAATCGCGACACCAACATTCCGGCGGTTGACGTCAAGCCCGCCAGGGGCAGGCTCCGCAACGCCCGTCGCCGTGTTCGTCTGTCGGTTTTCGGAATGCCAGTCGAGTGGGAGGAGCAACCGTTCGAATGGGTACGGCCCTCGCGCTTTGGCGTCCAGCGCACTTACAGCAAAGGCCCGGTCGCGGAGATGAAAGCCCTGGCAGAACTGTCTCCACGAGCCGACGGCGGCACCAGGTTCACTTATGATGTTTCCGTCAGGCCAAGTTCGCTACTGGGATTAATCGCCATTCCTTTCCAAATAGGAATTGTCGGTTCGCGAAGATTTCGCCGGGCATTTAGGAAGTATGATGAACTGGCTTCGGTGGAGGCCTCACCGGCAGAGATCCAGTCGGCGCCGGCGCTTTCGGCCGCGGCGACCAATCGCCTCGCGGCCATCAGAGAGCGGCTGCTTTCCGATGTTGACGTCGACTCCGCGGCAGTTGAGCGCCTGATCGAATTCATTCAGCAAGCGGACGACTTTGCCCTGGCGCGTATCAAGCCTTACGAACTGGCGGACGATTGGGAACAGTCGCGCCGGGTTGTGCTTGAAACCTGTCTGCGCGCAACCCGTGTGGGTCTATTGGATTTGCAATGGGATCTATTGTGTCCTCTATGTCGCGGGCCGCAGGAGAGTGGTTCGTCGCTCCGAGATATCGATCCCGAAGTTCATTGCGAAACCTGCCGCATCGATTTTACTGTCAACTTCGATCGTTTCGTGGAACTCACTTTTCGTCCGAACGCCTCGATTCGAACGATGGATGTTAAGGACTATTGCATTGGCAGCCCACAGCGAACGCCCCACGTCGTTGCGCAGCAGTTGTTGCCCGCCCGTAGTGTGCGTGAGTTGAACATGGCTCTCGAGCCTGGAAACTATCGCTTTCGCGCGCTCGAATTGCCTGGTGAACAACCCGTAAGAGTCTCGCCGGAGGGAACCAATTCTTCCGTCCTCACGATTTCCAGCGATGGCTGGCCCCGCGAAGAACTGTCGCTGGGGCCGCGCCCAGCGCTCGGCCTGCGCAATGAAACAGATGCGGAACAGCTACTCATCCTTGAGCGAATGGCGTGGGGTGATCAGGCGGCCACCGCAGCCGAAGTTACGGCGCTACAAATTTTTCGCGACCTTTTCTCGAGCGAGGCGCTACGTCCCGGAGAACAAATCTCCGTTGGCACCTTGTCAGTCTTGTTTACTGACTTGCGAAACTCAACGCAGCTCTATCGAGAGATTGGAGATGCTACGGCTTTCGGACGCGTCATGAATCACTTCGACGTGCTGAAGAAGGTGATCACGGAGGAAGACGGAGCGTTGGTGAAAACGATCGGTGACGCGGTGATGGCTGTGTTTCGGCGACCAACCTCAGCATTGAAAGCGATGCTGAGCGCTCAGGAGATGCTGGCAGCGCCGACGGAGGGAGTTGCACCACTTACTTTGAAGGCCGGAATTCATACCGGACCGTGCATCGCAGTTACGCTAAATGACAGGCTTGATTATTTTGGGTCGACTGTAAATATGGCGGCGCGCCTGGAGAGTTTGTCCACCGGCAACGATGTAATTATTTCGCGCGCGCTTTACGACGACCCGGAGGTGCGCGAACTTATAGCCGAAGAGAATCTCCAGGCCACGCCGTTTGAAATGTTGTTGAAGGGTTTCCAGGAAGAACGATTTGAATTGTGGCGCATCAGCAAGGCCGCGGAAAAATGCGCCACAGATTCGCACGGATAAACACGGATAGGAATTTGAAATCATGGGTCGTCGCGGCTCAAAGCCTCTATTTATTATCCGTGAGTATCTGTGTTCATCTGTGGCGCACTTATCTCTTAATCCGCGCTAATAAAGTTCGCAATGCCTCTTTTAGAAGCACGAAAAGTTTCGAAGGTCTACCAGATGGGCACCACGAGCGTCACGGCCCTCGATGAGGTTTCACTGGCCTTGGAAGAGGGAGAGTTCGTTTCGATACAGGGAACCTCGGGTTCCGGCAAGAGCACATTGCTGAACATGGTCGGGGGCCTTGACCACCCCACAACTGGAGACGTGCTTTTCAACGCCAAGCCGCTTGGGCCACTGGGTAAAAAGGAGATGGCGCGATACCGGCGTTATTCGGTCGGCATGATCTTTCAAAACTTCAACCTGATTCCGACAATGACGGCGGAAGAAAATGTCGGACTCGCGCTTGCTTTTGGAGGACTGCGCGGCAACCAACGACGCCGCCGGGCCGAGGAGTTATTAGGCCGTGTAGGTCTATCAGATCGTTTGACGCATCGCCCTTCGGAACTTTCCGGAGGCGAGCAACAGCGTGTGGCCATTGCCCGCGCGCTTGCAAACAATCCAAAAGTGTTACTGGCTGACGAGCCGACGGGAAATGTTGACTCGACCCGCGCGCATGAGCTGCTTGCGCTGCTTCGTGAAATGGTTGATAAGGACTCTCTGACAATATTGATGGTTACGCACGATCGCGAACTCGCAACCAGTTTTTCGGATCGCATTGTACTGATGAAGGATGGACGAGTAATAAAGGATGAAGAATGAAATAACGCAAACTGTTAGTTTGCGAGTGCTGGCTGTCACTCAATAGAGATGTGACGATCAACGCAATCTAACAGATTGCGTTACATGTGAGGTTAACTATGTTGCCTAACGCCAACGAAATGACTCTTGAATCCCTGCGCTCGGTGCCGCTCTTCGCCTCCTTGACCGACGCCGCGGCAATCGGGCTGCGCAACTTATTGAAGACTGAAAACGTTGCTGCCGGCACGCAGCTTTTTCATAAGGGCGATTCCGGCAACGCAATGTATCTAATCGAAACCGGGCGCGTGCGAATCAGCATTACCGACGAAGATCGAAAAGAAATAACGCTCGCCGAGTTGGCCCAGGGAGACTTCTTTGGAGAGATGTCGATCATCGACGGGCGTCAAAGGTCTGCGGATGCGAGCGTAATCGAGGATGGGCGTTTGGCGGTACTTTCCCGGCCTGATTTTTTGACATTCGTTCGCTCAAATCCCGATGTAGCCCTGGGAATGTTAGGCGCCCTGTCTGACCGTCTCCGGCGCACTGATGAACTCCTGCGTTCGCGCGTTTCCCGCAACGCCAACGAGGAAGAGCGGAAGCGGGCGACAGTGGCCGATCGCGCGGCCGATATGATTGCGGAGTTTGGCGGCAGTTGGAAATTCATTGGCGTGTCGATTTCCCTGATAGTTTTCTGGATCGTTTTCAACTCGTACATCCTCTTCAACGGTTTCGATCCCAAGCCATATCAAGTGTTGAATCTGGTACTGGCGGTGATCGCCGGAATGCAGGCTCCGATCATCATGATGTCGCAGAATCGGCAAGGCGAGAAAGACCGTTTGCGAGCGGATTTGGACTATCGTGTCAATTTGAAAAACGAACTGTCACTGACCGAGGTTTTGCGACGCCTCGACGTACTGGAAAGCGAGCGGCTGCCAAAGTTGTTTGAAGAGCAAAACGCGCGGCTGGCGCCGGCTCAAGACCAAAGCCCAACGTCCAAGGTCCAAGGTTCAGCCTCCAATGTGCAAAGCGCAACGGCACATCAGAACCGGGAGCAGTAGCGACCGGCCCAGGGCTCAACTGCGCGCAACTGCCGCGCCAGGGACCCCGACCCGCTCGCGGTTCTGATGTCACCTTCGACGTTGGACTGTGCACAAATGATTCAAGCAATCTTCTTCGATTTCAACGGCGTCATCATTAATGACGAGCCGCTGCAAATGGCGGCTTACAAAGACGTGCTGGGCGAGCGGGGGATCGAGCTAACCGAAGGCGACTATTACAGTGCACTCGGAATGGACGACAAGACTTTCGTCCGCGCGGCATTCGAAAGGGCGCAGAAAACGCTGTCGGACGATACCTTGAAGTCAGTACTGGAAGGTAAAGCGATTCGGCATCGTAAGCTTATTGAAGATGATCTGCCGCTGTTTCCCGGCGTTGTAACTTTTCTGAAAGCGACGGCGCGCCATTACTCGCTCGGGCTGGTGAGCATGGCGACGCTCGACGAGATCCACTACGTGCTGGAGCGCGCCCGTTTGCGAAGTTTCTTCTCAGTGATTGTGAGCGCCGAGAATGTGAACGTCTGCAAACCTGCGCCTGATTGTTATCTGATCGCGCTTGAGAAGCTGAATGAAAAGCGGCTAGCAGAAAGACTTCTGCCAATTCTCGCAAGGGAATGTCTGGTGATAGAAGATTCGCCACCCGGAATTGAGTCGGGCAGGCAGGCCGGCATGCGCGCGTTGGGTATAACCAACACCGTCTCGGAGGAACAACTGCGCGGCGCGGGCGCTGAGGTGGTCACGGCAAGTCTTGCCGACTGGACAGTCGATGCCGTGCGGCACGTCTTTGACTGAAGTCCGATAAACTTCAGTTTGTCGAGTCTTACCAGGAGCACTAGTTGGAGAACCTGGTCATGCCACAATCGACAAACTAAAGTTTGTCGGACATTTTACTTATGAGTTTTCTAGACATACTTAAGTTGGCCTTGCGAAATCTGCGGGAGGCAAAAGTCCGCGCCATACTAACGACGATGGGCGTGATTGTGGGCGTGGCTGTCATCGTCACGATGGTTTCTTTTGGATTGGGCTTGCAGCGAAACATGCTCTCGCGTTTCAAGGCGCTCGACCTCTTCAATGAGATCCAGGTTTTTGGACGCAGCTTAGGCAGTCTTGTATCAACCAGGGGCAGGAGTAACTCTGCACGAAACGAAAACGAGGGACGTGACCGCCGCTCGCGTTTGAAACCTGACGTGGAGCCAACGCGAACGCTCGACGATGCCGCTATAGCTGAGATTTCAACGATACCCGGGGTCGCGTATGTCGAGCCCAGTTTGATGGTCTTTACTTACGTCAGGACAAATGGTCACTCGCAAATTGAGTCCATTGGGGGCGCGTCAGTTCCTAATGCGAGTTCTCGTTTCAAGGAATTCAGCGCCGGGCAAATGATTAGTTCGCCGAACGCCGACGAGGCGATCGTAAATGAAACCTTCGCTCGCGACTTTGGCTTTGCCAAGCCCACCGACGCGATCGGTAAGACCATCGAGTTTCTGGCGGCTCCGAAAGAATCTCCAAAACAAGTACCTGATCAGAAGAAAGAAGAGGCGGCGTTGCCAAGTTTCTTTGGGTTGCCGCTCGAGGAGGATACGACAACGGAAACGAGCAGCGGGGGGCTGGTGGCAAAGACTTTTCGCATCGTTGGCGTTCTAAATGCAGAAGTGAAAGAGGGCGCGGGGCAGGGCGGTATACGAGGACTGTTTCCCGGCGCGCGAATTTATATTCCGTTGCCGGCCGCGCGCCGATGGGCACTCGAACATCGCGGACCCATGAGTCAGGTGGCATTGGCGCTGGCGCGCGAAAGCGGCTCATTAAGCGAATCGGAGAGTGAAGGCTACGATTCGGCAATCGTTAGAGTGAACGATCCAGTGGCGTTGACGGAAGTGCGCAACCGTCTAAAAGCGTTGGGCTTTGCTAGTTTCTCCATTGTCGATCAGTTGGAGCAGTTTCGGACTGTTTTTTTGATTATCGATTCTGTGCTGGGACTACTCGGCGGCATCTCGCTGTTGGTAGCTTCGTTCGGCATCGCGAACACAATGATCATGTCGATTCTGGAGCGCACGCGCGAGATTGGAATCATGAAAGCCATCGGAGCTGAAGACCGCGAGATCAAATTGATCTTTTTTGTCGAGGCGGCGGTGTTAGGTCTTTGCGGTGGAATTATCGGGACCCTTTGCGCCTGGGCAATTGACGCCATTGCGAACCGGCTCGCCTATCGTTTCATTCTGAAACCGCAAGGCGCATCCTTTGTAGACTTCTTCTGGCTGCCACCCTGGCTCACTGCCGGCGCTATCCTGTTTGCACTAATCGTTTCAATTCTGGCCGCACTCTACCCCGCAGCAAGAGCCGCTCGCATCGACCCAGTGAGAGCACTGCGGCACGACTAGGAGATCTGAAGAAGGAAAGAATCGGAACCGGGAGCGGACCTGGCTCCCCCAGCGCGGCTGCCGCGCCGGAGACCCTGGCCCGCTTCCGGTTTCTGATAAGTGTGGCAGATCCAAAGCAACCCGGTCGCTACTGCTCCCGGTTCTGACGCAGGTTAGTTATTCAGTTGGCGGTGGGGGAGCCGGTTTCGCCACTCGCTTCTTCGGTTTTGGTTTGACTGCCATTTCCGCTTTGCGATTCCAGAAGGCTGGATCACCAGCGATCATCTCTTTCGATACATAACTCATCTGCGGGCTAAACGCATACACGCTGGTTTCAGTGAAAACAATAGACTCGGCTGCCAACTTATCCACTTTCTTTTGCTGATCCTCGCTCATGGCTTCACGGACTCGTGGGCCAATCCTAAGGTCATATTCGGCAAGCGACTTCATCGGCCTGAAGAACATCAAGGTGGTATTCGGCGTTCCCGCTATTACTTGAAAAGCCGCTACGTGAAGTTCAGCTTTTGCCTTGTCGCGCGCAGCCTTCTGCAATTTGAGCAGCTCCGCATATTGATCTTCCTGGCCGGGACGGAGTCTTACAGTCGTCACTGCCATGTAGCGCATCGTTGGAAGGTCAACAGCAGGACCGTAGCCGTACTCCGGGCGCAAAACCGCCAGCATGTCTCGCATGCCGGCGTGAAGTGCGGGAGCTTCCTTATCAAGCCGCTCAAGGTCAACCTTCATGTTGCCGCTCGCGGCCGCCAACTTGTCATCGGTAGCTTTTTGCATGCCTTCCAGTTCGGCAAAGCTACCAGCTCCGGTTAAATAGATAACTTCATTCTCGCTGCCGGCAACTGGTACGAGCGCGATCCGGTGATTCGGCGATTGAAGTTTGTTAAAGATCCCAGCAAACTCTGCCGAGTGTCTGTTGTGCGTCCCCATCATTCCGGGCTTGATGTCTTCACGGACGATTAGGACTACTGGCGGTGGGCCATGCGGCGCTGGGGTTTGCGCAAAGACCCGGGAAAACGCGGAAATCAACGTGACTACAACAAAGAACAGGAGAGACTTCTTCATACAAATACCTCCAGGGGGTTTTCGGTTAAGTTTGATTTGAGTTCGCAGTCAGTTCTCTCAGAATGCGACTACGGTTGCGGTTTCCGAACTAGAACGTTAAGCAATAACGTTTCAACTAACAGTGCCGGTTAAATATCGAAGAAGCAAAGCGCGAGGTAGAAAGCCCAGGCAGAGTTATGAGCCATACAATGCGCGGCGAACTATGTGGGCGGCGGAACGATACGACGATCGCTCGGGCAAGTCAATAATTCCGGTGGTTTACCCGCTTGCGGCCAGGCGAGTCCCGCATTGATTACAAAATCGTGCCGCCGCGTCCTTTGGAATTGTTCTGCATGAGGGACAGGCGCCCACCTTAAAATTGGCGCCGCACGCAGAACAGAACTCGGAGCCGGCGGAGTTGGCCGCACCGCAATTGCCGCAGCGGCCGGGCAAAGGCGGAACATAACCGCCAGCTTTGCGTGCGATGTGTTCTTCAATTATCTTCCATGCATCTTCGGTGAGTTTGTATTGCCAGTAAGCGCCGAGCGCTGGCAGTGCCATTAGTAGTCCCGCGGAGAGCAGCAGAGCTACGGCGGCGACAGCGGCCTTGTCAAACCACTTCTGCATGCCGATCTCGACACGCGTACCGCTGGCCTCCGGCGTGACCTTGATTGTCAACGCGGCAGAGAGGCCGGTAAGATCGCGCAACGTGCTAGACTTTCGCGCTTGCACGACCGTGGTCGAAGATACGTGCATGGTTTGCACTTCATAATCCTGTTCGAAAATACTGCGAAGCTCAGCAACTAGTCTGGAGACATCTACTTCAACGCCGGGATAATATCTGCTGTCCATTTGGTGCGGCTTCCTTTCAATGTTTCCTCTACTCTACGAGAGCGGCGAACGCAATGTTCACCCAAGGTTTAATTAATGACGGAAAAGTCGACAAGTTGAAAGAAGGAGATTTGAATTGAAAGCTCAAAGTGCGTTCCGTTTTCTAATCTTTACCGCCTTTCTAATAGGTCAAACCAATCCGGGCGTTGCGTTATCACAAAGCTCGTCATCAGCAAATCTAGACGGTTTCACGCCCGAAGGGTCCGCAGCCGAGCGTGGTTGGGAAGAGGAATTTCGCGCCGTGCCGGCGCCAGGGTCTGCACGAGAACACCTGCGCCGTTTGACTGCGGTGCCCCACGTTGCCGGAACGAAGGAGGACTACGCCACCGCTGTGTACGTGCGCGATCAGATTCGCAGTTATGGGATTTCTTCCGAACTCAAGGAATATGAAGTGCTGCTGCCGTACCCGAAGCAACCGGGCATTGTGGAACTAATGAGTCCGCGGCGCGAGAGGCTACCTGCAAAAGAAGGTGTGATCCCGCAAGATCCATCGTCGTCGAATCCAAACATCATCCCGCTCTTTAATGGCTACAGCCCCAGTGGCGACGTGACGGCGCCGCTTGTTTACGTGAACTACGGTTTACCTCCCGATTATGAAGCGTTGCAGAAGTTGGGCGTCGATGTGAAAGGAAAGATCGTAATCGCGCGTTACGGCAACTCCTTTCGCGGTGTGAAGGCAAAAGTTGCAGAAGATCAGGGAGCCATAGGTTTAATTATTTATTCCGACCCGGCCGACGATGGTTACATGCAGGGTGATGTTTATCCGGAAGGGCCCTGGCGTCCGGCAAGTTCGGCACAGCGCGGCTCCGTACAGTTTTTGTTTAGGGCGCCGGGTGATCCGCTAACACCGGGAAGACCTGCAGTGCCCGGCGTGCCACGGTTGAAGATGGAAGAAGTTACCACTCTGCCACGGATTCCTGTACAGCCGATTTCTTACGGTGACGCGCGACGACTGTTGGAACCGTTGCGCGGTCCGGTAAGGCCGAAGGGTTTCCAGGGTGGGTTGCCCTTTGCCTACCACGTCGGCGGAACCGAGTTTGTTCGCGTGCACCTGAAGACAGTGATGGACTATCAGGTGCGAAAGATTTGGAACGTGATCTCGCGCATCGACGGCGATGACGAAAAGGATCGCTGGGTGATCATGGGCAACCACCGAGACGCCTGGACGTTTGGCGCCGTGGATCCAAACAGCGGCACCACGGCGATGCTCGAGGCGGCGCGTGCCTTTGGCGCATTGTTGAAGAAGGGTTGGAAACCACGACGTACGATCGTGCTTTGCAGTTGGGACGGCGAAGAGTATGGCCTGTTGGGCTCGACCGAGTGGGTTGAAGAAAACGCGGACGAGTTGAAGCAGAAGGCTGTTGCTTATCTGAATGTCGATTCCGCGGTTTCCGGTCCAAACTTTGGTGCTTCATCCGTGCCTTCAATGTGGAAACTAATTCGAGCTGCGACGCGTGACATCAAAGATCCAAAGACAGGCCGGACGGTTTATCAACAGTGGCAAGAACGGGCGCGGGAGCAGGAGCCTGATCCGGAGATGACAAATGCCGAAGTTGGCTCGGATACTAAGATTGCCGAAGCGCGAATTAACGCGCTTGGTTCGGGATCAGACTTCACGCCGTTTTTACAACACATCGGGATTCCTTCCAGTGATATGGGCTTCGGTGGCGACTATGGTGTTTATCATTCCGCCTACGACTCTTTTTACTGGATGAGTCATTTTGGTGATCCAAACTTTGTCTATCACGTAGCGGCGGCACAACTCTGGGGAACCGTGGCGATGCGTCTGGCTGATGCCGCCGGGCTACCACTTGATTATCGCGACTATGCTGCGCAAGTTCGCGAGTTTTTCGACGAGAGCATGAAGACGGCCAGGCGTCGCAAACTTGCCGGCGGTGTTGATGAAAAGCCGATGATGAGCGCCCTGCAGAAGTTTTCCGAAGAAGCTGAGCGTATCGAGAAAGCCCGACAGGACACGGTCGCCGAGATTGAGCGAACTCGTGTTGAAGCAAGCAATCGGCATCCCCGCGCCGTCGCAAGACTACAGCGAATTAATGAAGCGTTGCTGGCGGTCGAGCGCGCGCTGACCGATGAACGAGGACTACGCGGCCGCGCCTGGTATACGCACCAGATTTATGCGCCGGGAACTTACACCGGCTATGCTGCGCAACCGCTTCCCGATTTTCGCCAGGCGCTCGATGATCGCAATAGCGCAAATGCGAAGGAAGCGCTTGAGAGAATCGTTGAGGCGCTGAATCGCGCGACTGAGACGCTGCAAAAAGCTCGCGATTGAAAATAGTTTTGGCCTGAACCGGCTTCTACTTCCTTTACGCGTTAGTTAAAGAGGAGTGCAGCGGAAGGGCTGCCTGGCGTTGGAAGCTTTTCGCAAAGAATCGATTCAAAAAAATTGAAAACAGACGGGAGAGAGTCATGAGAAACAGGTCTTGGGGAATGAACTCGGTGGGGGTGTTGGTCCTGGTAGTCGTTTCGACGTCCACATTTGTGGCCCAACGGACGCGTAATCGTCCCGCCGCGGAACCGGCGCCGGCGGCAACTGATTTGAAGATTACGTATCGGACGACGACCTCCGGACAACCAATGGAAACAACCACGATGCTCAAAGGTGCACGTGAGCGTTCCGAAATGAAGCTGGGTTTTGGTCGGGACATTATTAATATTACCCAGTGTGACCTCAGGCGGACCATTCAGGTCAGTGACAGCGCAAGGAAGTATGTCATCACTCCGATGGACGGAGGAGATTCCGCGGACGCAACCGCAACTGCCGCCAGTGGAATGTCTGAGCCGTCACGAGCAGGCGGCGTTATCACCTATACAAATACGGCTGTTGATACCGGCGAGCGGAAAGAAATGTTTGGTTTCCAGGCCCGCCACATCAAGACAACCATGCTCATTGAATCTTCCCCTGACGCGTGTAGTCCCATCAAGCAGCGGATCGAGACTGACGGTTGGTACATTGATTTTTCGTTTGGGCTCAAGTGTGAGAGGGGCGCGCCAGGTATGGGTGGCCCACAGGCACGCGGAGGCTGTCGCGATAGAGTTCGTTTCAACCGTCAGGGTGTCGCTCGTGCTGGTTACCCGCTCATTGAGACGACGACTTCGTATGGTCCCAACGGAAGCGTGGCCTACACTTCAACAAAAGAAGTTGTCGAGCTTTCCCGCGAACCGCTGAATGCCGCGCTGTTTGACGTTCCCGCCGGTTATGTTGAGACGAAGAATACGCAGGAGTTGTATGGCATGCCCTCGATGGATGCGATGACGTCGCAGATAGCAGAGGGCCGGCCCCCGGTTGAAAATGATCAGGGCAACGCGTCGTCAGTCGATAATGCAAAACGGCCGGGTAGTATCCGCGTGGGAGTTGTTCAGATCAACAACAGGACCGACCATCAGGTTTCGACTGAATCTCTACGTGGGCGCTTGCTGGGCGAGATTCAAAGCAGCGGCATTGACGCTATTCCTTTGAATGCCAGCTCGCCCGGTGAAGCGGAGACGGAAGCGAAAGCGAAGCAGTGCGACTTCATTCTTTATACCGACATAACCACGTTGAAGATATCGGCGGCAAAAAAACTCGGAGGAATGTTTGGCCGGGCTACAGGCGTTGGCAGTAGCGGTATCGACAAGACGGAAGCCAAAGTCGAGTTCAAACTCTTCGCGGTTAACGAAACTTCTCCACGCTTGCAGTCTGCTGCCTCAGCCAGGGAGGAAGGTGACGAAGCAAGTGCAGGCACCGCGATCGATCAGGAAGCAAAGATGGTGAGCGCCGAAGCGGAGAAGAAGAGCCGCGGCTGAAAACTGCACGGAATTGCGATTGGGAAATTAGGCACTTGTGCCTGCACCTTGGGAGCGCGTCAAGAGAACTGAAGGCCACGAATTCTAATTTGTGGCTTTTGGTTTTTCGGTCTTGCCTTTTCCCTTCTTCTCAACTGGCGGTGGGAGCTTATTAGCTGCCTGAAGGATTGATTCGGCGTTTTCCATTAACTGGTCGAAACTGCTCAGTTCCGCATCACCCCTTGCTTGCGCCTCGGCGGGTTTCAACTGTTCGACTATTCTTGAGGCAGTGGCCGCCAGCTTGCGAAGTGCCTTCGGGATCAGCGGGTTGTTTTCATCGCGTGAGCTGACATCGTCGATGTTTGTAATGGCCTCGTCAAAGATTCCGGCGATGTCGCCAATGAGTTCAGCGCGCGTACCAGACGGTAATTCTCCCCAACTCTCGGAATCCTTTTTTAATTGCCTGGCGTTTGTTGCATCTGTCCCACTGAGCGCGAGCACACGGCGGTCTGCCGCTTTGATGAAAACGTCGATACGCTTATCGAGAATCTGCGCGTCTTTGACCAGCTCAATCTCTTGTGGTGTCAGGTGCTCTCGAGCCTGAAAGCCTGCCACCATAAAGCAAAGCGATGGAATCAGAACGACTGTTAACAGAATGGAAAGACGAACTGTCATAATCATTTGTTTTCCGGAATAAAATCAGTTTTGCTGTGGCGACTTGTTGCCTTGTTTGGGATCGCTGGCTTTTTGTGGAGCATCGTGAATCACGGTATTGCCATAGAAAGAATTCAACGCTTCGGTTCGACCCTTGCGTGCGAAGTCTTCAATCTCTTTGATCCACACTGAATATTCGACGGGAGTGCTGCGACGTATCGTGCTCAGTCTCGGTCCATGAGCCCGCAGAGCCAACTCCAGACGCTTATAGAGATCGCGTCTCCTGTTGTTATCGCGCTCTATCGTCTTCATATAACTAAATGCGTCCTCCACTAAGGCCCAATACATCCCGGCCTCGGCTGCGGCGTTGTCGTACTCGTGCAGTGAAGTGCGGTTCTCGGCATTGGCGAGATGAGCCTCCGCCAGCTCAAGGGTAGTTTTCACGCGCGCTTTGGAGTCTTTTGATTCGTTTAGCTGAGAACGTTCCTGGCGAGTGATAATTTTCAACGGCGGCGGCGCGGTTTGCTCCTGAACACGAGGATCCTGCTTGCCCAGGGCGGGGACGTATATCGCTGCGAGCAGAAGTATTACGTATATGCCTCTAATCATGGCATGCCGAGTTTCACAACTCATCTCGCTCTTTTCATTTCGGTCCCTTAGTGCTTAGCAGGACGTCTGGACTTTTGCTTGGCACCCTGTCCCAGTTGGATCTGACGGCGCAAAGACGGCAAGCGCAACTTAACTTTTTCGATTTCGAGTTGATTCGTTTTCAGGTCGGCACCCCCGAGAAAAGCTTCGTAAGCGGCCAGCGCTTGTTCGTATTCTCCGAGATAATCATGCGCCGTGGCAATGAAATAATGCGTTACGCTCAAATCTGGTTTTGCCCTCAGAAGCCATTCATACTCGTCTAGTGCCGCGGCAAACTGCTTGAGTTCGTACAGGGCAGTCGCCAGATTGGCATGAGCCGCATAATTGGTTGGGTCGGCTGCGATTACTTTGCGCAGAACAGCCGCTGCCTCCGCGAACCTGCGAGTCTGGACCAGCGCCGCGCTGTAGCCCGTGGCATAGTCGGGATTAGCCGGCTCGATCTCAGCCGCACTTTTGTAGTAATTGAGCGCGCGAGTTGGATCAACGGTTCGATAAGAGGTGCCGAGGCGGGCCATGAGCATCGCGTTATGCGGATTCTTTCCCAGCAATGTCTCCAGGGCTTTGCGCGCCACGATCGGATCTTCGCTATTTGCGGCGGCGATTTCTTCCGGCGTCCCTACTACCTTGAGCGTACTCTTCCCAGAACCTTCTTCTAGTCTGATCAATCCAGCGGATTCCGCCACTCGACGCGCCTCTTCAGGTTTGCCCGCCAGTTCGTAATCTGCTGCGATTCGCGAGAAGCTTGGCTTGTCTCCTTTAACCAACGGCTCTGCGGCTTGCAAATCACCGATGGCGCGTTCGTTATCACCAGTGGCGATGCGAATCTCCGCACGTTCCATTAGGGCGGAGACGTTAAGAGGATCCAATTGAAGCACTTTCTCCAAACTGTCCAGGGCCCCGACATTGTCGTTGCTGGCCCGTTCCGCCATGGCAAGTAAAAGCCAGGTAGAGATCGGCGCTTCTTTGTCGTTGGCAGCACGCCGCGCCAGATCGACCGCTTCCTTCGCATCTCCAGCGCGCAGGCGAACGTCTGCCAACAGGCGAAGCGCGAGGTTGCTCTGCGCGTCGAACTTAACCGCCTGGCGCAGAAATAACTCAGCCTCAGAATCACGATTTAGGCGAACCAGCAAAGCGCCCAGGGCTGAGTACGGAAGTGACCAATCCTTGCGAAGTTCTATGGCGCGACGAAAGGCGGACTCCGCTTCGACGAAGCGTCCAAGACCAACCAAAGCATTTCCTCGTTGGAATTCGGCTTCGGCAAACTCCGGCCGCACCTTGATTGCTTCGTTATAAAACTCCAGAGCCTTAATAAGGTCGCCGCGGGCATGTGCACTCTGACCACGTTCAAATAGTTTCACCGGATCCGCGGCAGCGTCACCAAAAACGTCTTCGGTTTGTGCCATCGTTAGGTTGTTGCAGCCCAGCAGCAACAGCAGCACGACTCCGAAGACCGCAGAGCGCGACCATGAAGACATGACACGTGGTAACCGGTGGATCATGAAAACAAAACGCAACCAGGAGTGAAAAGAAATATCTGAGGAGATGTTGATCTTAACATGGCAAAACTACTCGCGTCCAAAATTACATCGCTAAACGTTGGCAAGCATTCTGAGATGCTGGTTGCGCTCGTCTTGATGCATGCGATAACATTGCCCACCGTAATCCCGTCATTCAATTAGAGGTTAAAGACACGCGTGGTGCACGTGTCTCTTTTCCCTTAGAGCTGAAAAAATTGTGAGCAGTCCATTGGTTGAAGACATCGAAACCAAAGCCACCTTCCCACTGGAAGACGACGAGCTGACCATCGCGAAAGAGGCGCGACTCCGGCAACTTTTTCGCGAAATGTCCTCTGTTCTGGTTGCGTTTTCCGGAGGTGTTGATAGCACCTACGTCGCATACGTAGCCAACTCGGAACTGGGCGAAAAGGCTGTTTGTATTACCGGCGAGTCGGCGAGCCTGTCTGTGAGCCAACGGGAAGAGACGGTGCGGTTGGCCAGGGAATTTGGTTTTCGCAGAGAAGTGATCCAAACCGAGGAGTTAGAGGATACGAATTACACCGCGAATGGTCCTACACGTTGTTACTTCTGCAAAGATGAACTTTACAAAAAGCTCGACCAGGTAGCGCGTCTTAGAGGAATCGAGTTCATAGTCGACGGCTCAACCTGTGACGATCTTGTCGACTATCGACCGGGGCGCGCTGCCACGAGTAAGCACGCCGTGCGAAGCCCGCTGATTGAAGCCGGGATGACTAAGGCAGAGGTGCGACGGTTGAGTCGCAGGGTGGGTCTGCCAACATGGGACAAGCCTGCTAGTCCTTGCCTGTCGTCGCGCATAGCCTACGGAATCCCAGTAACCATAGAACGACTTTCGGTGGTAGACCGAGGAGAAGCGATCCTACGTGAGATGGGATTTCGAGAGTTTCGCGTGCGCCACCACGACAGTCTTGTTCGTCTCGAAATTGCCGCCGCCGAAATGGAGCGAGCACTGCGCGTTGAAGTTGTTGACGATCTGGCCCGCCGCTTTCGCGAGTTGGGCTTTAAGTATGTGACGCTTGATCTCCAGGGTTATCGCAGTGGGGCCATGAATGAGGTTCTGGGACCAACGAGGTAATACTTAAACTTCGCCCCGAAATCGGGAAGATTTATCTGTAGCTTATTAATTCACCGAGCCGAGGGGGTGGAAAGTTTTGATGCAGGGTTTGATGATCCGATTTTGGAGATCCGGAGACAGCCAATGGCAATGCAAAGCACAGTCTACGTCGATGATATCCGCGAGATAAAAGAAGAGAACCCTTTCGAGTCGATGATGTCACGGTTCGACCGAGCGGCTCAGTTGCTCAATCTTGACGCCGATTTGTACGCCGTTATGCGCGTCCCCAACCGGGAACTCAAAGTTTACATACCTACCAGAATGGATTCGGGCAGGATTCAAGTCTTTGAGGGCTATCGGGTCCAGCACAACTTTGCCCGAGGCCCTGCGAAGGGCGGAATTAGATATTCGCCGGACGTGAACCTGGATGAAGTGCGGGCGCTGGCTGCGTGGATGACTTGGAAATGCGCGGTGGTCAACGTCCCTTTTGGCGGTGCCAAAGGCGGAATCATCTGCGATCCGCAACAGATGTCAATCGGTGAGCTCGAGCGTATGACCCGGCGCTACGCTTCTGAGTTGCTGGATTTTATTGGACCTGAAAAGGACGTTCCGGCTCCAGACATGAATACTAACGAGCAAACTATGGCATGGATTATGGACACTTACTCCATGCACGCCCGGCATACTGTGACAGCTGTAGTCACGGGAAAGCCGATCGACCTTGGTGGCTCGTCAGGACGGCGCGAAGCCACGGGTCGGGGAATTCTATTTGTAATCAATGAGGCAATAAAAAGATTTGGAATGTCGCCGGAAACGACGCGAGTCGTGGTGCAGGGATCGGGGAACGTTGGCGGAATCGGAGCGCAGTTGCTTCACGAAGCCGGTTATAAGGTTGTGGCGATTTCCGATGTCCATGGTGGCATCTATAATCCTAAGGGCATTGACATACCCGCCGCCCTCAAGCATCTGCAAGCCACCCGCTCCTTCGAGGATTATCCCGCTGTGCAACGTGTAACAAACAGTGAACTCCTGGAGTTGGAATGCGATGTGCTGGTTCCTGCGGCTACCGAGAACCAAATTACTTCCCAAAACGCGGATAGGATTAAGTGTAAGGTTCTCGCCGAAGGAGCGAATGGACCGACGACTGCCGCTGCGGATCAGGTATTGCATGAGAAGGGAATCTTTGTAATCCCGGATATCCTGGCCAACGCCGGCGGTGTGACGGTTTCATATTTTGAGTGGGTACAGGACAGGATGGGATACTTCTGGCGCGAGGACGTAATCAACCAGCGACTTCAGGACACGATGGTCGCGAGCTTCAATGATCTATGCCGATATGCTGATGCGCATTCCGTGGACACACGAACCGCGGCATACATGTTGGCCATAGATCGAGTGGCCTATGACACGCGCATGCGGGGCATCTACGCGTGACGGAAAAGACATAAACAAATAGGGCCTAATTCGTGAAAAGGTCTTGATTTCCACCAAGAGGTAAGGTATGGTCTGCCGTGATTCTTACTTCGGACCAGTGTGAAGAATTTGCCGATTTGGCCCACGATTAGGGCCCCGAAATCGTCGACCCAGCGGCCGCTCTTTGGCCGCAAAGACATCTAGATTTCTTAGGAATGCGCGAGTTAACGGCGCAGCATTATTTGGATGCCACTGGTCTTGCGCTAACTCAGATCGGTTCTAAAATTGGATTAGCAGCTATCGACGTTGGCATTCAAAACAAACTTCAATATTCGTCTTGCAGGAGGATTGCGATGAGACTCGCAACAAGAGCGCTTATTGCCGCGCTCGCAACAATGGTGTTATGTGCCGCGGTGTCGGCGCAGACTTTGA
>Ga0137403_10002594_pt1 | contig 22063 bp, 17 predicted proteins | sample CZOMad2_1_16fung_FD_122057 | JGI IMG/M metagenome (GOLD analysis project Ga0137403, IMG submission 122057) | Vadose zone soil fungal communities from Angelo Coast Range Reserve, California, USA - CZOMad2_1_16fungal (Hybrid Assembly) | ecosystem: Environmental > Terrestrial > Soil > Vadose zone...
TCCTGGGGCCGGCGCCGCTCGGCGATGTCGAGCTTGCTCAGGATCTTGAGCCGCGACATCAGCTTGCCCCGATTCAGATTCAGCATCTCGTCGAGGTCGGCGAGGTCGAGCTCCTGCAGCACGCCGTCGACGCGGAACCGGGCCTGGATCCCGCGATCCACGGCCTCGAGATGGATGTCGGAGGCGCCCCGCTCGACGGCCAGGCACAAGAGGCGGCGGACCACGCCGGAGGTGCCCTCGGACCCGCGCTGGACGTCCACGTAGCTCAGCTTCTCTTCCGAGAGCCGGTCGATCTCCTCGAAGGTCAGGATGTTCGGCTCATCCACGATCGCCGGCGGCTGGTGCCCCTTGGCGGCCGGCGCGAGCTCGGTCGAGCTCGACGCCACGAGACTGGGATACATCTGCCCGAGAGCCCGGCGGATGCTGGCCGTCGTGGACGTGATCACCTCGACGTCGAGCCCCGTGCTCGACTTGAGGTCGTCGATGACCGCCGTCCGCGTCGGGTCGTCCATCGCGACGACCAGCGTCTGGCCGACCCGCGCGATCGGGACGACGAGGCGCTTCTTGGCGAACCGCGGATTGATCAGCCCGCGCAGAGACCGATCCGGCACGATCGTGTCGAGGTCGAAGAAATTGATGTGGAGCTGCAGGCACAGCGCCCGCCGCATCTGCTCTTCGGTGACGAACTTCAGCCGGATGACGACCTCGCCGAGCGTCTGCTTCCAGTGCCGCTGCTCGGCGAGCGCCGTCTCGAGCTGGCCGGGCGTGAGCGTCTTCGATTTGACCAGGAGCTCGCCGAGCTTCGAGCGCCGGCGGTAGCGCTCGAGAACCGACAGGAGCTGGCTCCGCGTGACGACCTTCTGCGCGACGAGGATGTGGCCGAGCAGCATGTAGGTCTTCGACTGGCTCTGCACGCGGAGCGCCTTCTGCACCTGGGCGTGGGTCGCGAGCCCCTCGGTGACGAGAAGGTCGCCGAGCCGCAGAACGGCCGCCTGGCGGCGCGAAGCGCCGTTCCGGACGGCCAATGAACCTCCGCCGCCGAGCGCGACCAGCCGAAGCGACTCGATCTCGGGACGAGATTCACCATCCACAGCGCAATTCCAACGAGCAACCGAAGTGCCAGGGCGTAGTGACCGCCAACCGTCTGATAGAGCAGACGCGTCGTCGTTGGGCGCCGGAGGCGTGGACAAGGCGCGCTGGTCCACGTTCTACCGGTGGCAGGTTTCGTTGCGCCGGACGCCGGCCACGGCATGTCGAGGGGGGTGGAGCGCGGCGCCGCGCGGCCGGCGGCCGCAGGAGGGGCAGCGCTCGCTCGCCGTGCCGGGGCGGATCTCCCAGCGGACCTGCGGGCCGCCGGAGCGCGGCCGGGCCTCCTTCTCCTCGCGCTGGCGGACCTGGAGGCGGGCGAGGGCGCCGCGCAGGCCGTCGACGAGCTCGAAGCGGTCGAGCGCCGCCAGGCCCCCCGGGCCGAGCGGCCGGGGCGGCGCCGAGGGCTGGAGGTCGCGGCCGGCGAGCCGCTCGACGAGGACGGTGAAGGTCAACTCGTGGCTCGCGCGCTCCAGCCAGCCGCGCACCGCCGCCTGGAGCGCCGCCGGGTCGGCGGCCCCGGAGGCGACGAGCAGGCCACCGCCCCCGGCCGAGTAGATGACCCCGTGGAGCCCCGGGACCTCGCGCACCATCCAGGGGACGTGGAGGTTCAGGAACTCCAGGGTCTGCGAGGCGCCCTTGGCGACCTGCACCCGCTCGGAGGCGAAAGCCCAGCGGTGGATCTGGTCGGCGTCGAAGCTGACGAAGGCGCAGGCCGGCTCGTCGCCGAGCGCGGTTGTGAAGGCGGCAGGGAGCGGCCCGCCCAGAACCACGGCCCGCGCCGCCTCGGCCGCCGGCTCGGGGCCGATCCGGTCGCCCGCGGTGGCGCGGAAGGCCGTGGCGAGGTGGCTCGCCAGCTCGTCGCGATGGTCGGACAGTCCGGCTGGGGGCATCGTCGTCGTCTCTCCTCGGTCGGCGGCAGGCCGGCGGACCCGGCGTCTGTCCTCTCCAACACGAGGGGGCGGCGGATTGTTGGACGGGCTCCGTCCTTCCGGCTTGGATGGCCGTCCTTCTGCCGCAGAAGCCCCGTCCTTTTGGTCTGGGGCTCCCTACTTCTGCCGCAGAAGCCCGGTACTTTTGGTTTGTAGCTCCCTACTTCTGGCGCGTAGCTCCCTGCTTCTGCCACCGATCTCCCTATTTCTGGCCTGTAGCTCCCTTCCTCTGCGCTCTATCTGCCTACTTCTGCTTTGCAGCTCCCTATTTCTCGAGCGGAGCTCCCCTCTCTCCGGTACGTTGGGGCCGGCCCCTCACCCCCGGCCCCTCTCCCGGCCCGCCCTCCCACACCACCGGGAGAGGGGAGAGTCGCAGGACACGACCGTGCGCGGCTCCGCGAGGCGGGAGGGCTTCCTTCGAGGAGGAGCTGGGTGCTGGAGGCACGTCTCGGGAAGGCACGCCGCCGGCTACGGCGTCCCTCCCCCCGCAACCACCCTTCCGAACCTCGGCACCCATGGCCGGAGGGGGTAGAGACGTGCCCAGGTCCTGAACGATATCGACCCGCAGGCCCTGGGGACCGCGGGCCGTCTCCGGAGGGGCAACGCCCCGGCCCGGCGGCCGGGGGATCGCCACCAGAGCAGCCCAACAACGAGGAGATCTTGTCGCAGTCCCACTGCACAGATCAGGGCTTTTCCGCTGAGCTGAACGCCTACGGCCCCGGGTCGCCACGGCGCAGGCGAGCCAGCTCTTCCTCCAGGGCACGGACTCGCTGCTCGGCGGCCTCCGCCCTGCGGGTCTGCCGCTCGGCTTCGCGCTCAGCGGCCACGCGGGCCTCCACGTCCTCCTCCTGCCAGGGCAGCCGCTCGTCGGTCGCCGCGTCCCGCAGCCGCAGCCGCTTCCCCTCGGGTACCAGACGGAGACCCGTCGTCTCGCTCGACAGCGACCCGTCCCCCTGTGTCGCCAGCCTCTGGTACCTCCCGCCGACGAGGCGATAGCCCTGGAGCCGGGGCTTCAGGTACTCCCCCAGCGGATCGAACAGGAAGTACTCCTCGACCCCGAGTCTTTCGTAGACACGCTTCTTCGTGACCTCGTCCTCGTCCTTGGTGCTCTTCGAGGTCACCTCGCAGATCCAGGACGGCGCCCGGCCTTCCTCCCAAACCTTATAGGTCCGCCGCTCGTGCTTGTCCACGCCCCGCACCAGGAAGACGTCGGGCGCCACCGAGGCACTGGGATCCCCCTGCACGTCGTAGAGGAGCATGTTGAACCAGGCGTAGACGTCGGGCACCTCGGCATAGCGAAGCGACAGCGCGTGGTGCAGGTCGAACATCACCTGGAGGTGAACTTGGGTCTCCGCCATGGGACGGCCGTCCGACTCCGGGTACTCGATCGTTCGCGAGAGAGGGATCGCGGTCATCTCAGAACCTCCGGCTGCGGCGGGCGGGTTGCGTAGGGTACGGGTGCGCGGCGAAGCCGTCCTCTTCGGGAGAAGTCTAGCATCGGAGGGGGACGCCCAGCCCCGAAGAGCAGAGCTCCAGGCAGCACTGGCCGCGCTGATGCCCACCGCCGCCATAGCCGCGCCGACCGTCGAGTCGCAATCCCACCGTACAGATCAGGCTCTGGGACCAAGAGTACCTTCCCCGCGTCCTTCTGAGCGCAGCGAAGAATCTCGGCGGGGGACGGCTCGATCGGCGACGCCAGCCGCGATCCCAGACTTCCCGCCCCCAGATTCTTCGCTGCGCTCAGAAGGACGATAGGAGAGGACGTCGCCAGTCTTTGCGAGATGACGTTCGCGCGGGCGAAATCGCTCCCGCCAAGGCCACCCTACCGGCGGGTCATCCTGGAGCGAAGCGAAGGATCTGGGCGGGGGGAAGCATCGCCTGTTCCTCATGGTCCAAGTCCGGTCGCAATCCCACCGTACAGATCAGGGCTCTTCCGACAATCAGGGCGACAGCACGGGCAAGGATCGCCAGGAGCTCGTCGCAATCCCACCATACAGACCAGGGCTCTTCCGACGCGAGCCGGCGCCAACGTCCGCATCGATTCGATCTAGAAGTCGCAACCCCACCGTGTAGATCAGGGCGTTTCCGATCAAGAGATCTACACCGGCTTGACCGGCCGACTGACTAGGTCGCAATCCCACCGTACGGATCAGGGCTTTCCCGACGTAGGACTCGTAGTGATTGCCATCAGCTTCCTTCGTCACAATCTCACCACACAGATCAGGGTTCTTCCGACCAACCTGTTGGGCCTCGCCCGCGGTACCCTGCGCCTCGTGTCGCAATCCCACCGTACAGATCAGGGCTGTTCCGACTGACGGACGCGATCAATCAAGGGACATGGCTGTCCGGGTCGCAATCCCACCATACAGATCAAGGCTCTTCCGACGCAAGTCAGTGGGCCCCCCAGCCCGCACTGTATAGAGTCGCAATCCCACCATACAGATCAGGGCTCTTCCGACGTAGCCCATGCCCCTCGCCACCGTCAACCAGCTCGAGGAGTCGCAATCCCACCGTACAGATCAGGGCTCTTCCGACTACGCCAAGGTCCTCTACTTCCACGCGACCGGCGAGAAGCGTCGCAATCCCACCGTACAGATCAGGGCTTTTCCGACCGGGGCTCTTCTCGAAGGTCCCCATCTGGATCGAGAAGTCGCAATCCCACTATACAGATCAGGGCTTTCCCGACTCGGCCTGCTCCTCGATGCTACGGCCATGGCGACGAGTCGCAATCCCACGGCACAGATCAGGGCTTTTTCCGATAGGGCGAACAGACCTACGAACCCCGGGGGCCATGGAGGTCGCAATCCCACCGTACAGATCAGGGCTCTTCTGACTCTCCGTCTCGGGTTCCCTCTGGCTATCCGGCTACACCGGGCTGTCGCAATCCCAACGCACAGATCAGGGCGTTTCCGACGATCTGCTCCTCCAGCAGCCAAGATGAATGTCAGAAGTCGCAATCCCACCATACAGAGCAGGGCTTTCCCTCTGTTGGTTGGCTTTCGTCTTCGATGGCACTCTCGTTTTGCTGCAATCCCACCTACAGATCAGGGCGTTTCCGACACAGCGTTCTGCCTCAGCGCACACCGTTTCAAGGTCGAGTCGCAATCCCACCGTACAGATCAGGGCTCTTCCGACGACATGGGTCTCTACGTCAAGGTGACCGCCGACTACGAGAAGTCGCAATCCCACCGCACAGATGAGGGTTCTGGGACCAAGAGTACCCAACGTCATTCTGAGCGCAGCGAAGAATCTGGGCGGGGGGCGCGCTTCGATAGGCGACGCTGACGCGAACCAGGGACTTCCCTCCCCCAGATTCTTCGCTGCGCTCAGAATGACAATAGGAGAGGGCATCTTTTGCGCGGCAGGTGAAGCACGCCAACCAATCGTAATCCCATAGCACAAATCATGGCTTTTCCGACTCAGGCCACGTCGGTCATCACCGTGCGTGAAGGCTATGTCGCGTCGCAATCCCACCGTACCGATCAGGGCTCTCTTCCGACATGGCCCAGGAGGAAAAACCCGACCTCATGAAAGACATCATCGCAATCCGTCATACGAGACAGATTTTTCCCTGGGAACGCTGGCGTCCCCGCCGGCCGGACCGGGAAAGAAGAAGCCGGCGAGGACGCCAGCGCTCCCAGGGATACTCCTCGTCGATATAAGTCGAAGACTTCCGGCGCGTCCCACCCGGCCGGTGCCGGGCTCCCTCGCACACCATGGCGGCGACGCCCGAGACCAGGCGATCCGCGCTCCTCCCCCACCCAGATTCTTCGCTGCGCTCAGAATGACATTGGAGAGGGTGTCTTGTACGGTCCCTTGGGGCCCCGGGTGGATTGACCGGTTCAGGTCGGCCGGCCGGGAGGGGTGGGGCCGGTCGCGGCGGTGCCCGAAGGCGGCGTCGAGACACCACCACGGCGAGTCGAGACACAACAGGACCGCTTCGAGACACGAGCGGAGGCTCTGGAGACACAAGAGGCCGCCGTAGAGACACTACGGACCCCCGCCGTAGAGACACTACGGACCGCCGTCGAGACACTAGCGAAGGCCGTCGAGACACAAGAAGGCCGGCTGGAGACACTACGCAACGAGTTGGAGACACGAGGGAACGGTGCGGAGTGTCTCCAGCGGACTTTCTTGGGTCTCGACCCGAGTTTCTGGTGTCTCCAGCCGACTTCCTTGTGTCTCTACCCGACTTCCTAGTGTCTCTACCCGACTTCCTAGTGTCTCCAGTCGACTTCCTAGTGTCTCCAGCCGACTTTCTAGTGTCTCTACGCCCGTCGCTAGTGTCTCTACGAGGAGGTTTTGTGTCTCTGCGAGGCTCCGGAGGGCCTGTACGCCCGGCGGTAGTGTCTCCAGCCGCCGTTCTTATGTCTCAACGCCCGTCGTTTGTGTCTCGACGGGGCCTCCGAACCTCCTCGCGGACCCGGCTGGTGTCTCCACCGCAGAACGGAGGCCCGGGGCGGCGCCTCTCGCCACCGGGCCTCCCGGCGGTTCTTGCGCCGGCTTCCCCCAACGTTCACACATCTGTTGTCAAAGAGCGAAAGCGGCGTCAAGCCAGTGCGAGGCGCGAGCCCGCCTCACCTCTCCGGCGGCTTCTTGACCTGATCGTTGCGGTCCCCTTTGGGTCCCTGGTTGGTATCCGGATTCTGGTCGGGGTCAGGCGGCGGAGGGGGATCGGCGAGGAAGGCATCGTTCGGAAGCGCGACGGCAACGTTCATGGCGTTCTCCTAGTCTCGCCCGGCGGATCGGCCCGCCGGGCAGCGTCTACCCTGGCAACACCGTCCGGCCCCGGATTGTTGGCCGCCCGCCCTACCGCCAGTCCCCCTGCAGGCAGAAGCCGGCCCAGAAGTAAGGCGACCGCCACGGCTCCTCGCTCGCCAGCGAGAGCTGGGCGGCGCGCAACGCCGCGGCCGGCGGCTGGCGCTCGACGAGGAGGTGGCGGTAGAAGCGGGCCATCAGCTGCGCCGTGGCCTGGTCCCGCACGTTCCAGAGGCTCACCACCACCCGCCGGGTCCCGGCGCGGAAGAAGGCCTGCGGCAGGCCGACCAGCCCCTCCCCCCGCACCTCCCGGCCCAGGCCGGTCTGGCAGCCGCTGAGCACCGCAAGCTCCGCCGGGAGGTCGAGGGCCGCAACACTCGGCGCCGAGAGGAAACCGGGGGTGGGGTGGCCCTGCGCGTCGAACTGCGAGAGGACGATCCCCGAACGCTCCGGCAGGACCGGGTCGAGCAGGCCGTGGGTCGCGAAGTGGAGGATGCGGTAGCCGCGCAGGGCGCCGCCGACCACCAGCTCCCGGCGCGCCGCCGGCCCCAGCGCCACCAGCGCCTGCCCCCGCGGCACGAGCCCGGCGATCGCCTGCGCCTCCTCCGTCGTGGAGGGCAGCCGCTCGAAGCCCCCGAGAGCCGGCTCCCGGGTCCCGGCAATCCCTCGGCCACCCCGCCCGCCGTCCGGCGCCCGCGTCGCCCCGGCGAGCCGCGGGTCGACGGCCGAGAACACAGGGTCGGCGAGCACCGCCAGCGCCCCCGGCGCCGGGGGCCGCCCGGCGAGGTGCTGACGCTGCCAGAGGAGCACCGTGGCCGAGGGGAGCATGGCGATCTCGTGTGCGGCGAGGAGCGGCGCGCCTTCGCCCGGCGCTCCGGCGGGGAGCGGGAGGACGGCGAAGGGGACCCGGTGCAGAGCGCCGTCCGCCAGGATCGCCAGGCAGCGTCGGCCCTGGAGGCGCGGCGCGAGCGGGGCGAGGACGGCCTGCGACAGCGCGCCGAGCGCCGCCTGCACCGTCGCCCCGGAGGCCGTGGCGGCGCTCTGCGACAGGCCGGCCGCCACCTGGCGCGCCAGCCGCTCGATCCGCTCCCGGCCGGGCAGGACGTGGGCCACCACCCCGTTCCGGTCGACCGTCCAGGCGAAGCTCGCCGGCTCGGCCAGCAGGTAGACGACGAAGAGAGTGCCCTCGTCCGCCAGCGCCTCGAAACCTTCGGCGGACAACGGGGCGAGGGCGGGCCGTGGAGCGGGAGGCGCCAGCCGGTCGAGCTCCAGCCGGCGGGCGCGGAGCGCCGCGTCGAGCCCTGGGAGGTGGGGATCGCGGGGGTCCTCGTCCGCCAGGGCCAGCCGGCGCTCGGTGAGCGCGGCGATCTCCGCGACCAGCGCCGGCCGCCGCCCCTCCCCCGCGCCGCCGGTCTCCCCCGCCCCGCCCCCCAGCGCCTCCAGGAGAGTCCGCGCCCGCGCCCGCTCCGCCCATCCCAGGGCCTCCTCCGCGTGCCCCTTCCCCGGCTCGCGGCGATCGAGGTCCAGCAGCAGGGCGACCCTCTCCTCGTAGGCGTCGAAGCGGGTGGCGAGGAACTGGCCGCGGGAGGCCGGCCCGCGGAGGGCGGCGCGCAGCGCCTCGACCCGGCGGACCGCAAGCTCCGCCTGCTCCCGGGCCAAACCGTAGACCCCCAGCCCCCGCTCGGCCCGGCTGAGGCCGACCCGGGCGTAGACCTCGCCGTTCGGATCGCCGCTCCGCGCCAGGAGCTCCGCCGCCCGCGCCAGGCGCTCCCGGGCGCGCGCCACCGCGCCGGTCTCCAGGTCGAGCCAGCCGAGGTTGGCGAGCGTGCTCCCCTCGGCCGACCGGCTCCCCGCCGCCCGGCCGCCGGCGAGCGCCCGCTCGTACGACGCCGCGGCCTCCCCATACCGCTTGAGGGCGCGGAGGACCGAGCCCCGGCGGTCCCAGATCCCGATCTCGGCCATCCGGTTGCCGGAGCGCCCGGCGAGCGCCAGCGCCTCCTGGAAACGGCCGAGGGCGCGCTCCGGCTGGCCGGCCAGGTACTCCGCCCAGCCGAGGGAGACCAGGACCGACATCCGCTTCCCCGGGTCGGTCTCCTCGGCGAGGAGGACCAGGGCCTGGCCGAGGAGATCCAGGGCCTCCGCGTCGTGCCCGACGAGCGAGTCGAGGCCCCCCAGGTTCTCCAGCGTCGCGGCCTCGGCCGACCGGGCGCCCAGCCGGCGCCAGAGCGCCAGGGCCTCCTCATAGCGGCCGAGGGCGCCGTCGTGATCTCCCTGGGCCTCGAGGACGAGGCCCAGGTCGTTGAGCGACGAGGCCGTCCCCGAGAGATTGCCGGCGGCGCGGTAGAGCGCCAGGGCGCGCTGGTGGGCGGCGAGCGCCGGGCCGGTCTCGCCGAGCCGCCGCGCGGTGGTCCCGAGGTCGTTCGCGACCCGAGCCTCGTTCACGGGATCGGACAGGCCGCGGAACCGCGACCCGGCCCGGGCGAGGACCGCTTCCGCCTCGGTGAGCGCCCCGGTCGCCGCGAGCGCCTGGCCGAGACGCCACTCCGCCTCCGCTTGCCGTCGCACGTCACCCAGCACGGCGAGCGGGGGCAATGCCTCGCGATAGGCCGCAGCCGCCGCCTCGAACCGGCGGCTCGACCGCCGCCGCTCGGCCCGCGCCAGGGGTGCCGCGGCCGCCGCTCGCAGCCGATCGTCCGGCCGCGCCGGCCGCAGCTCACGCACCCGGAGGGCGAAGGCTCCCTTCCTCCCGCGGTGGAACGGCGCGACCCGCAGCCGGTACTCCCCGGCGACCGGGGTGACCACGAGGACCGACTCCGCCCCCGTGGTGCCGGCCGCGTCGTCGGCCTCGTACAGCTGCCGGCCCACCGGGTCGAAGAGCAGGACGACGACGTCCACACCGCGCTGCTCGACCTCCAGATGCAGGACCTGGCCGGCCGCGGCCCGGAAGCGGAAACGGTAGGGCGCGCCGCCGGCGAGAGCCCGGGGGTAGACGGCGCCGGGGACGAGGGAGACCGTCTCGGCGCGGGAGCAGGCGAGCCCGAAGACGGCGAAGAGGGCCAGGAGGACAAGTGGGGCGGGCCGGGTGGAAGCCGGATTCATCCGGCGCAACGCATAGCCCGGAGATTTATCTCCGGGCGGGGCCGCGCCCGCCGCGGCCCTCCTCACCGGGCCTCGCCGCGCTCGGCGAGCCGCAGCTCGTAGGTCGCGAGGCGAACCCGGCTCCCCCGCTCCACACCGAAAAGGTCGATGCGGTAGCGTCCGGGCGGAAGGTCGGCGCGCCGGAAGGAGAGCGGGAAGGTCCCCAGAGCCGTGGGATGGAGCCCATGGCGCGCGGCGACCCGGCGGCCATGCCGGTCGACCACCTCCACCTCATAGGACGGGAGCTCCCGCTCCGCGCGCGCCCGGCCGCCGAGCACCAGCACCAGCGCCTCCGCGCTCTCCGGCAGCTCGACCGGGGAGGGCGCCGAGCGCAGGCCCTCCTCCACCGGCGCGAGCTCGGCGATCTCGGTGATCGCCGGCGTCGCCGGCATTCCCGGGGCCGCCGGGCCGGGGTGGTCCCGCCCGGCGCGCGCCGCGTAATCCGCGGCCCACCCGACCCCGAGCCCGAGGAGCGCCGCGGCCACCAGGCGTGGTGCCGCCCCCCAACGCCGGCCCTGGCGCACGGCGGGCGCCGGGAACGTGACCGGCTGCTCCGGCAGGCGTTGGCGGAAATCCTGCCAGCGGGCGTCGATCTCCTCCTCCGACAGCTGCGGCGTGCCCGGAGCCGCCTCAACCTCCGGGAAGGCGAGGAGATCCGCCAGGGTCCGCGCCGCGTCCGGATGGCAGGCGATCTGGGCCGCGATCCGCTGCAGCTCCTCCGGGGCGAGAAGCCCGTCCCGGTAGGCCAGAAGCTCGTCCGGGGTGGGTGGCTCGCCCAGACCTTCACGCCGGGCCGCCATGATAGCCTTCAGAGAGCTGTTGAGATCGTCCTGTCCGCCCACGCGAAATCCTCAGAGATCGGCGCCCTGGAAGTAGGAGTCCAGGACCGGCTTCAGGCGCTGCCGCGCCTCGAAGAGCTGCGAGCGTACACTGTTGAGGCCGATCCCTGTGAGATTCGCGATCTCCTGGTACTTGAGATCGGCGAAAAGGCGTAGCTCCGTGCACCGGCGCATTCCCGGAGGCAGGCTCTCGAGAGCTTCCTGCAGTACCCGAGTGCGCTCGTGCGCGAGCAGCGCCTCCTCCGGGTTGGGTCTCTCGTCCCGGGGCGGATCGACTGCAGGGCGCCGGTCCGCGGCCAGTGCGGCGGAGACTTCGCCACCCGGCTCTCCGACCGGCAACCCGGCGAGATCTCCGGGTGGCGACCGCTTGGTCGCCACCCGCTCGCGGACGGCATTCTTCCAGACGTTCTCGGCGATCTTCCGGAGCCACGAAGCGAAGCTCGCATCCTCCTCGGGCCGGTAGAGGCCGATCCGTTCGTAGGCGCGCAGGAGGGTCGCCTGCACGAGGTCCTCGGCCTCGTCGCGCAGGCTGGGACGGTTGGCGAAGAACTTGTAGAGGGGATCGTAGTACCGGCGGAAGAGGACCTCGAAGACGTCGCGCGAGGCACCCCGCTGCAGGGCCTGGACGGCGGCAAGGATCTCCTCGTCCCCGGGGGAGGTTTGGGTTCGGCTGGGCGGCATTCCGAGCATAGCTTTCCATAGAAATCTCCCCTCCGCCAGTCGGTCCAGTCCCGTCCGCTCCCGCCGCCACTACCAATCCTCCTGCACACAGGTGTCCTCGCCGGGAGGCGGCAGCTCGATCGACGGTTGGTACCGTCCGTAGGCGTCCTTGGCGCGAAACGGATACACGTAGAAGACGAGCTTGCCCAGCGACTTCGAGAGCTGCCCCAGATAGAAGAAGACCAGGGCGTTTGGAGAAGCGCGTCGTTGGTCGGAAACCGGAGGCACACCCGGAGTCCTTGGTAGTCCTCGCAGACGGCGTCACGGCAGCACCGGAAGTGGGCGCTTGGGCGATGCTCGCCTCGAAGCCCCCGCCCTCCTTCGACTGAAGATCGATCGTGAGGTCCTGGTATTCCATGTCTTGCGCCTTTCCTGTCATTTCAAAGAACACGCTTCGCAACCAAGATGTTGGACGTGGCGCCTACGCCCAGCAAGAACGACAGCGAATAGCTTCCCCTGTTGATCGACCTCTAGAATTCCGCGAGGGTGTGCCGCGCAACGTCCGAGCAGACATATTCGAAGGAGCACCAGGCCTACAGCCGACCAAGACCCCGTGCCAGGCGAGGCAGGACGGCAATGTTGCAGCGAAGATGCTGCGGTTGAAATCAGAGACTCCCGAAGTATCCTCGCGTTCCCCGATGCGGGGCCGGGACATGGTGCCACCGCTTCTGTCCGCCCCCGTTGAAGAACACTCGCCAGTCGAGGAGAAAGCCGGGTGGGAGATCGACGGCCGATAGGTAGACCGTTTGTCGTCACCAAAGGCGACTCAAAAGGGGCTGATTGAACTTCCCGTAAGAGGCTCCTACCGTTCCGGGCTGCGAGGAGGCCGAGTACTGGTCCCGATTGTCGACGTAATACTTGACCTGAAAGTCAGGCTCCGGGCCACTCGGCTCCTGCTCAAATGCGCAGCCTCTCGATCCACTTCTCGGCCGCCGATATGCGCTCCACGAAATTCCGTACCTGAGCGTTGTTGTTCACATATGTGACACCATGAGCCACCTTGTTCCGCAAGTCTCGGATGTTGTCGAGCGACTCTGTGAAGTCCTTCCCAAGATGGAGCAATTTTTCCACAATGATCGTCTTGTCATAGAAGTCGGTCAGCTCCACAAGGGGTGGGTCCAGACTCTTGATCTGAAGTCTCCTCTGCCTCTCCCGTACTTTCTTTCGCCGCATGTCACCCAGAAGCGCTAGCCAGTTATCGGATCGGCTGTGTGTCCGGATGACGTCCGCCATCACGGTTTCCAAGTGTGTGACCATTGTGAAGATATGGAGCCTCACCGGCAGCTTGAACAAGTCGCTACGCGTAACGATACCCTGGATCCCGGCAATCCGGACCACCAACCAGTATGGATTCTCAGCCACCAACGGGATGAATGCTCGGAGCGGGGCCTCAGCGGCTACTAGATATGATGGATCGATCTGGCGCATGTGACGCGCCACCGGACCGCTGCCGGGCCCAGCCTGCCGCTCAAGGAGACCAATAATCCTGGAGTCTTGCTGTACCGGGATGTGGTCAAAGCCCGCCAGCTCCGGGTCCTTAAGAGCGCTTTCGATGTCATCGCTCGCATTACATGTTTTAAGGTCAAACGTTGCGATGTGAAGCACTCTGAAGCCTGCTTCGAGACCTTGCATTGCGCCGTCGAAGACGTCCGTCGCTACTATGTTCATATTGTGATCCTCCGGCTCAGGCGCTAAGAGTGACCCAGCGAGAGATCAGGCTTCGCCACAACTACATGTGCCCGTCCACCTACAGCTTGCTTTATGGAACGAATGTCGTCAGGTGTTGTTCCGCAGCACCCACCAATGATCTGCGCGCCAAGCCTTGCCCACTGCGCCGCAAACGCTGCATATGCCTGCGGAGAGACCTCGGTCATTCGCGCCCATGGCCCGCATGGATCGACCTGACGCTCGACGTTCGCATATGCACCCATCGGCATGGCAAGGCCGTTAAGGTGTTCTTTAAGGTGCACGAGGGCATCGCTGATTACGTCCGGCCAGGAGCAGTTGAACAGCAATGCGTCCGGCAAAGCGTTGGCCTCATCGAGCAGCCTCGGTATATCCACAACCTCCGTTCCGTCCAACAATTGTGGCGGGTGGCATTGATTCATTAGGATGAACGATAGCCAAACTGGCTTGCAGACAGCCCTCGCCGCTTTGACTGCGCAGATTCCCTCAATGATAGTTGGCATGCTCTCGATTAAAATCAAGTCGCATCCCGCTTCTGCTAGGAAGAGAGCCTTTTCGCTGTGCTCATCCGAAGCCCCTTCTCCGGGAGAGCGGCCGGGGGAGTAGCAATCTTCGACGGCAGTAATGTTTCCGGCGACACAAATCTCGAATCCTCGGTGCAGGTATAACTTCCGCTTCACTTCATTCGCGAGGTTGACAGCAAGGTGGGTTAAGGGACGCGAGAGATCTTCAAGGCCCGCTTTGCGCAGGGCCGTCCTGTTAGTTCGGAAAGCTCCAGCTGTGATCACATCGGCACCAGCAAGCACATAGTCGACATGGGTTTGCAGAACGAGTGACGGGAAGTGTATGAGGCCCGGAGTTGACCAGATATCGGGATGATCGACCTCTTTCGCTCCCCTACGCTTGACTTCGGTACCGAGAGCGCCATCCAAGACTACTACCTGCTGGTTTGACAGCAGACGTGCCACGCGATCGTATGACATAAGCCTTGTCCTTTCGTCTTGCCCGCAGTCGTTGGGTTGGCCTGACTTCCGTCCTCTACAACACGGCGCAGCCGCGTTTTGTTGGGCGCCGGGCTAACAGCAATCCGCGGTTTCGGCGTCCCTTCGTTCTACCATCCGGGCGGCACCCGTTCAACCTCGTTGGGCGGAGGCAGCTCGATCGACTTTTGATAGCGCCCATAGGCATCTTCGGCGCGAAAGGGATATTCATAGATGACGACTCGCCCGAGGGTGGAAGCCAGCTGTCCCAGATAGAACATCACGGCGTTAGGGGCCGAGCAAAAGAAATGGACCCGACCGACACGTTCATGGGGACGCCGCAGTTGCAGGCGGGGAAGAAGCGCCTGAGCTAGCCGCAGGGCGTGCGCGCCGCCGTGGACCGAACGAACTCCCGGCTCGGGTGCTATAATGGCGCTCACGATACGGCCTATGGGAAGCCCTTCGTATTGGATGAAATGCCTGGCTTGCTCGGCCACGTTGCGCTGGCTGACCGACAGGGCCGCTGCAAGGTCGGGCGCTGTGGAATGGATCTTCATATCGGGACGATTGAGCCACAGGGCACCCTCGGGCTCCGAGCCATCATAGGGATGCCACTCGAACTCTCCGTCGCTGGTGCGCTGGCGCACCCGTACGTCGAGGCCGCTCTTCGGTTCCAGCAGCCAGCCGGCAGCGAAGGCGATCGATGAATGGGCGGCGAAATCGAGCCCCAGCGGCCGGCCCTCGACGACCCAACGCCTCAGGAAATCCCGCAGATCGGGGAAGACCTTCTCCTGCCACCAGGCTTTGTCCTTGATGTAGCGGCCATTGAAATAGGGGACGAGATCCAGGACGTGGTCGTTGCGGCTCTTCATATCGCGTCCATAGCCGTCGATGCTCCGCACGCCGAGCCGGATCTCCTTCGGTTCCAGACGAGGGGGACGGGAACTCGCCGTCCCTCTCTGGCCCTTCCTCCGAGGCACCTTCGGAACCAGAATCCGCCCTTCCCTTCCGTTGAGGAACAGGACGGGCGTCGCCCATTCGACTGATTTCCGCCAGAGCAGCAGCCGCGCCTCGGTCATAGCCTCCTCGACACCGTCGCCCTTCGCGAGGCGGCCGTAGAAGCGCTCGCTCCAGGCGATGGCCGTATCATCGGAGATCGAGTACTGGTTGGCGATGACCGCCGGCACTCGCGTCTGCTCCAGGAGGGCCGCGGCCACGCCATAGCTCGAGGGAGCGCCCTTGTGGCCGGCGTGGCGTGCCGTCTTGCAGGCGTTGAGCACCACCAGCCGCAGGTCGGGGCTCCGCTTGAGGAAGGCCGCCAGGGCCTCGCCGTCCACCTGGTCCTTAGTGCCGTCGTCTTGGATGAAGAAAATCGCCCCTGTTCCCGAGTCCCGGCTGTAGCCTCCATGGCCCATGAAGTGGAGGACGTGGATCCCCTCGTCGAGCACGGCGTCGCGGAGCCCCTCCGGGGTCACCTTCGCGAGAGGGATCAGCTCCACCTCGCCCTTGCGCACGAGCGGCCCCAGAGCCTCCTTCATGCGTTCGATCTCCAGCTTCAGCTCGAGCTCCTGCATCGTGGCGGGCGCCGCGTCGACGACTAGGATGCGCAGTGGCGGCTCGACTTCGAGGGTGGCGCGCCAGCGGGGAGCGGCGATCTCGCGCACCACCGGGGTGCAACGGTCCAGGGCCAGGTACTCGCCGGTCCGTCGATCCCACATCCATTCCCACGGTAGCGCGGCCAAGTAAGCGGCCTCGGTGTCGTCAGTCCGGAACCGGAGACGCACCCGAAGCCCGCGGTCGTCGTCGCGGCAGACGGCGTCGCGGCAGCGTCGCAGGTGCTCGCCCAGCCCGTTCTTGAACAGCCCGGCGAAGACCTGCTCTCCTATCTGTCGTGAAGAGACGGGCCGCGGGGAGGTCGCGGCCCGCAGCTGCGCTCCGGCCACGTCGAAGGAGCAGTGCACGAGTTCCACGGTCGCCTCGTCGAGGGGCGCCGGGAAGCGCACCAGGGGGTTGTCCCGTAGGGGCGCCTCAGCAATCCTCGCCTCGAAGCCCCCCCCTTCAGTCGACCGCAGATCGATCGTCAAGTCCTGGTATTCCATGGCACGCGTCCTTTCCTGTCATCTCAAAGAACACGATTTGCCCCCAGATTGTTGGACCTGGCGCCTGCTTACGTCAGGAGGAACGACGGCGCGTAACCCGGCTGTTGGTCCTCCATCACCTGGATCTCGCGCGCGACGGCGTTCAGCTGGTGCCCGAGGAAACAGGCGCCGCTCAAGGGGCCGTAGTAGTAGAACAAGAGGCGCCGGGCTTCGTGCTCACGCGCGAAGGCGCGCATCCGTTCCTTGGCGCCGCGCGCGAAGGCCAGCGGTGGGAGGAGGGGGGCTCCGCGGCAACCCCTGCGTCTTTGGTTGGGAATGGTGGGCCGTCAGAGACTCGAACTCTGGACCCGCAGATTAAAAGTCTGCTGCTCTACCAACTGAGCTAACGGCCCCGCCGGCGAGGAGTATAGCCCGAAGCGGGCCGGATCAGGCGCCCTGGCGCCCTTCCACCACCCGGCCGAGGCGGCCGGAGGTGAGGCGGGCGAGGTGGGGGTCCTCGCGCACCATCGTCTCCTCGCGGCGGGGGCCGGTCGAGACCAGGGAGACCGGCGCCCCGACCTCCTGCTCGATGAAGTCGATGTAGTCGCGGGCCGCCGGCGGCAGATCGGCCGGGTCGAGGATGCCCACGGTGTCCTTCTTCCAGCCTTTCATCGTGTGCAGGACCGGCTCCGCCCCTTCGAGCGCCCGCCGCTCGGGCGGCAGGTAGCGGACCGCCTCGCCGTGCAGGCGGTAGCCGGTGCAGACCGGGATCTCCTCGAACTGGTCGAGGACGTCGAGCTTGGTCAGGGCGATGGTGTCCACCCCGTTGATCATCCTCGCGTAGCGGGCGACCACGGTGTCGAACCAGCCGCAGCGGCGCGGCCGGCCGGTGACGGTGCCGAACTCGTTGCCGCGCTGGCGCAGGAACTCCCCCACTTTGCCTTCGAGCTCGCTCACCATGGGGCCGCCGCCCACCCGCGTGGTGTAGGCCTTGAGCACCCCGATGACGCCGTCGATGCGGGTCGGCGGAACGCCGGTGCCGGTCGCGGCGCCCCCGGCGGTCGAGTTGGAGCTGGTGACGTAGGGATAGGTGCCGTGGTCGAGGTCGAGGAGCGTTCCCTGCGCCCCCTCGAAGAGCAGGCTCTTGCCCTCGGCGATCCAGCCGTTCAGCAGCTGCTCGGTGTCGGCGAGCGACGGCTTCAGCCGTTCGGCCCAGGCGCGGCACTGGTCGGCGACGGCGGCGGGCTGGGCCAGCGGCGTGCCGCCCAGGGAGGTCAGCTCGACGTCGATGCGGTGGAGCAGCACCCGCAGGCGGTCCTCCAGGTCGGGGGCGTAGAGGTCGCAGAGGCGCAGCCCGCAGCGCGAGGCCTTGCTCTCGTAGGCCGGGCCGATGCCGCGCGAGGTGGTGCCGATCCGCTCCTTGCCGCGCGCCGTCTCCCGCGCCTGGTCGAGCTCGGCGTGGCAGGGGAGGAGAACGTGGGCGCGGTTGGAGAGGAAGAGCCGGCCGTCGAAACGCACCCCGGCCTCGTAGAGGCGGCCGAGCTCGGAGAGGAGAGCGTCCGGCGCGATGACCATGCCGTTGCCGAGGACGCAGAGCAGGTCGGAGTGGAGGATGCCCGAAGGGATGAGCTGGAGCGAGAAGTGGCGGTCGCCGAAGCGGACCGTGTGGCCGGCGTTGTGGCCACCCTGGTAGCGGACCACGGCGTCGAAGGCCGGGCAGAGGAGATCGACGATCTTCCCCTTCCCCTCGTCCCCCCACTGCATTCCGATGATGATGACGTTGGCCATGGTCTTGGAAGTTGCCCGCGGGCGCGATCCCGGTCCAGAGGAAGACAACACGAAAAAGACGCCCGGGACAGTAGCAGATGAAGCCGGGAGGGGCAACTTCGGGGTGGCGCCCAACCCCGCCCCGCCGTGCTAGCATCTAGCCGGACGCAATCCTCTGAGGAGCCATCGTTTGCAGACCGTGCTGGGAGCCATCAACGTCCTGCTGCCGATCGCCTATCTGGTGGTGGCGGCGGCCTATGGGCTTCTCTTCTTCTCCGCCCACCCGCTGGCCGCCCGCACGGCGACCCCGGCCCTCTGCATTACCGTGCTCCTCCACCTGGTCTATCTCGTGGGGCTCGCCGCCCAGCACCGGCAGTTCCCGGCCGCCACCGTCTCCCAGGCGCTCTCCGTCGTCTCCCTGGCGGTCGCCCTGGTCTACGTCTTCGTCGAATGGCTGGGGCGGGAGCGCTCGACCGGCTTCTGGCTGGTCTCCATGGTCTTCTTCTTCCAGCTCCTCGCCTCGATTCTGGCGCGGCCCAGCGCGCCGGGCGTCGCCAATTTCAAGAACGCCGTCTTCGCCACCCACGTCTCCCTGGCGCTCCTGGGTTACGCCGCCTTCGTCGTCGCGGCGGTCTACGCCTTCCTCTATCTGCAGCTGTATCGCGATTTGAAGGCCGGCCGCTACTCCGCCTTCTTCGGCAAGCTGCCGCCCCTGGAGGTGCTCGAGCGGATGATGCTCTGGGCGCTCCGCGCCGGGTTCGTCGCCTTGACCGGGGCGGTCCTCGCCGGCGGCTTCTGGGGGGAGCGCAACTACGCGCCCGGGTTCTCGCTCCACGATCCCAAGATCCTCGTCACCCTGGCGATCTGGCTGCTCTACGCCGCCGCTCTCCTGCTCCGCCGCCTGCGCCGCTGGCAGGGCCGGCAGACGGCGCTCGCGAGCCTCGCTGGCCTCTGCGTCATCCTCTTCTCCCTGGTCGCCGTCAACTTCTTCTTCACCGGGTTCCACGGCTTCCGCTAGAGCCCTCCGGCAGTATGGCCTCGCCGCTCGATCCCCCGGGGCCTCGGCCCGATCCCCCTCTTCTCCTCGTGGGGACCGACTTCCGCTGCGCGCCGCTGGAGCTGCGGGAGCGGGTCTCCTACAAGGCCGAGGAGGGGGAGGAGCTGCTGGTCCACCTGCTCGCCCGGCCGGCGGTAGCCGAGGCCTTCCTGCTTTCGACCTGCAACCGGACCGAGATCCTGCTCCAGCCGCGCGACGAGGACGAGGCCTACCGCACGGCGCTCGACCTGGTGTTCCTGAAGCGGGTGCCGGACCTCGAAAAGCCGGGCCGGCTCTACGTGAAGCGCAACGGCGAGGCCGCCCGCCACCTCCTCGCCGTGGCGAGCGGCCTGGAATCCATGGTGTTGGGCGAGCCCGAGATCCTGGGCCAGGTCAAGCAGGCCTCGGCGCTCGCCGAGGCGGTGGGGGCGGAGGGGGCGGTGCTCCGCCGGCTGCTGCGGACGGCGGTGAACGCCGGCAAGCGGGCGCGCCAGGAGACCGCTCTGGGGAGCGGCGCGGTGTCGCTCGGCTATGCCACGGTCGAGCTGGCGAAGAACATCTTCAGCGGCCTGGGCGACAGCCGGGCGCTCCTCGTCGGCGCCGGGGAGACGGCGCGGCTGGTCGCCCGGGCGCTGGTCGAGCGCGGGGTGGGCCACCTGGCGGTCGCCAACCGCGGGGCGGAGCGCCGGGAGAAATTCCGCGAGGAGTTCCCGGAGGCCGAGATCCTCACTTTCGAGGAGCGCCTGGGAGAGATCGGCCGCTCCGACCTGGTGGTGGCGACGACCGGGGCCGACGAGCCGGTCCTGACCCGCCAGCAGCTCCAGGAGGCGATGAGCGGGCGGCCCAGCCGGCCGCTCCTCGTCGTCGACCTGGGCGTGCCGCGGCAGGTCGAGCCCGAGGCGCGGCGGATCGAGAACCTCTTCCTCCATCCCATCGACTCGCTGGAGCACCTCATTCAGCGCAACCTGAAAAAGCGCAAGGAGGAGGTGCCGCGGGTCGAGGAGATCCTCGATCAGGAGCTGGTCCACTTCCGCGCCTGGTACCGCGGGCTCTCGGCCGAGCCGCTCATCGCCCGCCTGCAGAAGCAGGCGGAGCGCATCCGCCGCCAGGAGATGGAGCTCGCCCTGGCGAGCTTCCCGCCCGAGACCCACGAGGGGCTGGAGCGGCTCACCCGGTCGCTGGTGCGGAAGATCCTCCACCACCCGAGCACCCGCCTGCGCGCCAAGAAGGGAGAAGAAGACCTGCCGCGCCTCGACCTGGTGCGCGAGCTGTTCCACCTGGACGACGAGGACCCGGACGGCGAATGACGGTCCTCCGGCTCGGCACCCGGAAGAGCGCCCTGGCCCTCGCCCAGTCCGGCCAGGTGGCCCGCGCCCTGGAGGCGCTGCACCCGGGCCTCACGGTCGAGTTGGTGCCGATCGTCACCCAGGGCGACGTGCTCCCCGGCGACTTGGCAGCGATCGGCGGCAAAGGGCTCTTCACCCAGGAGCTCGAAAGCGGCCTTCTGGACGGCTCGCTCGACTTCGCCGTGCACAGCCTGAAGGACCTGCCGGTCCGTCTGCCGGAGGGGCTCGCCATCGCGGCGTACCCCGAGCGGGCCGATCCGCGGGACGTCCTGGTGAGCGAGGTGGGGGCGAGCCTCGACGCGCTGCCCGCGGGGTCGGTGCTGCTGACCGGGGCGCTGCGCCGCGCCGCCCAGATCCGGCTGCGGCGACCCGACCTCAGGGTGGAGCCGCTCCGCGGCAACGTCGACACGCGTCTGCGCAAATGGCGGGAGAGCGAGGCGGCCGGTGTGATCCTCGCCGGGGCCGGGCTCGCCCGCCTGGGGCTCTCGGGCCTGCCGGTCCATCCCATCCCGCCCGAGGTGCTGCTCCCCGCCCCCTGCCAGGGGACTCTCGCCCTGGAGGTGTTGGCGGGATCGCCCGCCGAGGCGATCTGCCGTGCCTTCGACCACCCGGCCACCGCCCGCGCCGCCCGCGCCGAGCGCCAGGTGGTGGCCGCCTTCGGCGCCGACTGCACCCTGCCGCTCGCCGCCTGGGCGCGGGAGGAGGGCGGGCGCCTGCGCCTGACCGGCCTCCTCGCCACCCCGGACGGCGTCCACGCCGCCCGCGGCGACGCCTGGGGCGACAGCCCGGAGGAGGCGGCGGCCGCCTGTGTCGCCGCCCTGCACGCGGACGGCGCGGACGCGGTCCTCGCCCGACTGGGGAAATGAGCGCCTCCCCATCCCTCCCCCTCTCCGGCCGGCGGGTGGTCGTCACCCGCGCCGCGCACCAGGGCGAGGGCCTGATCCACGCTTTCGCGGCGGCGGGCGCGATCGTCGAGCCCCTTCCTTTATTAGAGGTCGTCCCCCCCGCCGACCCGCGGCCGCTCGAACGCGCCGCCGCCGAGCTCGCCCTCTACGACTGGCTCATTTTCACCTCAACGAATGCGGTGGAGGCCTTCCTCCCCCTGACCGGCGGGGCGTTTCCGGGGCGTCTCAAGGTCGCCGCGGTGGGCGCCGCCACCGCCGCCGCCCTCGCCGCCTTTGAGATCGCGCCCGACTGGACCGGGGGAAACGATGCCGAGGAGCTTTTGGCCGCCCTCGCCCCCCACGTCACCCGCCGCCGCCGGGTCCTCCTCCCCCAGGCGGCCGACGCCCGCCCCACCCTCGCCGAGGGCTTGAACCAGGCCGGCGCCGAGGCGGTGGCCGTGGTCGCCTACGACAAACGCCTCCCGCCCGAGGCCTCGGCCCGGGCGGCCGAGCTGTTCGGCATCGCGCCGCTCGGCTGGGTGACCTTCACCAGCCCGCGCATCGTCCGCCACTTCGTCGAGCTCTTCGGGCAAGACTGGGAGAGGCGCCGCCCCGAGCTCCAGGCCGTCTCGATCGGCCGTGTGACCAGCGCCGAGCTCGCCCGCCACGGGGTCACGCCGGCGGCCGTGGCGGCCCGGCCGGGGGATGCGGAGATGGTGGCGGCGGTCTTAGCGGTCTGCGATACACTCCCCCCGGAACCACGGAAGGGAGACCCGCCATGAAGATCCCCGGCTTGATCCTCAAGCAGATGTA
>Ga0137403_10002595_pt1 | contig 22054 bp, 15 predicted proteins | sample CZOMad2_1_16fung_FD_122057 | JGI IMG/M metagenome (GOLD analysis project Ga0137403, IMG submission 122057) | Vadose zone soil fungal communities from Angelo Coast Range Reserve, California, USA - CZOMad2_1_16fungal (Hybrid Assembly) | ecosystem: Environmental > Terrestrial > Soil > Vadose zone...
GTTGATCCTGAGCGAGTGGGTGCCATGCTGGGGAACCCTCAGGCGCTCAACCGATACTCCTATGCAGTGAACGCTCCTCTGCGATTTACGGACCCTGACGGCAAATCCCCGCAGGACCAACACGAATTCTTCACGTTCTGGCTGGCCGTGGTTGCTCAAAAATATAACGGTCGGAATGACGCCAGGGCCCTCGCGGTCGGCGCAGGCAAGGCCGACAACTTCTGGAACGCCACCACAGGGCTTTTGGGATTCGGGTACGCAGTGAACTATAAGAAACACTTTGGCAAACCGCCGAGTGAAGTCCGGGTGGGGGAGGCGGGTGGCTTCGATGCGCATTTGATCGAAGACCACAAAGGACCGAATGCGCCGCACATGCGGGGCTCGTGGTACCACATTTGGTCGAATATAAAGGGCCACTCTGTTGACACAGCGGACTCATCTTTTGGCGGATTTCAAGAGCTGGGAAAGGCGCTCAAGATACCCGCAAACAACCCCGTGTTTAAGGATCTAGAAGAAGTGCGGCAGTTTGCAAACCACAACGACCTGAGAATTGCTTCCGGTACCATCGAAGGACAAACCCTTGTCTTGGAGGATGTTGATGAAAGTTGGGAGCACGTTACCACCCAAATTGGCAACGTAACGGTGACTGTTTATAAGCAGCCCGACCCCGCCAGCTCCTATCGCGACTTCTTGTTGCCTGGGCAGGAGTCGGCCGAATACGAACGGAAAAGGCTGTGCGAAATGGGCAATCCAGCGGCATGCGATCGTTAATTTTCCGCAGTGTGAGCCGCAACCCGTGCTGGGCCTTTATGACTTGAATCGAATGATAAACCGGTTGGATCGTCGCACTTACGCATAAAAAAGAAGCCGCTCTACCAACTTTTTTATGATGGTAATGAATCGCCTGCATTGCCAAATATGCTCACGAAGAAGCCCTCTGATGAAGGGGCTTGGGGCAGTTCCGGCAGAGATGCCCGGTTTCTGAGTCAGCTTCGGCGCTTGTTGGGCAAAGCCAATGAACGGGAGGCAGACTGATTATGCAGATGACGCAGAATATGGCCAGCCGATAGCAGGATCGTCCTAGACTTTTCTTGTAGGAGCATTCAAATAAAAGCCGTTGTCCAACCAGCTCGGTCGTCTCTACTATTTGGAATAGCGATCTGCCTAGTTCTCGCTCTGGCGCTTCTTGTGTTTCTCATAGCGCCTGCCTTTGGGCCGCACTGACTCAATTCCTGGGCAACTACTTTGCTGCGTCGATTTTTATCTGCTTCGGTTCGTCTGCGACAATCTCTGAAAACATGCGGTTATCTTGCGGGTTTAAGTTCACTTTTCTTCTTGCACACGCCACACTTCCCGCCTTCCTTCGCGCAGTGCTTACAGTATTTGCAATTTTTGCAGGCATGACACGGGTCGGCACCTGTGCAGGTCGCTGCGGACGCGTCCGATGGAATTTGGCTGATGAGAAGAATCGACAGCAGGATCTGAGCCAGAATGAAGAGGAATCGTGGTTTGAACATTGCGGTGTCCTCCGACGACGGTTGGGGAAAGAATCTGAGGGTAGCATGTGCTGATGTCCCTCGTCCGTCAAGGTTTAACTCTTACTGGATACGATACGTTAGCCCTTGACACTTTTCTACTTTGGGTAGATTGTTGGCGCAGTAAATCCCCGCGACACACTATTGTTGGAGGCCCAGCTCATGAGAGTGGCATGCTCATTGATTCTTTCGGCATCACTCCTTTTCCCCGGTGCAGCGCTGCCCTTGACGCAGACAAGGCAAGATACGAATGCCAAACCACCTGTGCAGGAGCCCACACCAGTGGCTCAGGTCGTCAAGCAACCTCTCGCATTTGGTTTGGAAGATTCTACTCCAGTCAAACTCCGCATAAATCGCAACATTTCGTCCGCCGATGCACAGGTCAATGAAACCGTCGATTTCGAAGTTCTTGAAGAAGTTAAAGTCCACGATGTCGTTGTCATTCCCCGCGGAGGAACGGCTTGGGGGACAGTAACCGAGGCCCAACCTAAGAGGCGAATGGGGCGAGCAGGCAAGCTCAACATCAACATCGACAATGTGCGTCTGACTTCTGGCGAAAAAGTGGCTTTGCGGGCAATCAAAGATGTAAAGGGCGGCGGACATCAGGGTGCGATAACGGGAGCAATTGTAGCGACAAGCATTGTATTTTTTCCGGCTGCTCCACTCTTTCTTCTCGTACACGGGAAAGACATCACGATTCCAAAGGGCACCGAGATCACTGCTTACATCAATGGGGATGTTCCGTTAGACCCAAAGAGGTTTGCGACACGGGCGGCTGCCAGTCCGGAAGCAGGTGCCGCGACCGTTCAGCCAGCCGTAGATGCTTCCGTAACTCAAAATGGGAAGGGCTTAGATGTTGCGCTCTCGACAGTGGACATTAAATCGACTCCGGACGGAGCCGAGATCACCATGGATGATAAGTTCATGGGCAGCACTCCCTCGTCACTGCGACTTGCGGTGGGCGACCACAAGATTAAGTTGGGAAAGTCAGGCTTCAAAATTTGGGAAAGAACCATGACAGTGGGCGCAGGAGCAACAGCCACGGTGGATGCCACACTTGAAAAAGAATAGGAATGCCCTTCCACAAGGAGGACAATATTTGCAATAGATGATCGACACCCATGAGCTGGATTTTGAAGTATGTCCCTGCATCTCCAACGAGAGAATGGACTAGAGGTTGCCATGTATCGCCACCCCTGAGCCCCGTGAGCCCAAATCGCCGATCCTTGCCGCCAATTCTTTCGTCATGATCATTAGTTTTTGAGAAACCACGCCGTCTTTCCCTATTCCGACTTCAAAACGCCACGATACACTCTTTGCATGAGACGAGTTTTCTTCACAATGGTCGTGATTCTGTCCCTTGTGCCTGCGCTCCGCGCGCAAGACGACGAAAGATTGGCCGGCAAGATTTCCTGCCATCGCGCTATGGTTGAGGACCCGGAGAATCGCTCATACACGAAAAAACTTTGGGACGGCTACGAGATTTCACTTGGCCCGGCGCGCAATGGTGGAGTCGATGGCAACGGATGCACTGCGGCGATCTACAACAGCGGCGGGCAGGTGGTGTTCCGTACGACTGGGTTCAGCGTGGTTTTCGACGAGAACCACACGGGCCAGGACTTCGATGGTGACGGTAAGGCGGAAGTGGTCTTCATCACCGACACTGGCGGTGGCATGCACTGTTGCTGGGCTTATGACGTCGTCTCCCTTTTCCCCAAGCCGCATCGGCTCTTCGATATCGACTTTGGGGCGCGATTCGAGAGAGATAAGCTTGGCAAAATGCTCATTTGGGAAAGGATTCCAGGGCTTACCGGCTTAACTACCGAGGCTCGTATACCGGCGGGAGAAAAGGTATTCCGCGTGAACCAGGGGAGGCTGGTGGATACAACGCTGGAATTCTGTTCCCAGATCCTTTCACCAAACGATGCCGATTACAATGAACATCAGCGCGTGCTTGAGCCAGAAAACATCCGCAAATTGGTGGCTGGCTCGGAGCCTGACGATGAAACTTCAAGCGCCCTGCTCTCTCTTGCGTATCAATATGCCTTCTGCGGGCAGTTCGACAAGGCGCTCCATTATTTGAATCTGTGGCCCGAAGAAACTGGACATCCTCAAACGGCGCGCAAGCAGGTGCAGGTTACGTTCGCCGAATCGATAAAGAAGGACTATCCCGACTTCGCCGCACGCCTATTATCTCTCTCAGGAGTCGCTACCGCACCGGCCAGGAGCTCGACTCAAAGAATCGACTGGCTAAAGGAATTGAGCGTCAACGAGACGTTCGTCGCCGCCAAGCTGACCGCAGCGGAGCAAAAACAAATCGTCGATCAAGTGGAGAACACCAGTTTCGACGCCCCCGATTCTTGGGAGACGGAATTGCGTGTCCGCAGAGTTTCGCTTGGAGAATCGGATGGGCTGATCGTTCGAGGCACCCGGCTACTCTGCGGCGGGACCGGAAATTGCGAAACCTGGGTATTTCGCCGCTCTCCGGGGAAGTGGTTGAACATGTTCGAAGAGAAGGCGCCCATCGTTTCAGGATTTGGATTCGAGCAAGAGACCAGCGGGGGCATCAAGAACTTTCTTGTGAGCGCCAATAGCTCTGCCGCTAAGGAAAGCCGGAGATCATTCAAGTTTGATGGGAAGGTTTATCGACAAAGCCAATGCTACGAGGTCTCGATCGATTATCCGGCGGCGGAGAAGATTGAGAAAGTATCCTGCAAATAATTTGCCGTGGCGGCCTGGTGCATGATCGCGAAGAGGTGCTCGGAAGTAATGCAGATGTTGCAGACGGCGGCATTTCGCAACGTACGCGCTCAGACGAGATTCGCCCAACAATCCGTCCCTGGCCACTCCCTCCGCTACGACCTAAGCGCGCCGCCTCCGGCGTCGCGGGTCTTCGCTACGGGAGTGGCCAGCGCAAGACAAACCATGCTCTAATGTCGGAAACGTCGGCGGGCAAACCTCAGTCCGAAGCTATTCCACTTAACATATAGGTAAGACCTGAATTGTTCTCCTTTTTCTTGCCCCATTTTCTTGGGGCACCCAGAAGCGAGAGGCTTCTGCTTCCAAAGCGAGCGGCAGCGGAGGGAACCCAATGGGGTAAGGGAGGAACCGGGAAAGCAGAAGACGCGAAGCCGCCGGACGCATAAAATTAGCCCGAAGCAGTCCTATATAAGGGAATGTCAAGAGAAACATCTCCCCCTCGGCTCGGTGCTGACAGATTTTTCTCTCGGCATTCAGCCAGACTGAGTGGGCGTGCACCCACGTGGTCTTGCTCGGGCGTCCTATTCGCTTCGTCGCGGTGAGCGGCGAGATATTTGTTTCCGTTCCCCCTGTGGTTCCATTTCACGGTGGTGACAACGCCATTCGCTTTCTGAAACGACCAAGCCTGACAGTTATCCACTTGATGAGTGGCAACGCATGGTCCTATTTGAGACTCGTGGCCTATGGCTTTTTTGGATTGTCCGAGGGGGCATAAGGTGCCCAGGGAGACTCGCGTGTTTTAACGCACGCATTGGCCTGACGGCTTCGGTTGATACTTCCCCTCGAATCCGAGCGTCTCAAGAACCCGATGACCACCACCAGGAATGATTCCCAGGGAGGGAACGGACTCTTTGCCAGAGACGCTCAAGCTGCTTGTTGTTTCAAATGTTTGGCGTCGAAACTTACCTCCTTCTTCCAGACGATCAAGGCGATCGCAGCAATCTTCCTCGCCAAGGTAAGACGCGCCATCGACGGCTTCCTCCCTTTGGTGAGCAAGGCTTCGTAAAAATCGTGGAACGGTCCGGCGCCGCTGCTGGCTTCTAATGCAGCACCTTTGAAGATCGCTTTGAGGTCATGGTTGTGATTCTGATTCAGGCCACGAAGCATCAAAGGCTTCTTAGAACGTTGTAACTGTCCTTCTACAACACAGTATTGCGCACTGTCATGCGTTTCTAGTCCCAGACCGCTGTAGTTCCACAGTTGTCGCTTGGTGCGGAACCTGTGGGGTGTTTGGATCAGCGCGATCAACAGCGTTGCCCGGATCGCACCGATCCCGGGGATCTGGCGTAGCAGTTTCCACGCCTTGTGCTTCTGGCCCTCGGTCAACAGATCGCGCCGCACTTCCTGCCGCAAGGGCCGCAAAGCATCGAATTGTTGGTAGAAGTGTTCGGCCCGCCGGCGGACTCCGGCTTCCGTGATCTTGCCGAGCCATTCCGAGCGGTGTCGTGGCGCGTAGACTTGCGTGCCGCTACAGGGAATGGCCCAACTGCGATACAACGCCTTGAGGCGATTTCTGACCCGCGTGAGATCCTGAGTGATCGTCAGATAACTGCGCGCCAACTCCTTCAGAGTTCGTACCCCGTGCTCTCCGTGATAGACCGGTTTGAGATGCTTGAAGCGCAACAGCTCGGCCAGCTTACGGGCATCAATCTTGTCACTCTTGCTGCCCTGTTTCAGCAGAGCATTAACACACCAGCACTTCCGTGACATGCGGCTTCAGCAGGTCATACAGCCAGGCCGCCCAGGTTCCTTCTTCGAAGGTGACATGCAAGTCTCCGCGCAGACCGTGGATGAACTGCAGAACCGTGTTTGCTTTCGTCTCGATAACGCATTCCATCACAACCTTCCCGGCAGCGTTCATTACCGCGATCGAAATCGTTTCTTTGTGAATATCCATCCCGATATACTTCGTGTTCAGCATGGAGGGTGCTCCTTCCTGTAGGTGATGATCCGAACGCTCAAAACCTACTCCGAAAGGGGCGCCCTTTTTATAATGCGTGCCCGAGAAAATGAGCGGCAGAAAAAGGGCGGCCTGCTGAACTGGGAAGATCGGTGCGGTGTCGGCCGAGCTATGTGAGCAGGTAAAGCGGAACAGAAAAAACCAGTCGCGTCACGATCGCTACAGGTTCCACAATGGTGCTGGATTCGAGTGACTCCTGCGTTTTGCGGCCGTTACTTCCGGGTGGCCGACCATCCGGGAGTCATCGTGTGGCGGCTTGAATCGAAATGCCGAGCGCGGCCCTGTTTGTGGGCAACCTTCTTTATCATTCCCTGCCAGATTGGCTGGAAAGTGTAAGGGAGTATCAGTTCGGCCCAGACGACATTGCCGCGGCCTTTTGCAACATCTCAAACGCACCCGCGTTTTTCGGGTTGAGCGCAAGTGAACGCCGGTAGTTGACGACCGCAAGATCGAAGCGTTCGCTATCCACGTACGCCTCCCCAAGGCTGTCATATGCATTCCAGGAGTCGGGATACCGTTCCGTGTTGAAGACTAGCAATGCGATGGCGTCTTCCAGCTTCTTGGCATTGATCATCTGATATCCAAGCGCATTCACAAAGCTTTCCGGGAGCTTGTCGCTGGGCTGGGAATGGCTTTTGAATCCACGGATTGCCTCCGTCGCTCCGTGTTCGCGTAGCATGTGCTGGAACTCCTTTTCCCAGGCCGTGACTTGTTTGTAGGCCGGAACCGGCTCTTCAATCAGGTTCTCCAGCTCGCGGCTCTCGAACCAGCGGCCGCGCACCATCACACCCATCGGTTGCCGCATGTTCCGGACATCCAGCAGCGGGTTGGCCCCTAGCATGACTAGGTCAGCAGACTTGCCAGGTGCAATGGTTCCGAATTCGTCGGCCCCGGGCACATACTGATGGATGAACTGTCCCGGAGTTCGGGTAGCGGTCGAGAGCGCCTGGAAAGGGGTGAGACCCGCAGCCACAAACTGATCCAGATCCTCGTCCACAGAGGTTCCTGGGATCACGCCTGCCGGACTATCCGTGCCCGCGAGGAGCGGCACGCCTGCCTCAGACATTGCCAGCGTCAGTTTCTTCAAAGTCGCCAACTCCGGCACAAAGCGATCGGAGGGCTTTGAGGGCCTAGCTCCTAGCCAGTTCCCCCGGATGTCCGGTGGCAGAAAGTCTATATCCGGCTCAGCCAGTCGCTTGTCCAGGGTTTGGGGATCGGAAACCACCTTGGTCAGCACGGCAAAGAATGACAGGTTTGGAGTGACGTAGGCACCAGCGCGGCGTGTGAGTTCAACTGCCTGCGGGATACGCGCATCGTCCGGCTTGTTCTGAAAATACGTTTTGTAGTATTCCTCGGCGTGAGCAATCATGACCTGCCCCTGGGCTAGGCTCTTCTCAAGCCCGACTGATGTCGGAATGTGGCCTACGGCCGCGATATTTTGCCTTTTCGCCTCGTCCAACACTGCCACATAGATGCCTGGTTGCAGCCGCGAGTACACCTTGATGAAGTCATATCCAATAAGCTTCGCGCGGGCCACCGCGGCGCGTGCGTCACTCTCGCACAGCGCAACGTATTCCGGCCCAGGATCACCAGGGCCGTCAATCATGAAAGCGGCGAAGACTCGTGGACCCACAACCGTGCCCTTGCGTATCTCATCGCGAGTGGCGGTAACGAATTCCGGCGACGCCAGCCCCATGTTGAGCACCGTCGTGACTCCGGCAGCCAGAAACAGCGGCAGCATTTCTTTCCGATCCACGTGCGTGTGCATGTCGGCCATGCCCGGCATCAGGAACTTATCCCGTCCGTCAATGACGACCGTCCCAGGCGGCAGATGCACCGAGCTTGTGGGACCGACGTCAGTGATCTTGCCGCTCCGAACGAGAACAGTTTGGTGCGGGAGAACACGTTCCGTGTCCATCGGGATCACCGAAATATCCTGAAAGGCAATTAGCCTGTCATTGGAGGCTGGTTCACGTACCGACTGACTCCGCGCCGGGATTGCTAGCGCCAAAGCTGCCACGACAGCAATCACACCAAATCTTGATTTCATAAGATCGAATGCCACCCTTCTGAGCGTATTTTTCTGGACCAATTCTGGACCAAGAGGATACGGGCAGGCATGAACATTTGTTCCCTTGTGGTTCGCCAAAACTATGGCCGACTTTGAAATCAATGACTTAGCCGGCGCTGATAACCAATTGGACATGACTTTCAATGTACTTAGAACGCGTCAACGTAAAATGGATTGTGTCGTCTACTGGATACGATGCAACATCTTGCGATGACAAAATGTGAGGAATCACTAATGCGTGGCCATTTCAACGTTTTAGCTATTACGGTTTTTCTTGGCATTCCTGTATTTGCACAAAACGCTGCGCCATCCAGATTGGACCAGGCCGCGATTGTTGGTTTTAGCCAAAAAGCGGCGATTGCAGCCCTCAACTTCCAGCAAGGCGACGCAGTCGGATTTGCCCACGCCCACGATGACTTCACGTCCGACGGATGGAAGGACTTTATCAAGCGCATGGAAGGCTTTCTAGATCAGAAAGGTGCACCGACATTCACTTCGAGCTTCGTCGCCGCACGCGGTGCCACCGTGCTGGATGAAAAGGAGGGCGTCCTTCACCTTAGGATTCCCGGAACATTGACGCAGAGCAGCAACCTCGGCAGGACAACTTATCGGGCAGCGATTGAGGTTTATGTGCTCCCCAATCGGACTGCTGGTGGAAGAACAATCAAGATTCAGCGTCTGGAACAAATCACTTGCGCCGGAGCTTCGACTGCCTGCCAATGAGCCATGGATCAGGCTACATAAATTGAATTGACGTTTTAAGGCCGCAACTTCCTCCCGTGATCAGCGGAGAGGTGTGGTCTGCCTCGTTAGCCGGGCGGTCGCCCTTGAGTGGCCGTTGTGACATTGCCCATAGGACCTTTGGCGCTGATAACGTTGCCGGTCATTTGCCATGGGTGAGCATAAAGACGATTTTGCCCCCAAAGCATCGTTCATAAAACTTGAATGCTGCTTCGCATTGTCCGCCAAAAGATAGATTGGGAGTCAATCGCATGTGGCGCTCCTACAGTATGGCGGCGATGAGTTTCTCCACGGTGGCAATGAAAGAGTCGAAATCGGGTTCGGTGCGGAGGGTGCCATCTTCAAAATACAGAAGATAATTCGCGTTGCTGGCCAGCGTGCCCGGCAGCTTTGCAGTCTCGAAGAAACTTATTTTTGCCGGGGTTAAGAACGCGGAAACAGCGGCGGCATCCGCTCCTCGAACCCAATAATGTGCTGAAAAATCCGGATACTGACTCCGATCCACATGGATGCCCGGTTTCGACTCACCTACCATCTTGTCCACGACATCCAGAACGGAATGGACAACGGAATTTTTTCCTAACGAGAACCGCGGCAACCCTGCAGCCTTTACCTTAGCGACCTTATAGGGAATGGGCCCGCCGTGGCCGTTTCGTGCGCCCGCGGTGCTACAGTTAAAAACGGTAATCTCTTTCGAACGCACGTTGCAGGTGAACGCCAGCGAACCTCCGCTCGGACGGTCCAGTTCATCAATATCGGCGATATCCGACGAAGCGTCCGTAAGATTTCTCAGTGTGGGATTCTTCAGTAGCTCCAGCCCAGAACTGCCCAGGGCTTGCGAGATAGAAGGATTCACCAAGCGGTAGCCCTTTTTTTGCACGTACTCGATGAGGGGACTCGCCTTCTTCGCGGGGTTTCCGAGAAGAAAACGGAATAGACCGAAGATCATCGGCAAAAGGACGCCTAGAACAAACGGCAGACCAATGTATTTCATGTCGGGGTGTTGTGTCGGTTTTCGGCCGGCGCTCTCCCTTCGGAAGTTTGGCTGAAAGTATAGTAGAGCAATCTTCAGATTGCGGAACCGCTCTTTGGCTGGGCGCGTATCGATTATCGGAGATTCGGGAGGCAGAAAATTCAAAAGTGGGGTCGCCCTCAAACGCGACCCTACATAGCCCTGCGAGGTCATGGCAAAGCCGCAGACGAAGCGGAGCTGGAAAAGATTGAGGCCAAAGAGAAGAGAATCAAGACTTTGCGACAGGAGGCGGTTGCTTGGTACCGCGCGGGCCGCCTTCGACAGTACGTCACCGCGGCCTCCGAGAGCAGGCGAAGCATGCGGAGTGGATCGCATGGGCTGAGCGCAATGGCACCAAATGCCAAAGACCAGACAGATTCTGCCAAAGCCCGTGCGACGCGTACTGAACGCCCTAGCTCGCGTGGTTATCTAGCAGGATGAGGGGCAACACGGAAGTAATGCAAAGAGCGCGGCCGGCAGCATGACAAAGGCCACCCGCTCGGGTAGGACCCGCCTAATAGCTTGCGATGGCCACTCCCTCCACTTCGGCCTAAGCGCGCCGCCTACGGCGTCGCAGGCCTCCGTTCCAGGAGTGGCGATCGAAACATAGCTATGCTCTAATGACGCGAACGTCAGCGGGCGAACTGCAGCCCCGACCTATTCCACATAACATATAGGTAAGACATGAATGTTTCTCCTTTTTCTGGCCCCATTTTCCTGGGGCACCCAGAAGCGAGAGGCCGCTGCTCCCAAGGCGAGCGGGTGCTTTATGGGAGGGAACCCAATGGTGTAAGGGCGGAACCGGGAAGCAGAATCCGCGAAGCTGCAGGACGTAGGAATTAGCCCGAAGCAGTGCCTGAGAAAATGAGTGGCAGAAAAAGGGCGGTCTACTTTACTCAGCGAGAATCGAGAGAGGGAGCACACGTGGATCAAACAATCGGTGCGAACTATTCGTACCGCAAGGCCACCATGGGATCAACGCGGGTTGCGCGGTGGGCGGGCACGTAACAGGCGGCGAGGGCGATCAGTAGCAATAGGACGGCTACGCTAACGAAAGTTGCAGGATCGAAGGGTTGGACTCCGAATAGCTGGCTCGACAGAAAACGCGTTAAACCGAGGGCCAGGGCGGTTCCGATAGCTACACCAGCGATTGCCAGCACGAGTCCCTGGCGCAGGATAAGGGTCAGGACTTGTGATTGCCGGGCGCCGAGGGCGACGCGAATGCCAATCTCGTTCGTTCGATGGAGAACATCGTAGGACATTAGTCCGTAGATGCCGATGCAGGCGAGAAATACCGCAACCAGGCTGAAGAAGCCGGAGAGTTGCGCGGTCAACCTTTGGTCCACCACGGAATGATCAACCTGTCCGGCGAGCGTACCGACGCTGGAGACTGGGAGACGCGGATCGATTTCGCGGATGGCCTGCCGGACCGCCGCAACGGTTGATCCGGCATCGCCGGAGAAGCGCACCTCGAAATCCCAAAGATAGCCAGCGTCCTGAGAGTAAGGCAAGTACGCGGCGGGCCATGCCCTTTCCTTCAGGGCCATGTACCTGGCGTCCTTCACAACTCCGATGACCGTACGGTCGTTTTTGGGTTTTGCGTCCGGCCCACCAAATCGGAACGTGCGGCCGAGCGGGGGCTCGTTAGGAAAGAAGCGGCGCGCCATCGTTTCATTGATCAAAGCCACTTTCGGCGAGTTCTCCGTATCTTGGGAATTGAATGTGCGCCCGGCCACGAGCTGCAGACCCATGGTCGAGAAAAATCGCGAGCCAACTTTGTTGTACAGAATCTCGCGATTTCTTTTTGCCTCTGGAGACTCTTCGCGCGACCAAGCGTCCTCGGACCACGAACCTTGATTGAACGTGAACATGGAGAAGCTGGCCGCAGTGACGCCGGGAACGGCGCTAACGCGCTCCTCAATCTGTTCGTAAAGCCTTGTGAGGCGGGCGTCTTCCTTGTAGCCGACCGATGCCGGTTCGACTCCAAAAAGGAGCACGTTATTTTTATTGAAGCCGGTATCCACTCTGCTCAGATTGACAAGCGTGCGGAGGAATAGTCCGGCGCCTATTAGAAGGACGAGGCAAAGCGCAACTTGGGAAACGACGAGCGCCTTGGCAAGCGGAGTGTGCACGGCGGCGGTGGTTCGTCCTTGTTTAAGGGATGAGTTGAGCTCGACACGCGTGGCGCGCCAGGCGGGAGCGATGCCAAATAGGAGAGGAGTGGCGAGCGAGAGAAGTAGCGTGAACAACAGAACATGCGTGTCCGGAGCGATGTCAATCGGAGGCGCTTGTGGACCGGCGGAGACCATAAGGACGAGCAGTTTGATGGTCCAGGTTGCGAGCGCGATACCGAGGATTGCACCGGAAATCGCGAGCAGAAAGCTTTCCGTCAAGAGTTGGCGAATGACGCGTGAACGTCCGGCGCCGATGGACATGCGGACGGCGATTTCGCGCTGCCGGTTGGTGGCGCGCGCCAACAGCAGATTGGCGATGTTGGTGCAGGCGATCAGCAAAACCAGTCCAACCGCGGCCATGAGAATGCGAAGAGGCTTCGAGAATTGTGCGCGGAGCTGTGAGATTCCTGCTGCTGCGGAAGTCAGCTCGATGGAAGCGTGCTGGATGTTATCGAGTTGTTTGTTGGTCGGCTGAGAGCCCACTAGTTCGCGCACCGCTTGCTTGAACAGCAGGTTCACGTTGGCTTGTGCCTGCTCGGCCCTCACACCTGGTTTGCAACGGGCAATGATGTAAAGCGATTGGAAGAGTTTGTCGTGCAAGCCCTTCCAGCCGGGCGGAAGCTGTTCCTCCATGGAGAGCGGGATCCACACGTCCGACGACTCGCCTACGTTGGTGCCAAAGAATTTTTCGGGAGCGACGCCGATGATGGTGTAGACGGTCGCGCCGATGCTCATTTTCTTGCCGATGATGGATGGATCGCCGCCGAAGCGACGTTTCCACCAGGAATAACTGGCCACGGCTATGGGGCTGCCGCCCGGGATGCGATCGTCGTCTTCGCGGAAGGCTCGGCCCAGGACGGGGTTTACTCCGAGCGTCGCGAAATATGTGCCAGAAACCAGGCGCGCGTCGATCGCTTCTACTTCCGAGGCTTCGCCGATTGTGCCGTGGACTCCGTTTGGCATACTGGAAACCGCGGTGACACCGGAGAAGACACGGCCATCCTGCTGAACCTGTCGATAGAAGGGATAGGAGAAGAGCTGCCACGCGCGACTCGGCACTTCGTCCATAATGCCGCCCCACTTGCCCGCACCGAAGAGAACCAGTTGGGAGGGATTTTGGACGGGAAGGGAGCGCAGCAGGACGGCATTCATCAAGCTGAAGATCGCGGTATTCGCGCCGATGCCGAGGGCAAGCGTAAGGACTGCGACAGCCGTGAAGCCGGGATTCTTGCGCAGCATGCGGGCGGCGAAGCGCAGATCCTGCCAACACGTCTCCACAAGCGATTCCCAGCCGGCAGAGCGAACGATTTCCTTGGTGATTTCGACGCTGCCTCGCTCCAAGCGCACAGCGCGAAGGGCAGCGTTTGGGTTCATCCCCTGCTTCATCTTTTCTTCGGCTGCCATCTCCTCGTAGGCGCGAAGCTCCTCATCCAACTCACGGTCGACCTGCTCCTTTCGGAGCAGTGATCGAAGCCCGCTTGTGATGTTCCGCAACAAGGACATGCCTAGCTTCCTATTCGTAGCGCAAGGCGACCATAGGATCGACGCGCATCGCACGGCGCGCGGGGATGATTGAAGCCGCGAGCGCAACAAGAATTACGCCGAACAAAGCGAGCAGAAACGAGATCATATCGCCGGGCTGGACGCCAAAGAGCATGGAACGCATGAGGCGTGCGCCAGCAATGGCAACAGGAACGCCAGCGAGAATGGCGGCCCCGCTGACCAGCAGACTTTCACGCAAAATCAACCACAGCACTTGCCCGTGCTGTGCGCCGAGCGCCATGCGGACGCCGATTTCCGAAGTGCGGCGGTCGACGCGATAGGCGAGCGTGCCGTACAGGCCAGTGGCGACCAGCAACACGGCGATGACGCCAAAAAAGATGGAGAGGCGGGCAAAGAGACGGGCCTGCGAGTAAGACTTGTCGAATTGGGCGCGCTGGGTCATGGGCTTCTGTATGGGAAGATTGGGATCGAGGCCGTGGAGAACGGCATGGACGCTGGGGATGAGAGCTTCGGGATTGCTGTGGGTGCGCAACTCGACTTGCATGTTGGGGATCGGAGTGTTTTGCGCGAAGGGGAAGTAGAGAGTGGGCTTCGATTTTTCGTCGACACGCTTATACTTGCTGTCGCCGATGACGCCGACGACGGTGAAGCTGTTTTCTGGTTTGTTTTTTCCGACCGAATGGCCCAGCGCATCTCCCTTGGGGAAAAAGCGATTTGAGAAGGTTTCGTTGACGAGAACCACTTTGGGCGCGGACCGCGTGTCGGCGTCTGTAACGTCGCGGCCGCGGAGAATGGGGATGCCGAGAGTGTGGCAGAAGTCGGGGCCGACGTGGTTCGCGCTCATGCCGATTTCAGAAAAAGGCCCTTGGGGCTCCACGCCGTCGATGGTCCAAACGCTATTCCAGCCCCAGCCGGAACCTAGGCGGTGCGAGACGAGCGTAGCGGACTCAACGTCGGGAGCTTCACGCAAGCGGGCAAGCAGATCTTGATAAAAGTGCTCCTTTTCCTCGTCGCTGTGCACTGAGAAGGGATCAGTGCCGAACACGAGAAGCCCGTCCACGCGAAGGCCCAAAGGCAAGGTCTGATAGTTGCGTAGGGAACGCACGAGCAGTCCCGAGCCAACCAGCAAGACGAGGCATAAGGCCATCTGCGAGGCGACGACAACTTTTCCTGACCAGGAGCTCCTCTGGTCGCGATAGGCGGTGGCGTTGGAGGTCTTGAGTGTAACTCCGACGGGGACGCTGACAGCCCTCCGAAGCGGAGCCAGCCCGAAGATAATGGCGCAGCTGATCGAAATTGCCAAAGTGAAGAGCAAAACGCGCGAATCAAGCACGAACGGAATTTCCATGCCTGACCAGGCGGCGAGTGCCTGACTGCCGGAAATTGCAAACATCCAACCGAAGGCCGCCCCACCGGCGACTAGAAGGAAGCTCTCCGTCAGCGTCTGCCGCAAAAGACGGCCGCGGCCAGCGCCAAGAGCCATGCGCACCGAAAATTCGCGGGCGCGAGTGGAATTGCGGGCGACGAGGAGCATCGACACGTTGGCACAAGCAATTGCAAGAACGAGTCCGACCATGGCCAAGAGAATCTGGATGGGCTTTTGATAGTATTCGCGCAGACCTTGAATTCCCTGCGTGGAACTGAAGGCCAAAATGTTTTTCTTCGCCTTTGGATCGGGAGTGCCCAGGCCGATAAGCGCGGCGCTTTGAAAGACAGGATCTAACTTCGCCAGTGCCTGAGATTCCGTGACACCTGGAACGAGACGGCCGATCAGCTGAATGCACCACCACTTCGGAGTGCCATAGAGAGTGTCCAGCGAGGGCTCCTCGTCCCATGCAGTGAGCTCGGGGCGATTCTGAAGCGGAATCCAGAAATCGGTGGAAGAGGCAGGCTCGACGCCATAGAAGCCTTGAGCGGTCACGCCGATCACGGTGAATGGAACGCCTTTTACGTAAATGGTTTGGCCGATGGCGGAGGGACTGCGGCCGAAGCGCGTGGTCCAGTAGGAATAGCTGAGAACGACGACGCTGGCGTGCGCGGTCTCGTCTTCGAGCGCGAACCCGCGGCCGCGCGTAAAGGAAACGCCGAGCCCGGAAAAGAAGTTGCCGCTGACCATGTCGCCTTCCGCTTCTTCGGGATCCCCGCCGATGCGCACGGCCACTTTGTCGACGGCTAAAGGCACATAGGCCATCAAGTCAGAAAAAACGGCGTGCTCTTTGCGAAGCGCTTCAAACACCGGGTAGGAGAAAGACCTGTCGACGTCACCGGTGCTGCTCACGCCGTCGGGCGGCGCATTGGGAAGGCGCAAGAATACGAGTTGCTGAGGGTTGGGCAGAGGAAGGTAACGAAGCAGAACGGTGTTCATGACGCTGAAGACCGCGGTGTTTCCACCGATGCCAAGAGCGAGGGTGAGCATCGCGACGAGCGTGAAGCCGGGGCTTTTGCGCAGCATGCGGGCGGCGAAGAGCAGATCCCGCCACAACGTGTCCACTACGGACTCCCAGCCACCAGAGCGGACGATTTCTTTCGTGCCATCGAGACTCCCACCCTCCAACCGCACTGCCCGAAGTGCATCCTGGCGGCTCATGCCCTGCTTCATCTTTTCGACGGCGGCCATTTCGAGGTATTCGCCCAGTTCTTCATCTAACTCCCGGTTCACCTGCTCCTTTCGGAAAAGGGACCGCAGCCCGCTCGTTATATTTCGCAGCAAGGACATCATTCCACCTTAAGAAGCCTCGAGAATCCTCGCGATTGCCGTGACTTGCCTGCTCCACTCTCGTGTTTCGCTATCGAGCCTCTTTCGTCCCTTCGCCGTCAGAGTGTAGTACCTCGCTCGCCTGTTGTTTTCAGTAGGTTTCCATTCGCCATCGATTAATCTGTCCCTCTCTAATCGTTGAATGGCGAGAAATAACGAGCCCGCGTTGAGGCGAAAGACGCCCTTGCTCATCTGTTCGATTCGGACGGAAATCCCATATCCATGCATAGGCTCCAGCGCCAACGTTTTTAGGATGAGCATATCGAGCGTGCCCTGGACGAGATCACTCGGCTTATCAGCCATAAAAACTCTTCCCCTTGGCTACCAGGAGGAGCATACGCTTCTCCTTCTGGTTGTCAAGAGGAGCGACACGGTAGTCTCAAACTTTCCGAGACAATAGGTAGTGCGAAGGCCGCTCCCTCCACTACGGCCTAAGCGCGCCGCCTGCGGCGTCGCAGGCCTGCGTTCCGGGAGTGGCCAGGGGCAGGCACAACATGCTCTAATGGCTAAATCACTGGCGAGAAACCACGCCGAAGCTATTCCACTTAACATATAAGATAGGACATTTTCTTTTACCCTTTCTTTCTGCCCCGTTTTCTTTGGGGCATGACAGAAAGCGAGGGGGCGTGGAGTCGGAGGCTAGCGGCTGCTTTATGGGAGGGACCCACGCTCTCTGGTGAGGAGCCGTGAAAGCAGAAGACGCGTAGGCCGGAGCGGAGCGGAATTACCCGAGCGGTGAGCCCAAAGAAAATCGGGGAGAGAAAGAAAGGAAATGTCCCTAGCCCAGGAACACCGCGGAGAAGAGAAGACTCGGAGAACGGTCAGCGCGTTTCGAAGACCGTGACCGCAGCCCCATGGAAGTCGCCGATGATGGCTTGGAGCACCGTTGCGACGACTACTTCCGGGTGGCCGACCACTCGCCCAGAATCCGTGCGGTCAGCCGAATACAGCCCTTATCGCAATCCGTCAGGACTGTTTGCTCAATTCCCAGTCCTGGAAGCACCTGACTAGCTGCCATTCGGAAGCGACTAACGCCCCCTGGGATAGCCGGCTCGCGAAAAATATTCACTTGACTCCGGTGTCGTGTCGCCGTTGAATATATTGCATACCCATATATGGACTCAACACTGTCACAGACGGAGTGGAAGAAAGGCAGCGCCGAGATGTTGATTCTTTCGCTCATTGAAGCACGCCCTCGTCACGGCTATGAAATCAGTAAGCTCATTGAGCAACGCTCTGGCGGCGCGGTTCGCTTCTATGTAGCCTCGCTCTACCCCCTACTCTATCGCCTCGAACGTCGGGGCTGGATACAGGGGCGCTGGGTCGAAAAAAGCGGCCAGCGTCGCCGCCGGTACTATCGACTCACACGGCAGGGCCGCGGAGTTCTCGCTTCGCAGCTTCGCGGCTGGCACGAATTTGTCGCCGGGATCAACCGCATCACGGAGGCTGAAAATGCCTGATTGGAAGTCGGAGATTCTACGCAGAGTTGCCCCGTTAAACCTCGTTCCGACGCGTGAAGCCGAGATCGTCGATGAGCTTTCGCAGCACCTCGAAGATCGCTATCAGGAACTGCTCGCCAGCGGCCAATCAGAAGACGCCGCATTCCGCACTTCACTCGACGAACTAAAAGGCGAGGACCTGCTCGCCAGCGGCCTCAAGCCCGTCGAAAGGGCCTTTTACCGCGAGCCAATTGTGCCGGGAAAGGCGGGTAGGAATTCTTTCGAGAGTATCCCTTACGATGTTCGCTATGCCCTTCGCATGTTGCGCAAGTCCCCGGGCTTCACGGCTGTCGCCATCCTCACCCTCGCTCTCGGCATCGGCGCAAACACGGCGATATTCAGTGTGATCAATGGAGTGCTGCTCAGTCCGCTTCCATACAAGAATCCGAAGCAACTCGTCGTCATGAAGGAAAACGATTCGCTCCCGAACGTGATGGATATCCAGAGACAGACGCGCGCATTCTCGCAGGGTGGCGGAATCAACGTCGAGAAGATGGACTACATAGGCGCAACCGAACCTGTGCAAGTCCGTGTCGGGCTCATCAATGCGGGGTTTCTCGAAACTCTAGGCGTGCAGCCGATACTGGGCCGGATCATTTCGCCCGGGGAAGATGTGCAAGGCGGGCCGCGTCTCGCCACGGTAAGCAACCATTTCTGGCAAAACTATCTTGCCAGCGATCCACATGCGGTGGGCAACACGATTCAACTGGGCGGAAACTCTTATACGGTGATCGGCGTAATGCCCGCGAGTTTTGTTCCGCCAGCGGAGCATGCCGACGTTTTCGTTTCACTCATGGTCCGCGACCCGGGGGCGGGTGCTGAGCGCGATTTGCACTTTATGCACACCTACTGGCGATTGAAGGCGGGCGTCACGCTCGCGCAGGCGCAGGCCGATATGGCCGCGATCGACCGCCGGCTCGCGGAGCAATATCCGGCCGAAGAAAAGGAACGGAAGAGCCAATTAGTTCCGCTGCATGAATGGCTGGTAGGAGACGTGCGGGCGGCACTGCTGGTGCTCTTCGGAGCTGTAGGCCTGGTGCTGCTGATTGCGTGCGCGAATTTCGCGAGCTTGCTGATGATGCGGGCGGTTGCGGAGCGCCAGGAATTGGTTATCCGGGTGGCGCTGGGCGCGGGACGCGGCCGGCTCGTCCGGAAAACGCTGACAGAGAGCTTACTGTTGTCGGTCTTCGGCGGTGCGGCTGGACTACTGTTCGCGAAGTGGGGTACGAGCCTGCTCCTGGCTTTGAGGCCGGAGGAGCTGGCGCGGCTGAGCGGGATTCACATGGATACACGGGTGCTGCTTTTCGTCCTTGTGATCTCGGTGCTGACCGGTATCGTGTTCGGAATGGCGCCGGCATGGATCGCGGCCCGCTCGGACGTTGCCGAGGCTCTGAAAAAGAGCGGGCGGAGCACAACTGCGAGCACGATGGGGCATAACATACGGAAAATTCTGGTCACATCGGAACTGGCGGTTGCCTTGGTGCTGTTAGTGGGAGCCGGTTTGTTGATCAAAGGATTCTCACGGTTGCGCTCGATGAACCCCGGTTTCAATTCCGCGAACGTAATGACGATGTATCTCCAATTGCCCACGACGCGATACGGCGAAATCCCCAAACAGACCCAGTTTCGCCGCGAGTTGCTTACCCGCTTGAATTCTCTCCCAGGCGTGCAGGCAGCGATGGTGACTGATATACCGCTCGGCGGGAATTATGTGGGCCACCGCTTCGTCATCGACGGACGCCCTCCTGTGGCTTCACCCCCTTGGACCGCGAAGAGCAACCACTGGTGGCAGTTGTAAACGAGGAAATGGTGCGGGAATTTCTGCCGCACGAAAACCCAATCGGCGTGCGCATCCGCTGGGCGGGCGACACAGGGCCACCACAATGGATGACCGTCATCGGCGTAGTGGCCGACGTAAAACATTCAGGATTGAATCAACCGACGGATCCCGCTGTATATACCCCTTTTTCGCAGTCCGACGAAGCCTGGAGAAGATTTATGACGCTCGCCATCCGGGCTCGGGATACGTCTCCTGGGCTTGTTGAAGAAGTGAAGAGGCAAATATGGAGCGTGGACAGCCAGATTCCGGTGAGCGACGTGCACGCCATGGACGAGCTCATAGCTGTGTCGCTTGCGCAGCAGCGCTTCAACATGCTGCTCCTCGGACTCTTTGCCGTGCTCGCGTTGATCTTGGCGGCGGTGGGAATTTATGGCGCGATGGCCTATGCCGTAAACCAGCGAACGCATGAAATCGGCATACGGACAGCGCTGGGAGCGCAGCGACGTGACGTGTTGCGGCTCGTTATGAAAGATGGAACGAAAATCGCGCTCTTCGGCATCGCCTCCGGGATTGCAGGAGCGCTTGCGCTGACTCGCCTGATGGCCAGTCTGCTTTTCGAGGTGAAACCGACAGACCCCGCAACATTCGCGGATGTCGCGATCCTGCTCGCACTCGTCGCGCTCGCGGCTTGCTACATCCCGGCGCGCCGTGCAATGCGCGTGGATCCTATGGTCGCCTTGAGATACGAGTAGTCCTTGGCGTAAGTGACTGGCAACCCTTCCTTAGAACAAGCTTGCATAAACGTGTAGGGACTTCTGAAGCCCTCAGCCACACACATGTAGGCGCGCACCTTCGCAAGTCTGATTTGTGGACATTACTGGCGATTGTTCCCGAGTGACGAGCGCAAACAGGAAGCAACCAAATTGTCGGGTCGGAGGAGGCGCGCTTGCGCGCTGGCCTCCGTCCGCCTCCCAAACTGCACGTGCACGTTTCGTGCATGCAGCTTTCACGAAGACTCAGCGACGCCGGGATGCAAGAGAAGGAATTAAATCGATCAATCGAACAAGCTCGTACTCGCCGTAAAGCTTGGTCACAGGCAGCCGTTTCCAGCCAGCATTGCGCCAACGCCGGTACCGATGTGACCAAATGCGTCGCCGGATCCAGCCGTCGAGACGTTGGAAGAGCTTTCGGACGTGAGCGCGTTTGTAATACTCGCCCCACCCTCGCAAGAGCGGGTTTAACTCCTCGATCAGCTCTTTGGTTTGGAAAGGCATCGTCCGTTTGGTTCGCTGCCGTACCTGGTCCATGAAACGACTAATCGACTTCGCTTTGGGATACGCATACAGTGCATCCTGTCGGGCCTGACTACGAATCTTGCTCTCGGGCAGGTGAAGCTTTCTGTACCCGCGCTTGATTTTGTAGCCAAGGAACTCGAAGCCGTACCGGACATGTACGATCCGCGTCTTCTGCGGATGTAACTCCACGCCCAGTTGTTTCAGGATTCGGCAGGCCGCATCCACTGCGGCTCGCGCCTCTGCTGCCGATTTACAGGTAATCACCCAGTCATCGGCATACCTCGTGAGCTGATACCCTCTCAGTCGCATCTCCCGATCAAACGGCGTCAGAAGTATGTTACTGAGCGTCGGCGAAACTACGCCTCCCTGAGGAGTCCCGCGCTCGGATGGAAAGAGCTGCCCCTTTCCGTAGCTTCCTGCCTTGAGCATCGCTTCAATGAGACGAAGTACTCGGCCATCTGCTACTCGTCGGGCTACCAGCGTGAGAAGCTTTTCGTGATCCACAGACCCGAAAAAATCTCGGAGATCTGCGTCCACGATCCACTCCGACCCGTCTTGGATCTCTTTCCACACTTTGCGCAAGGCGTCCTTCGTCGATCGCCCTCGCCGATATCCGAAACTGGCATCATCGAATAGCGGCTCGAAGATAGGCTCCAACCGATTGAGCAGTGCTTGCTGGCACACCCGGTCATAAATCGTGGGTATGCCAAGCAAACGATACTCTCCTGGTTTGTCCCTCTTCGGGATGGGGTGTTGCCGTACCGGTTGCGGCTGATAGGTATCCTCTTTCAGCTCCCGTTGCAGCCGATCCAACTGCTGGTCCAGCTGTGCCTCGAAAGTCTTCAGAGTTTCCCCATCCACACCTCCGCTGCCCTGATTCGCCTTCACCCTTTCCCAGGCCATCTCCAGGTTCTTCCGCTTGTACACTTTGTCGATTAATGAATGGACCTTCTTGGCACCCGTCAGGTT
>Ga0137403_10002598_pt1 | contig 22042 bp, 16 predicted proteins | sample CZOMad2_1_16fung_FD_122057 | JGI IMG/M metagenome (GOLD analysis project Ga0137403, IMG submission 122057) | Vadose zone soil fungal communities from Angelo Coast Range Reserve, California, USA - CZOMad2_1_16fungal (Hybrid Assembly) | ecosystem: Environmental > Terrestrial > Soil > Vadose zone...
CACCACGTGCCGGCTAACAGAGGTGCGCCAATGGCGCTCAAGTAGCCGCCGCTGATGCTTCGTTCTCCGACATTGATTTTTCCGCTCTCTTCGGTCCGCGCGATGCCTTCCAGTTCCATCTGATAACGCAGCGTCGCTTGAGACGCAGGCAGGAAGTTGGCAAATCCGGCGGCCGTCACGCCGGGCAGCGCTTGAAATTTTTCGAGTAAATCTTTTTGAAGTTCCCCCACTCGCTTCCGGTCTTCGTCCCATGCAGCGCCAACGTGGAACGTGACCGACTGCGATGGATCGAAGCCAACCTCGACCTTCGCGAGGTTGTAATAGCTTCGAAGCATCAGTCCCGTGCTCGCCAGCAGCATCAGCGTCAAGGCGATCTGTGCCGTCACGAGGACCCGCTGCCAGTTCTGCCGATCGCCGGAGACGCCACGGCCGCCATGCGCCAGAATCGAAGCCAGATCGGCGCGTGTGACATGAATCGCCGGCAACAGGCCGCAGACCAATGCCGCCAGAGTGCCCGCGGCGGCCGCAAAAACGAAAGCGCGCCAGTCCAGAGCAAATTCAACAGAGTGTGGCAGCGACCGTGTCAGCTTCGACAGCAGCCTGAGGATTATGGTTGAAAGAGCGCCGCCGGCAGCCACACCCGCCGCGCAAACGAGCCAGACCTCTCGCATGACCGCACCGATGACCTGGCCTCGCGTTCCGCCAATCGAGTTGCGAATTGCCAGTTCCCGCTCGCGACGGTGGAGCTGAGCAAGAATCAGGGCGGCAACATTGGCGACAGCAATGAGAAGGAGCAATCCAACGGCGCCGAACACAAAGAAGAGGGCGCGCCGGTGACTTCCGACACGAAACTCTTTGAGATCCCCGACCAGTGCCGACCAATCTCTGTCCGTTTGCGGAAACTGTTCACCCAATTGCTTCTGAACATGAGCTATATCCGCTTGCGCCTGGAGGATGGTGACGCCGGGCTTCATGCGGCCGACACCGCCGTAGAAACGGGCATCACGTTGTCTCATCAGGAATGGAACTAACGCCGCCGGCATCCAGAGATCGATGGGCGAACCGGCAAATTCCTTCGGCATGACACCGACAATCGTGAAAGGCCTGTCTTTGAGGATGAGTCTCTTGCCGACCGTGCCGGGATCGCGATGGAATCGTCTTTCCCAGAAGTCGTAACTGATGACAGCTGCTGGCGGACCTCCGAAGACTTCTTCGTCGGCAGTGAAGGTTCTGCCGATTACGGTCTTCGTGTTGAACACATCGAAGTATCGAGGCGAAACGCGTCTTCCGGCGAGCCGCTCGGGCTCTTCGCTGCTGGTGTCCGTAACGTTTTCAGCATAACTCCCGGCAATGGCATCGAATGTTCGATTCATCCGATTCCAGTCTTCGAGCCGCGGCGGCGCGATCAGACTTTCCTGGTTGCGGGCGGCAGAGCTGGCTTCCATAACCGTAACGAGCCGGTCAGGATCCGGATAAGGCAGCGGCTTCAATAAGACGGCATCGACGATCGAGAATACCGCCGTGTTGGCGGCAATACCGGATGCAAGAATCAGAACCACCGCGATCGCAAACTGCGGACGCCGCGCTAATGCGCGCAAGGCCTGCTGCCATCGTTTCATGCTTCACCCCAGTCTTTTCGGATTAGAAACGATGGATGGCCTTTTGGTTGGCTGGCGTGGAACGTGTCGCGAGCTATCATTGCGTCATGTCAAAGTCTTCCGTGACCATAAAACTGGTGATTTTCGATTTCGATGGGACCTTGGCCTCGTCCCTTGAAGGGATAACTCAAGATTCGGTGTTATTTCGATCTCGTATTGAGCTCAGACCGATATCCGAAGCCGTCCGCCGCTCTCTACGACACATGTATTGCTCCGGAATTTCCGCACATCGGCCGAGGAGAAGTTCTGGTTGTCGGTGATACCGAATCGGATCTCCGCTTCGCCGCCAATATCGGGGCGCGGAGCTGCTGGGCGGCGTTTGGCTATGGCGACGAAGAGGCATGCAAAGCATTAGGTCCCGATTTTGTTATTTCGGATGTGCGCCAATTACCTCACATTCTCAGTGTGCACTCAGGTGGGCCTACTTCACCTTGACGTACTTCCTCAACTTGTGCGGGCCGACGTCCGCGGCGTAGATGGTGCCCTTCTCATCTGCCACGATGCCTGACGCACCGGAAATGCGGCTCACGTCCGCCTGGGCCAGGTCCGGGTCCGGTATAAAGGCCCTGAGCGAGCCGTCTTTTGCGCTCCCAACCGTGATGCCCCTTGTATAGCCTGGATTGACTGTCGAATTCGACTGTGAGTCGCTCACGTAAAGAGTGTCGTCTTTTCCAACAAACACCGCGCTGGGCCGGCCAAATTGCTTCCAGGCGGCGATGAAGTTGCCATCCTGATCGAAGATCTGGACCCGGCTGTTACTGCGGTCGGCAACAAAGATACGGCCTTGAGAGCCACCGATGGAAATGTCGTGGGGTTGGTCGAACTCGCCGGGCCCTGCTCCGTGATGTCCCCACGTCTTGATGAACCGACCGTCTTTTGAAAACTTCACGACGCGGTCATTCTTGCCATGGCCATCCGTCACAAAGATATCGCCGTTCGGTGCAATGGCAATACCGCTGGGTTGATCGAACGTGTCCGGACCATTCCCCGCGATTCCCGCCTTGCCGAGAGTCATCAACACCTTGCCAGCCGGACTCAACTTGAAGATCTGGTGGCCCCTGGTCACACCATTCGAGTTCCTGGCTGAAATACCAAGCACGGTCTCGTTTGCATTTGCGTCGCTCGCCCACACGTTTCCCTGCGCATCAACAGTAAACCCGTGGGGAAACGCGAACATTTCCCGGCCAAAGCTCGTTAGAAGCTTGCCTGACGGATCAAATTCCAATATCGGAGGCTCCGAGCGGCCGACACAGGTGGCGGCACCGGCGGGCACGGTATTGAAGCATCGATGAAAGACCCAGATGTTGCCCCTGGAATCGATATCTGCCCTGATTAACTCTCCCCACTGACCTCCATTCATGCTCTTGGGAAGTGTCGGCCAGCCCTCCACCAGTCGATACGAATTGGGGAGTTGAGTTTGTTTGGGATACTGACTTTGTTGGGTCTGTGCCGCCACTCCAAACATGGCGACCGCCGTAAGCACGGCTACAAAAGTGGCTGTCGTTCGGGTTGAAATTGTCATCGCAAACTACCTCTTGAGGCGACAATATACACCCGAGGTCCTTCCCCGATCCACGGACTGTTCGCATGCGGATGGCGGACGCCAGTGTACGGCCTGTTTGTCGCAACCGCACATCCGCATCCCGAAAAATAAAACGGCACATCCTTTTACAGCCGCGGAGCGGCGGTAGAATGTAGCCGCGGGCGCCAGCCCGGGGTTAACGTCCCAGGAAGTTGGAGTCCCGGAGGGACGAAAGACTCAACACAACCTGTCGCCCGGGGCTTCAGAACTTGCCACACCAAGCCCCGGGCTGACGCCCGGGGCTACATTCTGTCGCCGCTCCGCGGCTATAAAACGATGCAGCTGCAGGACGTCACTGGGCAATCTGGTGAGAAATGCGGCACTAGCCGCACATGTTGCCGAGAGGGCCTCGGCCACCGCAGTAGCTGACGTCCTGGAGCTGGATTTCGACGCCGTCGGGGGCGTCAACCAGAATCTCGGTGGTCGCGCCCTCTCGCAGCCTCGTCCGCGCGCTCACGCCATGCTCGGCGAGCCTCGCTTTGATTTGATCTGGTGCGAATCCTTGGACTCCGAATCCTACGTGCGGCCGGAAGGCTGCAGGCCCACTTCCCTGGACCAACGCGATGAACTGCGGTCCTGACCCGACCCGAAGGATCGGAATCGGAGGTCCCTCATATCCGGGTGTTCGCGGTCCTTCCGCTGGCTCCTGGTATGTCTGCCGCCGCATGTCGGTCAGCCTCAGATACCATTCGAGCGTGCGCTGCACATTCGGTACGACTAGCTTGACATGGTTCAGCGTTCGGACCGGGATCGGCGGCGGGCTGCCTTGCGGCCGCGCCGCCTGGGCGGCGGTGTCGCACACGTCACCAAGAAATCCGCCTCCGCCGCAAGCGTTCACAGGATTGAACTGAAGCGGGAAGCCGTCCGGGTCGTCGAAATTGACGCCGTTTATCGTTTTGCCCTCCCGAAGAACCGCCTGAGCGGGAGCCTGCATTTCCGAGAGAGCCCTTAGAATTCGGTCGACATTGAAATCCTCGACTCCCCAGCAGAAGTGCGGACGGCGGGATGGCTGCTGCCCAATGCTGTTGGGGTTCCGCTGCGACAGCGCCATATACGCTGGTCCGTCGCCGATTCTCAGGACCGTCTGGCCTCCGCCGTAGTCCTGAAAAGCATGAACCGGCATTCCGAAGACTCGCCCATACCACTGGACGGTGCTCCTCAGGTCGGCACACCCGACACTCACATGGTTCAGCGTGCTGACGCGTACCGGTAGTTGCGAATCCTGCCGCTTCGACTGGAGTTGCGCCATCGGGGCGCGAGGTCGCCAAAGCCCCGCCGCCAGAGCGATGAGAAAGTGCCTCCGCGGAACCTGACCACCTTCATTCCCCTCCTCCGATCGCTTGTTCACCGCACTCATGGGTGTCTCCTTTCGATCCGATGAGACCGTGCTTGGATGGTTCTGCGCTGGTGCTTAAGCCGTTCTCTTCTTCACGGGCACCGGCACGCCTGGGATCTTCACATTGATCGAGAAGAGAGTGCTTCTGGTGGTGAAGTAAAGCGTTTTCCAATCATCGCCGCCAAAGGCGATGTTGGTGGTGGCGGGCTGTCCGTGGACGATGCGGCCGAGTTTCCTGCCCTTGGGATCAATGATGTAGAGACCGCCTGCGCCGCCGCTGTAGAGGTTGCCCTGGGTGTCGACCTTGATGCCATCTGGCACGCCGGGTTCGGCGCCGCCTAGATCCACGAACACGCGGCTGGTATCCTTCGCTGTCATGCCGTTCGGCAGCATGTCGTAGGCCCGCACATGACGCCGCCGAGAGTCCGCAACGTAGAGGATGCTTTCATCGTGTGAAAAGGCGATACCGTTGGGCCTGACCATGTCGTCGATGACGAGCGACATCGTTCCGAGATCCGCCGATACGCGGTAAACGCCGGAGAGCGTTACGTCCCATTGGTCGGGCGCCGCATTGCCGCCGGGATCGGTGAAATAAATGGAGCCGTCGGATTTCACCACCACATCGTTCGGCCGCAGCAGGCGCTTGCCCTGGAAGCTGTTGGCGATGACCGTGATGCTGCCGTCAAGCTCGTAGCGCGTGACGCGCCGGGTCAAGTGCTCAGCAGAAATGATGCGCCCCTGCAGATCGCGCGTCATGCCGTTGGCCTCGTTGGTCTTCTCCATCGCCACACTGGCCCCCTGACCGGGGGAGTATTTCATCCGTCTTGCAGCATTGATATCGTTGAACAACAGATGGCGGCCTTCCTGGACCCACACCGGGCCTTCCGCGGGACCGATGTCGCCGCCATAACCGCTGGCGAGCTCCCGGATCGGCTCAGTCGTGGTGAGAATGCTACCGAGCTCGGGCGTCATCTGCTCGATGCGCTTCGCCGATTGCGCGCCGAGGCTGCGGTCACCGTCCACGATCAGGAAGCCGCCTACCGCGCCTGCCATGCCCAATATCTCCCGACGTGAGATTGCGCTACGCATGCTGATCTCCTCTCTCGCGAATGTTTGCGTCAATGAACTCCGGACTGTCTTGCCGATGGATTTGTGCTGGCGAATATAGCGCGTTTAGGGTCCGACCAGCAAATGTACGGCTTTTATAGCCGGCTATCCAATCCGTGTGCGTCACTGACCCCCGCTGCCCTGCAGCAGGTGATTGACGTGATTGCCCAAAGCCGTACGAAGGCGCAGAGCGACGTTGCCGCAAACGGCGTGACCGGTGCTTATGCGATCGCAGCGCAGTACAATCTCGATTACCTGCAGGATGCTTACAACAAAGCGACCGCGCTGCAGTCCTGGCTGCACACAAATGGTCTCGATTTCCCGTACGTGACCAACGCGAGCGCGGCCTACTCAGTCCACGGCTACGCGCGAGATGTCGTAATCTCCCTCCATTATGCGCGCCACTGGGCGACCATCAGCGTGGTCTATCACAAGAGCGCGGACGCGCGAGACTCATTTGAGCGGACGTCGCAGGCACTCAACCTCATCGAGGCCCTGGGAGCCGAGGGCGGACGTTGTTATATCCAGGCGTACTTCCCGTAAATTCAGGAGATCATCTCTCGTGGCCCGGCTTTATGCCGCGTTATCGAACGCCGGCGTAAAGCCCGCGGCTCGAGTTCGAAGACCGACAAAAAAAGAATCCGGAATTAATTGGATCTGATTAAGTGTCCGGCGTATAAAAGTGCGACCAGCTCTTCCTTGACACTCCAAAAGGGGGGACAGACGGAGGATATGGAGCGCAGAACGATCATCCAACTCCTGGCAGCGGCGGCGACGAGTCTCTGGTCCAGTCACCAACTTCCCGCGACTTCTCTTCTCGAAGCGGGAACCGCACAGGATCAGCCTCTTCCCGAAACGCTGCTCCCGCTTTTCCCTTTAGACCTGGTCCTGCTTCCCCACACGAATCTTCCGCTGCACATTTTTGAAGAGCGCTACAAGGAAATGATTCAGGATTGCCTGCGAAACCACTGGGAGTTTGGAATGCTGGCCGTCGAGGGCCAGTCGGTCAACAGCATCGGCTGCACCGCGTCCATCTCTGACGTGCTGGAAAAGTTTCCGGACGGCAGGATGAACATTATGGTTCGGGGCCGGCGACGTTTTGAAATCTCGATGCTGAACGACGAGAAATCCTACCTGCGAGGGAAGCCGGAGTTTTTTGACGATGATGCGAACGAGGTTCCCGTCGAGGAAAAGCGGCGGCAACGCGCGATCGAGCTTTATGGCCGCCTTAAGGAGTTAGCGGACTGGGACGATCAGTCGCTGCAGAAACCTTTTCCCGTATTTACTGACACGCAACTTTCCTATCGGATGTTGGCGGGACTGCCCGCGAGCCTGGCCTGGAAGCAGAGTTTGCTGGAACTTCGCCTGGAGCGCGAACGTCTCGACCGCGTTATGCGCTATTTCGAGCAGCTCATCGAGTATCTGGAGCGGTCCAGCTCCCCTCGAAAGATCATTTAGCAGCCGCCGGGGGACCAAATTCAATGGCGCATGATACGAAAAGCGTTATGACATTGCGGGCGAAGCCTGAAGCAATCGGCATCGAACCCGCAAGTACGGCCGTGATCGTCGTAGATATGCAGAACGACTTCGGCAGCAAGGGTGGCATGTTCGACCTTGCGGGAATCGATATTTCCAACATCCAAAGAGTCACCGGCCCCATTGCAAAGGTCCTCGCTTCGGCGCGCGACGCGGGTCTCAAGATCGTCTATCTCAAGATGGGCTTTCGTCCCGATCTGTCGGACCTGGGCGCTCCGGACTCTCCCAATCGAACGCGGCACATGCGAATGCGGGTAGGCCAGACCGTTCGCGCGCCGGACGGCAGCGAAAGTCGGATCCTGGTCCGAGATACCTGGAATACAGACATCCTCCCGCAACTCGAACCGCAGGCCGATGACGTTGTGATTTACAAGCATCGATTCAGCGGCTTTTATCAAACCGATCTGCATGCTCAACTCCAACAGCTTGGGATCAAATGCCTCATCTTTGTTGGATGCACCACGAGTATATGTGTGGAATCGACCGTCAGAGACGCCATGTTCAGAGACTATGCGTGTGTGTTACTGGCGGATTGTATGGCGGAGCCGATCGGAAATACTTTGCCAAGAAGTAATCACGAGGCAACACTTTTGACAATGGAGACGCTGTTCGGCTGGGTCTCGTCTTCGGACGATCTCGTTAAGGCCCTTGACGCCCAACCTGTGGCTGGGTCCGTGGACACCCATCAGCCCCAGGCTGCGTTCCGCCGAGTCAGTGACCCGCAGTGACTTCGAGTTGATTGTTCTTGAATCCTTGTATGATTACCGCAATGGATCGAACCTTCTTGCTGGTCGGAGCGGTACTCGGTTTTCTCGGTGTGGCGCTCGGAGCGTTTGGCGCTCATGCCCTGAGAAGCCGGCTTTCGCCGGAGATGCTCGCGGTGTTCGAAACCGGTGTGCGCTATCAGATGTACCACGCCTTTGCGGTGCTGATCGTCGCCGCCGCGATAGGGCACATCGGCAACGCCCGCCTGCTGGGGATAGCCGGTTGGTTGTTCTTCGCGGGCATTCTGCTGTTTTCGGGGAGTCTCTACGCTTTGGCGCTCACCGGCGTGGGAATATTTGGGGCCGTCACGCCGATCGGCGGGCTGCTTTTTCTAGTCGGCTGGGCATGCCTCGCACTCTTCGCCGTCGCCGGATAGCGGTGTCGGTGATCCCGGCCTTTCCCCATCTCCTGCCGGCAAATCCTTCGGAAATTCTTCCCTCCATAACTGTTGGTCGATATACTGCATCCAATCGCCGAGACTGCTATTCGCGAAATCGCGAGGCAGGGAAGTTCCAGGCGAATGAACCGGAGGCTACAGAATGAAACGTATGATACCTGTCGTTCTCAGCATATTGGCGGTTTCGGCCGTCGCATTCGCGCAAACGCCGGCGGAAACCATTGAGAAGGCCCTGATCGCCGCCCCGCGGCAGATGAAAGAAGGGGCTACAGTGATCAAGTGGAAACCGGACTTCACGTACGAGACGCTGAAGAAAGGCACCAACAAACTGGTCTGCTACGACCGGACAGGACAGCCCGGTCAGCAGCCATTCGCGGTGGAGTGCACCAGCATGGCCAACCTGGATCGAGTGGCTCAGAGCCTGAAGATCGAGGCGACGGTCCCCGACAAGAAAGAACAGCGAGCGGCATTCGAAGCGCTCGAGAAATCCGGAAAATGGACGAAACCCGAGTTCGGATCGTTGTGGATCCATATGAGCGGCCCCAGCCAGGCGATGGCTCGTCAGCATGTTACGATCGCCGTGCCCGGCGCCACCACGCAGTCACTCGGTTTTCCAGAGAATCCCCAGCAAGGCGGCGTGTGGATCATGGAAGCAGGCACCACTGCTGCTCACCTCATGACGCCCGGCAGCTAAACAGACATGAAGCCTCTCGTCTTTAGTCTGCTCATCCTCGCAGCGCTGGCCGCGGCACGGCCCAGGGAGTTTACCGGCACCATCACGGACGACATGTGTGCGGCAGGCGATCATTCGCGAATGCGTATGGGCTCGAACGATGCCGAGTGCACAATTGCATGCGTCGCCGCGCACGGCGCGCTGTATGTCCTGTATAACGGCAAGGACGTTTATACACTGAGCGACCAGCAGACGCCGGAAAAGTTCGCGGGGAAAAAAGTGACGGTCACCGGCACGCTGGACGCCAGGACTAAGACGATTCAGGTCGACTCGATCGCCGCGGCAAAGTGAGGCCGCGTTAGATTCTCAGCCGCGGAATTCGCGGACCGCGGCTGATTCCTTCCAAGGGGATTACTGAATCGGAGTGAGTTGGAGGCAGTAGGCCAGGCCATCCGCTGTGAAGGCGTAAAAACGGTTTCCGACGATCTTGAAACCGGCGGGCCGCCAAAGGGTTGAGTGTTGGCCGAGTACTTCTCCGGTCGAACGGTCCAATCGCTGAACGACGTTGTCCTCGCGAAGGGCCCAAAGACCGGTATCGTCATCGACGATGCCGCGGAACTTTCCCCCAAGCCGCCACTTCTGCCCGCCCCTTACGTCGTACGCATATGCGGAGGTGTCATCGAATGAGTACAGGATCCCGTCACGGACCAGCGTTTCCGGCGTGTCCATATCCGGCCGTCGCGAACGCGTGATCTGCTTGCGTGCGACATCGTAGGCAACGATCTCGAAATGGTCCGTGACGTAGTACAGCGGGCCCTCCGGTAATGGGGTGCGTCTCGGGCTCGCGCCGATGCGTCGATCTTCGTGACGCTGATCGACAACGCCGCCATCCGCTGCATTGACGGCCCAGATCTCGTGACCGAGAGAGTAGACCAGGTTTTCACCCTGAGGCGTGAATATCCCGATCGGAAGCCGCAACTCGATAGGAGCGATCGTGACGTCATGGCGGTTTTGCCAGAGATGCGCGCCGGAAGCCGCATCGAAGCCGTCGACGCCGAGGTGAAGCGCGAACGACTGAAGGTCGACCGAGAGCGCCGCGACGAATAAGCGATTCACCGCATAAGATATGTGAACAGCGTTGACCGGAAACGGGCGGCCCCAACGGGCCAGTTCCTGACGCTCTCCGCTTTCGACGTTCAGACGGTACAGAGTCAAACCCGACGGATCGGCAGCCTGGCCGCTGACGTACCAGAGACTTCCGGCATCGTCGGCCACACTGTCCATCACACCTTCCAAAGGCTGGCGCCAGGCGCCCTGTCCGTTTGCTGCGTCCAGCGCAACGATGTGGGCGCCGGGGGCGGCAAGGCGTCCGACGTTGACGATTCTTTCACCGATCATTACTGGAGCGCCAACAACCGTTCCGTCCATGGTCGCGCTCCAGACGAGGCCGCTTTTGCGCTTCAGTTCCGCCATCGCCTGCCGCCCCTGCTGCGTATCGCGTCCGACGAGATCCGCGTACGCCGCGAAGTCGCCGAGCAGCCATCGCAGCGGCGGGTAATCGGGATCGATCGCCTGGGCCTTTTCGATGTACGTCCGGGCATCAGCCTGGTTCCCCTTTGCCATCAGCGCTCCCGCCAGTTCGGTGAGCACTTCCTTGTCGCTCGGCCGGCGGTCCTCGGGCGGCACGATGTCGATGGCGTATTCCTTGATGCCCGCCTGGTCCATGATGAAGAACCCGTTGGACGTGAGATGGATCGCATCCGTAGGTTGACCGATGTGATGCCACAGAAGTTCGCCTGTTTTCGCGTCGAGTGTCGTGATCTGCGTCGATGACGTTCGCGCTGCGACCACTCCCTTGAAATAGAGCGCGCCGCTCGAAGGCACAGTTGAGGGATACATCCAGCGTTTCTTACCCGACGGATCCAATCCGAAAATCCCGGTGTCCGCGGTCGCGATGACGAGATCGTTCGCCGCGTGGTCCACCCGGATTGCCCGCGGCGCCAGATCGGTGGTTGCGGTGATTGCTCCCGAATCCCGATCGATGACCATCAGTTCTCCGGTTTCGGTGCCGGCATAAACGCCGGCGCCCACGCCAAGCGATGCCACTCTCCTGGGAAGCGGCGTTTTCCAGCGAACACCTTTCTCCAGGTCCACGGCCACAAGCTCAGCCGCCTTCGACACAACGTAAAGCTGGTTTCCTTGAAGCACCGCTTGCGCGGCGATGCGTGTTCCAAACGGAGCGTTGTTTCGCGCAACAGCGTATTGCGGAATCGGCAGGTCGACGATGGTCTTACCGGTCGCGATATCGACCGCAACGAACCGTTCGTCGTGGTCGAATACCACAAGCACGCGATCGTTCGTAAGCTCCGACGTCGACAACGTCTTCGTAGGGACTGTCCATGCATCGCTGCCGTCGGACAATCGAAGGGCCCGATAGTCGCTTCCACTTTTCACGATCATAAGGTTTCCGGCCGTAATCGGAGGGACGGTCTGGTCGAGGTTCGGCAGCTCGCGCGTCCAGCGCGGTTCGCGGGTTCGATCGTCGAACATCGTCAGCCGTCCCGTCGCGCGCATGTAGCTGTAAAAGCTGTCAGGGGCCAGGCCCAATTGCGGCGATTGTCCATCGAAGGCGGGCAGGTCCTTATGCCACAACAGGCGGTTGTCCGATGCTGAAATCGCATACAGGCTGAAGTCCTCGGGCTGTTTCTCGGGATCCGCGGCCAACAGCACCGTGTAACGGGCAGCCGCGTATCCAAAGTCGGGGAAGCGTATGTTCTTGTCCGGGACTTCGAGTGTGTGTTTACCACGCTTCTCCAGGTCTGGAAGAAACAGCAGCGTCGAGTTCTGCCTGCGCTCGCCGAACAGGATGCGCTTTTGCGCCGCGGCAAGACCGCCGCGAACAAGCGAGGTATCGATACCGACAATCATGCCGTGTCTGGATGTTTCGGTGAATGGCACTTCCCAACTCCAGAGGACGCGGCGCTCGGGAGTCGATCGTGGAAGCGTACGGCGGAATGCGGCGATCGCCTCGTCCCATCGTTGGAGTTTCTTCAGGGCCAGGCCACGATAGAACTGCGCTTCAAAATACGTCCCGTCGATCGTAAGCGCTCGATCGAATTCCGCGAGCGCGTCTTTGGGCAGGTCGTTGCGCAGAAAGTACACACCGTCGGCGAACGCCTGGAAGGCTTCGAGATTCCGGTCAATGAACGCTTCGAGATTCAGCGGCGCGCCGTGTATCTCTTCGATCAGTTTTCTTGCGAGCTGGACCTGCAGCTTGCCCAGGTTTTTCAAGCTGCCATTGACTTGCGCGGCCACGCGCTCAATTCCCGTTTCAACGTCGGTGACCCGGGCGGCCAGTTCGACGTTATCCCCGTCCACTTTGTAAGTGCCCGCAAGGAGAGAGTCCGCGCCGACTCCCTTTCCCGCCTGGCGGGCCGTGCTGCGATCGATGAAGCCGGACTTTCCCAGTTCGATCTCTCGAATGATGTCGCTCAGAATCTGGCGGTCCACCAAAGTCAAGGTCGGAACGCGTTTCAATTCCTGGTGGAACGTTTCGCCAAGCCAGATGGCCAGCCACTCAAACCCCTTATCCGGGGATGCGTTCCGAAATTCCAGAATCGCGATCCGCTTGATGCGCTCCGCCGAACTTCCCGGCTGGCACAGAAGGAGAGCGACGGTCATAAATAAAATGCCGCGAAGCGTGCTCATAAATGAAACCTCGCCGCCAACTCCTCCGCCAGCTTCAACGCATCCTTCGGGTCACCCGCGATTCCTTCTGAGAGGATGACCCTGGTCGTCTCCGTTTCAACCAATTTGGCGTTGATGTGAAGCTGTCCCAGAAACATCTGCGAACTTCCAACCATGAAATACTCCGCCCCAACGACCTTTCCCACTTGCCGGGCGTTCGCCGGATCGACGGCGACCTTGTTTTTCAGTTGAAGCTCGGACAATGCCTTCTGCAACGCCACCCGCTCGACAAGGCTGAACTTTCCGCCGCGCAGAATAGCGTTGGCCAGGGCCTCCCCGACGGGCCCCTCGAAAAGAACGGCCAATGTCGGCAATTCCTTTACGGATACGGGCTGCGGCACGGGATGAGCAACGGCAGGAGGAGCCTGAACGACCGGAATGGCCCCGCTGCCGGATTTCCACGACAGGCTCCACACGCTCACGAACACGACCAGGCACGCGGCCACGACGCTTGTATAAGACGCCACTCTCCAGGTCCGCCGAGGTCCGCGTAAAGCCGCACGCAGTCCGGCAACAGAGGCGTAGCGTTGTTCCGGATCTTTTTGCGTACAGCACGTAATTGCCGCCTCGAACCAGGGGGGAACGCCGGGAACGTTGTAAACCATCTGATAGAGGATGAAACCCAGCGCGTAAAGATCGGTGCGCGCATCCGCCCCGAGTCCCATGATTTGCTCGGGAGCCATGTATCCCGGTGTGCCGGAAACGTCCATTTGGGTGGTCGGGGGGTCTTGCCGGCCGGCCATTCGGGCGATGCCGAAGTCCGTGATCTTGACGGTCCCGTCATGAGCAATGAGGATATTCTCCGGGTTCAGATCCCGATGGACGATTCCCAGGCGGTGGGCAGCCTCGAGACCATCCATGATCTGCCGCGCGATGCGAAGGGTTTCATCGATGGACAGCGGGCCGGAACGCTTGAGGAAAGCCTGCAAAGTCTCGCCGTCGACAAGCTCCATGGAGATCCAGGTGTGGCCGTCCTCGTGTAACAGGTCGTAGACCCTGCAGACATTCGGGTGCGACACCGCCCGCGCCAGCAACACTTCCATTTCGGCGAACTTCTTATCCGAATGAAGCCGCTTGAGCGCAACAAGAGTGCCCGGCTCCCGATCCCGAGCCTTGAATACGACGCCCGTACCGCCGCGTCCGAGTTCCTGGAGTAACTCAAACCGCATACCGCCTCGTCTGATTCAAGTGTGGAGAGAGTGAAAAAGTCGCGAGGGATTATAAGCTGGGAGGACCTGAAATCTGGAGTAAAAACACAAAGACACCAGGGGCACAAAGACCCAAAGAAGTGTTCGAAAGCGAAGACCCTCAGCCGCCAGTGCGGTTCCACGCCGAAACGGAATCCGCACTGGCTGACGGGAATCTCTCACTGACCCGTTTTTGCCGTTGGAGCCGCAAACTTGTAAGGGTAGCCTGGAGGACCATTCAGATAGTACGCCCCAAACGTCGTGATCTTATCCATATCGGGATACAACACGCTAATGGCGGGTGCATCTCGGCTCCCGCGCGGCGCGAACCAGATGGCCCCGTCTTTCGTGAGTTGTATCTTGGGCGTGTCAGCGCTGAACTGCGGCTTCGGATAGAACGTGAACGTCTGGTCTTTCGGATTGAACTTACCGATCATCGCGCCTCGATCCGCCGTCGGTGAGTCGGGGAACCAGATGTTGCCCTCGAGGTCTTGAGAGACGTCGTAGGGCTGCGCGTTCTGCTCAGGAATCGTGTACTCGGTGATCCGGCCGGTCGTCTGGTCCAGTTTTGCCAGCTTGCCCGGGCGCTTGCCTGCGGCCCAGATGCCCCACCAAATGTTGTTCTGATAATCCACATTCGGACGCCGGGTCTGGCCGGGGTATGTCGGCGGCGTAAATTCGGTCCACGCGCTAGTACGTGTGTCGAACTTTACGATTTTACCGCTGCCCCAATCCGCTATAAAAAGGTTGTCGTTCCTGTCCGACACGATGCCGTACGGAATGGCGTTGGTGCTTGGCATGGGAAACACGGTTACTTTTCCTGTCTCTCTCTCGTACTTGGCCAGCGCACCACCCATGATCCATCCCATGTAAAGATTAAGCTTCGAGTCGAAGGCTTGTGACTGCATCCACTTGATACCATTCCGGACAACGTCGGTGGGATCCCCGTCGACGCTGAAATCCCATTTCTCGGTCTTCGGGTTGAAGCCGAGCAGGTAGCTTCGCACCCCTCCCTCTGCGTGCTCCGGCATCCAAATCATGCCGTCCGGGGAGATCAGCACCTCGTGGACGTCGCTCTTGGGATGGGGTGTCACCCACTCCTTCCGTTCTCCCGTACGCGGATTGACCTTGACCAACCGGCGAGGGATTCCACGATCGCTTCCGTATACGTTGCCTTCCGCATCAAACCGCACATCCTGTATCCGCCTTCTTCCGGGTTGTCCTCCCGGGCCGGCATACTCCGGCGCATTCACGCCTTGTCCCGGCGGATCTTCAGGGACGTAGTACTCCATGAACATCGCCTTGCCGAGCTTCGCTTCATCAAGGGGTGTTTCCTGGACAGTCCGGACATTGCGCGGCGGCGCGCCAGGACCGAAGTTCTTGACCAGGTATGCCACTAAGTCTTCGCGGTCCTTGCGCGCGAAGCGGAACTGTTGGGCTCTGTAGCTCAGGAGGCCTTCGGCGTATGAGTTGGCGGGGCGATCGAAATTCGCTTTGCCCATCATACGGTCGACACGGGCGTTCCACACCTCGGCACTTCCAGGCTGCGAAGGAAGAAAGTTTTCCCCATGACAGATGATGCAGGTCCGCTCCGCGACGTCGCGTCCCGCCCCGGCTGGAAAGATGTTCTCGTAGGTGTCGAATGACACCTTGATGCGGTTGCTCCTCAAGGTTTCCACATTTTGCAACGGGTCGGCTTCGCCCTCGTTGCTGCTCGCCACTTCCTGAAGCGGTACATTGATTTTCGGATTGTCCCCGGCTTTCACCGCCAGCTTCTGCACATTCGACTTGAATCCCTTCGCCGTGGCACTGATTTCATAGTTGCCGGGAAACAGCGAGACGGCCCGAAATTGGCCCGCATTTGTGAAGACCATGTACATGATGCGCATGTCTACGTTTCGGATGTAGACTTGCGCGGCCTTGAACGGTTTAGATGAACTCACCGTGCCGGACATCCTCGCCATCCCGGAGACCTGCGCTGGGGACGGCGTCGCGGTAGCCCAGCCGCTGACACCAAAAACTGCATATGCGGCCGCAAGACTCGCTATCACTGCGATCATCGTAAGCGGGACTCGGCGGACGACCGACCGCTGGCGACAAGATGAACTAGTTACCTTCCAATTGTTCATTTTCGTACCTCCTCGAGACACGTGACGTTCCAGTTCGACGACGGGTACATCTCGTTCGCATGGACCCGAAATTTGACCTGAATATGCGCGATTGTTACTGACTCCGGGTTTTCTAACAACAAAATTCATTTCGGACGAATTATCCAGGCAGCCGTTCAGATCGAGGCGGAACGTTTCCCATGACGCGCTCCTGTGAGACAGACGATAGCAGATTTTATGAGGGCGGAGGGCAAGAACACCATCGGCCCTTCCGCAGGAACTTTTGGAGGGGCAGGAGCGGCCGAACAGCCTGCGGATCATGCAACGGTCCCATGAGAGTTCCGAGGGCGCAATGTCGCATACGGGATGCTGTGCAACGATTTTCTTTGGCGCCGACCTTCGCGCTGGATGCCGTTTGGGCTATTCTTTCGTGGAACGCATGAAAACGGATCGCATGGAGGGGGACGATGACCAGTATCACTCGCCGCAGCGTGCTTCGGGGCGCAATCGCAGTGGCGGCAGGCGCGTTTACCGGCCGCCCGGTTCTTGCTCTAACCAGGGTGTTCGCTCAAGCCAGACCCGGCGCCTCCGCCGAAGGAGTGAAGGCGCTCGTCTATGACGTGTTCGGCACTTGCACCGATTGGCGCAACGGGGTCGCCCGCGACGCGGAACGCATCTTGAAGCCCCTCGGCTACAATCTCGATTGGCACGCCTTTGCCGACGCCTGGCGCGCGCTCTACCAGCCGAGCATGGAAGAGGTGCGTTCAGGAAGGCAGCCCTTCGTCAAGCTCGATATCCTGCACCGGCGCATGCTCGACCAGATCAGGCCGAAATTCGGGCTGGAGAAGCTCGATGACAAGGTCGCCGACAATCTCAACCTCGCGTGGCACCGCATCGATACCTGGCCCGATGTGGTCCCCGGCTTCAAGCGGCTCCAACGCAAATTCATGCTGGCGCCCTGCTCCAACGGCAACATCGCGCTGATGGTCGATATCGCAAGGCGCAATAAGTTTTCATGGGACGCTGTTCTCGGCTCGGAGATCGCGCGCGACTTCAAGCCGAAGCCTGCCGTCTACCTCATGAGCGCCGCGGCGCTGAACCTGCGCCCCGAAGAAGTGATGATGTGCGCCGCGCACAGCGACGATCTGCGTTCGGCGGCGTCGAATGGTTTGCGGACTGCGCACATCGCAAGACCGGGAGAGAATGGACCTGGTACGGGAGAATCAGCTCCGCGGGTGCCCGTCGATTTCGCTGCAAAGAATATGGAAGATTTGGCAAGCCAGTTGGGGGTGTAGACCGGATCGACTAAAAAACCTTCCGACGTTCCACCGCTTCCTCGTTCCACTCGACGGGTGACGATTGTTGCAAGGAGGAAAGAAAGATGATGAAAAAAGTGTTGTTTAGTGCGCTTCTGTTAATCATGGCGGTACTGTCGCTGCACGACCTGGCGGGAATGGCCCAGGCCGTGATGACCCCGCCTGGCAAATTCTTTCCGTCCGCTCAGTTGAAGAAGACTCTTGACGACGACAAGTCGCCGCAGTCAGTCGTAGCTGGTCACGCCGCCACAATCATTCCACCGGAAAATTTCACTATTCGCCGCCGAGTCGACGGGCCGAACAACGCGAGCGTGCACACGAAGGAAAGTGATGGTAACGACGTGACGGAGGTTTACTACGTCCTTGAAGGCAGTGCTACCTATACGACGGGCGGATCCATGCCCGATCCGAAGAACCGGACCGCGGGGATCAAGGGAGGGCAGACGGTCAAACTCCAGCCGGGAGACGTGATGGTCATCCCGCCCGGGACCGCTCACTGGTTCAACAAGATTAACGGCCACATCACGTACATCCAGGCCCGGTTCCCTGGCAATGTACTGGCTCAGCAGGTCAAGTGACAGCCGCAAAGCGTAGGAGTGCATCCTTTGAGTTCCCCGGGATGCACCAGACCGGCTTCGCTCAACTGGATAATGGCCTTTTCAACGACGGTTTCGTCCATAGCCCAAGAAGAAGCTCGCCATTTCTACCGCGCTATGGCGCTGGTGGTCTTGTTGGCTGATAAAGATTCTGAAAAGCGGTCTCGGATAATGGTGTCATAAAGTGCTTCGACTGCGACGGCTAAGGCCAGTGTGCTATTCCTCTGGAAAAGGCGCCGAAGGTCGCGAACCGCCTTCGTCAATCTGTCTTCGTAATCCGTTCGGTTTGGGTACGTCTCTGACAGATACTGGTACGCCCGAACGACAGTGATCCGTTCAATAACTTCCTGTCTTTCAATCGTGGCCAACACTTCTGCGGTCACGCGGTCAATCTCCGCATGAGTTCTGGCAGACAACATTGCTCCTCCATCAGGGGTCCTTTTTGAACATATTGTGAGTTCTGAGCATCAACTGCCCACCTCCGCATAAGAAGTCGTAATCGTGAACCGAAACTCGCAAAGATTTTGCGGACCACAGACGTTTCTTAGCCTACTGTTACGTCGACCTGCTGGATCTCGTCGTCATCGGCGTCGACAAATGCAGGAATGTGATGACGATTCTCGTAGCAGGTTGAATGCAAACGAAGTTCGCTTCGTAACGACCCGCCTGTCTGCCCTCCACGAGTTTCGATCTGTTCTTACAGGCAGCCCGACTCAGGCTCGAGGGCGTGAAACATGGAGGTTAATGTCTGCCATTTCAAATGGCACAAAGCTACTTTAATTTACATGGCACGACAGGCACCTCGACTCGAAATCGATCTCATGTAGCAGCGCTGCCTAGTGTTTTCCGCATCGCAGGCCGGTTCCGCCTGGAGTCGGGCAGGGTGAAATTTCCCGTGCAGGCCAAAATTGCCTGCTTCGTCCTGAGAATTGGCACAAGGTCGGGATAAAGGACGGCGTCGATGGTGTGGTCAGATTTCTAAACGATTCCCTTTCGCTCTCCATTACCTTAAGTTTTGACGGTCACTATCCCCTCACCCCCCACTCCTTCCATACAAGGCGGGGCGGCTGACCTTTGCTCGCCCGCCTCTGTTCTCTTGGTCTTCCTCCGCAAGCACGATCATCATGTCGAAGGACGACCCTATTTTGCGTTAAACAAGCGCGGTCCTTTTGCCGATAGGTTGAATACACCCTTTGTTTCACCAGGGACGGCGCGGCATTTGGTGTAAGCGCTGGGAAGTCGGGCGCGCAAGAGGCGGTGCGACCCCCAGCGCGCAACTAGTCGTGTACATCGTTAAACAGGGCTGTCCATCATTCATACGAGGGCAGCGCAGTCGGAAGTTTTCGGGAACATTCGCGAAAACTACAGCGTACATGCGCCTATGTTCCTCCAGGAAATCCGTCACTCTCTTCGAATGTTGGCCAGGAATCCCGGCCTGACAGTTGTCGCCACGCTATCGGTTGCATTGGGCATCGGTGTGAACAGCACCATGTTCAGCTTTCATGATGCGATTCTGTTGCGTCCACTTCCGGTGCCCGAGCGGGACGCAGTTCTGACAGTGAGCGTTTACGGTCCCGAAGATTCAACGTCTCTAGGCCTGCTGTCTTATGCGAACTACCGCGACCTCCGCGAAAAGTCTCAATCTTTCGAAGGATTGATTGCCAGCGAAATGATGCCGCTGAGCTTCTCTCGGTCGCGAGACACGACGCGGGAGATGCGGCTCGGAATGATGGTCAGTGAGAATTTCTTCAGCGCGCTGCGTGTACAGCCGATGATCGGCCGCGGATTCACGGCTGAAGAGGGAGAAGTCCCTGGACGTGACGCTGTCGTCGTGTTGGGTTATGACTTCTGGAAAAACATTTTGGGCGCGGATCGATCGATCCTCAATCGTGTCGTGACGATCAACGGCATCGACTTCAATGTGATCGGTATAGCGCCCGAAAGTTTTACTGGATTGAATCAGTTCGTCCGGCCTGCGTTTTATGTTCCCCTGGCGATGGAACAGCGGCTTGCGTCCGTTCAGGAGAATCCGCTCGAAGACAGAAAGGCTCGGACGTTGGAGGTAAAGGGGCGCCTGAAGCCGGACAAATCTCGCGAAAGCGCGGAGACTGAGATGGCGGCGGTTTGGAAGGAACTGGAACAGCAATATCCCGACGCGAATCGGAATCGGACGATGGCCGTTCGAACCGAGCTTCAGCAGCGCATTCGAATGTCTCGAGCAAACGCGATCATCAGCGTCATGATGACAGGCCTTGCAGCGGTGGTATTGATGATTGCCTGCGCCAACGTTGCCAACTTGATGCTCGGCCGCGCTCGCGCTCGATCGAGTGAAATAGCGATCCGGTTGGCGCTGGGCGTGAGCCGGACTCGTCTACTCCGCCAACTCTTAACGGAGAGTCTTTTGTTGGCGCTTTTTGGCGGTATGTCGGGCCTGGGAATCGCTTACGCGGGCATCCGCTTCATGGCGAACGCAGCTCAGGCCGTTGTACCGACCGATATCCCGGTGGTTGTCTCACCGCAATTGGATTATCGGGTCCTCACATTCAGCTTTTTTGCAGCCGTCATCAGTGCCGTTCTGTTCGGTCTGGCTCCGGCATGGCAGAGCATGAAGACCGATCTCGTCACCGGGTTGAAGGGTTCCGAATTAGCAGACACAGCGCGGCGCCGCATGATCGGACGCAATGTACTGGTGGTCGCACAAATCGCATTGTCGATGGTTTTGCTCGTGGTCACTGGAATGTTTCGGGCCGGCTTTCGCAACACATTGGAGCTCGATCCCGGGTTTCGTAAGGATCATCTCATCACAATGGGACTCGATACCTCGTTCGTCCGGTATACGCCCGCTCAGACGCGTCAGTTCTATCGCAACCTTGTCGATCGCGCCCGCGCTCTGCCGGGCGTCAGGTCCGTCGCCCTGGCAGATGCCATTCCACTCGCTCGTGGTTTCGCTTCGCGCAGGCCGGTGGTTCCGGAAGGTTATCAGTTTCCTCAGGGACAAGAGAACGCGGCAGTGGCTACGGCTGTTGTTGATGAAAACTATTTCGATACGATGAAAACGGCAATTGTCCGAGGCCGCGCGTTCACGCTGCAGGACGACGAGGGTTCATCTCGCGTCGCAATCATCAACGAGGTGTTTGCCGCCACATATTGGCCCGACCGCGACTCCATCGGCAAACGCGTACGCCTGAATAACGATGGCCCCTGGCTCGAAGTAATTGGGCTCGCGAAATCGGAAAAGTATTCGAACATCCTCGAACCGCCCACACCTTTCCTGTACTTGCCATTCCGGCAACAAGAGAAGCCGCAAATGTCGCTGCTCGTTGAAACCGTGAACGCGGACGCTTCACCTCTCGCTGGTCCATTACGCGACGTCGTACGTACTCTCGACATGAACCAGCCGGTGTTCAGCCTCCGCACATTCTCGAGCTACTACGAACGGGCAGCGACTGGAGCGCAATTGCTTGTTTTGAAGACCGCAACCGGCATGGGACTTCTCGGACTCACGCTGGCGCTCGTTGGGTTATACGGTCTGGTCGCGTATTCCGTCGCACGCCGGACACGCGAAATCGGAATCAGAATGGCCATCGGTGCCGGACGCGTGAACGTGTTGATGATGGTTTTACGGCAGGGCATGGTCCTCGCGCTCGCAGGAATTCTCGCCGGCGCCATTGCCTGTGTCGCGGTCATTCGCCTTGTGACGGCGGCCGTCGTCGGCCTGGCAGTGTCCGACGTCGCAACCTACATAGCCGTGCCGACTCTGCTTATAGGTCTGACTCTAGCCGCAAGCTACGTCCCGGCGCGCCGCGCGTCGAATGTGGATCCTTTGCGCGCCCTGCGATACGAATAGGGCCGCTACAGCAAAACCCCGACGCACTCCGCCAAAGCCTTGACGAGACAGGACGGCTGTCCGCATCCGTAGAAATAGATTCAATGAGCAGTCCTCGCCATAGTCCGAACTGAACTCCGGATGGATGCATATGCTGTCCTCCTACAGGCCTGTCAACGGCAAGACGGCGTTTCCAAACAAAAGAACA